>Ga0316197_10000462_pt1 | contig 28193 bp, 18 predicted proteins | sample OudBiesiAoxic_MG_FD_204939 | JGI IMG/M metagenome (GOLD analysis project Ga0316197, IMG submission 204939) | Coastal sediment microbial communities from Oude Bieten Haven, Netherlands - site A oxic | ecosystem: Environmental > Aquatic > Marine > Coastal > Sediment | place: Netherlands... | reverse complement strand
ATCGGGTGCGACGACCGCGACGGCCACTGCGCTCAGAGCGCGCTATCTGCTGAAACGTGGAGGCAGAGCCCGATGGGATAATCGGGAGAATCAGCGTCGTTGTTCGTGCAGGCGGCACGTCAGAGGCTAGCCGCGTCAGCGAAATGTCCGGACTCAGCGTGGAGGGGAGGCATTCCACAGCCCGGAAGCGGACGCGGCCCGATTCTCGGCGATCCGCGGGAGCCACTCTGACTCCGTGGAACTGGTCGAGATCCACGCCGTAATCAATGATCCGGCATTCTCCCATGACTGTGCCGAAGCCCTCCTCAAGAAGCTCCAGAGGTAGAACGCCCACATGGATCCAAAAGTGTATCGATAGGCGCCCGCTCGTGATACGCTGAAATCATTCTTCCCAATGGACGACCCATTCAATTCGAACTACCCCTCCATCGAACACCTGCGCGCGCGGGCGAAACGGCGCTTGCCCCGCTTCGTCCTCGAATACTTGGAGGGCGGCTGCTTCTCCGAGATCAATCTGCGGCGCAATACCGAGGAGATCCGCGAAGTCCAGCTGAAGCCATGGTACCTGAACGAATTCGGCGGCTCCGATCTCAAGACCGAACTGTTTGGCAAGATCTACGATGCCCCGTTCGGCGTCGCTCCGATTGGCCTGCAGGGATTGATCTGGCCGCGCGCCACCGAGATCCTCGCCGGGGCGGCGAAGCGGCAGAATATTCCGTTCATCCTCAGCACCGTGGCGACCGCGAGTATCGAGACCGTCGCCGAGCTCACCGGTGGAGATGCGTGGTTCCAGCTCTACCACCCTGCCGAAGAGGAACTGCGCGACAAACTGCTCGACCGCGCCGCCGAGGCCGGGCTCCCAGTCCTCGTGATTCTCGCGGACACACCGACCTTCGCCTACCGCCCGAAGGAGATCAAAAATGGCCTCTCCATCCCGCCGCGGATGTCGCTGCGAAATATCATGCAGATGACCGCGCACCCGAGCTGGTCATTCGGCCAGCTGCGTGCCGGGGCTCCCGAGTTCAAGACGATGAAGCCCTACATCCCCAAAGGGCTAAACATGAAACACCTCGGCCTATTCATGAACAAGACCTTCTCGGGGCGGCTCTCCGCCGACAGGATCTCGGCGATCCGCGACCGCTGGAAGGGAAAGCTCGTCGTCAAAGGCATCGTCAATGCCGAGGATGCGGAGAAAGCGATCGGGGCAGGGGCCGATGGCATCATCGTGTCCAATCATGGGGGACGCCAACTCGATGTCGGCCAGTCAACGATCAAGCCGCTCACCTCCCTCGCCAAGGAGTTTGGGGACCGCACCACGCTGATGCTCGACAGCGGCGTCCGCAACGGCCCGGATATCGCCTGCGCCCTCGCCTCCGGCGCCAAGTTTTGCTTCATGGGGCGCTCGTTCATGTACGGCGTCGCGGCGCTCGGTGACAAGGGCGGTGAACACACCGTCACGATGCTGAAACGCCAGCTGCAGCAAGTGATGGAACAGCTCGCCTGCGAGCGGATCACGGACTTCCCCAAGCACCTTCTCCAGGACACCGCCGAATAGACGATCGATGGCCATGCCATGACGCCTCGCCCCAACCATCCTCACTCTCGAGCTCCCCTGCGCCCTTGCAATCAAACACGGTGTCGCTGCACCACACAGACTGGAGCGGCTCCCAAGGAAGAACAGGTGGTCAAGTTCGCAGATACCATCTGCCGCAAACAGGCCACCGCCGGTGGAAAGTGGCGCAAAATGATAATTAGGATCTCTTTACCTTCTTGAGAATGGGCGCTAGCGAACTCGATCTCCATCAATCAATCAATCAATCAATCCAATGCCAGCCATGAAGCGCTTCCCCCAATTTCTCTGCCTCGTTGCCCTCGGGTCCTCCATCTCGGCGCATGCCCAGCAACCGATCGAGGAGCCGTCGAACGACGAGATTGCCAAGCAGCTCGCCAATCCGAACACGCCGCTGGCAACGATGCGATTGAAGAACCTCTACACGTTCTACAAGGGGGATCTCCCCGGGGCGGGCGATCAGAGCAACTACTCGATGTTGTTCCAGCCTTCGTTTCCGTTCCCTCTCGCCAACGGGGACTCGGTCTTCTGGCGCCCGGCGCTTCCGATCCTGTTCGAACAGCCGATCTGGGACATCGGCAGAGAAGAATTCGTCGATCGCTCTGGGCTCGGTGATATCGCGATGGATCTCGCCTATGGCAAGACCTCGGAAAGCGGAGTGATCACGGCTCTCGGTATGGTGACGACCCTGCCGACAGCGACGAACCATCTCGGACGAGAGCAGTGGCTACTCGGCCCAGAGTTCCTTCTGGGGAAGATCACCCCGACTTCTGTGATCGGAATCTTCCCGTCACATCAGTGGAGCATTGCAGGCGAGGACTCGTTCGACACCAGTCTCAGCTCGATCCAGGTGTTCGCGACGCTATTGCCGGGTGACGGTTGGGCGATCGGCACGGCGCCGATCATGGGCTACGACTGGGAAGCGTCGCAGTGGCAGATCCCGCTCAATCTAACGATTTCAAAGACGATGCAGCTAGGCGGCACGCCTTACAAATTCGACCTGACCCTCGACTACTACGTGGATCAGGCGGATGCCTTCGGCCCCGAATGGGTCGTCGGCTTCAACGTCGCCCCGGTCGTCGAAAATGTTCTAGCGGGATTGTTCTCGAAGGATTGAACGCCCGAGGGTGGGAGATGTTCTCCGGATCAGAAAAGCCGCTCTGAATTGCCAACCGGCGCCAAATGATCACCAGTTTCGCTTGCTCGACAGCGCAGAGCCGTTCTCCATGGACGCGAAGTTGATGACACTGCCCCACCGATCTCGATCCTTACGATCCTTGGCCCCGCTGCGTCAGTTCTGCTGCCTAATGATCCTGGGCATCCTCGGGATTGGAGCCTGGGCAGAGGACGAGGGCGAAGTGCAGCAGATCACCTGGGACGACCTGCTGCCAGAGGCGGAGGAGGAGGGGGACGCCTTCGACGATCCGTTTGCAAAACTTGCGGAGGAACAGCTGCTCGATCTCGGGATGGTCGCGCGTATCCGCTTTCTTCTCGAGAGCGAGAAGATCTCCGCCGACGGGCCGGATTCGGACGAGGAGAAGCGGCTCGTGGCACGGCTCACCGAGCAGGGCATCGATGTTGATTATCTTCTCTCGCAACGAGAGCGCGTCGCCAGCGAGCGCCGGCGACAGGCTGAGAGGGTCGACACAGGGATCGCAGGCAAGACGATCAGACTTCCAGGATACATGCTACCGCTGAAGTACGAGGCCGAGGCCGTGACCGAATTCCTGTTAGTCCCATGGGTTGGGGCATGCATCCACACGCCTCCCCCACCCCCAAACCAGATGGTTCACGTTTCGGTTCCCGGTGGGGCATCCGACAAGGGGCGCTTCGCTGCGATCTGGATCGAGGGAACGCTGACTTTGAAACCGGCCAGCTACGAGCTGTTTCTTGTCGACGGCAAACGCGACATCAAGGTGGCTTACACTTTGGAACTGGGCGCTCTCAGCGAGTATTCGAGCACAGAATCTGACACGCTGGCCAAGGTCGACATTCCTGAGAATCTGGGTGGTGAGCACTCGTGGCTCCAGCGGGTGCAGAACAAGATCTCGCTCATGTTCACGAAGACGATGACTGACATCAAGGATCGGCGAACTTCAGGAGCACTGCTCGCGGGCTTGCTGACCGCATTCATCTACGGCGTGCTCCACACTCTAGGCCCTGGCCACGGCAAAGCGGTGGTGATCTCCTATTTCGTCGGCGAGAGGGGATCGCTCTGGCGCGGTATGCGGATGGGCACACAGATCGCGATCTTCCACGTTCTCTCGGCGATCGTCGTCGTATGGCTGACGGACTTCGCAATCCGCCAGGCAACCGGCAAGGCCCCCTCCGACTACCGGATGATCAAACTCGCTAGCTACGCCTCGATCGCAGCGATCGGCGGCATCATGCTATGGCGGGCGATCCGCCGCACACGCGCCCGACACGATCACGAGCCGGAAGAAGATGGTGCCCACCACCATCACGATGGCTGTCACGCCTGCGAAGCGATTGCCGGCAACAAGGGCGCAGCCGGCTGGCTAGCGCTAGCTGTCGGCTCGGTCCCGTGCACCGGCGCGCTTCTTGTTCTATTGTTCGGTATGTCGAACGACCTCCTGCTGCCTGCCATCCTCATGGTCGTCGCCATTTCCCTCGGCATGGCCGTCGCGATGTCGGGGATCGGAACTCTCGCCATCCTTGGGAGGAACTATGTCGACAAGAGAATTGGAGCGGACCGGTCGAAGCAGCGCCGGTTTGCCAACGCTGCCCGGATTCTAGGTGCTGCGCTTGTCGTCCTGATCGGAATCACCCTCTTCACCCTGACATGGGTCTCAGATCCCCTATCGACACCGCCACAGGTTCAATCGGCTAAAAGGGTCTCATCAGATCCGCAGCCGTAGTAGTGAGTCGAGGCCCGCGAGCTGCTGCTGCATGATCGCGAGCCGGCTCGATCAGACCACACACCACGGGCTCCAGGATGCCGTGTGGGTGACTTCATGATCCATCATGACGAGTTGACCAGAGCGGATATCCACGCGACGGAACGATCATGAGAAACCTCCTCTGCGCGCTCGTCGCCACCGCATCGATCGCATCCACACACGCTGCCGATACCCCGCCAAATATCGTCTTTTTCTTCACCGACGACCAGACGAGCAGCTCGCTTGCCTGCTACGGGAACCCGGTAGCCCAGACTCCGAACATCGATCAGCTCGCAGCGCGAGGGACGCGCTTCGAGAATGCCTTTGTCAGCCAGGCGATCTGCTGGGTGAGTCGCACCACCATCCTCAGCGGCCTGACGGGCCGCAGCTACGGAACTCCCAGCGCACCCGATCAGGCACGGCCCGAAGCCGTTGCCACCCTCTACTCGGATCTCCTGCGCGACAGGGGTTACCGCACCGGTTACTATGGCAAATGGCACGCGAAGATGCCCAAGGGCTATAGGCAGGCAGACCACTTCGATGAGTTCGAGTCGATCGGACGCAACCCATTCTACAAGAAAATGCCCGACGGCAGCCTGCGCCACGAGACCGAGCTCATCGTCGATCGGGGCATCGAGTTCATCAAGGCACAACCGGAGGGGAAGCCATTCGCGCTCAATCTCTGGTTCAATGCCTGCCACGCCGAGGACAGCGACCGCCGCCCGGGGATCGGACACTTCCCATGGCCGCGGGCGGTCGACGGGATGTATGAGGACATGTCGATGCCCGCCCCGCGGCTGAGCGATCCTGCCATCTTCGAGGCGCAGCCTGACTTCCTCAAGACGACGATCAACCGCGAACGCTACTTCTGGCGCTGGAATACCGAGCTGAAATACCAGACGAACATGCGCGCCTACTTCAGGATGGTCAGCGGCATCGACAACGCGATCGGGCGCTTTGTGAAGGCGCTGGAGGAGGCGGGGCTCGCCGACAACACGATCATCGTCTACTCGGCTGACAACGGCTACCACATGGGCAATCGTGGGTTTGCTGGGAAGTGGTCGCACTACGAGGAGTCGCTGCGCGTGCCCCTGATCATCGCCGACCCCCGCGTGCCGGAATCGGGCCGGGGCAAGTCGACCGGCGCCCTCGCGCTGAACCTCGACCTGCCGGCGACCTTCCTCGATTGGGCCGGGGTCGAAATCCCGGAGCGCTATCAGGGGCGGAGCCTGAGCCCACTGATCGGCGCCCAGGAGCCCGAAGACTGGAGAAAAGAGACGTTCCACGAGCACTTCGCTGTGCGCCAGCGCATCCCGGCATTCGAGGGGATTCGCAACCAGCAGTTCAAGTACGTGCGCTATTTGGACGAGGGGAACTACGAATTCCTGCACGACCTGAAGAACGATCCGGACGAGCTCGTCAACCTCGCCCAAGACCCAGCCCACGCCGCCACTCTGCGGGCGATGCGCAAGCGCACCGACTCGCGCGTCGCCGAGCTAGGCGGACCGCTCAAACCGATGCCGACTCCTCTTCAAGCATCCACCGTCCCCCACCCTGAGGCGTCGGCCGCGGTGTCGGGTCGGCCAGGGACGGACGGTTTCGTCCAGTTGCTCAAGGGGAATCGCCTAGGCAATTGGAGCGGTGACCCGGAGCACTGGTCACTGAAGGACGGCGTGCTAACCGGGGTCACGGACGGTTCCCTCAAAGCCAACAGTTTCATCACCTGGAAAGGCTCGACGATCCGGAATTTTGACCTGCAGGTGAAGGTGAAAGTCAGCCCGGGCGGCAATAGTGGGATCCAGTACCGCGGCGAGTCCCGGCCGGATCTCGGGCTACACGTGGTAACTGGTTACCAGTGCGACGTCGTGGCTGACACTCCGAAGTACAACGGCATGCTCTATGAGGAGAGAGGGCGGCGCATCCTCTCCCATACGGGGGAGAAAGTCATCATCGATCCCGAAGGTCAGCCCTGGGTGATCGGCAAGCTGCCGTCCAAAGAGTTCGCCCCAGACGAGTGGCATGACTACCGGGTCCTAGTGCGTGGCAACCACCACCAGCACTGGATCGATGGCCACCCGACCGCTGACCTGATCGACCTGGACGAGCGCGGCCGGGCCCTCGAAGGCGTCTTGGCGGTACAGGTCCATGTCGGCCCGGCGATGAAGATCCAGTACAAGGATTTCAAGATCCAACAACTCCCGGACGAGCTCCCACTGCAAACGGCCGAACAGCACCCGATCCCAGCCAAAGCCTACGGCGTCCGCCCCCAAGGGCGCTTGCCAAAAGATTGGAAGGCGCCTATCTACGGGGATCGATCCGGGCAGTAGACTCCGAAAACCATGCAAGCGAAGAAGAAAGATATGAACCAGCGTCGAAACAACCGCGGCCATCGCGTGGCCATCCTCGCGTTCTTCAGTTTGGGGCTGCTTGCCCCGCTGCAAGCCGCCAAGAAGCCAAACTTGATCTTTGTGCTCTCCGACGACATCGCCCAAGGCGACCTCGGCGTTTACGGCCAGAAGCTCATCCAGACCCCGAACCTCGATCGGCTGTGCAATGAGGGGACGCGCTACCTCTCGGCCTACACCGGGACGAGCGTCTGTGCTCCAGCGCGCAGTTCCTTTTTCACCGGCCTGCACATGGGTCACTGCCCGACCCGGGCCAACCGGGAGCTCAAGCCAGAGGGACAGCGGCCGCTGCCGCCGAATACAGTGACGATCGGCAAGATCCTCAAATCGGCCGGTTACAAGACAGCCACGATGGGCAAATGGGGGATGGGCATGTTCGACACTAGCGGCAGCCCGTTCAAGAACGGTGTCGATCACTTCTTCGGCTATAACTGCCAACGCCACGCACACAGCTACTTCCCTGACTACCTTTACAACGACGACAAACGCTTCGAGATCCCGGAGAACCGCGGCGGGAAGAAAGAGGTCTACGCACAGGAGCTGATCCAGCAAGATGTCCTCGGCTGGATCGACAAAAACGCCTCCGATCCGTTCTTCCTCTTCTATGCCATCACCCTCCCGCACGGGAAGTTCGAGATCGACGATCAGGGGATCTACAAAGACAAACCCTGGACCGAGCAGGAGAAGAACTACGCGGCGATGGTGACGCGGATCGACTCCGACATGGGCGCGCTGGTCGCGCTACTCGAGAAGAAGGGGATCGCCGACAATACCCTGATCATCTTCTCCGGCGACAACGGGTCATCCTTCAATCCGGACACCGCGATCGGCAAGCGCTTCGACCAGACGATGGGCGGCAAACTGCGCGGCTTCAAGCGTGGCATGTATGAGGGGGCGCTGCGCCAGGCCGCCTTCGCGTGGTGGCCGGGCAAGGTCCCGGCGGGGCGTGTCACCGACGAGCCCTGGGCATTCTGGGACCTCCTGCCGACCTTCGCCGATCTCGCCGGCGCCGAGCTCCCCGGTGGCTACGAGACTGACGGGCACTCGCTGGTGGAATTCCTCAAGGGCGGCGCCGCACCAAAGCGTGAATATTTTTACTGGGAACTCCACGAGCGCGGCCCGGGTCCGATGCAAGCGATCCGCTGGGATGAGTGGAAAGCCGTGCGCCCGGTCGCCGGCGGCCCGGTCGAACTCTATGACCTCAAGGCCGATCTCGGCGAGACCACCGACCGTGCGAAAGATCATCCAGACCTCGTGGCCAAGGCGGTCACGATGATGAACTCTGCCCGCACGGCAGATCCCGACTGGCCGGACCCGGCCACCGCAAGCCCACCGCAGCGCAACAGGCCGCAGAAGAAGCGCTAGCGATAGTAGCGGCACCTGGTGCCCGGTCAGCCAGAGCGGATCTCAGAGGTTTCCTGATAAAGCCCTGATGGCCAGCGCGCCCCCTGTCGGCGAAAGCGACCATCCCCCACCGCCGAATCAGCAATTCCCAGCAGCCAGACTCTGTGCTATAGAGTGGTTGATGTCGCATGAATCGGATCACCTGACCGGTGTTGGCCTCGAGCATTGGGGAGACAATTTCCCGAGCACGCACTGGTCGATCCTGCTGGACAAGACGGTCACCAGCTCGGCCACTCAAGAGCTCCTGGAGCGGGTCTGTGACCACTACTGGTACCCGCTGTATGCCTACCTGCGGAAACGCGGGCGCTCGTCACACGATGCGCAGGACCTGGTCCAGGGCTTCCTCTGCAAGATGCTGGAGAAGGACGGCCTGGCGAACGCGAGGCCGGACCGTGGGCGCTTCCGCTCCTACCTCCTCGGCGGCCTCAAGCATTATGTGAACGATGTCCGCAAGCATGACACCGCCGAGAAGCGCGGGGGCGGGAAGCCCACGCTATCGATCAAGGAGGAGATGGCTGAGGAACGTTACCAGAACGAGCCAGCTGAGAGCCTGACAGCGGAGAGGCTCTTCGATCGTGAATGGGCGATGGCATTGCTGCAAGACGTGATCGAGCGGCTGCGGGGCGAGTATGAGCGCCGTGGAAAGACGGAGGTGTTCGAGAATTTGAGTGAATTCCTCTCGTCGAAGCCAGAGAAGAAGACCTACCCGCTCCTTGCTGAGAAGCTCGGTGTCAGTGAGGGAAACGTCAGAGTGATCGTCAACCGCATGCGCAAACGCTACCGGGAACTACTGGTGGAAAGTATCGCACAGACGGTCGATTCGCCAGAAGAGGTGGATGCCGAGTTGGAATACTTGTTCAGCAGCTTTTCCGACTAGAGCTCGGATCCGGGCAGTGGGAAGTGCTGGCACGAGGAGCGCTCTGGGGGCGGCTCCCGGCACTTTCCGATGCCGGAGGCGCGCCCCCAATGATGTTTGCTTTGGGTGTCTGGAGCCCTGCTAATCTTCCTCGCCCTCGACCGTCAGCTCCGAGACATGGAAATGGGCGATCTTCCAGTCATCGCCGTCCTTGGTGAACACCAGCGAGCCGCGGTTGATGAAGTGTTCGTCTTCCTCCCGCCCCTCGATCGAGACAGTGCCCTGGATGTAGAAGGTCGCCACCGCGGTTCCTTCACCGAGCGGGTGGATGTTGATGTGTTTGGGCTGCAGTGAGAGTGACACCCCCTTGTCGTCGCGATCTTTCTGCATCTGCGCGGCGGCATACTGCTTGACCTGCTCGCTCGCGATCTCGATGAGCATGCCGTGGGCGACGAAACCGCCCGAGCCGACCTTGAGCATGTCCATCGCATCGGCGAACTCCCCGGCGGATAGCTTGGCGTAGAACTGCTGCACCTTCCCGGTGAGGGTCTGGGCCGGTTCGTGATGGTCGGCAAAGGCGGTGGTGAGCGGGGCAAAGGCGCAGCAGGTGGCGATGAGGAGTGTGGCGATGGATCTATTATTCTTGTAGTTCATTGGTTGTTCTATTCGGTTTGTGGTTTGCGACGAGCCAGTAGGCCGCCGTGCATACCTACAATGGGAAACCGCCGGACAACTGTTACAGGCGGAACCAAAGAACTATTTTCCGCAGCCTCCGGGAGGTGCCTACTCCAAGGTGATTGCCACTAGGAACGGGGCGGCTCTGCGCAGGGAGGAGATGAAATCGATGGTGGTGATCGTCTTCTCCGGGTACGGGTTCTCCCAGCTGAGTTCCGCGAGAAAGCAATTGGGCTTCGGGCGGGGGTTTCGCCAGGCAACTTTCTCTGGGGGCAGTTGGAGATTGTTCTCGCTTGTATACCAGTCGGCAACATCTTCGAGCGAGATTATCGGGCGTTCGGCGCTGGTGCCATCCTCGTAGTGGAACACGAACTTGCCCACCTCGACCGGCTCGGTCTCACGCCCCCAGAAGGTGTTGAGGAGGAAGTGGACGGTGCTGGCCTGCTGACCGATGGTGATGCCCTCCACCTTGTCCGGGGTCTGGTAGCCGTCGCGGTTGGCGCGGACCTCGCTCACGGTCTTGCCGGTGTCGAGCAGGCCGCTATTCAACTCGATCACCCCGCGCACATCGTAAGAGATATCGTCGGAACCGCCGTAGGTTTCAGGGATGGCGGTCTCGTTATCCGGGTAGTAGAAACTGCGGACGTAGAAGTCGGTGAGGTCAATCAGTTTTGGATCGAGGCCCGGGGGTCTTGGTGGGATCGCGCGGTATGTCTTTAGGATCTCCTCGACTTCCGACTCCGGGTGGCCGCTCTCCCGCAGCCAGCCGGATTTCCATTTCAGCCAGCGCTTGCGCTCGCCGACCTCCAGCGGGGCAAACTTGCCCTCGAGCGCCGCGATGCGCCGATCGGCGATTGCGATCGCGTCCGCGAAACCGCCGGTTTCTGCGAGCATCCAGGCGGCGAGGGACGAGTGGATCCCAGCACCGTCGAGCACGGTCGCACCGGTGTCGGTGGGATCTTTGATCAGCCAGAGCCATGGCTTGGGTGACTCAGGGGTGAGGTTCGAGAGGAACCCGGCCGTGGCGCGGAGGTTCTCGGCCGACCTCCAGCGATCTTCGGCAGGGGTGGCGAGTGCGAGGTCGAACAGGATGTCCGAGCTGTCGGTGTTGCGCTGGTGGATTTCGGCGGCGAGCTGATGGGTTCCCGGCCCGAGCGTGAGCGTGACCGTCTGCGCGCGGTTCCAGACTGTCTTATCCTCACCGACCGTGGCCGATGCAGTCGTCTCGTGTGTGATCTCACCGCCCGGCAGGTTGTGGCGGAGAATCTCCTCCCCGTTGAGGTAGAGGGCAAGCCCGTCATCACAGAGGAAGGTCAAATACAGCGGAGATTCCAGCCCGACGGGGATCTCCAGCTCTTTGCGGAAGTAGTAGGTGAGTTGTTGGGTATCTTTGGTGCGGGGCACTGCGATCATTCCTCCAGCGCCGTAGTCGGTCTGGTCGTTGTTCCTGGTGCTGTAACCCAAGGGGCCACGCGCCAGCCGCCAGGCGTTGTCGTCGTAACTGACCTCCTTCCAGCTGCCGCCGGGGGCTCCCGCGCCGCCGAAATACTTCCACTCGCTGCCCGCTGGCATCAGGGTCACGCGCTCTTCTTGCTCGAGGCGTTCGAGCAGGTCGACGGCTGCCATGGGCGTATTGGAGAAGACGTCTGCCACCGCCCAGGGATCGGCCTGCGAGACCTTCATGAATGCTTTGGCGGTCTCGTGGAGGGCCGCGGCCATCAGCAGCTCGCGGGAAGGCAGCAGGGCTTCGTCGCTGGTCAGATCGCCGGTTCGCCCAAGCAGGCGCCCTGCGTAATCATCGAGCCCTTCGAGTGTGTGCTCGACGATCTCATTGCCCAGTTCGGGATCGAGCTCAGGGATCCGCTCTCGCATCGTACTGGCGATCCCGTCCCAGTCGGAGTTCTCGACGAGGAGTTTGAGCTGGGTCTCGATCCCCGGTGGGTAATCCTCGAAGATCTCGCGCGCCAGCAGCCACAGGTGGCCGGTGGCTCTGTCGTCGAGCTTAGCGGAGACAAGGTAGTCGGCGATGGACGAGGACAGCCGCTCCCAGATGGGCGGGGCGTCTTCCGGGGCCACGGTGAGGGCGACGGCGTTGGCGGCGTGGAATTGATGCTCATCCAAGTAGTATTGGAACAGCGCCTGGCGGGCAGCCGCTGCGGATGGCTTGCCATCCAGGATCGACAGGTAGCGGTCGCCGATCCGGTTGAACGCCCGCAGCCCGGAATGGGGCAGCAGCCGGTCGCTGCGCACTTTCCACGCCAGTTGCCCGGAGGCCTCCTCGAGGTCGAGCACGTCGAGGTAGCGGGAAGCGTCGATCGACCCACCCGTGTCGGGCACGCGGTAGGAGATGACGGTGCCGTCGTTGAAGCTGACGAAGAGCGTGCGGTTGTCCGAGTCGAAATCGAGGTCGACGGCGAAATTGAAGACTCCCTGCGCCGGCCCCTGGAACTGTCTGACAATCTCGCCGGACCCGTCCGTCCGGGCGATGACGACCTTGCTGCGCCCCCCGCCGACTGCGACCAGTTTGCCATCGGGGGAAATCGCGGCGCTGAATGCCCAGTTTCCAAGTTCGATCATGGGCGCCGGCCCGCGCGGAGAGAAGTCCGGAAGATTCCAGAGCATGTTATTCTGCCCGCGGGTGGAGGCGGACATAAAGAAGCTCCCGTCCGGGCTGACCGCCAGCTTGGTGAGCCGGCCATTGATCCCCGGGAAGGTGTGGGCGAGCTCCATCGAGCGGGTTTCTGGGTCGAAGTCGAACACCCTGATCGGTCGGCCATGAATGAATTCCGTGAGGATGAGCTTCTTCCCGTCGGGCGTGAATTCCAAGCCGAAGAGGGGGTGCGTAAAAGTGGCCGACTCGGCGACCAGTGCGCCCCCCGCCCCGAGATCCCAGAACTGGATCGGACCCGGGCGCTCACCGTCCGGGGAGAACAATCGGGTCGCCAGGGTCTTGCTATCCGGGGTAAATGCCACCTTGGACATGAATTCTGGCTCAGCTAGAATCTGGGACTTGCGGGTCTCGAGATCCCAGAGCAGGATGATCCCCTCGCCATCCTCCTGCAGTGCGGACGAGGCGAGGTAGCGTTCGTCCGGGCTGACGACGATGACTGGCGGGACGGTGGTGTGGCCTTCGAGTAGGAAGGACGGCACCAGGCGGCCTGCCTGGATCTCCCAGGCCTTGATGGCGTTCGGCCTGTCGCTGTCCCTATGGTTGGCGGTGAACACGAGCCGGCGCGATCGCGCCACCGCCACCGAGAGGGCACCATTCCTCCAGAAATCGCCGGTGCCTTCGGCGCCGATCTTGTTGGTCTGGAAGCGGATCCCGCTGTCGCGGGGGATCGACCACAGTTGCAGGATCCCGTGGCGGGAACCGGTTACCAGCAGGCTGCCATCCGGGCTGATCGCCAAGGTCGTCAGCGGGTCTGGCGCAGGGAGTGCCGTCGTGGCTTCGCCGTCGCGGGTCCAGATCCGTGCCAGGCCACCGTTGTCGCTGGTGATCATCCGGTCGCCCGAGGGGGTGAACTCGACCCAGGCACCCCCGATCCCATCCGGCATCGTGAGGTGGATCGATTCGTTCCAACCAGTAGCGGAGCACTTCCAGGTGCGCACCACCCCATCCTCGAACGACATTGCCAGGGTCTGGCCGTCAGGGCTGAAGACCAGATTCCTCAGACTGGCCGGGTGCATCGGGGCATCGAGCTGCAGGGTGATATCGCCCAGTTCGCCATCCGGATCGGCTGAGTAGACTGTCAGGTCTGGCTCCCCTTGTCCGTTGTTGTGGCAGATGGCGGCATGTTTGCCATCCGGGCTGAACAGTAGCCGGTTGCCACTGTCGGCGCTAACGATCCTCTGCGGCTCTAGGGATTCGGGATCGAAGCAATGGTAGTCGCTGCTATAGCTGCCGACTATCAGCGAGTCTCCCTCCGGGGTCAGTTTGAGGCTGACGAGCGGTTGATCCAGCTCTCTGCTGCTGCCCAGGTTCTCGCCGGTGTCGGGATCCCATGCAGCAAGCTTCTTATCCCTGTGCCCGATGCTGAAGAGCCTGCGCCCGTCTGCGCTGAAGCAGATCTCTTGGGTGCTGCCGATGTGCGCTTGGATCGAGGCCGTGACCTCACCGCTGCGCGCATCCCAGATCCGGATGCTGCCGAAACGGTCCGCCGAGGCGAACCTCGTCCCGTCCGGGCTGAAGCAAAGCGAGGAGATCGCCATCGAGTGGGCTTCGGCTGCCCCGATGACATCGCCGCCGCCTACGAGATCCCACAGCCGGATCCCGCTCTGGTTGATGTTGCCAAAGTTCAGCCCCAGCAATAGATGGTCGTCGTCGGAGGCAAAGTGGCAGTGGGTGCCAAAGTTTGCCGCCACCGAGAGGTGCCTGATCCCGCGGGGCTCAGCGTCGCCCTCGACCAGGTCGAAGAAGGTCAGGCCCGGGCGGTATTTCGCCGGATCTCTCGCGGCTCCCAACTGGTTCCAGGCCACCGCCAGTCGTGTCCCTGTCGCTGAGAAGGCGACTGACGAACAGGAGAATCCCAATTCTCCCTCGTCTTTCTCCTCTTGGCTCGGCGGGTTCAGACTCCGCCACTGCTCGGCCAGCGGTGTCGCGACCGCTTGCCGGTCGGCCACGTCCCACACCGTGACGGGTAGGTGGCTGCCGCCGACGGCCAACAGCCTGCCATCTGCGGAGAATGCGATCGATCGCAGCACGGGCTTGCGGTCATCCTCCGAGGACGAGCCGTCTGCTTCGACCGCCGTTGGCACTGCTGGGTTCTCGAGCGCATCGAGCAGCTTGAAGCTCTTGCCATCCAGGAGCTGGACGAATCCGTCGCCCCTGGAGGCGCTGGCGAGCAGGGCTCCGCTACCGGGCTGGAACTCCAGGTCGACGATCCGACCGCTATGGACATTCTCCCGCGTCGGCAGTTCGGGAAAATCGTCGAACGAACTCCAGTTTTCCCAGACGTAGATCCGCCCCTCATCATCCCCGAGAGCGAGCGTCTGCCCATCAGGACTGAAGGCCATGGAACGGAAATCCGCCGGCTGGACGATTTCCTGGCTGGCCGTTTCGAGCGATCCGCTGACATCAACAAGTTCCTGTGTTTGGCTGGCGTCGAACAGCCCTTGTGGGATCGGCGTGAACTCGCGGCCGTCTATCTCCCAGAACGTCATCTGGCTGCCGCCCGCAAGCGCCAGGTATCGGCCGTCGGGGCTGAAGCCCAACACCTCCGGATTGAGCAGTGACGTCTCGAGTGGCGCAAGCTGCTCGCCGCTGACTGCATCCCAGACGCGCACCAGCGCTTCTGCTTCGGAGACACTGGCGGCCAGCTGGCGGTCGGGGCTCAGGCAGAGGCTGTTGAGAGCCCCCGGGTGCTGGGCCAGGGATCCGCTCTGCCATAACAACACCCCCTCCGGGTTGGCGGACACCACTCCCCGGACCTCGGCTCCGCTGGGCGAATCCGGTTGGATCAATACCGGGAAGGCCTCCTGCACGGCCTCACCTAGCTGTTCTCTCCCATAGCCCTCGAAGCCTACCGCCCGCATCGCCTTCAGTCGGGCGCCGAAGAAATTTTTGGCGGCGAGCAGGGTGCGCGCATTGGCGAGCCATGTCCGCCCCTGGGCGTAGACGGCCTCGTCCGCCAGACGTTGGGCTTCGGACCTGGCATCCTGCGCCACCACAGTCTGGCGTTGGGCGACCTTCGATTGCTGGATCGCCCAGGCGGCCAGGCCGATGGCGACGAGACATGCCACCCCCACCGTGACGGCGAAGCGCTTGAGCAATTTGGTAGAGCGGGCGCGGGATTCGGCAAGCTCCTGAGCCTGGCGGAGCTCCCTCGCGCGGGCAGCCTCCAACTCGCGTTCGGCGCGGGTCGCCTCCTCCTCACTGAGGTCGAGGAAGGTGCTCGCCGCGGTGAAGCCACCGCCATACTGTTCCGCCCAGGCCTCATTCGGTTTCTCCTCGTCACGCCAGGTCAGCGAGATCTCGAGGTCCGGGTTGTGGTAGAGTCCGGCCTTGCCCTCCTTCCAGAGGTTCGCGGTATCGACAAGCCGGCGGTAGATCCGTGCGGATTGCGCCTCGTCGCTAACCCAGCGGCGCAGGCGTTTCCAGACCCGCATCAGGCTCTCATGGGAAAGGTCGATCACGGTGTCCTCGGTGAGAACAATCTCCTCACCGGGCATCAAGAAGGTGACCCCGGGCTGGCGGTAGGCATCGATCACAGCCTTCAGGGTAGTGGTCTCCGTCGCACCGATCTCCGCCAAGGTCGCGAGTTTGGTCGGGCGGCGCACCCCCCGGTTGTCATCGCCTTTTTCGGTGAGGCTGCGGAACAGTCTCTCGGCGACCCGGCGGTGCGTATCATCGGGGAGGTTCTCGAAAATCTCATCCGCGTGGTTCGAGATCGCCAGCCCCATCCCCCCGGTGCTCTCGTAGTGGCGCAGGTCCACCGCTTCGCCCTCAGCGTGATCTGCCTCCCAGTGGGTCCAGGTGCGCATCAGGGCGTGCTGCAGGATGGGCAGCTGATCTTCCTCGTCGCCGAGTTCATTGAGCAGGTGCTGCACGAGCCGATAGGAGATCTCCGACCCGCCGACCTTGGCGGGGCCCTCGATGGCCGCCCGCAGCTGCTTGCGCTCGAGACGCGGGATGAGGTACTCGCCGCGGTTCACCGCCTCCGCCAGCCCCGGGACATGCGAACAGTCGCCGAGGTAGTCAGAACGCATCGTCAAGATCACGTAGATCGGCACCTCGGGGCTGCGGCTCGCCTCTAACAACAGGTCGACGAATGCGTGCGCCTCGTCCTGAGCCACCGCGTCGTTTTTCTCAAAGCGGAACAGTTCCTCAAACTGGTCCACGACGATCAACAGCTTGGCACCCTCCTCGATGTCCGACTGGCGGCAGGCCTCGACCAAGCCAAGCGCGCTGTGATTGAGCGTCGCCAGGAGGCGTGGGATCACCTCCTCGTCCTCTGGGTCATACAGGTCCGCCTCGATCAGGCTCTGCGCGAGATTGCGTAGCGGGTGCCCGCCGGGCCGTAGCACGGAGATCTCCCAAGCCGAGTCGACGCTCTGCATCATGCCCCCCTGGATCTCGGGCAGCAGGCCGGCACGCACCAGCGACGATTTGCCGCTCCCGGAACGCCCGACTACCGCCAGCAGGCGATGCTGGCGCAGCAGGCTGACCAGCTCGGCCGTCTGCTCCTCCCTGCCGAAGAAAAGATAATCTTCATCGGTGCGGAACGGGCGGAGGCCGGCGTAGGGGGTGATCGATTTGGGTGATGAGGACATGTTTGTTGGTCAGACCTGATGGAGCCGGGCAATGAGCGGCTGGAGTGCCGCCGGGTCGAATTCGCCCTCTTGGCGTATGATCTCGGCGCTGTGCGAGCGGTAGCGCTCCTTGCGCCGATCGAACGGTGGCGCGATGTAGATGGCGTTCACGGCGAGTTCCTCCTTGCGGCCATAGCCGCTCATCTTGAGGATATTGCGGAGCTTCACATCGACCCAGGCGTTGCGCCCAGAACCGTAGAAGATGATCACACCATCGCAGTCGCAGAGGTTCTCGCGGTGCATTTTGGCGGCCTCCACCTCATCCGCTTCGAAGTCTGGCAGGCTGAGCTCGAAGCCCTGCTCGAACAGGTAGTCCTCCAGCGGTTCGATCGCCTCCTCGTCCTTCGGTTCGCAGATCAGGTAGATCCTCCGCGGCCGGGATCCAGCCTCCCCGGCCGGTGCCGCGCTGGCGGCAGGGCTTTCGTCGACGGTGAGCTTGTCCAGGACGATCGGCTTGAGCGTCTGGAATGTATTGATCACGATCTCCGCATTGCAGTGCTGATCAGGGAGCGTCTTGAGGTCTTCGACCAGGGATCTCTGGCGCTCGTCGCCAGGCGAGACATCGCTGGGAATCCAGATCACGCGGGGCAATCCGGTATTCTTCGAGTGCTGGGCGGCGAGCTCGTTCTGCATCGCCGCGAGCGATCGCTCTGAGCCCTCGGGGATGATGCCGTAGCTGCTGCCGATCGGGTGGATCGCCAGGTCGCTCTCCGCCAGGTAGGCCTGGATGGCGGCCTCGGCCTCACCCGCCAGCAGCGGCAGCGGGCGTTCTGGGAGAATCTTGTGCCCCCTCCCGATCAGTTCGCGGCGGATACGATCCCGGAGCGGCGCGATGTCAGAGGTCGTCGTGGCGAGGTAGATCACCTTCCCCTTCCCCGCCGGTTCGGACACCTTGCCCATCGCCTTGAAGAGCGCGTTGATCTCCTGTGCGAGGTCGTAGATCCGCTCGTGGAACCGCTGCTCGGCTTCGGATCCGAACCACTCAGCGTATTCTTTGATCCGGCCCGATTCGGAATCGTATTCAAAAAAGTCGAACCCGATCAGCTCCCCCAGGTGTTCGCGCAGCCCTTCAGGGAGTTCGTCGTCATCGATTGGCGACTTCATTACTTTGAGGACGCGGGTGTGACCGTCGACATAGAGGCTGCCGTCGCGCGCGTTCGGCTCCCAGTAGGCCTCGACCTCACGGAGGCAGCCAGAGGAGTTGACGAATGGCGGCGAGACGACCGACACCATCGCCTTGACGCGCGGCAGGCACTCGAGCGTCTCCGCATCCAATTCGTCCGAGGCACTGCTCCGCGCCGGCCGGAAGACCCGCACCTGACGACCAGAGAGCTGCTCGACCCGAATCTGCAGGTTGCGGCGGAACTGGGTGACCCAACCCAGCTTCTCGGCCGAGATCGGAAGATCGTCCACCGGGGCGAAGCTCAGGTAGACATCGCTCTCCTCGATGGTCGAGTCCTCGATTCCAGCTTCGCCACCGACGGGTGAAGGATCCGGCCCGTCTGCCCGCAAGCGGTCAAGGATCTTCCTGAACGACTGCGGGCGGTGGTTGGGGTCGGGCTCGAGGCAGCCCAGGATCAACTGCTCTAGATCTGCGGCGATGTCGGCCAGGAAAGTGGATGGCGGAACCACTTTGCTGCCCGACGCGTGGAATTCGCTCACCTCCTCGAACTTGCGTGCTTCGAACGGCCGGCGACCGGTCAACATCTCGAACAGGATCAGGCCGAAGGCGTAGATGTCGCAAGCCTTCGACACCGCGCCGTCCAACAACTGCTCCGGTGCCATGTAGGGCGGCGTTCCGGCAATGGTGCCATCGTCCGTGTCGGTCGAACCGAGCCGCGACAGCCCGAAATCGGATATCTTTAAGTCGCCGCTGCGGTTGATCATTAGGTTGGCGGGCTTCAGGTCGAGGTGCAAGACGTCCTGATCGTGGGCGGCCTCCAGACCCTCGGCCAACTGGGTCGCGAGCTGCAGTGCCTTGGCGGTCGGCAGTTGCCCGATGCGCCGCAGCAGTGACGCGAGATCCTCGCCCTCGATAAATTCCATCGAGAGCAGCGGCCTACCGTCGATCTCCCCAATATCGTGCACCCGGCAGACGTGCCGGTGGGACACCTGGCGCGCCTGCTTGACCTCATTGCGCAGTGCTTCTAGGACCCTGCGCCTCTCCCCGAGGTGCAGGGGCAGGATCTTCAGCGCCACCGGCTCCTTCAGCATCAGATCGTCGGCACGGTAGACCTCCCCCATCCCGCCCTTGCCCAGCAGCGACACGATCCGGTAGCGCTCGACCAGGATCAAGCCCGGCTCAAACTGACCGTGCGGCATCACTGCACGCACCTCCCCTGCTTCGGACTCGGCCGCTTCAGTTGGAAATGATTCGTCAGCCATGGAGGCGAGCAGGCACGCAGGGCAGAGGCTCTGTGGCGAATGACCCGGCACCGACTTTCCACACTTTGGACACACTTGCGACATTCCGAGTCGGTTTTAGCGGATCGCGGCTCTTCGCTCAATACGAATCTCACGTTATGGGGCATCGGTCGGGGCTCCCAATTTCGAGATCTACCTGAGGAATGCGACCATTTCCCCCGGGGAGGAAGCGAACCAAGCTGGGAGGCCAACGAGGGATGTCGCCCCGAGGGCTGCGAGGGTGATCAGTAGCAGGGCGATCGAGATGACGGCGATGGCTTCGCCGAGCGCCCCACGCAGGTTCTGGGGCGGCTCGGTGTGGTCTGGATTCGTGTTCATGCCCTGTGCTGGGAATCCGTGACCCAGATGTTACAAGAAAAATTCGTCCGGTGGCGGCGACCGCTGGTGCTGCCGTGGTGTCTGGGCACCGGGGCCCACTAGCGGAGCTGGTCAGCGATCGCATCCGCCAGCCGACCCAGGAGACGGTTCTGCGCTGCGACCACCCCATCGTATCCCTCCTCCATCAGGGCTTCCTCGAATACCTCCGAACCGAACTGTCGAGTCGTGCTGCTGGCCGGGTCCCGGATCTCCCAACTTACGTCCAATATCGCATCCCCACCACTCACCGCATGGAACTGACGGATCCGCACGGGGATCGAATAGCGCGGCGCGTGCGACGGATCCCAAGGGTAGGCGTAGACCGCAGCCGAATTCAGACGGTGTCCGAGATCCGCCGCCAGCACCTCGGTGACAGAGTCGCCGAGCGATCCCGCCCAACGGTGGTCCGGAGGGATCTCAAAGCGGTTCTCCGCACTCTGGAATACCAGCTCGGCACGGTCGATGTAGTCAGGGAGCTTCACCGGCCCGAGCCCGATCGGGAGCGCCGCCTCACCAGCCGCCCGAGCGGCAGGCAGCTCGCCATCCGGACTCAACCTGTAGAACTGGTCAGTTGTGCCGGCGCAGCCGGCGAGCAGGGCGCAGAGCGGGATGAGGTGGATCGGGCACGCCGCGAACAAGCCCAGCAATCTGTTCAGGGCGGGGGCGTTCATCTCGGTTTGGCGCTCGGGGCTTTGATCTTACTCCCCCGCTTGCCGAAGATGACCGAGTTCGGTTTGCGCTCGATGGTGTCGGCGAGGACCCGGATCGAGCGCAGCGAGTCACTCAGATCCGCGGTCGCTGCCGTCAGGTCGCGGTAGAGTGTCGAATCCGGTTGGAAGCCGGCCATCGTCTTGTTCAATTCCGACATGGCAGCATCGATCCGCGCAGGCAGGTTCTGGATCCCCTCGCTCGCCAGCAGGGCCTCGACTTCGCCGGTCGCATCCTTGAGCGTCTTCGCCGCCGCCTGGATCTCGGCGAGCGCCTGCGTCGCCCCATCGAGCGTATCCTCGACGGGCAGGTTGTTGATTTTCTCCAGGACCAGCACCAGCTTATCCTCGAGCCGCCCGAGCCCCGAACTCACCGTCGGCAGCGTGCGGTAATCCCCGACCATCCCGACCTCCGCTGGTGGACTATCGGCGTCTAGCTTCAGATCGATGAACAGTTGGCCGGTCAGGAGGCTACCCGTCTTGAGCGTGGCGCGCAGCCCCTGCTCGACCCGGCGCTCGATCAGCTCGACCCCCTGGTCGGTCGTCATCACCGGTGCATCCCCCATCGCTGCCGGGTCGATCCGGATCAGCACGGGGACGCGGCGCAGGGGATCGGCGGGAGCATACTCGAACGAGATCCCGGTCACGGTGCCAACCCGGATGCCACGGAACTCAACCGGCGCATCCTCGCTGAGTCCGCGCACGCTGTCGCTAAACATCAGCAGGTAGCTCAGGCGTTGTTTGAGCACCACCTCCTCGACGCTGCGCCGGCTCTCGTAGAGGTTGAAGACAGCCCCATCCACCACTGGCTTGGCCGCGCTGTCGAAGCGGGGGGTATCGAACTCGACGCCGCCAGAGATCAGCGCCTCGAGTGATCCCGTGCGGACGTGAAACCCATTCGCGCTCAACTCGAGGTCGACCCCGGAAGTATTCCAAAATCGGGAATCGCCAGTCACCAGTGCCTCATACTGCTCATCGATGAACAGATCGAAGATGACATGGTCCTGCTCCGGCACAAAGGTGCGCCCCTCGATCCTACCGACGGTGATCCCCTTGTAGACGACCGAAGCCCCGGCGGCGAGCGAACCCGCCTCATCCGCAACCAGCTGGAGCCGCAATCCCGGCACGCCCTGGGGCGTGACCGGTGGCTGCTCGAGCCCGACAAATTGCGTGCGTGGCTGATTTGAACTGCCCGGATCGATCTCGATGTAGGCACCTGAGACGATCGTGCCCAAGCCGCTGATCCCCGCTCCACCGACACGCGGCCGCACCACCCAAAACTGCGTGTCGTCGCGCAGGAGGTCGGCCGCGTCAGAGTCGATCCGCAGCCCCATGACGACGCTCTCGAGGTCGTCGGAGAGCCGCACCGTCTCGACGACTCCGATGTTCACACTGCGCCGCTGCACCTCCGTCTTCCCCGGCACCACCCCGGTGGCCGTCTCGAACCGGACCGTCGCCAGCGGGCCTTTGGAGGTGTAGTACTGGTACACCAGCCAGATCCCGAGCAGCGCCGCGACGATCGGGACGATCCAGATTGCCGAGATGCGCCTCCGGATGGCGGAGACTGGCACTTCGGGGATCGGAGGATCCTGGCTGGTTTCCGGGCCGCCCATCACTTCAGCTCGTCGGGCTGTTCGCCGGCGGCGTCCCAGATCAGCCGCTGGTCGAAGGTGTGGGCAGCCAGCATCGTCAGCACCACCACACTGCAGAACGCGAGCGCCGCCGGCCCGGGCTTGATCGACATCAAGGTTCCAAGCTGCACCACCGAGACGAGGATCGCGACGACGAAGACATCCACCATCGACCAGCGGCCGACGATCTCGGTCAGGCGGTAGATACGGGTCGCGCCGATCGGGCGCCGGTTGCTTCGCGCCGCCATACAGAGTGAGAGGATCGAGAGGATCTTCAAGATCGGGATCACGATGCTCGCGATGAAGATGATCACCGCCACCGGGTAGGCGCCGGTCGTCCAGAAGGTGACCACACCCTCGATGATCGAGCTGGCCTCGGCGCCGTCGGTGAGCGATTCCACCGTCATCACCGGCAACAGGTTGGCCGGCACGTAGAGGACGCAGGCCGCCAGTGTCAGCGCCATCGTGCGCTGGAGGCTCTTCGGCTTGCGCAAATGTAGACCAGCCCCGCAGCGCGGACAGCTACCCGAGTCGACCGGTGCGACTTTCCCGCAGACGTGGCAGGCTGCGAGCCCGCGCGCCGCCGCGGTATGCCCAGGGAATCGCTGGGACCGGACGGACATCAGCGCAGACCTCCCACGGCATGCTCGAGGCGCCGCCACAGCTCCAAGCGTTCGATCGCCCCGAACGAGGCCGTCAGGCAGACGATCAGCAAGGCAAAGGCCCAGAACGAGACGCCGAGGTGGACGGTAGCAATCTTGGTCAGCTTCAGCATGCTCACCAGGATCCCCAGCATGAAGACTTCGATCATGTTCCACGGGCCCGCATCGTAGACCCAGCGGCAGACCAGCTTCGCCCCCGGCAAGGCATGCCCCCACAGTAGCGGTAGCAAGACATACAGGCTGCCCCCGATCAGCGCAGCGGGGGCCGCAATGATGAATACCGCCACGACAAAAGCGAGCCCCGGATTGCCGAAATCGTTGAGCGCTCCAGCGCTGCGGAACAGGGAAATCTCATTGCTCCGAGCGCCGACCTCCAAGGAGAGGAAGGGAAAGAAATGCGCAACAAAATAGAACGCCAGCGCCGCGAGCGAAAACGCCGTCGCCCGCTGTACCGGGTTGGGCTTATGCTCACACAGGTTCGCCTCGCAACAGGGGCAGACGACACGTTGCGAAGTCGCCAGATCCCGCATGCGGAACAGCGCATCGCAGTCAGGACAGGCGATCAGTTCGGACGCGGCGGAACGATCTGGCCACGAATCTGGCAGTTCTCTGGTATTCGGGTCGATACAGGTGGGGAGGCGTTGCAGGGCGTCCGGCACTATAGTTAGGTGCGCCACCGAGCGTCAAGTTCAAGTCGTCCCGCCTCCTCACGAATTTTCCATTGCGGCAGGTTAAAATTGAGACCGCCCGCCCCTAGCTCGTGCAGGGGACGGGCGGTCAGGATTCCAGTCGGATATCCAGTCCAAACTAGTTGTCGATCTCGAACTCGGCCTCTGACCCTGGCACCTCTTCGGCAGGCACGTGCTCGCTCGGGGTGGAGTCATCAGACGAATCGATCACTGCCCCCCCGTGGCTGACACGTTTCACGGTGAGCCCGGCAAAGGTCGCCAGGAAGCTAGCGCCGCCCATGATGACCCCTTCCTTCATTGAGGCGGTCGAATTCGAAGTGACGAAGATGCCGTCGGGACGGTTTACGGTGACCTTCGCCTGGCCGTAATCATCGGGGGGCAACAGCATCATCACGAGACTCATGATTGCGGTCTCCTGGGCTCCCATCGGGCCGTTCGTAGCATCGCTCGCCCCCTTCAACATTCCGCGAATCGTCTTGCTCAGATCGGATGACACATACGAGAGACCGTTGCCCTCGCCCGGGAGACCGGCGGTCGCAGCTTTGAAGTCAGCACTATCGGCCAACTTCGATTTGCCGCTGAGGCACTCGTCCAGGTAGGCCTGCGTCGTCGCCAGATAGACACGCTTGCTAGCGATGTCGCGGTGAATGACCGGCTGCATCAACACCATCTCTGGCGATGGCATCGGAGGCATCGCGATCCTCTCGAATCCATCACCTTTGATAAACATCTGCGCAACCTGATCCGGCGGCATCTGCTCCTTCATATTGCCAGTGATCTTCTCATACAGCCAATCGAGATCGTCGAATGCAACCAGCAGGTCGAAGGAAGGGATCGCCATCGGTGCCTCGGGAATGTCCAGCGGCTTGTCGGGATGCACCCGGCCGACCACCGTGAGGCGGGTGTCGAGCTTGCCGAGAAGATCCGCCATCGTCAGACCAAGCTGCGGGTTGACCTCCGACATCTCCCGCTTGAACTCGACGAGCGCCTCAGCGCCGCCGAAGTGCTTGATCATCTTCCCGGCGACCTCGTACGCCGCACGGACATTGAAGGTCTGCTCGATCACCAGATCCGCATCCTCCGGCGCTAGCTCTGTGGCGACGAAAGCCCCGGGCTCCCCCCCAGACAATTTCAGCAGGCCTTTCCGCCCTTCCGGGACGTAGAGGAAAGCGCGGTTATGGTAGAGGTCGCCGTTCTTGTAGGAACTCATCCCCATTGCCTCGATCCCGTCGATCCCGAGGTCGCTCAGCACCATCCCGAGGTCGAGCGTCGCGATGTTCGGAGGGAGCTCCCCCGCCGGCACCTTGTCCAAAAACTGCCGGATCATCCCAGCGATCTTCTCGACGTCACCATCCACATCCATGTAGCCGAAGAGACTGCCACCGAGGTGTAGGTGGGGAGCGACCGCATCGAAGTGTGTGGATCTTCCAGCGCCAGAGACGATCTGGAGACCGTCTGATTCGGCGATGCTGCTCGGCGCAGCCGGATCGTTCTTCGGCGCGGCGTTCCCTGCCTCGCTGCTGGCCAGCGCCAAGGCGACGCCCAGCGCGGATGCAGCTCCTAGGCCGTGTTTAAATGGTGTTCTCATAGTAGGTTCTCCTCCAGTTTGTCTAGTTCATTGATCTCTGCGCGGATCCGCCCGCAATGGTGGCGGGTCCGGCAGAACGACACCGCTATCCTCTCCCCGACCGGCAGGAGCCTCAATTACAATCGATCGACCAGATTGTAACTCCCGCCACCCGATTCTCGTTTCCCCACCCGCGATCCCGTGCTTGGTTTGAGCAGCTCCGAAGCCAGCCACCATGTTTGGTAAACTATTGTTCCTGTTCATCGCCGTCCCGATCGCCGAACTCGCCCTGTTCATGACGATCGGTGCCGAGATCGGACTGCTGCAGACGCTGTTGATCATCGCGATGACTGCCGTGCTCGGCGCCTGGCTGACCAAAATGCAAGGCGCCCGTGCCCTGGAACGATTCCAGAAAGCGACCTCCGAAGGCAGATTGCCACACGAGGAGGTCCTCGACGGTGTCATGATCCTGATCGCTGGCGTCGTGCTCCTGACACCGGGATTTTTGACCGACGCGGTCGGCTTCGCGCTGCTCGTCCCCCCGGTACGCAGCTACTTGCGCACGCGACTGGCCGAGGCACTGAGAACGAGGGTACACATCGTGACTCCCGGGGATGTCCCTGGGACACGCCCGAACCACAAGAGCGATGATAGCGTCATCGAGGCGGAAGTGGAAGTGATGGACGAGCCCTCAGCGAAGCCCTAAGCACGCGGCAGCCAGCGGCCCGGTAGTGGTCCACCACGACCTCTCAGCCCCCACAGTGCGATTGCCGTCACGTTTCAACTATTCCACCATCGCCAGCCCGCGGTGGACATGCTCCCAGCTGATGCCGCTTTGGACTTCGACACAGTTCACTCCCAGCGCACCGACATCGCGGATATTGCGTGACTCATCGTCGAAGAACAGCATCGAGCCGAAATCGAATCCGGAATCTCGGCGAAGCGCGCCGAAGTGCGCTGGCTTCGCCCCCGGGTAGATCTCCTCAAAGCCGAATCTCCCCGCCACGCCGAGGAGTCCCAACAATTCCCGCGCCCACTCAGGCTCCCCGGTGCGCGAGGCGAGCCCCATCGGGATTCCGGCGGCGTCCAACGCATCCATGATTTCCATCACGTCCGGATACAAGCGGACATGGAGCCCGCGCCGATCCACCACCCGGTCGGCCGCGCGCATGAACGGCGGCGATAGGCAATCGCACCATGATCCACCCGCATCCCAGAGCGTAAAATCCAAATCGAACACGACCAATTCCAGATTGGCCGGGACTGAGAACTCATCCATCACGCCCCAAGCTAGCGCGATCGGAGGAATCGCAAGCCGATTCCGGCATTGCCTTTTGTCCAGATCCGGCAAAACATCCGCGCATGGAAAACGCGTCCATCGGCACCCCATTCTCTCCCACCGCCACCAAAGTCATGCTCTGCGGCTCCGGCGAGCTCGGCAAGGAGGTCGTGATCGAACTCCAGCGTTACGGCGTCGAGGTCATCGCCGTCGACGCCTACGAGAACGCACCCGCGATGCAGGTCGCCGATCGAGCGCATGTCGTCCCGATGCTCGACGGGGAGAGGCTGCGCGCAGTCATCGAGCTCGAGCGCCCAGACCTGGTCGTCCCCGAGGTTGAAGCGATCGCGACCGACACCCTCGCAGCCATCGAATCCGAGGGGCTCGCCACCATCATCCCGACCGCCCGCGCCACCCAGCTGACGATGAACCGGGAAGGCATCCGCCGCCTGGCAGCCGAGGATCTCGGGATCCCGACCTCCCCCTACCGTTTCGCCGACACCGAAGAGGACTTCCAGGCCGCGATCGCAGAGATCGGCATGCCCTGCGTGGTCAAACCGATTATGTCCTCATCTGGAAAAGGCCAGAGCGTGGTGCGAGAGGAATCGGACATTGCGCGCTCGTGGCAGTATGCCCAGGAGGGCGGGCGCGCCGGCAAGGGCAAGGTGATCGTCGAGGGCTTCGTCGATTTCGATTACGAGATCACACTCCTAACGATCCGCCACGAGGGCGGGACGGGATTCTGCGAACCGATCGGCCACATCCAGGTCGATGGCGACTACCGGGAGTCCTGGCAACCCCAGCCGATGAGCGATGCTGCGCTAGCAGAAGCCAAACGCATCGGCGAGGCCGTCACAGGCGCGCTCGGCGGACGCGGCATCTTCGGCATGGAACTGTTCATCAAGGGGGACGCGGTCTACTTCAGCGAGGTATCACCCCGCCCACACGACACCGGAATGGTCACGATGATCAGCCAGGACCTGAGCCAGTTCGCCCTCCACGCGCGCGCGATCCTCGGCTTACCGATCCCCAACATCCATCAGCACGGCCCCTCGGCCAGCTGCGTCATCCTCGTCGAGGGAGAATCAACCCAGGTCAAGTTCGCCGGGCTCGACCAAGCCCTCGCCCAGAGTGACACGCAGATACGCCTGTTCGGCAAACCCGAGGTCAGAGGCAAGCGGCGCATGGGGGTCGCCCTCGCCCGCGATGCGGACGGGATCGATGCCGCCCGCGAGAAGGCCCGCAAGGCCAGCTCGGCGGTGAAGGTCGAGCTCTAGCCCGGATTTCTCATACTTTTCGAGTGAACCGCCAGCGAACCTTGACAGATACAAGGCGCGCGCCGATTCCGGCGGTGGGCGGTATATCCATACCGTCCGGGGCAGGAATCAAGCGCAACGCTGTAGCTGTCGAGGTTCGCAAGGATTCGCCGGAAGGGTATGAGAAATCCGGGCTAGGCGCAAGCAGGCACCAGCCGTCAGCGCCGCACCCACCTGCGATCGAACGAAACTAACCTCGCAGCGGCTCGCCGGTCGCGGCGGGCTGGTTGCTCAGGTCGGCGTCTTCCTGACCCGTGCCTTTCGGGATCACAGTGGTGATACTCGTCTTCTGGAACTCGAGCTTCACGTTTTCAGCAACCTTCACGATCGCGGTCTCATCCTTAACGTTTGCGACCGTCCCGTGGATCCCACCAGCCGAGATCACCCGGTCCCCCTTCTTCATCCCAGCGATCTGCTCCGCGAGTGCCTTCTGGCGCATCCGC
>Ga0316197_10000461_pt1 | contig 28272 bp, 27 predicted proteins | sample OudBiesiAoxic_MG_FD_204939 | JGI IMG/M metagenome (GOLD analysis project Ga0316197, IMG submission 204939) | Coastal sediment microbial communities from Oude Bieten Haven, Netherlands - site A oxic | ecosystem: Environmental > Aquatic > Marine > Coastal > Sediment | place: Netherlands... | reverse complement strand
TTATACATGAATCTGAAGAATGGTTAGTTTTCCCACATGAAGTTTCAGGCTTAGATTTTAACGAGATCGCTAACGGAAAAACAGACTTTGAAAATATCAAACACTTGTTTAAAGACTAAAGAATGTTAGTTAGTAATATATTAAAAAGAGACTATTTAGTCTCTTTTTTTGTTTCTCTTATCGCTGCTGATAATAGATCTGGATATAACTCAAAAAAAGTATCACTCAACTGATCATAATGAGCGGATAAAGTCATGAATGTTTCCGCTAACGGAGCCATTCTCGTTCGTCGAGATGAAATCCGCTGCAATGCAAATGCTATATTTTCAATTTCTCGATAGTGTTCGAACCAATTTCCTTGCCATACTAGCTTTGAAACTGTCTCAAACTTAGCGGGTAATGGCCCCCCTAATTCACGTGTTTCATTAGCAATAATAAGCTGCGCTTGCGCTGAAAAATCAGTTAATGAATCTGCATAAAAAAAAGACCAGTTTTTCGCTAAGCAATGGTCCCAAAACATATCTAAAGCAATAGGAGAGAAACGGCGTACCTCTTTCTTAAACAACGGTTTTATTGACTTTACCATCGGGTGACTATCGGTATAACTATCAACAAAGCGATGCAAGCGTATCCCTTTGACAACTTTTCGATTAAATTTCCCATCGGGATTGCCTTTGACAAAATCACCTAAAAAATTCCCTAAAAAGCTCGTCTGAGTATGCTCTGCAATATGTAGATGGGCAAGGTAATTCATTTTATAACTCATTATGTTGGCGATCTGATATTAGACAGTATAACCAAAAAAAGAGAGAAGATTATATTCAAAATTTAAGTGGGGAATTTTATGAGCTTTAAAATCGAAATATATACAACCAACTACAACATTTCACAAAACCTAACAATATTATCACCAACAACTTGTGAAAAATAACATTTAATAGCGCTATCTTTGTGAATTAGCTCGCTTAATTGAGGTTTTTTTACTATGGTTTTGAGCACATGTTAACTTATTTGCATGTAAAAAGAACAGTTGCTGATGGCTATGGAATAAATTATAAGCAATCTGATAGTTACAAAATTAATTTAACTAGGTTAAGGAATTAAAAATGAATAAACGTATCGTTTTTTTAGGCGCTCTACTTTGTGCAGGAAATGTTGCTGCAAATGATTTAGAAAACCCTTGGTATCTTGGAGCACGAGTTGGTGCAACCCTCTACGACAGCCTTGAACAGACAGGTACTTCAAATAAGATTAAAGATGATACTAATTTTGCAGGTGGTGTATTTTTAGGTTATAGCTTTAACGATTGGTTTGGACTTGAAACGGGTTATACCTACCTTGGCGAAATGGGCATCAGTGATTCAAGAAGCATCGCAAGTAATGCTTTTGAAGTTGTCGGTAAATTTACGTGGGAAGCAACAGACTCACTTGACCTTTTTGCAAAAGCAGGTGCTTTTGCCTATAAAACAAAAGGATATGATGGTTTATCAGGACTAAGTGATAAAGATTTTAATGGCACAGTGGGGCTTGGTCTAGAGCAACACTTTACTGATAATCTATCAGTCCGTTTAGAGTACCAATTTTATAACAATCTTACTTTGAATGATGGTCCTTATGAATCTGAGTGGGATACTCACCTATTAGCACTTGGATTAATTTACAGCTGGGGACAACAGGAGAAAGTCGCAGTAACCGAAGCACCAATGACACAAGCCGTTGAAGAAGAAGTTATTGAAAAAGTAATGGTTGAAGAGGTCATCGTTGAAGAGGTAGTTGTTGAAGAAGTTGTGGTTGTTGTAAAAAAAGCGATTGAAATTGAACCAAAAACTGTTGAGGTATATTTTGATTTTAACAAAAACCACCTATCCCAAAAATCAGTGGATCAATTACAGCCAATTATTGAACATTTAAAAGCATATCCGACATCAACCGTTGTGCTTGTTGGTCATACAGATTCACGTGGTGCAGCAGAACTCAACCAGAGACTTTCTGAAAAGCGAGCTAATACTGTTAGTGAGTTTTTGACAGAAGAGTATTCAATTGCAGCAAACCGTATTGTTACATCAGGTGAGGGTGAATCATCACCAATTGCAACTAATGAGACAACCGAAGGACGTGCTAAAAACCGCCGTGTATCTGTTTTCTCTCCCTCTTTTGTAATGGAAGAAGAGTAACCTTTATATTGCAATTCAAAACCAAGGTAGTTAATACCTTGGTTTTTTTAGATTTAATTTCTCGTCGTTGATATAGGAATACAATAGTTCGGTATCAACCTATTATCTATATTTTTCCTACAGACTCCTGCCCTCCACCCATTGCTTTCTTCCAGTAACCACCAGATAATAAAATTTAAAAAGGATTTATACGGTGAATCAACTACCTGTTACCTACTCCGTTATTTGCATCGACGTTCTAATGAACCGGGTGATTCCTCAATTTAAAATCGAGAATCCAATACATTGCCAGTTTTGGTGCCAAGGATTAAATGATACTTATAAAGTCACTACAGCTAAAGAAATCTTTATACTGCGCGTCTATCGTCATAACTGGCGTACACGCTCTGAAATAAGTTTTGAGATAGATGCATTGTTACACTTACAAGCCAATGGTTCTGATGTCGCTTACCCGATAAAAACACAAACTGGTGAATATATCGCTGATTTAATAGCCCCTGAGGGTATGCGACATGCTGTATTAACACGGTATGCTGACGGGAGTGAATTAAATTTTTCGATTCCAGAAAGCGCACAAATATATGCTAAACATATGGCTCAACTGCATCTTAATTCGACACAATTTAATAGCCTGCATCAACGCTTTCAATTAGATGTTCAGCACCTAATCACAGAACCTCTGCAACGCATCAAGCCTTTTTTAAAAGAGCGTCAAGATGATTGGAATTTTATAGAAAATTACGCTCAACTACTTGCTAAAAAACTACAAACGGCACTTAATCATTCACCACAGTTAGTTCTTTGTCATGGTGATCTTCATGGCGGGAATGCACATAAAAATAGCCAGTTACTTGTCTCTTTTGATTTTGATTGCTGCGCATTGGGATTACGCAGTTATGATTTAGCCGTGTTTAAATGGGCCTTAGAAGTAGATAACAAAAGCCCCCAAATTTGGGAGAATTTTTTGCATTATTATCAATTGCATTTTCCATTGCCTGCCGAAGAGATCGCATTAATAGACACGCTTGTCTCCATTCGTCATATCTGGCTTATTGGTTTACATATTGATATTGCAGTCGCAAAAGGTTGGTTAAATGGAAAATACTTTGATCAAAAAATTGCTTTTTTACGCAAACAACAATTAACTACGAAAGGCTAGGCCCCTTCACAACAAAGCCCTCATGAGAGGGCTAAAAACGTTAATAACAAGTCAGTTAATTAATGTGGTTAATCTAATCAGATTTTAGCAGGATCAAGAGCCTGATCACCTAATGTTTTTAAATGTAACTCTTCCTCTTTATCACCGGCAGTCGGATCATTAAATAGATCTACATCCATCTCCCCTTCTGATTTAGCAATAATACAAGTTACTACACTATCTCCAGTGATATTAACCGCGGTGCGGATCATATCTAATAAGCGGTCTACGCCCATAACCATTGCGATACCCTCAACAGGTAGGCCAACTTGATTAAGTACCATTGCAAGCATAATTAAACCAACACCAGGAACACCGGCAGTGCCAACAGAGGCTAACGTGGCAGTTAAAATAACAGCACCGTAATCAGCTAATGATAAGTCTATGTTGAAAGCCTGCGCAATAAAGACTGTTGCAACACCTTGCATAATAGCGGTTCCATCCATGTTCACCGTTGCACCTAGTGGTACCGTAAATGACGCGATCTTATTTTTCACGCCAAGACGTTTAGTCGCAGTTTCAAGGGTTACCGGAATTGTCGCACTTGATGAGGCGGTGGAAAAAGCAAAAGTAATCGCCGTTTCCATTTTTTTAATGAAGATGATTGGACTCAAACCAGTGAAAAGTTTAAAGAACAGACCATAAGTAATGAAACCGTGTAATAGCAAAGTACCTGAAAGTACTAAGAAGTAGCTTAATAAGTTGTTAATTGCACTAATCTCTATTTCACTAAAGAGCTTCGCCATTAAGAAAAATACGCCATACGGAGCAATGCTCATTAGCATCACTACGAGCTTCATAATTATCTCATTTAAGTCTACAAAGGCAGCAGCAACACGCTCTCCTGCCTTACCTGATGAACTTACCGCAATACCAAACAAAATTGAAAATACAATAATTTGCAGCGTATTACCCTGTGCCATTGCATTTATTGGGTTCGTTGGAAACATATTGATGATCACCGCTCCCAAGGATGGAGCATGCGATGATTGAAATGATGATGCGGCAGAAAGGTCTGCACCTGCACCCGGTTGAAATATATTAGCAGTAAAAATAGCTAAGGTAATCGCAATAGCTGTCGTGGTAAGGTAAAAAGCAATCGTTTTTCCACCTAAACGCCCAAGCGTAGAAATATTTTTTAAAGAGCTTGTACCACATACTAACGAGACAAAAATAAGCGGAACTACGAGCATTTTCAAACTAGCAACAAAAATTTCGCCACCGACTTCAAAAACGCCATTCAAAATATAATCGCTAACAAAACGACTCTCTGAAAAGAAATTACGCAGAACAAAACCACAGACAATACCTACAAACATACCAAGTAATACACGTTTTGTAAGGGACATTTTTTGCTTAGCTTCAATCATAAATTAATCCTTAATAACATTACTGCGCTGCAACATTTAATATACTCATTCTTTGAAATAGAGCGCAGTAAATTTTCGATTGATGGAATGACAACTGCATGTAAAAAAATACTTGAATAATGCAGTAGATATAAAAGCGTTAACTTGTAAGCAGAATATTTGCTTCAATAATAAGTTGGCTAATTGAAAGCCTGTTAACACAGTAAGAAAGTTCAGCAATTTGTAACTAAAGTAGCTAGCGGCTGGACCTATAGATGTTGATAGAGATACACAATGTTCAGCTTTCGCTGGCATGTTATCCCTCCTTGAACCGCTTTGTGGTTAATCCTGATACCGCGGGGAATATTTAATTCGCGACGAACTTAATTTATTTGCTACTGATTGTCTAATTGGTAGCAGGCTAAAAAGGGGGAAATATGATCAACACGCCAAAAATAACAATATTAATATTTATTTAAACAAGTATTGAGTTAAAACAAAGACAACCAATTAACCTCTAATACATTGTTTTTACATGACATGTTTATAATGAAAACACTCACAACAACGACTTTATTGCTCTCAAGTGACGATAAAAAAATTAGTGCACCACACTAACTAGGTAAGTAGATAATTATCAATGCGCTCCTGCATTAAAAAAGAAGTACAGCGTTAATATAAAATAAGCAGTAAAAACACGCTAATTAAAAGACATCACTTAAAAAATAGGCGATAATCCGCGCTTCAATATTTTTTAGGAATAGAAACTATGTCTCAATTAGGTACTCTTTATATTATTTCAGCACCAAGTGGTGCAGGAAAATCAAGCCTTATCAATGCATTACTGGCAGAAGAGCGTTCGTGGGATGTACAAGTTTCTGTTTCACATACGACACGTGCTCCACGTGTAGGTGAGAACAACGGCGAACATTATCACTTTGTGAATGTTGGTAACTTTAAATCCTTAATCGAAGAGAATGCATTTTTTGAGTGGGCAGAAGTGTTTGGAAATTATTACGGTACGTCACGTATTACCATTGAACAAGCGCTGCAACAGGGAACTGATATCTTCTTAGATATTGATTGGCAAGGTGCACAACAGGTTCGTAAAATGATGCCAGAGGCTATCGGTATTTTCATTCTTCCCCCTAATCGAGATGAATTAGAAGCTCGCCTTAATAAACGCGGTCAAGATAGTAGTGAGATTATCGCTAAACGTATGTCACAGGCACAATCAGAAATGTCACACTACAATGAGTATGATTATTTGATCATTAACGATGATTTTAAGCTTGCAAGCAAAGAGTTATCACAGATAGTTTCAGCGCAGCGTAATAAGCAAAATAAACAATCAATTGCCCATCAAGAGATGATTGCTGCGTTGCTAAAGTAGCGCTGGATCAATCACTATTATGCTTGTATAATGAGCGCCCGTTTTTATGTAATTAATTTTTTGGAGTTCAGCAATGGCACGTGTAACCGTTGAAGATGCAGTAAATGTAGTTGGTAACCGTTTTGATTTAATCTTAATGGCATCTCGTCGAGCTCGTCAGCTTGCAACGCAAGGCAAAACGCCTTTAGTTGATCCAGAAAATGACAAGCCAACCGTTATTGCTTTACGTGAAATTGAAGAGCGTTTAATCACTAATGAGTTGATGGATGTGCAAGATCGTCAAGAGAAGCATGAAAAGCAAGCGGCTGAATTAGCAGCTGTTGCTGCAATTGCTGAAGGTCGTGGTTAATAACCGACCGGTCAGACCCATTTAAAAACGCCGACCATGAAAATGCTCGGCGTTTTTTTGTTTCTATTTTAAGGAGTTATTTTGCTTACTTTATTATATCCGGCATTAGCAATTCTAATCGGTTTCGCTTTGCTGATTTGGAGCGCAGATAAGTTTGTTTTAGGTGCGTCAAATACTGCACGTAGTTTTTCAATATCACCACTTATTGTCGGTGTTGTGATTGTTGGTTTAGGCACATCAGCACCTGAAATGCTTGTTTCAGCAATGGCTGCTGCTGACGGTAATACGGGGCTATCAATTGGCAATGCAATTGGTTCCAACATTACTAATATAGGTTTAATGTTGGGCCTTACAGCTCTTTTTTATCCGCTACAGATTCATTCAAAATTGCTTAAGCGGGAGATGCCTGTTTTATTAAGCGTGATCCTTTTTAGCTACTTTATTCTTTGGGATCAACGTCTAGACTTTTTTGATGGATTAATACTCCTAATAATGATGTTTGCAATGTTAGCTTTCACTGTATGGGAAGCCAAAAAACATGGAGATGATGAGTTACCGCAGGAAATACTCGATGAAATGCCAGAAGAGGTAAGTAAAGGCGTTGCATTAAAATGGCTTGTGATTGGGATCGTAGTATTAATCGCCTCTTCTCGAATTTTAGTGTGGGGAGCAGTAGAAGTTGCTGAATACTTCCAGGTGAGCGATCTCATTATTGGTTTAACGATTGTTGCAATTGGCACGAGTCTTCCTGAACTGGCCGCGACAGTTACTGCTGCACGCAAAAAAGAGTTTGATTTAGCCGTGGGTAATATTATTGGCTCTAACATCTTTAATATTTTAGGTGTTATGGCATTACCAGGATTAATTCACCCTGATACTTTCGAAATTGAAGTGCTAACCCGTGACTACCCTATCATGATCGGCTTGACTATCGCATTAATGCTATTCTCAATTGCATGGCGTAAAGGTCAAACTGGGCGATTAGGCCGTATTGAGGGCGCGCTATTACTGGCAGGTTACATCGGTTATATGATCTGGCTATTTACTGATATGAGTAAAACTGTTGTGTGACGTTTAAAATAACACTAACATCAAAAGCACTTAAGCCCCGGTTTAAGTGCTTTTTTATATTTAAAGCAACCAAATTAGCGTAATCGTTCTATCCTTATATTTACCGTCATTATCAATATTGGAACAGAGAGAAGCAAGGGTTACTTATGATCATTATACGCAACTATAAACCGACCGATAAACAATCCGTTACCAATTTTTGGCAAAGATCTTTTCCACACCCTATAACGAAAAAGAGCTCCGCAGCGTCATTTGAACACCAACTCAATGAAAAGGGGTTATTGTTTGTCGCTGAAAAATCGGGCCAAATTGTTGGTTCATGTTTTGCTGGGAATTGTGGTGTTTGTGGATATATCCATGCGGTTACTATCTCAATAGAAATGAAGCAAACGGGCATCGGAGGAAAACTGGTTAAACATGCAATTAAGCAACTGCAAAAAATAGGCTGTAATCAAGTAAAACTCGAAATAGCGCCCGAAAATGAGCAAGTCGATAACTTTTATCAATCACTCGGTTTCTGCGTTACCGAAGCAGCTCAAGATACAGTAAATCGATATACTTCTTAAGCAAGATATCATCACATTAAGTTAGCTATAAAAAAGCCCCGTGTAAAAACACGAGGCTAATTAATATCGGTATTTAAAATATGGAGATATTGTTTTACTTAGCGTCTAAAGGAGCTGAAGTTTTTTTATGGGTTAAGTAAAGAGGGATCGTAGTAAAAAGCAACCCGCCAACAATATTACCTAAAATGGTTGGAATAAGGTTAAAGTTCAACCAAGTTGCAATACCAAAATCAGCACCTAAAATCATACCTAATGGGAATAGGAACATGTTTACTACAGTATGTTCAAATACTAAAACAAAGAAGATAAAGATAGGAAGCCACATTGCAGCGATTTTACCAGCTACCGAACGTGCAGTCATACCACCAATAACACCTAAACAAACCATCAAATTACAAAATATTGCACGAACAAAACAAGTTATCCACCCATCGGCACCTAAATTTTCAAAACCAACAGTACGTGCGGTTGATACTGCAATAAACTTTTGTGCAACTGCATTCGGGTCGATTGAAAAATTCATTGTTAGTGAAACAGCAATCAAGTAAGCCACGATTAGTGAACCTATCAAGTTACCTAAACCAACTAATCCCCAACAACGTAAAACACGCCCCCAAGTGACCCCTGGACGATTCTCAAATTTTGCCAAAGGTGCTAAACCAAATACTCCCGTAACAAGATCATAACCCATTAGACTCAAGATACAAAAGCCGACAGGGAACACTAGTGCACCAACAAGGCCACTTCCCGTTTGAGTAATTGCAGTAATCGCAACCACAACTGCAAGTGACAAAATAATGCCGGCCATCGTGCCACGTAAAATAAGATCTCGCGTACCTGTTTTTATTTTCGCTTCGCCAACATCGATCATAGTTTGTACGAAGTCAGCAGGTTTATTGTAAGACATGGGTAAATCCCTATAGTTATAGTTAAAGTTAAAATTAAAATTGAATAGAGAAAAGCTCCCAAATAATTGTTAAATCATCACAATTATTAAAGAGCCTTTGGGCTATTAAATCTCAAAAATCACTTATAGCTGAACTTCAATACTGCCATCTGTCACGCGCACTTTGTAAGTTTCAATTGAAACCTCTGCGTTCTCTAAACAGCTACCATCAACTAAGCTAAAACGTTGTTTTTTAAGTGGTGAAGCAACCCATAGTTGCTCTTTATGCTCGCAGATAACACCACGAGATAAGACATTAGCGCGTGCAAATGGGTCCATATTACTAAGTGCATAAACTTGGTTATCATCATTTGGACGAAATATAGCAACCTGCTTATCACCCACTAATGCGCAAACACCTGTAGATGGAAAAACATTCTCTAAATTACATACCTTAATCCACTTGCTCATTACACTTCCTCCAAATTTATCTTATACGTTGGTGCTTTTTCATCTAAAAATGCAGGCCGTTTTTGTCCACGCTCAGGGGTAAATACAACATTATCATCCTGTGCATCACTATTGATAAAATGTGTAAAGCGCTGTAATTGTTCTTCATCTTTTAATGTTGTCGCCCACTCACAGTGGTAATTTTCAATAGACTCTGCCATCTCTTTTTCAAGTTGTACATTGATGCCTAATTTATCTTCCATCACTACCTGTTGCAGGTACTCAATACCGCCTTCCATATTTTGTAACCAAACAGAAGTACGTGTTAATTTGTCTGCAGTGCGCACATAGAACATCATGAAACGATCTAGGTACTTAATTAACGTCTCTTTGTCTAAATCAGAAGCAAGCAGAGATGCATGCTGTGGCTTCATTCCACCATTGCCGCATACATATAAATTCCACCCCGCATCTGTGGCAATAATACCCACATCTTTACCCTGCGCTTCTGCACATTCTCGTGTACATCCCGATACACCAAACTTCATTTTATGTGGTGTACGTAAACCTTTATAGCGATTTTCTAGTTCAACACCAAGACCAACACTGTCTTGCACACCAAAGCGACACCAAGTGCTACCCACACAGGTTTTTACCATACGTAGTGCTTTAGCGTAAGCTTGGCCAGTTTCAAAACCAGCTTCTAATAATTGTTTCCAAATATCAGGAAGATCTGACTTGTGCGCACCAAATAGACCAATACGTTGTGCACCTGTGATTTTTGTATAAAGCTCATATTGCTCTGCGACACTTGCAACTGCCGCTAACCCTTTTGGTGTTACTTCACCACCCGCCATACGCGGAATAACTGAATATGTGCCGTCTTTTTGCATATTACCAAGGAAGATATCATTGGTATCTTGCAGGCCATTATGATCTCTTGTTAATACATGCTCACCCCAGCAAGAGGCTAAGATAGAACCAACTGTGGGTTTACAAACTTCACAACCATAGCCTTTACCATATTTTGATAACAGCTCTTTAAAAGTTTTGATACCTTCGATACGGATTAAGTGAAATAACTCTTGGCGAGAGTATTCAAAATGCTCACAAAGGTGGTTTTTAACTTCCACACCCTGCTTAGCTAATTCCGCATTTAATACTTGAGTGATTAAAGGGACACAGCCGCCACAACCAGTGCCAGCGCCGGTTTCCATTTTAATTGCGCCAATCGTTGTATGACCGGCAGCAACTGCATCAGCAATATCTGACTTTTTAACATCAAAACATGAACACACTTGCGCAGTTTCTGGCAAAGCATCTACACCTAGGCCCTTTTTTTCTCCACCAGCATGTGCAGGTAGAATCAATGAGTCAGGGTGCTTTGGCAGTTCAATGTCGTTAAGCTTATATTGTAATAGATCGCTGTAGCTTTCAGTATCGCCTACCAAGACAGCACCAAGAAGTTTTTTGCCATCTTCGGAAACAATAATTCGTTTATACACGGAGCTATTTTCATCTAAATAAACATAACTTTTACAATTAGGAGTACGCCCATTAGCATCGCCAATACTTCCTACATCAACACCCAATAATTTCAGTTTAGCGCTCATATCTGCGCCAGTGAACTCATTGTCTCGACCTAAAAGATTATCCACAGCTACTTTTGCCATGTTGTAACCAGGTGCGACTAGCCCAAAGAATTTTTCATTCCAAGATGCACATTCACCAATCGCATAGATATCAGGATCAGAGGTCATACAGTTATTATCAATCGTAATACCACCACGACGACCTGTCGCTAAACCACACTGTTTAGCGAGTTTATCCTGTGGACGAATACCGGTAGAAAATACAATAAAATCAATTTCTAACTGCGTACCATCTGCAAACTTCATAGTGTTACGTGCAGTTTCACCACCCACTACGATCTCTTGCGTATTTTTGCCTGTGTGTACATTTACACCGATACTTTCGATTTTGCTGCGTAATATTTGGCCGCCTTGTTGGTCTAATTGCTCAGCCATTAGGACAGGAGCGAATTCAATAACATGTGTTTCTACACCCAGCGCCTTTAATGCACCAGCAGCTTCTAGACCTAATAAACCACCGCCTACGACAACACCATTTTTACTGCGACGTGCAGTTGCTTCAATGGCATTCAAGTCTTCTATTGTACGGTAAACAAAACAGTCTTTACTTTCATTCCCTTTTATAGACGGTATCCATGGGTAAGAGCCTGTTGCCATGATCAATTTATCGTAAAAAACAGCGCGCCCAGTTTGAGAATGAATCACTTTTTCTTGGCGGTTAATTGTTAAAGCACGTTCGCCAATTAACACTTCAATATTATGTTTTTGGTAGAAACCTTCTTTTACTAAAGAGAGTTCATCTGCGGTATGATGAGAAAAATATGAGGAAAGATGAACACGATCATAGGCAACACGAGGTTCTTCACAAAATGCGGTAATTTCAAATTGGTCCAGATCCGCTTTTTCGACAAAGTCTTCGATAAAACGATGTCCAACCATACCATTACCAATGATCACTAATTTTTGTTTACTCATAGTACCCTCATTTAATTCAACTGTATTTTATATCGAGGGTAGAGTACTAATATGCCACTTAATTATATTGATAGATATCAATTACCATTACATGACAACAACAAAAATGATATATTTGATTAAAACTTGAGTGCAATTAGATAACAATCCAGCAACATAACCACACTGCTAAAATGGTTATTGCAACATAACCATATTAGCAGTGTGGTTATTTAACAAAACATCAACAAAAAAGATGTGCAACATCACACTAAAATGAGACTTACGCAATATTAGGATAAAAGTGATAAACAAACATTGTTACAAAATATTAATCAGCGCATGCCTATTAGGGGAGCGTGTGCGTTATGATGCAAAACAAAAAAGCCTGCAACACCCTTTAATTGATTACTGGAAAGAAGCTGGTATTTTATACCCAGTGTGCCCAGAGGTATTAGGAGGGTTACCAACTCCTCGACCTGCTGCTGAAATACAAACTAATGGTAGAGTCTTGACCGGTCAAGAAGAAGATGTTACCAAAGCGTTTAAGCAAGGAGCAGAAAAAACACTCGCTCTGGCACTTAAGCATAGAATCAACATTGTTATTTTGACCGAGCGAAGCCCTTCCTGTGGAAGCTCAAATATCTATGATGGTAATTTCTCTAGAACAATAATTGATGGTCAAGGCATAACAACTAAACTACTTCGTAAGCATGGTATTCAAGTCTTTAATCAATTTCAGTTGCAAGAGGTACAGGCTCAGATCTCCTTTTCTATAAAACCACCCGAGTAGGTAGTTATAAATAAATTGCTATTTTTCTATTATCTTGCCAATAAATGGAGGTTTTAGATGAAGTACACTGTTATTGGCTTTGTTATATTAATATTAAGTGGATGGTATTGGTTTAAATCGACCAATCCCCCCCAAAGTCAACAGGTTAAAGTTTACGGTCAAGTGGTTGGTCTACAAGGAAAAATGACACTAAAAATTGAAGATTATTATCTAAACCTCACGGCCTCCGATCGGTTTAGCCTTCTGGTAAACTCGATGCCAGGTAAAGAACCAACAATACAGCTAGCCACACAGCCAACAAACCAATACTGTAATTTACTTACCTCAACTAAAGATTTGCATAAAATAAACCTTAAAGTAACCTGTAATCATGCAATGACAAAAAAATACGGTCCCCAAGCAGCCTCAATTAAAGCGGCTGTTTCTGTAGCGTTTTCTGGTAATTCACTCTAATTATAATCTCTTCTCTCGCCTCTTCACTCACCGTTGCCCAGTCTTTTATTTCATCTAAAGTGCGCAAGCACCCGATACAAATATCATCTTTATTTAAGCAACAGTTGCGCACACAAGGACTTTCTAGTTTATTCATAGTTAACTCTTTTTAGGGAACAATTGAGTATCATTAACACTTTCGTTACACTGAATCACAATTTAACAACAATTACAAAGAGAGTGCACATGTTTATTATTCGTTGGATTTTAGGTCGAATCATTTTATTACTTAATTTTATCTTTAGCCCTAAAAAATTAAAGCGCGAAGCGTCAGCGCAAGCAAAAATAGATACACAAACCAAGTCTCTAAAACTATATCAATACCAAGCATGCCCATTTTGTGTAAAAGTACGACGAAATATTCGCCGTAATGGTTTAAACATTGTAATCGTTGATGCAAAAGATGAGCAAAATAAGCAACAACTTGCATCGCTTGGCGGCAAGGTGCAAGTTCCTTGTTTACGCATTGAAGAGGGTGAAAATATTACCTGGATGTATGAGTCATCTGCCATTAGCGAATATTTAAATAAGCGTTTTGCATAGCGAGTAAATATAGACGAATAAGGGGGTTACTTATCAGCACCCCCTTATTGATTTAAGGCATCATAAAACCTTAGTGATGATGAGTATGCTTCAACAAGCTATCAGGCACTAATTCTGCAATAAAGCTTCGAGCACCTCTGCGTAATAACGAGCTAAAGTACAAAATCAAAATAATGCCTAAACTCGCTACCTGCCAGGTGCTGTAATCACTCAAGTTTTGCTCAATCCAAGTCGGAGAAAGTACTTCAATAAACTGATTTAGCAGTAAACCTGTTAAGAAAGCACCAACCATCATCAACATAGCAAGGCTCATTGCAGCAAAGAACCCCTGTTGTCTCCTCAATGTTTTTAATAGCTCAATACTAATTGTCGGTGCAATCAAAAAGAATGCAATAGCGGCACCAGGTGATAAGCCCGCCATTAATAAAATAGCAATCACCGGTGTAATTCCTGTTGCGCATAATGCAAATGGAAAAGCGATAACCGTCATGACTAATACCTGCAACCATAATGCTTGATCAAAAAACGACCACGCAGGTACTGTTGATAAAGAAGCAGCCACTGCCCAGCCTAATAAAACCCATGGGGCTGTATGGTCTAATTGATGCTGATAGCCTTGTTTAACCGCACTAATAAAGCGTGACGTTGGTTTAGCCCCTTTGCAACTATGAGCTGCAATTGACGAAATAGGTGTTTTAAAGTGTCGCCCTAATAACCACGCAATGGAGACCGCAAAAATAGCCGCTAAGCTCAAACGTAATAACAACATCTGCTCACCCAATAGAGGTAAAGAGATAAGTAAGGCGTCAAAGCCAATAATTGGTGTAGCGATTAAAAATGCTGTCGCAAAAGTTTGGTTTGCACCTAACCCTAATAATTGTTGATGCATTTTGCTGGCGCTTGGTGAACAAACTGGCAAAGGTAATCCGTAAGCAACACCTTTAAGACTATCCTTAAAAAAGTATTGGCTGCCCTGCATCGGCATAATAGAAAATTTAGGTTTGAAGTAATGCATTAACGCACTAAGAAAATAAGCTAATAGCAACATTGGAGCGCTATAAAGCGCAACTTTAATTACATTTATAAGCGTTAGTGCTGTGTGCGATTCTTCCTCACTATATTCATGCGCGTCATGATCTGCATGGCTTTCTGCACTGTGTTCATCGTGGTCATGTTCGGCATGGCTTTCTGCACTGTGTTCATCGTGGTCATGTTCGGCATGACTTTCTATACTGTGTTCATCGTGGTCATGCTCTGCATGGCTTTCTGCACTGTGTTCATCGTGGTCATGCTCTGCATGGCTTTCTGCACTGTGTTCATCGTGATCATGCTCTGCATGGCTTTCTGCACTGTGTTCATCGTGGTCATGTTCGGCATGGCTTTCTGCACTGTGTTCATCGTGGTCATGTTCGGCATGATTTTCTGCACTGTGTTCATCATGCTCGGCATGTATATCTTCACGGTGTTGCTCTGCCTCATGCTCAGGTTGTATTTCAGTAACCTGAACTTCTTTGATAACAGAACTACCATGATCATGGTTATGTTCCACATAACCTAACCAATGCGGTAATAATACAGCGGCTAAAACTATCACACCGACAATACTACCAATGCCAGCTGCATAACGATTTTCAGATTTATCTTCTTCTAGATCATGTGAATGTTTGCCCGATTTTAAATAGGGACGATGTAATACAACATGCATGATAGAGCCCATCACAAAAGCTTGGAACCATGCTAATAGCTGCCCATCTAAATGTGCAATTGAGTGATCAGCAAAAAACGCCCCCATCATAGTCGCAACAGACATCGCGGCTAGTATAATTAAAGGTAATGTTCGGCCATATTGTGGGCGTAATAGCCACCAAATCGTTAATCCTACAGGGAAACGATGTAACAAAACCCCCAGTGCTAATAACCACCCAGTGTGATCACCCGATTCAACAACTAATGCAGAGCCATCAACAATTGCATGCACAATCAAGCCCAAAACACCTAAAAATAGAGTTGTTTGATGTGCTTGGTGAGCAGCTTTATGGAAATATTTTTCAATCCAGCTTGGTGCAAGTAGACCAATAGCCGTTAATAGAAGAACAACAGGCCCACCACTATGTAGTACTTCAGGAAGGATATGGAATAACACCAATCCAGAAATAGTAACAAAAATAAAAGCGTCCATCAGGTCTAACCAACCAGGTTGACGTTTTAATAAACGATAAGTAAGTGGTCCTAAAAATAGAGCAAGTATGCTTAATGGCAGCAACATAGAGGTATCATCTCAAAATAATAAACAATAGTAAGTGTTATATTATAACATAACAATTCTCGACACCAGCTAGTTGATAGTAATTATTATTTAAATTTGTTAACAGGTAATTTTCGGGAGAAAAACATCGCTAAAATAATAAAAATTGTTGAGGATACTAAACAAGCATCAAGTCCGACATTAACAAAGATCCAACCTGATAATAATGTACCAATCAACCTTCCCATCGCATTAGCCATATAATAAAAGCCAATATCTAACGAAACGCCCTCTCTCTGAGCATAACTGACAATGAGATAACTATGTAATGAAGAGTTAATCGCAAACAGAGCACCAAACACAAACAAACAAAGTACCATTAACCATAGAGAAACTGATAAACTCATTAACACTAATAACGGCGTAAAAGCTAATGCAAATGCCCATACGGTAGCACTTCGGCCATCTGGAACGTTACCTGCTTTTTTACCCGTAAAATAAGGAGCGATAGATTGAACACCACCATAAATAATTATCCACATTGCAATTAGCGCACCGACTGACCATGAACTCCAACCATAAGTTTCACTTAGATAAACCGGTAAAGCGACAACAAACCATACATCCCGTGAAGCAAATAAAAATAAACGAGCGAGTGATAACCGATTAATCGCATCACTTTTAGAGAATAATTCTTTAAACTTAACTTTGCGCTCTACTTTTCCTAGGTCTGCTTTTAATAAACATAAACTGCTCAAAAAGACGATAAGTAGCAGACTTGCCATTAATAACATAGCTGACTGAAAACCAATTAACGTTAATAACACCCCACCGAGGAAGAACCCAACACCTTTTAAGGTGTTTTTAGAGCCCGTTAATATAGCAACCCATTTATAAAGTTGCCCTTGTTCCCCCTCTTTTACAAATAACTTAATCGCACTCTTAGCACTCATTTTATTGAGATCTTTTGCAATGCCTGACAATGCTTGAGCTAGCATAACCCAAACAATAGTGAGGTAAGTATCAGGTAATACCAACATCATTAACGCAAAGACTTGCAGCAATAACCCAATATTCATTGTGCGATTGAGGCCAAGTCTCGCCCCTAACCACCCCCCAAATAAATTCGTAACAACACCAAAAAACTCATAAAACAGAAATAGGAAAGCAACTTGTAATGCGTTATATCCTAACTGATGAAAGTAGAGTACGACTAACATACGCAGGGCACCATCAGTTAACGTAAATGCCCAATAATTTCCTGTAATAACAAGGTATTGCTTTAAATCACTTGAAAGGTCTTTAAACATTTTATTTATCAGCCAAGGCAACTGTTCGCATTAACTCAGCAGTACGTGTTGCATAGCCCATTTCGTTATCGTACCAAGCATATATTTTCAGCATGCGCTTACCAACCATCATCGTTGATAATGCATCTACTACCGTTGAGCGCTGATCACCTCGGTAATCGATCGACACTAATGGCTTCTCTTCAAAGCCAAGAATCCCTTTTAGCTCATTTTGAGCCGCCTCTTTAAGGTAAGCATTAACTTGCTCTGCCGTTGTATCCTGCTTCAGATTAAAGATGATATCTGTAAGGGAAGCATTCGCCAATGGAACACGCACGGCATGACCGTCAATTTTCCCAGCAAGCTCTGGGAATATCTCAACGATCGCTTTTGCAGACCCGGTTGTTGTTGGGATTAAGCTCATGCCACAGGCACGTGCACGACGTAGATCTTTATGGGGTGCATCTAAAATAGTTTGAGTATTCGTTAAATCATGAATAGTAGTAAAAGCAACTTGTTCAATACCTAGTTTTTCATTAATCACTTTAATAACAGGAGCCAAACAGTTAGTTGTACAAGAAGCTGCTGTGACAATTTTATGTAATTCAGGTTCAAAAATATCATCATTAACCCCTACAACAATATTAGCAATGCCTTCTGCTTTCACAGGAGCAGAAACAACCACACGTTTTACACCTTGATCTAAATAAGTTTGTAATAGGCTAACATCTCGGTTTACCCCCGTTGCTTCAATAACAACATCACAAGCAGACCAGTCAACAGCACCAATTTCAGATTCTTGGGTGCACATAATATGTTGATCACCAATCACAATATTTTGCTGGATGCTATCGACCTGGTGGTGCCAGCGACCTTGAATTGAATCAAACTCTAACAAATGCGCTAATGTTTTAGCGTCTCCAGCGACATCATTAATTAGTACAAACTCAACATCATTCCAATCATATGCGGCACGAAGTGCTAAACGACCAATACGACCAAAACCATTAATACCTACTTTAATTTTCATTTGTTACCCTTTAAGTTTAACTACAACAACTGGTAGGACGATCAATCATCGCAGACAATCTTGTCCTATTTTCATAAAGAAACAGTGCACTGTTATCGCAAGCTTCCAGAACCACTTGTACCATCCAAGTTTTCAGTGCTGGATTTAAGCGATAATAAACCCACTGTTTTTGCTTTCTATCTAACAATATCCCAATCCGTTTTAGCTGAGCTAAATGACGAGAAATTTTTGGCTGACTTTCACAAAGTGCTGCCATTAATTCACAAACACAAAGTTCTCCCTCAAGCTTAATTAACATGACTATTTTTAATCTTGTTTCATCAGATAGGGCTTTAAAAAGATCTATTGCTTGCATTGAACCACTACATCCTAATTAACATATATATGAAAAAACGTATATTACAGAGAAAATATAATACTAATGCGGCTATATGACAACTAGATTACAAAAAAGAAAGAAAAAAGACAGAAGGAATAACAATTGAACTTGATGACTGTGCAGTGTTTGCGCAGGAAAATTATTTCCTACAATACGTGAGTTGTATCCTTCCAAGAGATTAGCGACATTAATTTTCACTTCAAAACTGACAACGCTGTTAGAGATCATGCTGACCCGCAAGGATGATCCCTTTCATAATTTTGCGCAGGAAAAACAGCTTAATTCAAGGCGTAAGTTATCGTAAATTGTTGTTCCTTTGCGAAACCTACAACGTAGAAGTCAGTTGTTTTAACCAGTAAAATTGATCAGCTATTTACTATAATTGGTATTACTTAATAATTGTTTATTAAGATTTAACAAATAATCTCTGTGGCAAGCATGCATAAAAGCATTAGGGCGAAGTCGTTTAATACGTTTCATTAATGGCTCAATTTCTTCACCACGCTCCAATAATATCTGTGCCGAAACTAATCCTGTTCTTCCAGATCCTCCCTTGCAATGAACAGCAATGGTTTTGCCCTGCTCAATTAAACGGTGTACTGCTGGACCGGCTGTTTTCCATGACTCCAAGAATGGATCCTCGGGTGCTTCATCATCTATAATAGGTAAGTGAAACCATGACATGCCTTTGGCTTTGACAGACTTTCCAATATCAGAAAGGTTATTTTTATCTAACTCTGTTTGCGTCATAAACGTCAATACCGCTTCTACACCTACAGCTTTTATCTCATTCAATGAAGTTATAAGATCGGCCTCTTTAGTACCAGGACAAGGAGTTAAAATTATTTTTGCTTTGCTATTTTTTATAGAAAGCGGAAACAGTGGGTGAATTGGCATTTTCATAACCTATAAAGAGAAGCAGGCTAATGCCTGCTAGTAAATAGTATTGACTCATCATTACAGCTTTGTGACAGCCATATTTTTTGAAGTCGCTAGTAATAAACCTTGACGATAATAGACCGCCGCATCCTGAGTTCGGTCTTGCTGCTCTAATAACTGTGCAAGTAATACATAATCATCGACTTTCGCCTCTGTTTCTAAACTTATTTCGAGGTGTTTTATAGCCCCATCTACATTATTTTCCTTAAGCTTTAAATGTCCTAGCGCCTGATGAATAAGTCCTTTTTGTTCAACTTTTTTTAATTTTTTCTCGAGTAATAAAATTAATGGGTAGTGGTCCGTAATAGCAATTTTATTTAAATAATCGAGTAGCGGTAATGAAAACTGTTTGTTTAATTTTTCAATTAGAAATACCTGTGCTAGCTTACCATTATCCGTTTCGATATAAGCATCTAACACTGCTTTTTGATAATTTAACTCTTTGCGCATCCAACGAGGTGCTTTATTGTCCCAAAATAGTTTTAATAATTCAGCACTGTCTGATGCTAACTGTTTAAAAAAATGCTGATAAGCATTTAACTCTAGAACTGCAAACTCTTCTTCGTTATAGCTAAGCACTTTACGTTGCTCATTTAAGGCTTGAATGTATTTTTTCCACTCATTTAATGCAGGATATAATTCTAAATAAAGGCAAGCAATGCGTCTGTTTTTAGGAAATTTTATTGTTAATTCACTCAATGTAGCGAGGGCATTTTCATACTGCTTGGCATCAAGTTGAAGCTCAACCCATACCAAGCCAACAGAAAGCTGTGCTCCTTTTTGACTTTCACTGGCGAGCTGCAGATAATCATCACGCTGATCATATAATGCTTGTTGATGAGCGGCTTTCGCCGCTGCAATATAAGTTAGTGAAGGCGCTTCAGATCGTGGTGCAGATTTAGAAAGCAATTTAAGTGCTTGTTTATTATTTCCCTCGAATAGGGCAAACATGCCTAATAAACTGTTTTTTTGTGCTTTTTTAGTTTTACGTTGTCCAAGCCACCCACGCGTAACAGCGCTCATCGATAATAAACGGCGTAATACCCACTCTGCCAGTAACAATAAAAAATAGAAAATGAGAGCAATAAAACCAGCATTGATAATTGTTGTTTCATAAGTTGTATAACTATCAAAGGAAACCAAGATATAACCTTTATTACCACTTATTTCAGGACCAAGAATTAGACCAGCTATCAGCGCAGAAATAATCAGAATCATTTTAATCATAATGTTTCTCCTATTTCAGATTTGAACTAGCAAGTGATTTTTTCAAGCGCTGTTCTATTACGCGCTCCAAAAGCGGAGCACTTTTAAGTTGATCTGGGTAAGTTATCGCAACTTTACGTTTACTCAAACGTTGAATCGACTTATAAAAATGCCCAGTTGTATTATCTTTAAGATCATAATAAGTACTTAATAGACTTAACATATTCTCGATAGCAATGTCATAAACATCTTGTTGTTGGCGGTAAATAGCAAATTCAGCTTTAGATAAGTTATTACGTAGATGTTCGCGCAGATACCAGCTTTGTTCAGGTGATAACAGTGCTTCTACTTTACTATCACGTTTATTAACGGTGATAAAACCATCAAGAAAAATATTCCATGACTTAATTAAGTTAGTGTCCCACTCAGAAATGTCTGTTGATACTTCTGTGTTCTTATTCTCAGTTGCATCCGGCATTAATAAACTAGCTGAGCGTAAATTATCAACAGAGCGCTCTAAACTAGTTAGGGCTAGAATAACGCCATCAGTATCAAGGTTAGGCAATGCTTCGAGCATATTGATATCATCGAGCAAAGCACCACGTAGTGGGCTTAAACTGGCATCATTAAGCTCTACAATGCGCTGATCAGCAGCAACTAACAGAGAAATTGCTGATTTAATATCTTTCTCTAACCAAATTTTTCTACCCGATAGGGCAATGAGGTATTCAACTTCAGCTAAAATCCAATCGTTAGGATGGCGAATGGTTGAAGAAGAAAAACTGCGCTGTAATGACTGAATATCTGTTTTAACAATCTTATTTTCATTGTTAACTTGTTGTAACTGTAGGTTTACCTTTTCAAGTTGAGCCTCTAGAGAAGTAACAACTTGAGAAGATTGACGTAATCGTTCGACTTGTTGAGAGGATTGCAAAGCGACTGCTTTAGATAATGATGTCAACTGCTGCTGTTGAGCGACAACTAATGCTTTATTTTCTTTATAAAAATAGAAAGCACTTAAGAATAAGATAACGATTAAAATAAGCGATAACAATCCGAGAAATAAGGCGCGTTTGGGCCCTTTTTGGCTTTCAGTCTTGGGAGCAATAGAATCTGCTTGCTGCTCTATCTTATTTTCAGTTTCACTCATAACGACCCTCGTTGGTAAAATAATCAATAATATCTTGGTTAGCGATGCCCGGTAATAACGCTGTACGATAAAAACCTAAATCATGCGCATAATTTATAATTCGCTCACTAGCTGCAAATAGAGTAATAGATTTAAGCCAGTCTTGTTGCTCTTTTAAAGTTACTTTTATTAATTGCTCTAACAATTCAACACTGCTGATAATAGCACCATTAATAGCCTGCTGTTGCCATTTTTGTGACATCCTTTTAGTTGGCAAATCAATAGCAACACGCTGGTAAGATTCATAATAATCAACAGAGGCTCCACGATGACATAAATGCTGCTTTAAATACTCACGTCCGCCTGCTCCGCGCAAAATAAGCACCGAACAATTATCTAATTTTTGCAGGCATGGTAAAGCTAACAACCCCTCACTATTAAAAGTAGTAACTGGCACAGTAACCGGTTGCCCAGTGTGTTTTTGTAATAGTAACTTAGTGGCCTCACCTACAGCTAAATAATTACTTTTAGGCCACTCAATGCCACGAAGGTTATAATTGGTGTGTATTACTGCATTACAGCTAATGGCAATAATAAAATCATAAACTTTGTACAAGGGCTTTTCAGTGGCGACAACAGGCTTTATTTGCAAAAGAGGCTGAGCAACACTATAGATGCCATTTTCATTTAACAAATCACTTAATATTTGTGCATGCGGCTCAAAACGAGTGATTAATAAACGAGGTTTAGCCATTATTTTTGTATACTTCGGCTAGTATTTCGTGTGCACCACTTTCTAATAGTTGCTTTGCTAAGCTGAGCCCCATCTGCTCAGCATCCTCTGGATTACCCGTTATCTCTTTACGTATTATTTTTGTACCATCAACACTACCCACTAAACCACGTAGGAAAAGTTTATCTTGTTTAAATATAGAATAACTTCCGATTGGTACCTGACACCCGCCTTGTAAAGCAAGATTCATGGCACGTTCTGCAGTAACACGTTGACGCGTTTTGTGATGTTCAAGCGGTTTTAATAGCGCAATAGTCTGTGCATCATCTAAACGACACTCAATACCAACCGCGCCTTGTCCAACAGCAGGTAGGCTGACTTCTGGTTCGATGAAACTCGCAATTCTATCTGGCATCTCTAAACGGATTAAACCTGCAGCAGCCAAAATAATCGCATCATATTCACCATCATCAAGCTTACGTAAACGTGTATTCACATTACCACGTAACTCTTTGATGATTAAATCAGGCCTTAACTCACTCAACTGACACTGACGACGCAAACTACAAGTGCCCACAACAGCTCCTTGTGGAAGTTGATCAATACTCGTGTAATTATTAGAGACAAATGCATCACGTGGGTCTTCACGCTCACAAATAATGGTTAAGCCTAAACCTTCTGGAAACTCGACTGGTACATCTTTCATCGAGTGTACTGCAATATCAGCACGCCCTTCTAACATGGCCACTTCAAGTTCTTTAACAAAAAGACCCTTACCACCAACCTTAGCAAGCGGGGTATCAAGAATGATATCGCCTTTGGTTTTCATCGGTAATAATTCAACAATTAAATCAGGATGAAACTTTAGCAGTTCAGCTTTTACAAAATTCGCTTGCCACATAGCAAGAGGACTGTGTCGTGTTGCGATACGTATAGTTTTTGTGGTCATGAGATCTCTTAATAAAGATGATGATAATCAGAATATTAAAACAGAGTATAAGAGAATTAGTAAAATTTTAAAAGGTCACTACAGTGTGAAGATTGAAGCAACATAGGTTTGTCATTTAATTTATAGCCTAAAACAGAAGTCCAATTTACCAGCAAAATAGTAAGACAACCTCAACATTAAGATAAGGCGAAATTTCTTATTAAATTTATTAGAATGCAAAGGAGGTTATATTAAAACGGTACTAAAGCAGGGGTTAATGGATCCTGCTTTTTCATCTTTATAATGAGAGGGTTGATTCACTCAACAACCCGGCATAGATGCCCTGTTTAGCAACCAACTGCTGGTGATTTCCTTTCTCTACAATTTCTCCTTGTTCTAATACCAAGATAGTATCAGAATGACGGATAGTGCTAAGGCGATGTGCAATTGCAATAACTGTTTTATCGCTAAACAAGCGCTGCATTGCTTTTTGGATGAGATTCTCGGTAATAGAATCAACTGAACTAGTTGCCTCATCGAGCATCATCACTTGCCCGCCTTGAGCAACGGATCGAGCAAAAGAGATAAGTTGCGTCTGACCATTAGAAAGATTTGTGCCGTTTTTATCCAAACAAAAATCATACCCTCCTGGCAAATTCTGAATAAAGTTATCAGCATAAACATAACGACCCGCCTGCTCAATCTGCGCTGCTGAAATGTCAGCGTTACCCAACGCAATATTGAAGCGAATACTCTCTTCAAACAGATAAACATCCTGCATCATCAATGAGAATAAGTGAGTACAATCATCAACTGAAACTTCAGAAAGCTCAATACCATTTAAAAGGATACTGCCTTCATAGTCCTGATAGGTTTTTGCAATCAAACGAATAATGGTTGATTTCCCTGAGCCCGTTGATCCAACTAAGGCTATTTGCTTGCCTTTTTCTAAAACAAAGGAGACATCTTTCAAAACATAGGGCAGATCAGGCGTATAACGAAAGCTAACATTTTTGAACTCTAGACGATGAAAAACGGCTAACTGTGGTGCAACTTGATCTGTCGAAAGTAGTTGTCGACCATCTTCTTCCATAGGTTCAACAAAGAGCTCTTCAATATGTTCAAAGGCAGCAAATGATCGCTGAATAGCTGCAATTTGCGAGGTAAAATCACGTATCGGCACAAACACCTTCTCAAGCGTATTAATAAAAGCGATCAAAACACCTAATGTTAATGTTTGCGCTAAAACTAACCCTGAGCCATACCAGATCATTAATGCAATGGTTATTGAGGTAATCCCAGAAATAAAGGCAAATAAGACCGCATCATATTTATTAGCCTTCTTCTGTGCGGTTAAAAATTCATCGTTAAAATTTTTATATTTCTGTTCAACCTGCTCTTCAGCTCGGTAAAACTGAACCGTTTTAACGCCTAACAACACCTCTTGTAAAAAACCAATACCACGTGCTAGAGAAGAGCGAGTAATCAAGTTCATCGCGCGCAGACGATTACGTACATACACGGTCAGATACATAACGGGTGGCATTACAATTAAGACCACAAGTGATAACTGCCAATTAATAAATAACATCATGATCAATAACGCGATGGTATTAATAGAATCTTTTACTAAACCCACAATAGCCTGTACAAAGGTTTCACCTATCGCTTCTAAATCACTGGTTAAACGAGAGAGAGTCACACCTGTCGGTTTGTTATCAAAATAGCTTCGCGGTAACTTTAGCACCCGTGCAAATAATGCCGTACGCATATCTGTAATGGCATACTGGCCTGTTTTTCTTAAGTTGTATGCATAGGTAGCATCAACAACATAGTTTATTGCTAACACAACAAGCAAGTAGAATATATACCACCATAAATCATCCATATCTCCTTGCACCAGGTGCACATCAATGACTTGAATAATCAGCCACGGAAACAATAAACTAGTGATAATAGAGAGCGGCAACATGGCGATGCCCAATAAAGCAGAAGCCTTATACTTTTTCGCAAAGCGGAAGAAGTTTTTTAAATAATAGATATCACCATTATAATTTAGCATTACTGCTCCTCGACTTCGTTCTGTTGCAACTGCCAAGTCTCATAATAATAAGGGCAGTTTTTCAACAATGCTTGATGACTTCCTTTCGCAATCATCGCGCCTTCATGAAGCACGATAATTTCATCCATATACTCTAACGCGCTTACACGGTGAGAGACCACCAAAGCGGATTGATTTTCTAGCCGCTGAAAGACTCCCAGCAAAATTTTACGTTCAGTTTCATAATCAACCGCCGAAAGGACATCATCCATAATAATCAAGTCAATAGGGTTAAGTAACGCACGTGCAATACTTAAACGTTGCTTTTGGCCGCCAGATAACATAATGCCCTTTTCCCCAACTAGTGTCTGATCGCCTTTATCGAAACGAGAAACATCATTAGCTAGCTGACTTAATTCGAGTACTTGTTTGATTTTATGTTTATCAATACTTTCGTTATCACTACCGAAACGGATATTTTCTTCGATAGTTGCGGAGAATAGATAAGGGACCTGCGTTATCGTATTCATATAACGATGCAAATCACTTCGCGCAAAGGAAGTTATGTCTCTATCTCCAAGAAAAACAGTGCCTTTAGGAACCTCAAGATAGTGATTAAGACAATTAACTAAGGTAGTTTTTCCTGATCCAATACTACCAAGTACACCAATTTTTTTGCCGACAGGCACATCAAAGTTGATGTTTTTAAGCACCTGTGGTGAATCATCATAACTAAAATTCAGATTTCGTACCGACAATGTCTTTCCCTTAAGTTGCTCTACTTCAGGTTGAGAAAGAGTTGATTTATCTTGTTTGGGGACTTGTGCATTAAGAATTCGTTGTACACTCTCAATACTCAGCATACCTCTTTGGTAAATAGTGGCGATACGTCCTAATTGCATTAATGGCATCGCGAGCAAAACTGAATAGGATAAAAAAGCGGTTATTTCACCCAATGTAAGCTCTTGCTTCATTAGCATATAACCACCTAAACCAAGAATTAGAATTTTCATCACGTTATTGGCATAGTCTAGAACAGGCATAATAAATATTTGAATACGAGAGATTTGTATTCTACAGCGTAAGAGACGCTGATTTCGTTTCTCTACTTCTGCTTGCACCCAAGGAGACATTTGCTGATTTTTAATCAGATCGATACCCGCTAAAAACTTCATTAATTGAGAAGAGAGGTCCTGTAATCGATACAGATGCTCTGCATTATATTTTTTCATACGTTTAAAACCAATACGAAAAATTACAAATGCGATAGAGATTGGAATAGCTGAATAAAGCGTGAGTTCAGGTGATATACGCCACATCCATAAAGGGGTTAATGAAAGGGCAAAGAACACATTTGCTAACTGCAAAAAACCAGTGCCAAACATCATACGGACACCGTTAAGATCGTTATTAATAATAGAAATTAGCGAGCCTGAAGAAAATTTTTCATGGAAAGAATTTGGTAAACAGTTAAGCTTTTGCAAGAGCTTATTTTTTAACATCGCTTCAGTGATTCGACCTGGGTTAAGCGCATAAATACGTGAGAATATTCGCGCCACAATCATCACAGCAGACATAGCCACAACTACCCACACATAACGAGAAAGATCCTCATGACCCGCTATAGATGAATCATCAATTAAATCGATTGCTAACTGAATATAACGAGGAATTTCAACCTGAAGCCAATTCACGATAAAAATAAGAATAACGGCAAGAATGTATGATCTACGATTCAAACGTAGACATTGTGCGATAAACTGTCTTTTATTCATGCTTCCTTCATTAATTAACGGCCAGTGGCTTTGGTACCAGAATTGGGAATAATATAAATGAGTAATACCAATTGGAGTAAATAGCTGATCTATTTTACTGGTTAAAATAACTTACTTTTTTGTTATAAGTTTCGCAAAGGGAACAACCATTTGCGTCAACTTACGCCTCAAATTAAGCCATTTTTCCTACGCAAAATTTAGATCACATACTTAATCCGATTGGTATAAATTAACTACGATTACACAGACAAAATTAAAATGTGTAAGTGTAGGATTAGAGTAAAGGTTACATTAAATGATAGGTATTACAAAATATTAACAGAAATAGCTAAGCTGAGAAGTATTTAAATATTAATATTTATAAGCATTTAGCTAACGATTGTATTTCAGAGGAGATATTTATATGAAGATATGGTGCTGATAGGCGGATTCGAACCGCCGACCTCACCCTTACCAAGGGTGCGCTCTACCAACTGAGCCATATCAGCAAAAGGGGATCTGACGATGACCTACTCTCACATGGGGAGACCCCACACTACCATCGGCGCAACTGCGTTTCACTACTGAGTTCGGAAAGGGATCAGGTGGGACCACAGTGCTATTGTCGTCAGAAAAAAACTGTAAATAATTATTATTATAAATTTCTGGATGATTATTTTAATCATCAAAATTAAACAAACCCAGCAAGCGTTAACTCACTGGGTTTCTTTAAATTAGGCGCTTGGCGATGACCTACTCTCACATGGGGAGACCCCACACTACCATCGG
>Ga0316197_10000460_pt1 | contig 28281 bp, 31 predicted proteins | sample OudBiesiAoxic_MG_FD_204939 | JGI IMG/M metagenome (GOLD analysis project Ga0316197, IMG submission 204939) | Coastal sediment microbial communities from Oude Bieten Haven, Netherlands - site A oxic | ecosystem: Environmental > Aquatic > Marine > Coastal > Sediment | place: Netherlands... | reverse complement strand
TTACGATCCCGTAGGGTGGGTATTTGAACGATTACCACGTTCAGCCGATAGTATAAATCTTCTCTGAATTTTCCCGATTGAATCATCTCGGGCAGATCCCGATTAGTGGCCACAATCAGGCGAACATCCACCTTGATCACCGTTTCACCCCCGACCCGGGTAATCTCCCTTTCCTGAAGAACACGAAGTAGTTTAACCTGCATCGTCAGCGGCATTTCACCGATTTCATCGAGGAATAGACTGCCCCCATCGGCCCGGACAAAACACCCTTCCTTCCGTCGGTTTGCACCGGTGAAAGCCCCTTTTTCGTGGCCAAACATCTCGGACTCAAGAAGTGTTTCCGTGATGGCCGCACAATTGATTTTGATAAAGGGGCCCTGGTTACGGTCACTATTGTTATGTAGGGCGGCCGCAATCAATTCCTTGCCGGTACCGGATTCACCGGTAAGCATAACGGTCGCCTCGGTGGGAGCTACGTGAGATACAGTCTCTAACACCCGCTCGATGGCCGGACTGTGACCGATAATCTGATTCCGGTTTAATTGCCCTTTCAGATCTTCACGTAAACGCCGGTTTTCTGTTTTTAACCGGTTGTGCTCCATGGCCCGCTGGATGGTGATTTTTAGCTTATTGAAATCCAGCGGCTTGGTCAAATAATCATAGGCGCCTTTTTTCAATGCCTCTACAGCGGTTTCTACCGAGGAGTATGCTGTCATTATAATGACGGGGATTGCCGGATTAATTGCCTTGATCTGTTCCAAGGCTTCCAAACCGGATACGTTGAGCATACGGATATCCATCAGGATTAAATCAAACGGGCGTTGGCGGACCCGTTCTACAGCCACGGATCCATCCTCGGCTTCATCAGTTTTATAGCCCCAACCGCCAACCAGTGTTGTTAGCATGGTGCGGTGGGCAGGATCATCTTCGACAATCAAAATAGTTGCTTCGGTCGACATCATTTCGTTTTCCGTAAGCTAAATGGATATACTATTACCCCAAATGAGCGTAAACAAAATGATAAGCTCAATTTAAGGATTTAGAATTGTGGTATAAATCTTCCGGTTAAATTTCCATCATGCTTCAATGAATGAGATAGTTAATCATAAAACAATCTCATTTTTTTACCCAGCGGGAAAGCCGGTCATACTCCACCTACGGCGTTATCAAGGGTTTACGGTAGTACACTACAGCATCACCCTTGATGCCTTGTATCTGGGGCTTCCTCGACTTTCGCTCAATCGGGGTATTACCAGCCAGTCAGTGGTTTTCATAACGGCAGATGGATCGTGAAAGTGGTCCCTTCGGACACCTTGCTTTTGACCTCGATTTTTCCGTCGTGCGCATCAATGATGTTGTGCACGATAGCCAAACCGAGGCCAGTGCCGGATGGCCGCGTCGTGAAATAGGGATCGAATATGTGCCCCAGATTTTCCCCGGGGATTCCTGCTCCGGTATCGGCGATTTTGACTTGAAGCTCTTTTCGGGATTCATTTTTGGCCACGCTTACCGTTAATGTACCGCCGTCGGGCATCGCTTCGATGGCGTTTAGAATCAGATTCAGCAAGACTTGTTTGATTCGGTCCGGATCAATCCGTGCTGTGTCCAACCCGGATTGAATCCGGGTTTTAACACTAATATTGGCATCGATGATCTGTTTTGACGCCAAAGCGAGGGCGTCATCGATAATGACGCGAATCGGGGTGTCCTGCTGGGTGAGCTTGAGCGGTCGGGAAAACGCCATCAATTGCCCCACCACTCGATCCAGCCGTTCCACCTCCTGGATCATAATACCGGCTATATGCTGATCTTCGGGCACATGATGATAGCGCTCTTTGAAGTAGGTTGCAAATCCCTTAATGGAGCTTAAGGGATTGCGGATCTCATGCGCCACCCCGCCGGCCAGTTGGCCGACCGTGGCCAAACGCTGATTCCGGATTAATTCTTTTCTGAGATGATGAATCTCACGCAAGTCCTTGATCAGAAGGACATATCCGAGGAACGATTCATCTTCGTCGGAGAGGATCGTTCCACCTACCGCCACAGGGATGACCCGACCCGTGCCAAGGGTGCAATCCAACTCTGTCTCCGTCAATTTTTTCTGAATCTTTAACCTTGCCAATTGCTGCCTCAACTCGGGAGGTAAGCATTCCCCGGCATTTTTCCCGGTACAATCCTTTTGGGTCAATTGGAGAACCGACTCAGCATCAGGATTTAAAGTCGTAATACAATCATAAGGATCGATAACCATCAATCCGATGGGCATATGATCGATAACCGTACCTGAAAGCGCCCGTGCCTGTGAAAGCGAAGAGCGGGCGAGCCGGTAGTTCTGGGCTAGAAAAAGCAGGACGATCCCAGCAAATCCGATCAACATCGCCATCACCGTCATGACAACAATCTGGCGGGTCTCGGCCAGTCGGGCGGCTTCAATGGATTCCATTCCCAGGCCGACGAAAATCACGAGATCGCTAGAAATGTCGCGGGAATCATGCTCGAAATTCAGGCGAAATGGATGGTGCCGCCCCATTGGTCCACCGTGTTTTCGCACCGATTTTATGGTTGGAGCGAATTTGCGAAATACTTCAAAGAGACGATGATTGCCAGTGGTTGTCACCTCACGCCATTTTAAATCCAGTTCCCTGGAAATTGCTTCGAGGTCAAGGTCGATTTCGACCCGAGTGCCGATTTGACTCGCATCACTGTGGGCCAGAATGCGGCCATCGGCATCAGTCACCATCAGGTAAGTAATATCCGGCTGCCGGGCAGTCTCGGTCAATAATCTTTGAAGTCGAAAACCGCCAACCGGCATCCCCATCATGCCGGTCCGGGTGCCGGCCTCAAAGGAGCGAATCAAAGCGGCCCCTTTCTCGGTCAATAAGCGGATACCGCTTGCTTTTTGTCGATTCAGATAATTAATCGACATAAAAGCAAAAATTAATAAAAGAAGAGCGGCCGCTCCGACGAGGATCCACGGCGACACCGATGTCCAGAATCTGGTATGAGTTGATTCTTCAGTCATAAGGTTTGAAACAGCAAATCTGGTGCCAATTACGTGCTTGGTTCGCTTCACTTATGAATGGTGATAAATTATAGGGTGCCGGGATTGGGGTTAATGCTATTGAACGCCCAAACGATACAACAAAAAACCGGTTCATCCGGTTTACGCGTACCTTTATTAATAGAAGCGTGGGTAACAAAAGAATCACCACCAATCCATTTAGAAAGGATTCGAGGAGTCAATGGTTTAACTTATTGATATCATAAGATAATATTACAACGAATATGAAAACGATTCATTCCGGAAATGGTTGTTGATCGCATTTCTATTAAATTTGGTTTTATCAATTCATTGGCCCCTTGACCCCTTGAATCCTTTGTCCAGCCAACCAAAATAGGTGTCTCATCTCCGATAAAATTGAAAAAATATGCTTTAGCCGGATGAACCAGAATACCATTAGGGTAAGTGGATACTTATTACCCGCTTGATATAAAATATCCACCCCCACTGGATACTTTATACCCAGCTTTATCAAAAATCAATCTGTATTTTCTGCTACCTTTTTTCGTTGTCGATCTCTTATTTTAAAAAACCGACATTATTCCAAATAGATAGGAGATTATTGGGCACTACCCAAATAATGGCACGAGAATTGATATATACCTTTACCGGAAAGCGGGAAAAGATGAGTTTAAAATACCAATCAACCGAATATTATTAGGGAGGTAAAAAAATGGACGTACGAACTTCATCAAAAGTTTTGGCCGCCGTGGTTCTTGTTTTTCTGATTAGCTTCAGTGTCTATGCTTTTGGGGATCAAGGTCCCGACTGCAATCGCCAAGGCAAGGGCATGCGTTACGAGGAAGCTGGTTGTGGCGGGCAGGGATGGAATCGGCATGGCATGGGAAAAGGGCGGTTCGATTATGGATTTCGCGCAAATCTGAGTGACGAAGCCCTTGAAGAGGCCACCAAAGAACGGGATACTTTTATTGAGTCAACCGGAGGGTTACGCCGGCAGATTCGTCAAAAAAAGCTGGAATTGAGAGCCGAACTGGCCAAGGAAACACCGGATGCGGAAAAAGCCATTCAAATTCAGGAGGAAATTTCCGGCCTAAAGACCAATTTCGATGGGCAACGGATTGAGCACCGTCTCCGGATGAAAAAAATCCATCCTGAACTCGGCCAAGGTTTCGGGTTTAAAAAAGCCGGAAAATCCGGTGACGTTGGCCGCCGACCTTGCCGGAACTAAAATGATTTGATTTCTGATGGCTGGTAATATTGGGGCGCAGGGGCGATCACGATGGCCTGCGCCCCTCATTTATCTGCGATCCGGCGGGATCATCCTTCCTTAAATATTCGCGTGTCTTGAAGGTGAATAGGGGGAAAAAACATTCACCTGGTTCTCCGGCCCGAATTGAACTCTTGTACTGATAAATACGGAGAACCAGATACCCATCGGATTACCCTCGGGGTCGATAATCTCAGCCCCAAGGGGAGGGTGAACGTCGGATCCGTAAAGAAAGCTGAGCAGCCTTTCGAATTGACCGGTGCCCTTTTCGACCGGTGTCCAGAATCTGGAAGTCAACACATAATCATCCCTTATTCCCACCACGGCATAAGGAATGGCTGCCCGGCCATCATAGTAGTAGTTGTAACCGGGAAGCATTTGTTGTTGTTGAAACACCTTTGTAATTTCCGGGCTTCTTCGCAATCCCCCGAAAGTGCCATTGCATCCGGAAAAAATAGTGGCAGCTATGATAAGACTACTAAAAATCACCAGTCTTTTTTTGATGTTATCCATTGGTATCATCGCTTGACCTCCACTAACTATCATGTGAAATATATTAATGCGTTATCAAGGAAAGCCTGATCAAATATAAATCCCTACGGTTCGAGATCTTCGTCGAGCAAGAGCCGATCACCCTTCCAGTTTTTATCGATTTGGTACCGTTTTTTTACTAGAATTCGGTATGCCAGCACCACCATGGCCGGGTAGTCGGTTCTGCGTTTGCATAGCTCGTTAAAATAGGCCTCGGCATCAGCGGCGGTATCAAAAATTTTCCGCTTGCCCTTCTTGGCCTTACCGATTCGAATCATCACGGAATACATCAGCGTCGATCCTTTTCGATCATATCCTGTTTAATAAATCTTTGCGCCCCGGGCTTATGGTTTATAATTTCCTCTTTTGACAATCCATCCAACTCGTGGGGAAAAATTAGCCATTGATTCGTTTCATGGATGTAATAATCCGGTCTGAAAGCCACCTTTTTTTGCTTCGGTTTATAGTAGACCGTGGCCGTGCGAATATCTTTGGGAGCGTTCTTTCTGGCTTTTTTCTTTAACGTCCGGATGACCGCTTCGATACTTAAGCCCGTATCAAACACATCATCGACGATAAGTAGACGGTCTTCGACGTTGATATGATCGACAATATAATGTAATCCATGGACTCGGATCTGTTTTTTCATCTTTGCGATGCCCGAATAGGCGGATGTTCGGATGGCGATATGATCGGTTTTAACCCCGCAATAATCGAGAAGCTCCTGAACGGCGATCCCTACCGGTGTACCGCCACGCCATATCCCGACGATAAAATTGGGTTTGAAACCGCTTCGATAGATATCGATCCCCAATTTAAATGAATCTTCCAGGAGTTGCTGCGCGTCGATGAATAGTTTGTCCGTCATGAATGTATCTCTATAGTGAGGATAATGTTTTTTCTTTTATACATTGATGGCATTTGTTCAGGATCTGATGGTGCTGCCGTTAAAACCTTACTTTATTGTCCCACTTGAGGAATGGGAGAGAAACCCTCGCCTTTATGCGAAGACATTAGTTTATTTTTTGATGCTGCCGTAAGGATTCAAGGGTTCAAGGATTTAAGCAAAGGCTTGGATGGTTTTTTCACTTGACCCCTCGAACCCTTGGTTCCTTGGACTCCAAGCCTTCGGCTTTAGCCGAAGTGAGTTGACTTTTAAGATATTTGTTAAATAGGAGATTGTCAATCCACCTTAATTTCAGATGGTGAGCATGTGCATGATAAAGATTTGATACTGGCCATCGATAATGGCACTCAGAGTCTCAAGGCCCTTGTGTTTGATCTGCAGGGAGAATTGCAGGCCAAGGCACAGGTGACGTTCGAGCCCTATTTCGCTCCGAAGCCGGGATGGGCGGAACAGGATTCAGAAGTGTTCTGGCAGGCCTTGTGTTCGGCATGTCAGCAATTGTGGCACCGGCATCCGGAATTGGCGGAACGAATTGCCGGAGTCGCCCTGACCGCCCAGCGAGGCACCGTGATTCCCGTTGATAAAGACGGCCGACCGCTCCGACCGGCCATTTTGTGGCTGGATCAACGCAAAAGCCACGGATTACCGTCTCTGGCCGGGCCATGGGGGGTCATTTTCAAGTCGGCCGGGTTGTCAAAGACCATCGCGTACCTAATGGCAGAAGCCGAGGCCAATTGGATTCGAATCCACCAGCCACATATCTGGGAGCGAATCGATAAATACCTATTGTTGTCCGGCTATTTAACCTTTCGTCTCACCGGTGAATTTGCCGATTCCATCGGGTGTCAGGTCGGATACATTCCGTTTGATTACAGACGCCTGCGCTGGGCATCGGACTGGAATTGGAAATGGCGATGTCTACCGATACGCCCCGACATGCTTCCCCGTCTCGTCCCTCCGGCGAAACCGCTGGGAATTGTCAGTGAATCAGCCGCCAGGCAAACCGGTATTCCGGTCGGACTTCCGCTGGTGGCGGCAGCAACGGACAAGGCTTGCGAAGTGATCGGATCCGGCGCCCTCGATTCATCCATCGGTTGCCTGTCCTACGGGACATCGGCCACCATAAACGTCACCCAGAAAAGATATATCGAATCGATTCCGCTCCTTCCCGCCTATCCATCGGCTGTACCCGGCCGCCATACCATGGAAATTTTGGTCTATCGCGGGTATTGGATGGTGAACTGGTTCAAGCGGGAGTTTGGGCATCCGGAATGCCGAAAAGCGGAAAAGACAGATACGCCCCCGGAAGCGCTTTTTGAAAAGCTGCTGACCGATACGCCCCCCGGCAGCATGGGGCTGATGCTCCAACCCTATTGGTCCCCGGGCCTTAAGTCACCGGGACCGGAAGCCAAGGGGACGATTATCGGTTTTGGCGATGTCCATCACCGGGGCCATTTCTACCGGGCCATTCTCGAAGGGCTGGGCTATGCCCTGAGGGAAGGCAAGGAGCAAATTGAAAAGCGTAGCGGCACCACCATTACCAGTCTGCGGGTCTCCGGGGGTGGGTCCCAAAGCGATGGCGCCTTGCAACTGACCGCAGACATTTTTGGCCTGCCGACGGCACGACCCCATCTGTATGAAACCTCGGGATTAGGCGCCGCCATCGATGCCGCTGTCGGCCTTAAATTTTATGATGATTTTAAATCGGCTGTCAACGCCATGTCGCAGACAGGAGACGTTTTCGAACCAGACCCCGTCCATCACCGCCGTTACGAGGCGCTGTATCGGCAGGTGTATCTGAAAATATACAAGCAGATGAAGCCTTTTTACGAAAGGATCAGGGAGATTGTCGGATACCCGGATTGAGACCTCGGATTGGTGCTCATTCAATCCGCCTGGGGCCCGACCGTTTCCGGGGCCACCCGGCGATGCCTGGCTTTCCGGATTTTATAAAGCCCCCATCCCGTGCCCCCCGCCGCAAGGATCAGTCCGATGATGATCACCCAGCCCTCATTGTATTCCCTTACGTGGGGAACACTGACCAGTTCAAAGGCATAATAAAAAACCCCTAAGCCGAGAAATAATATTCCAAAGGCAAGGAGATAGGATAGCAGGCCTGATACGTTTTTTTTCATGGGGTCATTCCAATTCTCTGTTATGTCGATATATACGAATTATGCTATAGAGGAATTCGAAGCGTGTGACAAGAAATAAACGAAAACAAGCGTTAACTGCTATGAGAAAAATGAGTCTTGATTTTTACGCCGGCTCACGGGCATTGCAATTGATCCGTTCCGGTGGCTTTAAAGCCGAAGATGTTGAGGTAATGGCCGGTGCGGCCGGCGGCCCCAAATGGCTCATCCTCGGGCACCTGGACCGGGTGATTTTTTCTTCGTGGTTTAAAGATCGAAAGAAACCGCTTTTTCTGGTGGGGTCTTCCTCCGGTGCCTGGCGCTTTGCCATGACCGCCCAAACAGACCCGGTGGCGGCCGTATCCCGCTTTGAACAGGCCTATATTCACCAGTATTATTCTAAAAACCCGACACCGACCGAAGTCCGGCGTGAGGCGATACGAATATTAAACAACATCATTCCCCATGAGGCGCCGGTCCAAATCCTTACCCATCCCTTTTTACGTATAAACGTTATGTCGGTCCGCTGCAGGGGGCCGTTAGCCTGGGAGGCCAAGCCGGTGCAAATGGCCGGCATGCTCGGGGCTATTGTACTGAACACTATCCATCGCCGGGGCCTCGGATTTTTATTCGACCGGGTGTTGTTTTATGATCCTCGGGATGTCCCGCCGTTCTGGGAGATGAACGGATTTCGCCTACACCGGGTTCCCCTGGTTCGAACCAATCTACGCCAGGCTTTGATTGCTTCCGGCTCCATTCCTCTGATTATGCCGGGGGTTACTGCTATTCCGGGCGCGCCACCCGGCACATACCGGGACGGCGGTGTCATCGATTACCACATGGACCTTCAATGTTCATTGAACGGTGGTATTGTTCTTTTCCCCCACTATACTGACCGCATTATTCCCGGATGGCTGGACAAACACCTCCCCTGGCGCAAACCATCCGCAGCCCATATGACGGACATGCTCATGGTGTGCCCATCAAAATCCTTTCTGTCTGCGTTACCTTACGGCAAAATTCCCGATCGAATCGATTTTCAGCGACTTCAGGGAAAGGACGAAGCAAGGGTTGCCTATTGGCAGCAAGCGGCTGATTCGGGAAAACAATTGGCCGATGCGTTCATGGAAGCAGTTTTATCGGATCGAATCAAAGAATTGGTTCGGCCTCTGCCGTGGACTTGAAGCGGTGAAATGATTATAGATATTTTTCTTGGCGCCTTTTTTTGCTATAAATAATCAGCTTAGGGAAATATACGGTTTGGAAATACCCTGAGGCGATTGAAAACAGTGCAATACATGGAACGGGGTTCTGAGTGGTTGCACGTTTTACCAGAGGCCTAAAAGCACAGCGCGACATGTTAATGATGGGTGGCCTGATCGACCACTTACGCGCTTTGACAATCGTACACCTTAAGAGCTGGAAGTTGGAATCCCAATCAAAAATGGCACATTAAAAATAATCATCAAGGGTCAAAGGTTTTTGCTGCTTTAATTTATCTAAAGCAAGCTTTTTTACTTTTAGGTCTTTTTTTCTGTACCATGGGGGCTCATCTTTACTTTCCTTAAGTAAGTCTATCGACTTTATCATGTTTTCTGTTGCAGAAGAAAAATCCCCTGCCCTAGCTTGCGCTAACGCAAGATTGCCTGCTGACCAAGATTCCTCTTTTCCTTTAAGCTGGATAATCTTTCTTCCTAGATTAACTGCTTTTTGACCGTCATGATATTTTGGATCATTTGCTGCTGAGTAAATTACCAAAAGTGTGTTGTAACAATAGACTGCCTCTTTACTAGGGTACGATTTAATACAGTCATTAGCCTTTTGTTCTGCTTCTTGATATTTGCCTGCTCGAGCAAGCGCATATGAAAGGTAACCTAAATTTTCGGGTATTTTTTTTATATTACATGCATTTTCAAATGCTTGTATAGCAGAATCAAAATCCTCCAAAGACTGATTAATGAAACCAAGCAAAACCCAAGCATAAAATTTCTTATTGTCCAGTTCTATCGCCCTCTCTGTTGCTTTAATGGCCTCTTTAAAAACACCCTGTAAAAAATAGGCCCTGCCAAGGTTTATGTGCAAGTCAGGGTAAAATGGATCAATCTCAAGACCATCTTCGCTAACGTGGATCATTTTTTTAAAATTATTAACTTTAAAATATTGAATCCCTAAATTAACATACGCTGCAATTAAATCTGGGCATAAATCGATAGTCTTTTGGAAATAGGAGATTGCATTTTCATTATTAGTTGCAGCTATCCCTCTATCAAACCATAACGTCCCCTCTTCGCAATCGTCTTCTGCATTAACAGTTGCGGGGATTACTAGAACAAAAAGAATAAGAAGCAGCATGCAATAGATGGCAAAATTTTTTTGTGCCAATTCATACCTCCTTTCACAATTTTTGATAACTTTCAGTTCGGACCTGAACCACAGTCCGGTACTCAGGTTTCTATTTATAAGATTTAAAAATCTATGTCAAATCGGCCGAAAAACCGACTCGCTCAGAGGCGCTTTAGGATCGTTATTTTTTTCCCGAGGGGTTAGGGGAGTGACTTTTCTAAGAATAGTAGTTAAGATAGTGGTATTTGCGTAAAAGCAAAGCGCCCGAAGTGTAGTTTTACTTTGAGAACATGCTCCTCAAAGTGAGGTACTCCTGATGCGCGAGGCGAAAAGGTCGATATTTTTTACCTAAGAACCAAAAAAATAGATATAAACAGAAAAAAATAATGACCGATTCACTAAAAATTAGGGCTGAGTATAGTATGATCAAATCCATAATATCTCTCCTATCTGCTACATTTAATATATTTAAGCAATAATTGTGCCGAATATGATTTGTGTAATTGGATGCATATAAAAATATTAATATATAAATAAGTTATAAAAATTTTATAGAAATTATGAGCGCTAAATAATATGAAAAAAAATTCATAATTTAACCAAAATTCATACATCTTTTTCATAAGGTTTTTTATTGAAATTTCAAAACAAGCGGTCTGATTTTCGGCCTGATCATTTGCGTTTTAACGTATCTAAATATTTCCCGAATGGTATCAGGTAGCGGTTTTTAATGATGGCTTGAAAGGTGGTAATTGAAAATGATATCGCGGGGTGATCATTAGAAGTGGTTTAACAAAGAATGGTGGCCATGAATAAGATCGGAAAACAATTTGCTGATCTCAAGGGAAAATACTAATGTCTATTTTATGGCTTCTGGCAGACCTTCAACGCTCTGAAGTTTTTTATGCATTTCACTCGAATCCTTGCCCCCCCGAATCCTTGAATCCTAAGCGATCAGAAGTATCCAAGTGGGATTATCAGCCTTTTTCAAGTATAACGACAACTAATGGGGAGATGATCCAAAAACAATTAATGAATGGGCTCTGATTAAATCTATTGCTTAAATATTGCGTATTGTCTTGAAATGGCAATGATATTACCTGCCTCGTCCCATATTTCGCCATCCTCCTCTAACAGACCACAGCTGACAAAACGGGTGCGGAAAACGCACTTCACGCATGTCGCCTCAGTAATCTTACGAATATTTACCGAAAATTCTAGAGTAGGCACCCATGCCACCATTCCTTGACTTGACAGAACAGCGGGTGGAAATGAGTCCGCAATTAACGCGATCGAGCATATATCGAAGGCGCGGTTATCCTCAAATTTTATCCATCCCCCATTTTCAGATTTTTCCGACAGGTCCCCCTGTATCCACCCGATGCATTTCGGATCCAAGCGCACATCCAAATTACGAAAAATTGAGTAATTCGACATTTCAGGAACGCGGATACAGTCTTCGACCGGAGGTATTTTCGGCGGTGATTTTTCATATCGTTCAATCAGGCACGTATCTTTATTTGCCGCAAAGGTACCGAACATCCGAACTTTTTCTTTCCCGTCTTGAAACAGTTTTCCTTGCAGACGGCTAAACTGAGTCGATTGGGCAATCGTCTCCACTTCTATGTCTGCTTCACCAGGCAGGCAACGAGAAATATAATTGGCGGTCAATATGGGTGTCGCCTTTTTTTCACTGAGTTGTAGCATGGCATTGGTAATCATGGCCATAAGGTATCCGCCATCGGGAATTCCATTCACTGACCAGTTATCTGAAATGGTAGAATGAAAATGAAACGGCTTTTGTGGGGTGATGGATATATCCTGATCAAAAGTATGCATCCTGCCTATTCCTATTTTTTTCTCACTAGGTGCGAATTCACAAATAGTCCCTGTCTTACTTCTAGTTTTCTTAGAATCGGTAGCTCATCAGACCAAACGGTATGGTCTTTTGGGAGACCTCAATGCGGTTTTCTTCCCGGAAAGATCGATAGACCGACAGAGATATGGGCCGACATTCGGTTGTTTGGCGCGATGGCCGGTAGATTACTGATCACCCCCGCTGATGGCAAAACCCTGTGGTTGGAGGCCTGTAGATGAGGGCGTCCCAGCGATCCTGGCGAGGTAAGCGCCGCCGAGTTTTTCGATGTGGCGGTTGATATTCTCAAAATAATTGAGGTGGGCCTGTTCGTCGTCAATGATCTGTTCGAATATTTTCGCGCTGGTGCTATCACCGTTTTCTCGGCAAACCTGCAGGAACTGGTTGTAGGCGGCCACGGCCCCGTCTTCGAGATCGATATCATAAGGAAAAATGGCTTCGACCGGTTGGCCCCTTTCCACCTTTTCGGCCGGTGCCGCAACCGGTTCCCCACCCAATTCCTTGACTCGTTCCGCAAACATTTCGGCATGACGCATCTCGTCCAGCGCAATCAGCTTGATCTTGGCCGCCATGTCCCCGTAGTCCATATCGTCTAGACCATAATGCTGGTTCATGTACTGAATTATCGCCTGCAGTTCCATTGCTCGTGCCCTATTTAGCACAGAGATCACTTTTTCTTTACGCGCCTTTCTATCTTCAGTCATTGGTGTTCTCCTTTCCGGTTGCTTAATCTCCTTAAATCTACCATTGGCGTGGTGACAGAAATGATTTTTTCGTAATTAATTCTGAATTTTAATAGATTCTTAAACAAATTCTAGCTATTTCTGCAAGCACTGTCAATGGTCTGATAAGAAAATTTATTGGAATGGATAATTCTCATAAACACGGCACACGACTTGACAATTATAGCCACCGTTGTAGATTGATGAGAATCGTTGAACCCATATTATAGCACTCAACTTAAGCTTTAGGAGAAGCACATGGATTTAAACCCACTCTTTCATCCCAAGTCCATGGCTGTCATCGGGATCTCTTTATCCAACGATCGCCATCCGGCCAATGTGATATATGATAAAATCAACCTCCGGTATCCCGTAAAGGTTTTCCCGGTTAATCCCAAGGGCGGCCAGCTCCACCGCAATCAAGTTTACAAAGACATCACCGAAATTCCTGAGCCGATCGATCTGGCCGTGATCGCTGCCCGATCAACATATGTGCCTGCTATCGTAAGGGGATGTATTGAGAAAAAAGTAGGGGGTGCTACCATCATCTCCGGCGGATTCGCCGAGGTGGGTCGGCAAGATCTTCAGGCTGAGATCGTTTCAATGGCCCGCGCGGCGGAATTTCCTTTTATCGGGCCCAATTGCCTGGGGATTTATGCGCCCGATCGATTTGACACCTTCTTTTTACCTGGTCAGCGGCTGATTCGACCTGAGTCGGGCAATGTAGCCGTCATCAGTCAGAGCGGCGGCGTACTGGTGGATCAAATGGTGAAATTTAAGGCTCAGGGTATCGGGCTCTCCATCGGCGTCAGTATCGGTAACAAGGCCTTGATACGGGAGATTGATTTGCTCGAATATCTGGCCCAGGATCCCGGTACCCGGGTGATCGCATTTTATGTGGAAGGTTTTGGCCAGGGAGAGGGGCGGACTTTCGTAAAAGCTGCCCATCAATGTCCCAAACCGGTCATTGTTTTAAAGGCCGGTAAAAGCGCTGCCGGGAGCCGGGCCGCTTCAAGCCATACGGCGTCTCTGGCCGGTGATTATACCGTATTTTCCCAGGTGCTGGCTCAGCATTGCATTGCCGAAGCAAAATCCGAATACGAATTATTAGCGTTTTGCGAAGCATTGAGTTGTTATCAGGATACCATCGACGGGCGGATCGGGATCATTACGGCCAGTGGCGGGCATGGCGTTTTAGCCGTGGATATTTTATCGGCCCATGGACTGGAGGTATCCCCATTGTCGCAATCGGCCCAAAAAGATATTTATAATCGCCTGACTCCCAGCGTCCAACCCATCGCCAGTGTAGGCAATCCGGTCGACTTGACCGGCAGCGCCGCAGATGAGGATTTTATCGGTGCGGCCATCGCGATGAGCCGAACATCCGAGATTGAATGTATCCTTCTCCTCATCCTGCCGTATTCTCCCAGTTTGAGCCCGGAACTGGGCGCCCGTTTGAGCCAGATTTATCAGACAGAGAAAAAACCGATGGCGGCCTACGTTCCCCATGAAGATAAGTACCGGATGCTTATTGAAGGATTTGAATTAAACAATATACCGGTGTCCGATTCCGTCGAGGGTGCCGCGCTCATGGTGGAAGCGTTGAGGAGGTGCCAACCATGTTAACGGATGCCATGACCACTATTTTGGCGGCTGCCGGGGAAACCGGGTGGGTGCTGGAACCGGATGCCAAACGGATTCTCGATCTCGCCGGGATACCGATCCCTAATTTTATCCTTGCTGCTACGGTGGATGATGCGCTCCGGGCCGCCGGAAAAATTGGCTATCCCGTGGCGACTAAGATCGTTTCTCCGGCCATACTTCATAAAACGGAATTTGACGGGGTCGCCCTGGGCCTAAAGACGGATGAAGCATTAAAGGCGGTCTTTGATCGTTTTAAACGTTTTGACCAATTTAAAGGGGTGCTGGTTGAAGAAATGGTCGCCGGCGTGGAGCTAATCGTCGGTGCCAAAATCGATTATCAGTTCGGACCAGTGGTTCTTTTAGGGATAGGCGGTATCGGTGTCGAACTGTATGGCGATACGACGGTGCGGATGGCACCGGTAAGCGCGCAGGATGTCCGTTCCATGGTGCATCAGCTAAAGGGACGCCGCCTGCTGGAAGGATTTAGGGGATCGGATCCGGTGGACATGAAGTCTCTGAGTGATCTGGTGGTCCGTTTTTCAGAATTGATCATGGATCTGGAAGCCAGGATAACCTCCATCGATTTAAATCCGGTCATGTGTTCTTCCGAGGGATGCATCGTGGCGGACGCCCGCATAATTCTCTCCGAAAATACATGAAAAATTAGCATGGACTAATACTGACCCGATTTCTAAAAGGGTAATCAGGCTCGATGACCAATAACCCATCCAAAAAATCATTTCTAGCATACAGGCATCACGCCGGAAAATATTCGTACTGGCTCGGTTATATCCTCCTTTTTTGGGTGGTTTTCACACCGACCCGTTCTCTATGTCAGGATGATTCATCTATCCCAGCGGCTCAAATCCCCTCCCTTCTTTCTGCTACTCGAAGCATACATCACTTGACATTCGGTAACGAGCCGGTTCCCCTCGACGATCAAGCGATCCGGGAACGATTCGAAAAGGAATTCCTATTAATACTCTGGAATCGCCCCCAGGTGATCCTCTGGATCAAACGAAGCGCCCGGTATTTCCCTATCGTTGAGAAAATGCTGGAAAAAGCCGGCCTGCCCGACGACCTGAAATATGTGGCGGTTGTCGAAAGCGCTTTACAACCCCATATCCGTTCCTCCAAGGGAGCTGTCGGCTTCTGGCAGTTTATAAAGTCAACCGGACTAAAATATGGGCTCCGCATTGATAAAAGCATTGATGAACGGCGGAATCTGTTCGCCGCCACTCGGGCGGCGATAGATTATTTTAAGGACCTTTACGGTATTTTCGGCACCTGGACACTGTCGGCAGCCGCGTACAACATGGGGGAACATGGGTTGCAGGCCGAAGTCCTTATTCAGCAAATAGACGATTACTATCGCCTGCATCTGCCCCGGGAAACCCAGCGCTACCTTTTCCGTATTCTGGCCGCTAAGCTGATTCTGAAAGACCCCCGGACATATGGCTTTTTTGTCACGGACACGGACCTGTACCCCCCGCTGGTCGTGGATCGCATGACCATGACCCGAACCGAAGAGATACCGGTTCAAACCCTGGCCCAGGCAGCCAACACTTCCTTTAAAACCATTAAAGATTTAAATCCGCAGATTCTTGGACATTACCTGGCCCCAGGGTCCCATACCCTGCTGATTCCTCGTGGAATGGCCAAGGGTTTCGAAAACCGCCTGGAAAAGCGGATGGCCCAATTAGCATCCGCGAATCGAAATCGTGTTTACATTGTTAAAAAAGGTGACACCCTCGCTGGCATTGCCGAACAATTTAATATTCCTTTAACGGCACTATTGATCTGGAATCACCTTGATTTTCGAAAACCCATTTATCCCGGTGATCGGTTGATGATTTATCCTTAACAGGAGACCACTGGAATGGCGATGATCACCACCCGGCGGGAAAGACTATGCCTGTTTACCCGGTACCCGGAACCGGGAACGACCAAGACCCGTCTTATCCCAGTACTCGGGAAAAAAGGCGCTGCCGATCTTCAGCGCCGGATGACGGTCCATACTCTCGAAAAAGTGCGGCGACTGGCCGCCCGGAGGAAGATGGATGTCGAAATCCGGTATGAGGGAGGTGATGAATGGCGAATGAAACAATGGCTGGGGACGGATTTGGTTCTTGCTGCCCAGGGAACCGGCGATATCGGCCGACGCATGGCGCGGGCCCTTCATACGGCCTTGGCCGACGGGTTCGACACAACGGTGATCATCGGATCGGATATCCCGGGGATTACTACCGGTATTTTAGCCCGAGCCTTTGGCTGGCTGGAGCAGAAAGATCTTGTATTCGGTCCGGCTAAGGACGGCGGCTACTATTTAATCGGCATTCGGGCTGACTGCCTGAATAAAGCGGCACCCGACTTGTTTAACCATATCCACTGGGGCACTGGGACGGTTCTGGCCGAAACCCTTCACGTTGTGGATACTTTGGGTTTATCCTATTCTCTACTGGATGTGCTTGGAGATGTCGATTGGCCAGCCGATATCCCTCGCTGGGAAAAAACCCTGGAGGACATGGCAAGGTATTGAAAAAGATCATTATTTTAATTTGTGGTATAAATTTTCATAATGCTTCAATGAATGAGATAGTTAATCACAAAACAATCTCATTTTGTTGGCCTTTCGGCCCCCGCGATAGCGGTCCAGTAGGAAAGCCGATCATGCCCCACCTACGGCGTTATCAAGGGTTTGCGGTAATATACTACAGTGTCACCCTTGATGCCTTGTATCTGGGGCATCCTCGACTTTCGCTCAATTGGCGTGTAACAAAAATTATTTGCGGGCATGGGGAGGACCAGTGGCTTAACATTCCGATATCCTGTAATTTTTGGGGCAAATGGCAGGTTGACAATACATGCTTCATTGAGTATTGGAAACGCTATTGGCTGAACCCGGCTGAGTGATTGGAGGGCATCCGTAACGGCACTAGGTGTTGTTTACTCATCTTCAATTGACACACAACCCACAATTCTATCAACCTTCACTCTACCAGTTTGGTTCGCACACAAAAAAAATTTTAGCATTCACACTGTCAGAAATAAGATCAAAAATAGACGCAAAAAAACGAATGGCACTTCGGGAGGCGGAACTCATGTACCAGGACTTCTATGAACTAAGAAAGCCTCCTTTTCAGCTACTACCCGATCCCGATTTTTTCTATCGAAGCCATAAACATGATACTGCTCTGACACATCTGGAGTACGGTATCTCCCAAAGGGCGGGGTTTATTGTAATTACCGGCGAGATTGGAACAGGAAAAACGACACTTTTAAGGCATATGCTTCGATTTCTTGACGAGGAGATGCCGGTCGCATTAATTTCCCAAACCCTTCTGCATGCTGAAGAATTGCTCCAAGCGGTATGCCAGGAATTCTCGCTTCCCTACCTGAACAAGGGAAAACCTGAGCTACAAGAGCTATTTGGAATCTTTCTGGTAGAACAATACCGCATTGGTAAGTATGTTATTCTCATTCTGGACGAAGCTCAAAATCTTCCACTGGAGACGCTTGAGGAAATTCGGATGCTGTCCAACCTGGATGCAGACAATGAGTGTATTTTGCAGATCATTCTTATTGGACAACCCGCCTTGCGAGCAAAGCTGCAATCTGCAGAGCTTCGTCAGCTCTACCAAAGAGTAGAGGTTAGCTACCACCTGGCGCCACTGGATAGGCAGGAACTCAAAGAATATATTCGCTACCGGATCAAGACCGCCGGGGGGAAAAACAATGATCTTTTTGACGATAAAGCCATTGAGACAATCTACGAATACTCCGGGGGTGTGCCCCGCCTGATCAATGCGATTTGCCACAGCTGTTTGGTTTACGGATATGCAGATGGTAAAAAGAAAATCCACCGAAATTTAGTGGAAACAGTCCTGAACGACCGGGCGAAATGTGGTCTTTTCCCCCCATCAGAGACCTTCGAAAACCAGGAAAAACCTTCGACGCCCTCTTCGGAACAAAAGATGAATCAAAAAGCCATCTCGGCGAATGATGAGCTCAATAACAAATTGGATCACCTAATTGAGATTTCAGGACTCTCTACCGGAGCATTTGAACGTTTCGCAACCAATTGGGCAGACATACCGAATCAAACGATTGTTACTGATTTGAAAGAACGCCTTGGCAACGAACGAAAAACCAGTGAAGTTATAGAGAATAGGCTTTCGCAGGTAGAGACACTTCTCTCGCAAGTGAACACGGACACTTCGCGAATAGATTATCAGAAGCAACGCCCGGCCGAACCGGATGATGAGCCGAAATCACCCCTGCGGCGTGCCGCGAACCCAATCGTCGAAAATCACAAGCAGCCTTTTGGCAAAGGCTTATCGAACCTTAACGGGTCTGCGATCTTATCTTTTCTTGAAGGACGAATACACTTTGTCATTATGACCGTATTGTTCATGATTTGTGTCTTGTTCGTCGTTTGGGCCGGGGGGGGGCTTAGAGAGAACGACAACTCCAATAAAGGCAGGCCTGAAAGTGACAGCAGGAAATCGGCTATCTCCGGTGAAACAGGGGCGCTGCCTGAGAACAAAGACACGAAACCTGGAACAAATATTACCGCAGATGGCTCCGGGCGCGCAAATCTGATCCATCTAACCGACGCTTATAGCCTTGTAGAAGCGGAATTGGAAAGGAAGAATTTTGATAAGGCAATCGAATTGCTCGATTTGTCGGATTCTTACGAATCCTACGATCCCAAAATTTCAAGCAAATTGTATGCCCTGGCATTGACAGGTCAAGCAAAAGGTTTGCTTGCTGACAATCATCTAAAACAGGCCGAAACAACGCTTTTAAAAGCGGTTGAGGTAAATCCTGATAATTTTGAAACCCATTTCGAATTGGGCAAGTTGTATACAAAAACAAAAGAGTACCCTAATGCTATCAACAGCTATCAGAATGCAACGGATTTAAACCCAGAAATGGCATCCGCGTTCTACAATCTCGGCTTTGTTTTTGCGAAAAGCGGCAATTACGCCAGTGCCGAAGAAGCGCTGCTACGCGCCGCCGAACTCAGCCCCCCCTATGCTGACAAAGTGCTGTTCAACCTGGCCGTTGTCCAGCTGAAACTTGGGAAAAAAGAGTTTGGCATCCAAAACTTGCAGAAAAGCCTTGCCTTAAACCCTAGCAACAGGCGTGCGGAAGCGTTCTTGGAAAAAGTTCTTAACAATCCCTGAGAGAAACAATGAACATATCAATAACCCGGTTAACAGCCACGACTTTAATGATTCTAATTCTTCTCTGTTGGGCCAGTGGTTGTGCCAGCCTTCAACCGATGCCCACTAAGGGCCATAAACCAACCATTTCGGCAAAGCCACAGCCTAAGGTACCACCAGCAAAGCACGTGCTGCCGTCTTCACCGAAGCCTGAATTTTTAGAACATACCGTCCGCTGGCGTAACGAGACATTATCTCATATTGCCCTATGGTACACGGGTAAGACCCGAAACTGGAAAAAGATTGCCAGTGCCAATCCGTCCCTTAAAGGACATAAAATCTTTATTGGCACCATCATTCTTATTCCAAAGGATCTTGTAATTACGCGTAAGCAAATGCCCCGCGAGTTCGCGACTGCACCTTCATCTACTCAGGTAAAATCCAATAAAAACCCCCTGGAAGCGCCCCAACAAAAAGAACCAGATGGAATCAATTTGTTTGAGCCAGTTGACTCGGCCGAGAAAACGAACGAGCAGCCACCCAACGGTCGCGCTGACAATATCGAGTTGTTCGAACCGGTCCAAGGCAATTCAGTGCCCATTCAATAATTGTTTTTTTTTAGATGGGCGTCTGGTGATGTTTCCAAATTTATTCAAAACATAATCGTCCCTAAACAAAGATCCATCGAACCAATCTCTCGGTTTGGGTGACCGCGGCGATATAGTCTTTAGCACACCAAGTTTGATGGATGATAAATCGTTTTTCGGCATATTTGGCAATCAAATGTTCGTCATCGTCAATCTCCACAATATGGCAATTGGACAGACCGGTAAATCCCGCCCCCGTAGCTTTTAATACGGCTTCCTTGGCCGTCCAGAAACGAAAAAAAGTTTCCACGGCTTTCCCTCCCGCCAGCGCCCATTCCCCTTCAGAGGCGATTTTTTCCATTACCCTATTTTTGACCGGGCGGACTCGTTCAATATCGATCCCCACCGGTTCGGTGGAGACCACGCCGCCCACATAACGGGATTTATGGGATATGGACCAGTAAATGCTGTTGGTGGGAATCGGGCCACCGTCTTCATTTTTACTAAATTCACTTATCTTTAAACCGCTTTTTTCGGTACTGATCCGGGCCGCTTGACGGGCCAGCCGGCTTAAAGTTTGTACCTGTTTTTTTCCACGCAGCTGGCGTTCGGAATGGGGTACTTTCATGATTACGGGGAAAAGGACTTTTGGGTTGAGGGTCACCCGAATTTTTTTTTTACAAAGTTCATTATTAACGCCGAATTTTTTTATCTTCAATTGTCCATCTCAGACCGAATTTTCAATGCTTGTCTATACACTTGGTTACGGGACACATTCAACTGGTCTGCTACTTCTTTTACAATAGCTGACAAGGGACGTTTCGGGATAGTTAAGGCGTTGATCAATGCATCCCGAACGGCCTCCTCCGGCACCGACGCCCTCGATTTATTCCCGGCCACCAGGAGGGTGCATTCACCTTTGATAGTATCCCGCTCAGCCAATTGGTCGGCAATTTCAGATAGTGTGCCCCGAAGAAATTCTTCGTGCAATTTAGTCATTTCCCGCCCCAGCACTGCCAGTCGATCCCCCAGCACTGATTCAAGCGTTTTTACAAACATGAGAAGCCGTTGCGGTGATTCGTAAAAAATCAGAGTGCGATTTTCAGCCCTCAGCGCCTTTAGCCGTTCCGTCCGTTGTGCCTTTTTGCGGGGTAGAAACCCGATAAATATAAAACTGTCAGTAGGTAGGCCGGAAACACTGAGGGCGGTCACCAATGCCGAAGCACCCGGTATGGGACTCACGGGGATACAATTGGCGAGAGCGGCCGTAACCAACCGATAGCCTGGATCAGAAATTCCCGGTGTCCCGGCATCGGAAACCAGTGCAATGTCGTTGCCAGCTTTCAGCTGGTCGATGATCCGAGGAGTTTGTCTGGCTTCGTTATGTTCGTGGTAAGCGATAAGTCGCGTAGAAATCTTGTAATAAGCCATTAGCCGGCCCGTGTGTCGGGTGTCTTCGGCCACCACGGCATCCGCGTCGGTCAAAACCCTGATGGCCCTAATCGTGATGTCATCCCGGTGACCGATCGGCGTGGCCACAACGTAGAGAGTGCCCGGACCGGTGTGAATCCAGTTGCTATCCGTAGGCAAGTTCGAAGGCATTTTGAAAATGTTCGACCGTGGGCATATCACCGGCATATTGGACCGTAACCACGTCGAAACGGGCCCTGGCACCAGTGTTACGGGTTTCTTTAAGATAGACTAGCGCCGCAATCGACAAGTGGCGCTGTTTGGCAGGGGTAACGGCAAATTTAGGATGGCCATACCACCCGGAACGGCGGGCCTTTACTTCCACAAAGACGATGGTATCACCATCCGCGGCAATAATATCAACTTCTCCCATTCTAGTACGAAAATTACGTTCGATGATACGGTATCCCCGGCGTTTTAGAAAGCCGACGGCCAGTTTTTCATTCTTTTTACCGAAACGATGGGATTTAGCGGTCATGCCATCTCGGCTCCGACATGCTGAAGGGGAGGCACCCCTTTGAAGGTTTTACGATGAATTGGACAGCATCCATGAATCCGCAAAGCCTCCTTGTGCAACCGGGTCGGGTAGCCCTTGTGCTGAGCGAAATTGTATCGCGGATATTCCTGATGATACGCAGTCATCAATCGATCCCGGGTCACTTTGGCCACGATGGATGCGGCGGCGATGGAAATGCTTTTTGAGTCACCACCCACCACGGCGTTTTGGGGGAGATCGCTGGGGATACCATAGGGGCCATCAATGAGCAGGTAGTCGGGGGATGGTTTTACATTTGCTGCGGCAAAGGCCATGGATAAAAGGGCCGCCTTTAGAATGTTATGGCGGTCAATGAAAATGGGATCGATAATGCCGATCCCAACGGCTACGGCCCGGTGGTAAATCAGGTTATAAAAATGATCGCGCTTCTTGGACGGGATTTTTTTGGAATCAGTCAAACCGGGCGCCTTGAAATCAACCGGCAAAACCACCGCCGCGCTGACCACGGGACCCGCCAGAGGTCCCCGTCCGGCCTCATCGATTCCGGCCACGCATTGATATCCACGGAATCCGGCATCATATTCTAGACACCACAGATCAGCTTCCATCGGCACCTTACGGTTCGGCCAGCAAGAATGGCGTCCTACCGGCCTTTAATTCTCCCGGCGCTCGCGAATTCTTGCCGCCTTACCCCGTAATTTTCTCAGATAGTAAATTTTCGACCGGCGCACCCGCCCCCGGCTGATCACCTCAATTTGATCAATATTCGGTGAATGCAGTGGAAAGATTCTCTCTACACCAACACCATACGATACCTTGCGGACGGTGAAGGTGGCATTGGTCGTACCTTTTCGTTTTTTAATCACCACACCCTGAAATGCCTGGGTCCGTTCTTTATCGCCTTCACTGATCTTAACATACACCTTAACCGTATCCCCGGCATCAAAAAGGGGCAGATCCAGACGCATGTTTTCTTTCTCGATTTGTTTCAATTTTTCCATGGTTCCTCCCGAATGAACACGAATGAACAGTTTATTAATATGTTTAACTGGCTATCAATTCTATTAATGATTATGTGGGACCGTGAAAACACCTCTTTTTGCTCAATTTCGGCGTATCGCTCAACATTTAATCTTATGGCTAAATTTCACGCCTTCCTTCTATTTGAAAAAAAATTAACATTTTTCAAAGGTCTCAAAGTAATGTTCTTCGCATTTACAGGTAAGCCGGCCTGGCCAGCCAGAATTCACGAGCCAACTGGCTTCAGCATCCCAACAACCGATCCAGCACAACAGTTGCGGCCGATCGAACCGACAGGTGATTATACGCCGTCCGCCCCCGTATCGGGCGAAGGCAATAATCGGCCTCTTGAATCACTTCCGGTGCCAATCCCCAGGCCGTACCGAAAACCAGCAGGTGGGGCTTGTCATCGTCAAGCATCCCACCCAACGTTTCAAAAGAAATGCTGGCGGGGTGTTCCCTTGAGCTGGTCACCACGACCCTCGGGGCAACGCGGTCGAGGGAACGGATCTCCAATTTGACTGATTCGAGTGTATCCGTCAGCCTTACCGTCTCAAGGGCCTTTCGCCGGGTCGGGTTGTAGGTCGCACCGTATCCCTGTATCCAGTGATCTATTACGCTTCGCACCAATTTCTGCTGGTCTTTTAAGGGTGTTACCACAAAAAATTGGTCTACCCCATATGTTCGCACCGCCCGCGATATGTCATGTAAGTCCATCGGTGTCACCGCCGACACGATGGTTTCTCCGGATTTATTCAAGACCGGATAATGAAGCAGGGCCACATGGACGTTGGTTCTGTTTATAAGCTTGTCCGAAGCCACGAATCGTTGATCACTAGCCGTTTGTCTCGCTGAATTTAATAATCCGGCCTATCTCAATATACCATTTTTTCAGAATTTGGACCTCCTCGTCATTTAACAAACGTTCGGATAAAAGATCCGGTCGTTTTAATAATGTACGAATCATGGCTGATTGGGTTCGCCAGCAATCGATCTCCCGATGATTTCCAGAGAACAACACGTCCGGTACCGCCCTACCTTCGAATTCCCGCGGTCGCGTATATTGGGCATGGGCCAATCGCTGATCGGCAAAAGAGTCCGTATCGGCCGAATGATCACCTCCCAAAGCATCAGGCAGCAACCGGGTAACGGCGTCGATAACGACCATGGCGGCCACCTCACCCCCGCTCAGCACGTAGTCACCAATGGACAATTCGCGATCCACCAACGTCTCGCAGATTCGCTCATCAATCCCTTCATACCGTCCGCAAATCAACACGATATGATCCGTTCGCGTAAGTTCCCGGGCCGTATCCTGATCGAACACCCGCCCCTGAGGAGTCAAATGGATGGTCAGCGTATCCGCAAAACGGTTGACCGCCTGCCTGATAGCACCCGCCAGGGGTTCGGGTTTCATCACCATACCGTTGCCACCGCCGTAAGGGCGGTCATCGGTGGTCCGGTGACGACCGGCAGCATGGCTACGGATGTTAATGATACTTGTAGCGATAAGGTTCCGCTTGATGGCCCGCCGAATGATCCCGTATTCAAGAAAGCCGGTGAACATCTCCGGAAAAATCGTTAGGATCGAAAATTGCATCAATATTTTTCACATTGGCGACATTCAATGGTGCACTGATAAAAAAACCGGCCCGGAAAGGCCGGTATATAGTTAGTTTCCATCCATAAATGGTCTTTTTGCCCAATCTCGGCGTCAATCGGCGGGATCGCTTGTGCGGCATACCACCGTATACCTCCGCGCAACCCCTTGATTTCCTTGACCTTGGACAAAAATCCTCATTTCTGAATTGGAAACGTCACCAGGTGCACATCTTAAAAAAAACAATTAATGGATGGACACTAGTTAACCGGAATTGGCCGTTTCACAGGTATTCCGGTAAGGTGACCTGCATGCACCGTTTTTCTAAGTCAACCTGATTGACCACCGAGGCAAGAGCTGGAATCAGGATCTCTTTTTCCCGATCCTTTATGACGTACACATCATTGGCGCCGGTGGCAATAATCCGTTCAATGACGCCCATGTAAACCCCATCGCTATTATTTACCTTCATCCCGATAAGGTCACACCAATAATACGTATTTTTCTCCACCTCGGGCAAACGGTTACGGTCAACCAAAAGAATCGATGCTTTCAGGCAATCAGCCTTAATACGGTCATCCACGCCTTTAAGCGAAATTAACAGGTGGCGGTGATGCGGTTTGATCCACTTGATGACCCTTTTTTGTATGCCTCCTTGGGGTGTTTTTAAAAAAATCGTGGTGCCAGTGGTGATCGTCGCCTGGGACTCCGCGTAAGAAAACACCTTAAGGGTGCCGGTTCTCCCGTGGGCCCCTACAATTTTTCCCATGGGAACCAGGCGGTTGCTATTTATCATCCGATTAGACTATTCAACAATCTCCAGCACCGTGCGTTTATTCAATTTTGCCGAGGCGGCACTTAAAATAGTTCGCATGGCTTTGGCGGTTCGGCCCTGTTTGCCAATCACCTTGCCTAAATCTTCCTTGGCCACAGTGAGTTCCAACACTGAAGTCTGGCTTCCCTCTACCTCGTTTACAGTCACTTGCTCCGGATTATCCACCAGGGCTTTGGCAATATACGTAATCAGATCTTTCATACTTCCTCCTCTATCGCCCGCATGGAACAGGTGACGACACCACTACTCGGCCCCGGAAAAAGCACCTTCTTTTTTCAAAATACTTCTAACGGTGTCAGTGGGGATGGCTCCCTGGCCCATCCAAAATTGAACCCGGTCGGTTTGGAGGGACACCGCCACCGGATCTTTGAGAGGATCATAAGTCCCCAGTATCTCTAAAAACTTTCCGTCACGGGGGCTCTCAATATCCGCCGCAACGATACGGTAAAATGGTCTTTTTTTGGCACCGTGTCTGGCCAGTCTGATTTTAACGGGCATTCTCTCTCCTATGCACTGAAATTTAAAACGGAAGCATGCCGCGGCCCAATCCGCGCATCCCGCCCTTATTGAATTTTTTCATCATTTTCATCACTTGGGCATAATTTTTCAATAGCTTATTGACTTCTTGTACACTGGTTCCGCTTCCCTTGGCAATCCTTTTTCGGCGGCTGCCGTTAATAATGGCGTGTTTCCGTCTTTCCAAGGGCGTCATGGAATTAATCATCGCCTCGATTTTAACAAATTCCCGGTCATCCACTTTGAGATTTTTTAATTGCTTGCGTCCCATTCCGGGGATCATCCCGATCAAATCGGTCAGTGATCCCATTTTCCGGATTTGCACCATCTGATCCTTGAAATCCTCTAAAGTAAATTGACTTTTGCGTATTTTTTTTTCAAGCTCAACCGCTTTTTTTTCATCAACGACGGACTGGGCTTTCTCGATCATGGTGAGCACGTCACCCATACCGAGAATCCTCGAGGCCATGCGTTCGGGGTGGAACGGCTCGAAATCAATGGATTTTTCACCCACGCCGATGAACTTGATCGGCTTGCCGGTGACGGATTTAATAGAAATTGCGGCCCCGCCCCGGGCGTCACCATCCATCTTGCTCAATACAACGCCCCCAATGTCCAGGGCGTCGTTGAAGGCTTTGGCGCTGTTGACAGCATCCTGGCCCGTCATGGCGTCAGCCACAAAAAGGATATCCGACGGATTCACCGCCGTCTTGATCCGGCGAAGCTCATCCATCAGGGCTTCGTCCACATGCAGCCGCCCGGCGGTATCCAGCAGCATTACATCACAGCCTTGATAATGGGCTGCGGTCCGTGCCGCCTGGCAGATACCCACCGGATCCATGTTCGTTTGGGATGCAAATACGGGGATATCGAGCTGGCCACCCAATTTTGTCAGCTGGTCGATGGCTGCGGGGCGATAGACATCGGCCGGCACCAGATAGGGCTTTTTCCCTCTATTACGTAAAAAAACGCTCAACTTTCCCGCTGTGGTGGTTTTCCCCGATCCCTGGAGCCCCACCAGCATCACCGCTACGGGTTGGGTCCCTTTGAGCCCCAATTCCTCGTGGTGCTCACCCATTAGGCGGGTCAGCTCTTCATTAACAATCTTGATCACCTGCTGACCCGGTGTCAGGCTGCCCAGTACCTCCTGGCCTAAGGCGCGCTGTTTGATATCGGCAATAAACTTCTTGACGACCCGGTAATGCACATCGGCTTCAAGAAGGGCCATGCGGACCTGTTTGAGGCCTTGCTCAACATTTTTTTCAGACAGCTTACCGTGCCCCTTGAGCTGTTTGAAAACACTGTTTAGTTTGTCGGTTAACGAGTCAAACATCACGTTTCTGTCAGAGATCTTTGAAAGTAATCTCTATCACGGTTGATAATTGATACTGAATGGCACTGATTGCTAAATCTTTCAAAATAATATAATCATATGATTATGTCAAGGATTGATCCTATACAGATGAATATCAGTCAGGGAAAATTAGATCTCAAAGAACTGACCTTACCGGCGCTCAAGACCTGGCTTGAGAGCGAGGGCGCCAAACCGTTTCATGCGGGTCAAATTTTCAAATGGGTGTATGCCCGTCACGTAAATGATTTCAATCAAATGACGGATCTGGGTAAACGGTTGCGGAAATGTCTGATTGAAAAATTTTTCATTTCCCGGCTTGATAAGGTAAAAATGGAAACAGCCACGGATGGCACCCGGAAATATCTGTTCAGGCTGCACGACGGTAATTACATCGAATGCGTCCTCATCCCGGAGAGGAATCACGATACGTTATGCATTTCCAGTCAGGTGGGATGCGCCCAAGGATGTCGATTCTGCTTGACCGGCCAGGGTGGCTTTGTGCGCAATCTCTCCATGGGGGAGATCCTGGCCCAGGTGCGGGATATCCGCGGCGAGTTAAAGGACCCGGGACGCCTGACCAATCTTGTTTTTATGGGGATGGGTGAACCCCTGGCCAACTACGAAAACGTCGTCTCCGCCCTTTCGACGATAACCGATGGCAGTTTTGGGCTGGCGTTTTCAGGACGGCGGGTAACCCTCTCCACGGCGGGACTGGTTCCAAATATGGCCAAACTGGGCCGGGATACCACGGTGAGCCTGGCAGTTAGCCTAAACGCCACCGACAACCGCAC
>Ga0316197_10000459_pt1 | contig 28291 bp, 25 predicted proteins | sample OudBiesiAoxic_MG_FD_204939 | JGI IMG/M metagenome (GOLD analysis project Ga0316197, IMG submission 204939) | Coastal sediment microbial communities from Oude Bieten Haven, Netherlands - site A oxic | ecosystem: Environmental > Aquatic > Marine > Coastal > Sediment | place: Netherlands... | reverse complement strand
TCAAAAAATTCATTATCATAGATGGCACCATATTTTATTACTTCTGCCATTCCACTTCTGACTTCTCTCTCCTCTAGAGTTTTGAGAAGTTCAGGATCGATAATTACCATCTTAGGTTGATAAAAACTACCCACTAAATTTTTTCCTCTACTTGTATCTACAGCAACCTTTCCTCCTACACTACTATCTACTTGAGCCAATAATGTGGTTGGTATTTGGACAAAATCCAATCCTCTATATATTGTAGAAGCTGCAAATCCTGCTAAATCTCCTACAACACCACCACCAAAAGCTACAAGTAAATCTCCTCTTTTGATTCCTGCATCGATTATTTTTTCATACACCTCAGTCAATGTATCAAAGTTTTTACTTTCTTCCCCTGCATCAAAGACTACCTTTGATGCTGTATAACCTGAATTTTTTAAATTTTCTATTAACTTATCTCCATAGAGTTTATCTACATTTGTATCTGTCACTACAACTATTTTTTTCTTTTTATAGATCTTTGATATATATTTTCCTACCTCTTCAAATATTCCTCTTTCTATAAAAATATCATATGATTTCTCATCTAAATTTATATGTAATTTTTCCATTTTTAAGATATCTCCTTTCTCCTTACGGTAGATTTTCGAAACTCTTCTTTAAGGGATTCACTATCTCCTGTTTTTAAAGAATTCTTTATTATATCTAAACTCATCTCAAATTTTTCTATCTTTTTTATGAGGTTTTCTTTATTTCCCATAAACAACTTATCCCATAGTTCTTCATTTATCATAGCTATACGAGTTAGATCCCGATACGAATCCCCTATAAATACATTGGTATCAAAGTTTTTCTCATCTGAATTAACTAAAGCAACTGCTATGGCATGGGTTAATTGGCTAGTAAAAGATATTATTTCATCATGTTTTTTAGGAGTTATCCGTGAAACCTTCTTAAACCCCATCTTATATGCCAAGGTTTCTATGAAATCTAAATTTTCCTTATTATTCAGAGGATGAGGAGTTATTATAAAGTTAGCTCCGTTAAATATCTCTTTAGTAGAATTCCATACTCCTTGCACTTCCCTTCCTGCCATGGGATGGGCTCCTACAAAATCTATATCTGATGGAAGTTTTTTCATTACTCTATCTATTAAATCACCTTTCACTCCTACTGCATCTGTTATAACAGCATTAGATTTAAAGTTATTACTATTTTTCTCTATAAATTCTTCTACTAGGTTAGGATAAAGACAAATTACGATTAAGTCACTTTCAGATAGTGGAATTTTAGGATCTATAAATCCTTTATCTATTATACCTTCAGATTTTGCATAAGAGAGAGCTTTTTCATCTAAATCTATCCCATAGATCGTATCAAATTCTTCTCTCAATGTTTTAGCATAACATCCACCTATAAGTCCTAATCCTACTATACTTAATGTTTTTCTTTTCTGCATATCATCCCCCTTTTTTTATTTTTTTTATTATATCCATGAATCAAGAGTGGACAAAAGGCAGAATTCAATTACATCTTTTTCCCGACTACCTCTAATATCTTACTTACATCCTTTACTAAATCTTCAAATTGCTCTGGTCTAAGTGATTGTGCTCCATCACATAGGGCATTTTCAGGATCATTATGTACTTCTATCATCAATCCATCTGCTCCTACTGCTGCTGCTGCCATAGCTAGCTTCTTTACCATCCATCTCTTTCCTGTAGCATGACTTGGATCTACAATTACTGGTAAGTGACTTAATTTCTTTACTGCTAATACTGCACTTAAGTCTAATGTATTTCTTGTGTATTTTTCATATGTTCTAATTCCTCTTTCACATAGTATTACTTTTTCGTTTCCACCTGCCATAATATATTCAGCAGACATCAACCATTCTTCGATAGTAGCTGATAGTCCTCTTTTTAATAAAATTGGCTTATCTATCTTTCCAAGTGCCTTTAATAGATCAAAGTTTTGCATATTTCTAGCTCCTACTTGGATTATATCTACCTCTTCAACAAACCTTTCTACTAGGTCTACTGACATAATTTCAGTTACTATTGGCATTCCAGTTTCTTTTCTAGCTTCCTTTAATAACTCTAACCCCTCTAATTCCATTCCTTGGAAGGCATATGGAGAAGTTCTTGGTTTGTATGCTCCACCACGTAAAATTTGAGCTCCTGATTTTTTTACTGATCTTGCTACTTCTAAAATTTGATCCCTTGATTCTACTGAACAAGGTCCAGACATAACAGTAAAGTTTCCTCCACCAATTTTTATTCCATTTACATCTATTATTGTACATTCCTCTTGCATCTTTCTGTTAGCTTTCTTGAATGGCTCTTGTATTCTAGTCACTTTTTCTACTCCTTCTAATGCTTCCATATCTCTTAGACTTAATTTTGATGTATCTCCTATTATTCCTAAAATCCCATATTCCTTTCCTGATATCCCTTTTATCTCCATTCCAAGGTTTTCAAATACTTTTACAATGTGGTTCACTTGATCAGTTGTGGCACCTTTTTTTAATTTAATTATCATGTTTTCCTCCAATGTATCTAAATTTTTGTATTATCTTATAAAATAAAAAAACCTGTTCTATATAGAACAGGTTTACAATTTTTCTAATAAAAAGACCTATATTTAAAATATAGGTCTACAATTAAAAAATTTATTTTGACAAATTGTCTTAAGTTTAATAAACCTGTTGGTTATGAAATTTGGTTGCTTTTCAATTCATACCAATATCTAAAGCCCTTCATTACCATCTGATTTACCCCCCTAAAATTTATTTGATATAATAATACTCCTATTGTACCTCTTTGTCAAACGTTTTTTATTTATTTTTATAATCTTTCTAAGTTTTGTTTCATTTAATTTTTCAATTTCCTTTTAGTTCTCTGACTTTTTTTTCTATAATTTCTACATCACCGTTAGTTTCATAAACTAATTTTACTATGGCTGATCCTACTATGGCTCCATCTGCTATACTGTGTATTTTTTCTACATGTTCTCCCTTAGATATCCCAAATCCTACTGCTAATGGTAAATCTGTCACAACCTTTACCTCTTCTAAAAAACTTTTTAAATCTACATCAAAATTATCTCTAACACCAGTTACACCAAATGATGAGATACAGTAAACAAATCCACTACCTCCACAATTAATTATATCTCCTAATCGATCCTTAGAATTAGGAGCAACCAATGGTATTAAATCTACATCACTACCTTCGATTATTTCTCTGATTTCATCCCTTTCCTCTAAGGGTAGATCCGGTATTATGAGCCCATCTACACCAGTTTCCAGGCATTTTTTTATAAAATTTTCTATACCCTGGCTCAAGATAGTATTGAAATAAATTAAAAATACTAAAGGTATCTCTGTTTTTTCTCTAGCTTTTTTAACAACTTCAAATATCTTAAACAGAGTAGTTCCATTATCTAATGCTCTCTTCCCCGCTTCTTGAATAACAGGACCATCAGCTATAGGGTCTGAATACGGTACTCCTAATTCTATTATATCAGCTCCTCCTCTTTCCATAGCATAGATAAGCTGTTCTGTTTGGTCTAAGCTAGGGTCTCCAGCTGTTATGTATGTAATTAATGCTTTTTTATCTCCTAACTCTTTAAATTTTTTCTCTATCCTACTCATAGTTTTATTCCCCTCCTAAATATTCAGCTACTGTATGGATATCTTTATCCCCACGTCCCGATATATTTATTACTAATATTTGATCTTTTTCCATCTTAGGAGCTAATTTCATTGCATACGCTATAGCATGAGAACTTTCAAGAGCTGGCATTATTCCCTCCTGCCTAGTCAACAATTTAAATCCCTCCAAAGCTTCTTTATCTGTTACTGATTCATATCTCACCCTTTTTATATCGTGTAGATGAGCGTGTTCTGGCCCTACTCCTGGATAATCTAATCCAGCTGATATAGAGTGTGCTGGTGTTATATTCCCCTCATTATCGCAGAGCATATAAGTTTTCATACCATGTATCACTCCTACACTCCCACAAAATGCTGCTGCATGTTGTCCTGTTCCTATCCCATATCCAGCTGCCTCCACTCCATAGAGTTCCACTTTTTCATCTTTTATAAAATCATAAAACATCCCCATGGCATTAGAACCTCCCCCTACACAGGCAATTATTACATCTGGCAACCTTCCTTCTGCTTTTATTATTTGTGATTTAGTTTCCTCTCCTATTACCTTTTGAAAATCCCTTACCATAGTAGGATATGGATGAGGTCCAACTACCGATCCAATAACATAAAATGTATCCTCTACCCTCTGTACCCATTTTCTTATAGCTTCATTAGTGGCATCTTTTAAAGTTCCTGTTCCAGATGATACACCAGTCACCTTAGCTCCCAACAGTTCCATCTTAAAAACATTAATTTTCTGTCTTTCCATATCCTCTACACCCATAAAAACTTCACATTCCATCCCAAACAATGCTGCTCCTGTAGCTGTTGCTACCCCATGCTGTCCGGCTCCTGTTTCAGCAATTACTTTCTTTTTCCCCATTCTTTTGGCTAACAAAATTTGGCCTAAAACATTATTTATCTTATGAGCACCAGTATGATTCAGATCCTCTCTTTTTAAATAGATCTTTGCTCCCCCTAATTTTTCACTCATTTTTTCAGCATAAAATAACGGTGTTTCACGCCCTACATATTCCTTTAGATAATATCTGTATTCTTTCATAAATTCTGGATCATTTTTTGCTTCTTCATAAGCTGACTCCAAATTTTTCAATGGATTCATCAACGTTTCTGCTACATATTGTCCACCAAATTCCCCAAACTTTCTATCCATTTTCTCCACCTCGTTTTATTTTTTTGATAATTTCATTTATTTTTTCACCATCTTTAAATCCATCTATTTCCACACCTGAACTGAGATCTATAATATAAGGATTTACTCTTTCTCTAGCTTCTAATATATTTTTAGAAGTTATGCCACCAGCCAAAGCAATTTTGTATTTCCCACTCATTCCTTCAATTAAATCCCAATTGAAAACCTTTCCATTTCCACCTTTTATCCCTTTACTGGAAGCATCTAAAAGACAAAGGTCTGTATGCTCTTTATATTCTATAAGCCTTTTTTCTATCTCACTATCCTTTACTGGAAATGCCTTCCATATTTTATACTTGTCTCTTAGTTGGTTGCAATATTCTATGGTTTCCTCACCATGAAATTGTAATATCTCCAATCCACAATGTTTTGCTATCTTTTCTACAATTTCTATCCTTTCATCTACAAATACTCCTACAGTTTTTATCCTTCCATCCAATCTATCTATCAATTCTTTAGCTTTTTCTTTACTGATTCGTCTCTTACTCTTAGCAAAAACAAATCCTACATAATCAGGTAAATTTTTATTCACCATCTCTATATCTTCAATTCTTTGCAGTCCACATATTTTTATTTTTGTCATATTTTTCCCCTTGCTGTATCTTTCAATTTTCCTGCTAATTTTTCTATATTGTCACACCTCATAAATATTTCTCCAATCAATACTCCATCTATCCCAGCTCTTTTTAACTTTTTGATATCCATTTCATCTTTTATTCCACTCTCAGATATTATCACCTTATCCTTTGGAATTAATTTTGCTAATTCTACTGTTGTATTTAAATCAACTTCAAAAGTTTTTAAATTTCTATTATTTATTCCAATTATCATAGCTTCTGCCTCTAGAGCTATCTCAACTTCTTTTTTTGTATGCACTTCTATCAAAGTGTCCATCCCTAAAGTTTTAGCTAACTGCATAAAATCTTTCAATTTCTTTTCTCCTAATATTGCCACTATCAAAAGTATTGCTGAAGCCCCTAATATTTTTGCCTCATATATTTGAACTTCATCTATTATAAAGTCTTTCCTAAGGACAGGTATTCTTATTTCATTTGCTATTTCTTTTAGATATTCTGGACTACCTAAGAAAAAGTCTTCCTCTGTCAATACAGATACCACATCTACACATTTTTCATATTCTATAGCTAATTCCAACGGATCAAAATTTTCTTTTATTAATCCCTTGGATGGAGATGCTTTTTTTACTTCCCCAATTATAGATAACCCTTCTTTTTGAAGTGCTTCTATAAAACTAGGTTTAGACTCTTCTTTTTCAGCTTTTTCCTTTAGTAGTTTTATATCTAAATTTATCTCCTTTAGCCTCCTCTTCTTTTTTTCTACTATCCTGTCTAAGATCATATCTCCCCTCCCTTTTATCTATTTGTCATTTCTATCAGTTCATCTAATTTAGTAAGAGCCTTTCCACTCTCTATTATCTCTCTAGCCATCTGTACTCCCTCTTTAATAGATGACACTTTCCCCCCTACATATAGAGCTGCCCCACTGTTAAGAATTAATATATCTTTTTTGGCTCCTACAATACTCCCCTCAAAAATTTCCCTTATTATCTCTGCATTTTCTTTAGGACCCCCTCCTTCTAATTCCTTGTTATTACTTCTTTTAATTCCAAAATCTTCTGGTTTTATATAATAAGAGTTAATTTTTCCATCTTTTAATTCACTTACTTTTGTTTTATCAGTTACTGTTATCTCATCCATTCCATCCATCCCATGAACTACCAATACATGTTCAGTCCCTAATTTTTTAATAGCCTCTGCCATAAGTTCAGTTAAATTCTCATGAAATACCCCTAATACCTGTCCATTAGCTTTAGCAGGATTTGTAAGAGGTCCTAACATATTAAATATAGTTCTAAATCCTAATTCTTTTCTAACTACTGCTGCATACTTCATAGAACTATGAAAAGTAGGAGCATATAAAAATCCTAAACCTATCTTTTCTACACACTCTTTTACCCTTTGTGAACTTATATCTATGTTTATCCCTAAAGTTTCCAATACATCTGCACTTCCACACTTACTAGATACTGACCTATTTCCGTGTTTTACTACTGTCACTCCTCCTCCTGCTAATACAAAGGCTGACGCTGTGGAGATATTATATGTATTTACACCATCTCCTCCTGTTCCACAGGTGTCCACAGTATATCTATCTCCTAAATCTATCTGTACCGCTTTATCCCTCATAACTTTAGCTCCACCACTTATTTCTTCTGAAGTTTCTCCTTTTATTCTTAGGGCTGTTAAAAAACTTGCTATACGAACCTCACTTACACTGCCTTCCATTATTTCTGTCATTGCGTAGGTCATTTGAGATTCTGTAAGATTTTTACCATTAATTAATCTCTCAATAATTTTAATCATATACATCCTCCTACAACAAAATTTTCTATCATCTTCATCCCTTCAGGTGTATAAATAGATTCAGGGTGAAATTGTAATCCTACAAGTTTATATTTTTTATGTCTAATAGCCATTATTTCCCTATCATCAGTTCTTGCTATTATCTCCAATTTTTCATTTAATGTTTCCTCTAAAATAGCCAGTGAATGATATCTTGCTACCTGTGTGTATTGGGTTATCCCAGTAAATATTCCATCTTTAGAATGAATTATTTTAGAAGCTTTCCCATGAAATATCTCCTTGGCGTAAGATACGGTTCCACCAAAAGCTTCTCCTATGGCTTGATGCCCTAGACATATTCCTAAGATAGGATATTTTTTATACAACTTTTTTATAAGTTCTATGCATATCCCTGCTTCTTTAGGAGTTTTAGGCCCTGGAGATATCACTATCTTATCTGGATTGAGCTTGTCTATCTCCACCACACTTATCTCGTCATTTCTAAAAATTCTTATATCTTTTTCAAATCTTCCTAAATACTGATATAAATTATATGTAAATGAATCGTAATTATCTATTAAAATTATCATGACTTCCTCCTATTATCTATTAAGTGCTGTGACCAAAGCCCTTATCTTGTTTCTACACTCCTCATATTCATTTTCCGGAATAGAATCTCCTGTAATACCAGCTCCTGCCTGCAAATATACCTTTTCGTCTTTTATAACCATAGTTCTAATGGCTATACAGGTATCCATATTCCCTCCATAGGAAAAATATCCTACCGCTCCTCCATATATTCCCCTTCTACTTTTTTCTAATTCCTCTATTATTTCCATTGCTCTAACCTTTGGAGCTCCTGACAATGTCCCTGCCGGTAGAATAGAAGAGAGTACAGAAAAATTAGTTTTATCTTCTTTTTTTTCCCCTTCAACTAAAGAAACTAGATGCATCACATGGGAATAATTTTGTACCTTCATAAATTGAGTTACTTCTACACTATCTATCTTAGAAACTTTTCCTACATCATTTCGAGCAAGATCCACCAACATTACATGTTCTGCTACTTCTTTTTTATCATTTATTAAGTCTGTCGCCAAAATTTTATCTTCTTCTAGATTTGCTCCTCTTCTCCTTGTCCCTGCTATTGGGCATGTATATATCTTACTTCCCTTCACTTCTACTAACATCTCAGGGGAGCTTCCAGCTACTTGATAATCTCCAAAGTTTATATAAAATAAATACGGTGATGGATTTGTTATCCTCAATTTTCTATATATATCAAATGGTTTTTCCTTGGTTTCCATCTCCCATCTCTGAGATAGTACCACCTGAAATATATCGCCTTCATAGATATACTTTTGTGCTCTCTCCACATTTTTCATAAACTCTTCCTTTGTTATATTTCCTTTTAAAACTTCTTCTATTTCCTTGCTTTCTTTAGGTTCTAATTTCATATCTATATTATTTTCTAATTTTTTTTCCATCTCCATAAATTTAATATCTGCTTTTAACTCCCCTTCTCTATCCAATGTTTCTATTGCTGTAAATATAATATTTTGGTGAAAATTATCAAATACAATCCCCTCTTTAAAAAACATCAAATCTGAATCTGGTGTTCCTATACTGTCTGGGTTTTCATCCAATAACTTTTCATATTCTCTGACCATATCATATCCTATAGTCCCATAGGCTCCTCCAATATATACAGTTTCCTCATCCTGTAAAGAATATTCTTTTATATAACTCTCTACAATTTCCATAAATTTCTTTCCATCTTTTTTGATTTTTTCACCATCTAACTCATATTCAGATCCAAAACTTTTCAATCTTCTAAATGGATTTTTAGCTATAAACGAATATCTGCCTTTTTCATTGTCTCTGCTTTCTAAGAGTAAGCCCACTCTATCTCCTACATATTTTTTAAAGACAGTAACCGGTGTTTCAGTATCTCCCGCTATTATCTTTGTATAAACTTTCATCTGCCTTTTATTTTTCATCTTACTCCTCCTTTTTTACTTTTTCACCTGATTCATCTATAAATTTATATAAAAAAAGCCCACTCATTATGAATAGGCTTTCCCTTAGAAAAATATAACAAAAAAACCTGCTCATAGTGAACAGGCTGTTAATTTTAAAAAATCAAATTTTATATATAAAAATTAATAGATCGATTTATTACCTAAACCTGGTCCACGTGTCAAAGCTATTTTATTTGTTGAGTTATCGCTTTTCCACCACCAAGTAAATCTAATCATCTTTATCTCCTCTTAAAATTTTATTACAAATACTATATAATTTAAATTTTATTTTGTCAATTTTTATTTTTTTAATTTATACACTAAACTTCATTCTCATTAAAATATTTAAAAAAATTGTAAAATTTAACCTATTATTGTTATCATAATAATTATAAAAGATATAAGATCATTAACTAGGGGGATTACAATGAAATTTAAATTAAAAAAAGGAGACGGTATTGGGATTTTTTCACCATCTACTCCTATAACAAAAATTGCACCTAAAAGATACAATAGAGGAAAAGAGTTCTTAGAGAAAAAAGGATTTATAATAATAGAAGGAAAACTTACTGGAAAAAGTGATTTTTATAGATCAGGGACTATCGAAGAAAGAGCCGATGAACTGAATAAATTAATAAGAGATCCAGAAGTAAGGTGTATTATGTCTACAATTGGAGGATCTAACTCTAACTCTTTATTGCCTTATATAGACTACGAGGCTTTTATAAAAGATCCTAAAATTGTGATTGGTTATTCTGATGTGACAGCAATATTAATGGGAATATATGCTAAAACCGGAATAAAAACATTTTATGGACCAGCTATTGTTGCATCTTTTGGAGAGTTAGAACCTTATAATGAATTGACTTATAAATATTTTGAAGATATTTTTGTAAAAGATATTAATGGTGATTATGAATACGAAATCCCGGAATGTTGGACAGAAGAATATATAAACTGGGAAGAACAAAATAGACCTAAACTAAAAACTAAAAATAACTGGATTTCTTTAAAAGATGGAGAAACTGAGGGAAGGCTAATAGTTGGGAATTTAAATACTATTACTGGGATATGGGGTAGTCAATATATGCCTGAAATAAAAAAAGGCGATATTTTATTGATAGAAGATTCTTTAAAAGACATTGCTACCATTGAAAGAAGCTTTTCATTTCTTAAAATAAATGGAGTCTTTGATAAAATTAGTGGTTTAATATTAGGTAAACATGAGTTATTTAATGATCAAGGTACCAGTAGAAAACCCTATGAAGTACTTTTAGAAGTTTTAGGAGAATATGATTTTCCTTTTCTTGCTGATGTAGACTGCTGCCATACCCACCCTATGTTTACAATGCCCATAGGATCAAATATAAGATTAGATGCTACTAATAAACAAATAATCCTTTTAAACTATTAACATATATATAATTAATAGTTTTAAATAATAAATGAGGTGAAAATTATGAAACTTAATACTTTAATCCCTGAATTAACAGTTTTAAATATAGACGTTAGTTTAAATTTTTATACAAAAATACTTGGATTTAAAATAGAATATTTTAGAGAGGAAGACAAGTTTGCTTTCATTTCTCTTAATGGAGCTCAAATGATGCTAGAAGAGTATAATAATGAATTATGGAGTACCGGGAGTTTAGAATATCCTTTTGGAAGAGGAATAAATTTTTCAATTGAAGTTCCTGATATCAATCCAATATTAGAAAATCTAAAAAATAACAATATAAATCTAAAATTAGATGTAGAAGAAAAATGGTATAGAAAAGGTACAAAATTATTAGGAGAAAAACATTTTTTAGTAATGGATACTGACGGCTATCTACTACGATTTTTAGAAGATTTAGGGGAAAAGTGATTCCTAAGTAAATAAAAATACTAAAATAAATTTAGATTAGGAGATATCTATGAAGGAAAAATGGATTGCAGTTATTGGAAGTCCCAGAAAAGGTGAAAATACAGATAGATTAACTGACCTTGCAATAGAAGCTTTAAACAAGAAAAATATAGAAGTTAAAAAATATTACCTGAACAGTAAAAATATTTTTGGATGTAATGCCTGTGAATACTGCATTACAAATGGGAACTGTAATATTACAGATGATATAACAGAGATAATCAATGAAATGAAGGTTTCTGATGGGTATATTTTTACTGCACCTTCATATAACTACAATGTAAGTTCCCAAATGAAAATATTGATGGACAGGACATTTAGTCTGAATGACTACTCCAACAACAGTTGGAAATCAAGACTGGTTCCAGGAAAAAAAGCCATAATAATAGGAGTCTGCAAAGGAAAGAGTATGGATTCTATGGGGTACACCATGGAAGCTATGAGAAAACCTATAGATGAATTAGGTGTTAAAATAATTGATGAAATAAAATATTTTAACACTAAACATAATCCTGTTATTAGTAATTCTGAGATAAAGAAAGAAATGATTTCTAGAATTATGAACAATCCAAATTTGAATTAAATATCTAGAGCTTCTAAATAGATAAAACCTCAGAAAATCAATTTCTGAGGTTTTATTAATCATTACATTGTATATCTAAACCCTATATAATATTGTCTCTCTGCTGCTGGATAGTATAAAGGCCCAGAACCGTAATCCATGACATATTCATTATATTCTTCATCAGTTAGGTTCTTTATTCCCCCATAGATATCAAATGAATCATTTATCTTATACGATAAATTTAAATCTAAAGTAGTATATGCATCTATCTTATCTTGTTTATTTGCAACATCATTAAATGCATAAGATGACCCTACGTAGTTCAATAATAAATTAGATTTTAATTTCTCTGTAAAATCATACTTAGCCCCTAAAGAAAACTTATTTTCAGCTACTCCTGGAGTTTTATTTCCTTTATCTACTCCACCGTCAATCTCTGACTGTAAGTATGAATAAGATGTAGTTAAAGTTAATTTTTTCATAAATTTTCTTTCAGCCAATAATTCAAATCCTATCTTCTTATTATCTTCATCATAATTAGTATTTATACCATTATTATAATAAATTTCATCCTTTACTATCTTATGGAATACAGATGCACTTACAAATGTATCAGCAATATAATCCTTTACTCCAATCTCTATATTTTCTCCAGTTTGAGGTTTTAAATCTGGATTATAAACTCCGTACGTTACTAGTTCATCTGTTGTAGGAGTTCTAAAATCAGTTCCGTAACTGACAAAAGTCGACCCAGTCTCTGAGTATTTATAGTTCAATGCTAGATCATATACCGTTGTATTGTATTTCTTATCTTCGTATTTAGAATAATCAAATTTTGTATACTGCTGTCTGATTCCTCCTGTGAAATCTAACTGATCTGTAAGGCTATAAGTATCCGAAATAAAACCACCTATACTCTCTTTTTTAACCTCTCCTTCTCTAGAAAAAGGTTTGATTGTAACAGTTGGAAAGTTTGAATAATCCTTCTCAAGTCCATTACTTTTATTTTCTAAATTACCATATAATAAGTCAAAACCCACAATAATTTTATTTTTATCTGTATTATATTTCATCTTAAAATCATTTGAAATATTTTCCGTTTTAGCATCACTATTACTATATGTTGATATAGAACCATAAGTCATATAAGAATTGTAATTTTTAGTATAATAAGTTGAATTATTTATTACCTCTAGATTATCCTTCTTGTAGTTATACCCTAGGTTAAACCTATTAGATTCATTTTTTCCCCAGTCATCGGTTGAACTAGCTTGTGTTCTATTATTATCTATTTGATTTTCTTTCAATGCTCCGGCAAATCCCATATGATCTTTATGGTAGTCATATTTTAAAGTCAAAGCATTGGCATCATTTATTTGATACTTTGTCCCTAACATTACATCATCTGATTTTAAGAATGCATTATCTCTATATCCATCGGTATTTTTTCTAGCAGCATTTCCAAAAATTTTGAACTTTCCAGCTGTAGTACCAAATCCAACATTTGAATTTAACTGATTATATGATCCTGCCTCAGTTTGTATAGTCAGACTATCCTTACCACTACTATTTTTAGTGATTATATTTACAGCTCCTCCTACAGTGTTATCACCGTATACTACCGAAGCTCCACTTGGAATTATTTCTATCTTCTCTACAGTTTCAATAGGGATACTATATAAATTAAAACTCGACATATCGATGGGATTCATCTTTACCCCATCTACGATAATGGCTGTATTCATCTGAGTATTAGCTCCTTGCCCACGAATATCAATAACTCCAGTATTACTCATTCCTTCACTTATCTTTACCCCTGGAACTGATCTTACAGCTTCTACCACATTTTTAGCTCCACTCTCTTTGATATCTTCTGCAGTAACTATGGTAATATTCTTAGGAGTATTTCTTATTGTATTTTCAAATCCATCTCCAGATATCGTTGTTTCCTCTAGTCTTATTATTCCACTTTCTTCAAAAAATTGATCCTCTTCTATCTCATTCTTATTTACGTCATTGGCATAAACTGTACATGCCAAAATAAGGGCTAAAACCCCTGCTTTTTTTATCATCTCTTTCTCCCCTCAGATTAGGTGTCCTGACTTAGTTTCTTCCTACTTCCACCCCTTCCCAGAATTTTTTTCCAGTGGTTAATGATGGTTTCGTCCACCTTACAGTAGTGAAGGCTGTACTAGATTCACACTAGTTTCCCTGTTTTAATTCTCTTCATTCTTAGTTTACAAAAACTATAAAAAAATGTCAAGAAATCAAATGTTATTTCTTTTTAAAAAAACTATGTATTTAGTATGTTATCCATATTTCGTATTATTTATTAAAGCTAAATAAAAATACAATTAAATACTCCAAAAATAAGATGAAATGTAAAAACAACACTTTATTGAAAAGAATTTCTAGACATTTTTATGAATCTATCTTAATATTAGATAATATTATAAAAAAGCAACGTAGGGTTGCATAAAAGGAGGATCTCCCATGAAATTGAAAACTTTTCTTATCTTCCTATTTTTAGGAATTTTAGCTATGATCTTTGCCTTATCAAGCGGTGTCATAAAGATAAATCCCTTAGTTACACTAAAAATTCTTATTAATTCCATTTTAAATCACAATCTATTTGAAATCACTTGGAATCAAAATTTAGAAATAATATTATTAAAACTCAGACTGCCACGTATATTCTTGGCTTTCCTAGTAGGAGGAGGGCTATCCTTGGTTGGAGTTCTTATGCAGGCTCTTACTAAGAATTCCCTTGCTGACCCATATATCTTAGGAGTTTCCAGTGGGGCTTCTACAGGTGCAGTATTATCTCTTATTATAGGAGTTAATATTGGTGGTTTAGGTACTCCATTTATGGCATTTTTAGGTGCTATAACAGCTGCTATCTTGGTCTTTAAAATTTCTAATACCGGTGGTAATTATAATTCTACCAAGTTAGTTCTTACAGGAATTGCCATCTCTTCAATGTTTTCATCTATAACTACTTTTATAACTTTTTCTGCCCAGAATGGAGATCTGTATACAGCATTATTTTGGATTGTTGGTAGTTTAAGTGGAGCCAAATGGTCATCTATCTATCTTTTGACCATTTTATTACTCGTGGTCTTTGGAATAACTATGTTTTTTAATCGTGAATTAGACATCTTACTTTTAGGAGAGGAAAGTTCCAAGATTTTAGGAGTTAACACCAATAAGGTAAGAATTATAATTATCCTTACATCTACACTACTCACAGGAGTTTTAGTTTCTATAAGTGGTGTAATCGGATTTATTGGTCTTATCATTCCCCATATTTCAAGAAAATTAACAAGTTCTAAGCATAGGATTCTTATCCCAGTCTCTATATTTCTAGGTGGATTTTTTCTTACTCTTGCTGATACTTTTTCTAGAGTAGTAATGGCTCCTAATGAACTTCCAGTAGGAATAGTAACGTCATTTTTAGGAGCACCATTTTTTCTATGGATCATGAAAAAAAGTATCTATAATTTTAATAAATAGTTTAAAAACAATTGAAAGTTGATTAATTATAATGGATAATTATAAGCAAACATTCACTCACAGATTACACAAATTTATTTGATAGGAATGATTTTAGAAATCTAAGATAATTTTAAAAATCTGCGACCAAAAAGAAAAGGTTTTATTCGTGAATATCCGCGTCATTCGTGGTTAAAGAAGGGTTTTATCATTTACGTAGAGACCCTTAAAAAAGGAGGATAGATTTGAAATTAAAAATTGAAAACTTAAGTTTTAAAATAGATAGTACAAAAATATTAAAAGATATAAATTTTAATATAAAAAAAGGAGAATTTGTTGGGGTTATAGGCCCTAATGGATGCGGAAAATCTACCTTGCTAAAAAACATATATAATATATTAACTCCTACTAAGGGTAGTATATTCATTGATAATATCTCTATTGATGATTTTTCTTCCAAGGAATTAGCTAAAAAAATATCTACTCTTACGCAACATTCAGGTGGAGATTTTGATTTTTCTATCATCGATATTGTTCTTATGGGAAGATATGCTCATTCATCTATGTTTTCCTCTACATCCAAAACAGATCTAAAGATAGCTAAAGATGCTTTGAACAAAGTCGGTCTATCTCATTTTGAAAGTAGAAGCTTTCTAAGTCTTTCTGGAGGAGAACAACAGAGAGTTATGATTGCCCGAGCTATTGCAGGGGAAAATGATTTTTTTATCCTAGACGAACCTACAAATCACTTGGATATTAAATACCAATTAGAGATCATGGACATTATGAAATCCTTAGATATAACCATGTTTTCTGCAATCCATGATATGAATATTGCAGCTACATACTGTGATAAACTTATCCTTTTAAAAGAAGGAAATATAGCAGCTATTGGTACTCCTACTGAAGTTTTATCTAAAGAAAATTTTAAAGGAGTCTTTGACGTAGAAGTCTATCTATCTACAAATCCATATACCAATAAACTTTCAATTAACTATATACCTAAATGCTTTTCTAATAAACAAAAAGGATTGTAAATTTACAACCCTTTTTGCTTAACTATTAATTTTATTGCTTGTCTTTTACTATCTCACCTATATATACTTTTTTTCTATTAAACCCTTCTTCATCTAGTCCTTCTTCTGTATACCCATCTCTATCATATCCTTTTCTGTCATATCCCTGATTATCATATTCTCCTATATATATGTCAGAATTAGGAGTTAAAATCACCGGTCTCTTTCTTTTTCCATAAAATCCATCAAAAGTTCTTCCTTTTTTATCATATATTTTTTTAGTATATCTGTTTTCCTTACTATCATTCCATCCATATTTATCATAATTTTGACGGTCATATCCATTTTTATCATATCCATATTTATTATATCCATTATCATCATAACCTTCTTCACTATATCCTTTTTTATTATATCCTTTTCTATTATAACCTAGCTCATCATACCCTTTTCTATCGTAACCTTCTTTATCATACCCTTCTCGATTATATCCAAAGTTATTATAACCTTCTTCTGTATAACCATAAATACTGTATCCTTCTTTATCGTAGGTTGTTTTTGTAATTTCATTTATACCTTCTCTTGACCATCCATATTCATTATATTTAGTCCCTGTTTCCCTATTTATTCCATCTATTTTATATCCTTTTTCATCATATTCAGTCTCTGTCTTTTTATTTATCCCAAAATATGACCATCCATATTCATCATACAATGTTTTTGTCTTCTCATTTTCATATTCTCTAGACCATCCATTTTTATCATACTTAGTTTTAGTCTCTTTATTTAATCCTTTTTCATTCCAACCTTCATAATTCCAACCTTCTATTCTATACCCTTTGCTATCGTACCCCTCTCGATTATAACCGACTTTATTAAATCCATCCTTATCATACCTTTCTGCATCATAACCATATTTGTCATACCCCTCTCGATTATAACCTTCATTACTATATCCAGTTAGATTATAACCTTGTTTATCTGTATACCCCATAGAATGCCAGTTTCGTTTAGTATCCCCATTAAATCCTTTGTTATCATAGTTACTACAACCTACTGTAAATACTATCAAACTTATAACTACCGCTATTTTATATTTCATAAGGTCTCACATCCAAAATTTATTTTAAAATCTGATAACTAAATATTATCAATAAAAAAACCGACACTAAAAAACCTATTTTAAGATACCTAGCCTGCCATTTTAAAGTAATCCCATGATTCATTTTCCTAATTATCTTTGATAGTGATCTACCTCTATGTTTTAAAGCATAATTTTGAGAATAAAAAGTTGTATAATTTAATCCATCTATAATTTTATCAAAAAGCTGCAATGCATATAATACTGATATTACAGACCCTAAGAAAAAACCAAATCCTATATATTTTTTTCCTAAATTTATAAAACCTAGAGTGAATAATGTATTTAAGAGACAAAATAAACCAGTAACTTTTAGTGCACTTTTTAATGCATTGAAATAAAAGAAAATAGAAATTAATATTATTATATATATATTTGCTATTGCTCCTAAAGAAACAATTTTAAATATCTCTACCAATTCTGTGGACATTCCATAATAAATAATAAAATATCTCGAAAATAAAATTGCAGTTATTGTAATAAAAATTTGTATTTGCAGTGCATAAAATATTTCTTTATACAACTTCCTACGCATTTTTTTCCTCTCTTTTTCTATCTCATCTAAAGTTCCATTTTTTAGAGTAAGTGCATAGTATTTTTGATATATATCAAAAAATCTTGTTTCAATAAATACTACAAAAAATACAATACTGGGTATTGTTAGTAAAAATGAATAAAATACAGCATTTTCATAGTGTAATGTTATTTTAAATCCATATCCTATATTAACAGCCCATGGTGAAAACCAATTTATAATTATATGAGACCAAGTACCTAAAATATAAAATAACCCTGTAAATAATAAACTAGAATAGTTTTTTAAATATCCTAAAAACTCATATTCTCCTCCTTCTCCCTCTTTGAATATACTAAAAAAATAATTTGTCAGCATATGCAGTGAAAACAAGATCCCTATAAAAAAGGAAACCAGCATATTACCTGCTACCCTATGTTCAAAAAACATAATTGGGTATTTAGTAGTAATGAAAAAAACTATTACAGATAAAATAGTCGAATAAAAATATATCTTTGATATATATACATAATCTTTTAATATACTTATATATGTTGTTATAGTCCATAATAATGATAAAATTACCAGTATTCCTATTGATAGATATTTGTAATATAGGGGTAGCTCTTTCATTCCAAAAAATATTACTCCTAAAATCAGCGATAGTGTTATTATTATTTTACTGACTCCTATAAACGATGGTCTTACTTTTTTATATTCTTTTTCGTAAAACCTATCAGATATATATCTAGTCACAAAAAATTGAAATGGAAAACTTATTAACTGAGAAAAAATAAAACTATACACCAGCGTTGTTATAAATAATAGCTGTTCCGAAGGATTATTAAAAACTAATTTTGATACTAAAATCAATATATTTATAGATAATATCATTGCTATAAATGGCCCTACCGAGATAAAAGTAGAAAACGTTAGTGCTTTTATATACCCTGAAAAAGAATCATCTTCATCAAATAATTTCCTTAGCTCAAAACCTATTCCAGCCATATCAACTCCACCCTTCCTCATACAGTTTAGTATATATATTTAAAAATTGATCTGCTCGATAATATTTATTTACTATTTCATATCCTCTCTCTCCCAATAATTTTAACCTAGATTCATTTTTATAAAGAGCTATAATCTCTGCTGCCATTATTGCAGAAGATGTCGGTGGAACTATTACTCCTGCACACCCTATCTCTTTATGATTAGTTAATACGCCTCTGCAGTCTCCTACATCTGTAGCTATAACAGGTATCTTAACCGACATAGCTTCTAACATGGATAAAGGTTGCCCCTCTGATATTGAGGAAAGCAAAAAAATATTTAATTTTCCTAAATAATCCTTCACATCTACTTTCCCAGTAAAAATTATCTGAGAATTTAATTTTAAATCATCTATTAATTCCTTGCATTCCTCATAATAACCTGTATCTTCTCCATAGGGACCTATAAGATATAATTCTATATTTTCTATAGTGTTTGTAACTATCTTAAAAGCTTTTATCATCATCTTTACATCTTTTATGGGAACAATTCTCAAAATTGAGCCTACAATAAACTTTTTAGTTTTTTCTTTTTCTATCTTAGAAAAAGAATCTACATCTACCCCATTTGAAATTATAAAAGTTTTTTCTTTGGGTGCTCCAAATAATATTTGTAAATCGCTATTGTATTTAAAAAGAGAGATTATTTTATCGGAATATTTATATGCAATTTTTGATAGAAAATAAAAATAATCTATCCATATCTTTTTAAAGTCATTTCCTACCCAATGAGATTTAATTATATCTTCCTCTCTCTCCCTTGCGTACACACCATGTTCCGTTAAATAATATGGTTTGTTATATTTAATCTTAGCCAACACCCCAAGTACTCCTGCATATCCAGTTGAAACTGAATGATATAGATCAGCCTCTGGAATTTCATTCTGTAAAACATTCATTAAAAACATAAAGACTGATTTATAAGACCAATAGAAGTTATTAAATTCTTTTTCCATATACTCATTTTCATATTTAGAGCAGATTTTATCCCAGAAAAAATCACTTGTTGTAAAATCAAAAACACTACTTTTTTCCTTATTACTAATAAGTTCTAATGCTTTTTTAGTATCCTCAGATAACTCCATATTTATAAACCTAGATATTATATTTTCCTCTATATCGTCATATTTCATAAAGATTTTTTTATCCACCCTATGTTCATATATATCTGCAAGATATATAGTTTTAACTTCCAATAAATTTGAAGGTCGTTCATACATTACTTTAGCTTTCTCCTTTTCACTTGGCAAAATAGATAATATCTTAAAATATTTTTCTGGGTGCCCGTTTATCAATTGGTGGATCCAACTAGAGACTCCCCCAACTACATAGGGATAACTACCTTCTGCTATTATGCATATCACCTGTCTCTTCATTTTTTCACCTCTCTATTCCACATATTTTAAATATATTTTCCACTTCCTTTGACATAAGAATTTCTTCTGTTTTATACTTACTATTCATTTTCTTCAACCCTATTAAATTTTTGCTTTCATAATATAATTTTGTCAAAATTATATATATATCAAAATTATATTCTTTTACTTTAGAAAGTTTTTGACACTCTTTCTCTACCAAATCATATTTTTCTGTAATCAAATACATATCTAATAACCTTATATAATTTTTTAATCTCTTATCTTCCTCTATTCTTTCTTCTAAAATTTTTATATACAATTCTCTATGTAGATTTAAAATATCCCCCTCTAATATCTCATTCTTTAATAAATTCCCATAAAATATAATCAAATCATCAAAATCTTTTTCTTTTTTTGAACTTAAATATTTTTTTTTATACTTTCTTAACTGTTTATCAAATCTTTCCGATAACTTATTAAATTCAATTGCTGAATAATGAACTACCTCTATATCTTTATCAATCAATCCCTTTTTTAGCATTCTCACACGGATCTTTATGTCTTCTGGCTTAAATTCCATTATAAAAATTTTCTTCTCTTTTTCACCTTCAATATTCATAGTATCTATAGCGCTTATTAATTTTAACTCCTTATTAATATTTATTCCCTTTAAAAAAAATTTATCGTCTAAATACTTTTTAAAATCAAAAACTTCATCTACTATCTTAAAATCTTTTTCTTTTGAAAAAACTATATTGAGAAAATAGAGAAATATTCCTACAAAGGGAACTGTAAAAGATAATCTATTATAGATAAGGGCGTCTCTTTTAGAGTATTGATTATAAAAAAATAAAATAAGAGATACCAAACTATGAAGGAGTAAAAAATTTAAAAAATTCAACTCTTCTAAATAAAACGTCATATATGTTATTTGTCCTTCAAATATTGTCAATAATAATATTGTTAATTTATACATTTTATCACCTACTTTAATATGATAGATATCTTATTTTGATTCGCTTCTAATAAATAAAGAACACTGTTTTCATCATAACTAATTATCTGAATTTCCCCTCCTATTACTTCTTTTACCTCGTTATTCCTAAGTCTAAGATAGTAATATGTTTTTCCTGGAAAATTTTCAAAATAAACATCTATACTTTTTTCTTTTTTAAATACATGAACTTTAAGTTTATCTAATTTGAGAACTTCTCTATAACCATCATAAGCTGTCTGAGCCCTTAAAAAACCAAATTTATCATTAACATTTTCAAAATATAAAGAGAACTCTTTTTTTAATTCTTTCCAACTTTTCCCTTCACCTCTCTGTTTGTCTAAAATGTCATCTGGATGAATAAAATGATGAACTATTCCATAGAGAGCTATTCCATTATAAATATTTAGCATCATAACATCATCATAGAGAAACCCAGAACTAAACCTTGGAAAATTATATAAACTTGGTTGATCTTTATCCCAACCTATATGAGTGATCAAAACACCTTTTTCCTCTGTCCCACTATAGATTCCAGAAAGTACTTCCAAAGAAGGAAGATTCTCTTTTATAACTTTCTTTCCTGTAGCTCCTATCATATTTGACGGCGCTACGTACACTTGAGCTTCTAAACCACCATACATTTCTTTTAAATTCTCCCTTATTCTCACAATACTTTCAGCCATATCTTCCTCTGTTTCCCAATCTTTATAATTATAATTATGATTTAATTCTTCATTCAATCCCAAAGGCTGATGATTATATCCATGAATACCTATCCCTCCATTTAAAGAAAGTAACTCTCTTCCAAAATATATCTTATCATGTATATTAAGTTCATTAAATGCAGTAAAATTTTCTTTTTTATTAATATTTTCATAAGTCCCAATAACATAACCTGTATAGATAAGATTCTTATCTATAGCCAACTTTTTCATCTCTGGCCACCATATTTCACGAAAGAAATTCCGTGTATTCATCCTATACTGAGAATAAATTGTTTTATCTCTTCCACTTGGTAATGGAGCTGGAAAATCATCTATATCTACCACCTTGGTATTCACAATATTTTGTAAAAAAATACTATTTCCATAGGAGATCAATTGGATTAAAATACCATTAATAGATCTATCTACAAAAAATGTTGCATTGGAATAAACTACCCTTCCCTCTCCTACTTCTCTCTGAAAAATTATTGGATATCCTTCAGAGGTTTCAGCTATTACCTCAACATCTTTTTTTAATTTAATATCCAATAGAGAATTACTTATACTTTCTGCGTCCTCACCTATTATCTTTGTTTCACCTATCCCTGGAAAGATATTCCTTTTAAATTTAAGACCAGTACCAACAGTAAACCCCTTTAATTTTTCAATTCCTGCAATTTCATTGAAAGGGTTAAAATAAGAGTTCATCAAAATAATTAAATTCCCTCCATTAGCTACATAATCTTTTATTTCTTCATATATATTTTTTTTTAAATATTTATAGTCATCTGTAGATATAATTATAGTCTCATACCCATAGACCTCTCCTTTTTTTAACTTATTTAGATAGTTAGTGTCATAAGATATTTTTGCATATTTAAAAACTTCTTTTATATTTAAAAATATCTCTCGTTGAGAGTCTGAATCTATATTAGATATCAAAACTAGATGTTTTAATTCTCCACTAGGAATATCTTTTGAATTAGAATATGTTATTTTTTCATCTCTATGCCTCTGCTTTATACTTACTATCTCATTTAATTGATTCACCCTAAAAAATTGTAAACTCAATCCTAAAACCAGCATCAGTCCCACTAAATATTTAATCTTCATGATACTCCTCCAAAACACCTAAATTTTTCTCTAATATTTTAGATTTTAACAATTCTACATTTTTTAATGGAGTTGCAGGGAAAATAATATATAAGATTTTTTTATCTTCTGAATATCCTGCTTTGTCTACACTTCTTATACTCAATTTTAGTTTTTTCAAATTTTCTACCAATACTTTAAATTTAATAAGTACATAGGATAATTCAAACATCTCTCCTCTTTTTTTCTCCTCCTCTACTCTTTTTTTAAAAAATTTTTCTTTCATAATTAAAGTTTTTTCATAGTACATTTCATCCTTTATTTTTTCACTATAAGATATTGCATTAGAAATAGAATTACTGGTCCAAGATACTAATATTTCAAAGAGTTTTTCTGTATATGTGGTATAAGTTTCATAGGATAACCTCTCAATATTTAGTAGTCCTATCACTTCCCCATTATTTAAAATAGGTGCATAAAATACAGGGACTTCCAAATCTTCCCCGTCTCTTTTCCCATATTTTTTATCCTTTATTACTTTTTCAAATTTTGGATATTTAGATATTTCTATAGAATTAGGTAATTTTCTATTTTCACCTACTGCCACTTTCAATCTCATATATTTTTTTGAACTGTCAACATCATATAATGACAAAACTTCTGCATTTATATATGTTTTAAAGACTCCTATTAAGTTTGTAAGAACCTCCTCTACATCTAAAATATCTAGGGTATTAGCTATTCCGTGAAGAGCTATAATACTTTCTTCAGATTTTATGATTTGACCTTTCATACGATTATTTAAATATACCAATTTTGTATTATTATCATATAAACTCTTATAGTTTTTATGTATGAGAGAAATTTCTTGATTCAGATCCTTTATTTTTTCATTTTGATTATCCTTTATCCTTCCTAATATGAAAGATAATATATAAAACATTAAAATAAATTTATAATATTTAAAATCATAAAAAAATACTACAAGGTCATGACCTAGATTTGAGTATATATATACATATATTATCGTTGCCATTGTTGCACTGAGTACTCCTAGATGTACACCATATCTATAAGCCATTATTCCTGTTAAAATTAATAGAGGATGTATATTTAATTCTAAAAAATGTTCTTGATATCCGAATATATTTATAAACAAAGTAACTATTAAAGCAAAATAAAAGATGTTTTCTAAAAAAAATATAGTATTTTTCCTTTTTTTCTCCATAATCACTCCTCCTTTCCAAAACTTTCATAGGTGTCTATCGTGTCTAAAAATACTCCATCAAAGCCTGTATCTATAAACTTACTTAACATTTTACCAACTATTCCTCCCCACTCTTTCGACCAATATTTAACTATATAATTGCCTTCCCAATTTTCATTTTCATAGGAAATCCAAGCAGGCCATTTTTTATCCCATGCATCTTTCCAGTATTCTCTGTAATCTTCAGCCTCTCCAATACTAAAGTAACCAATAACTAATCTTTTTCCTCCTTGAGGTTTTTTCTTTAATTTTTCTATATCTTTCGTAGTTAATTTAATATCATTAAAATACATGTCTATTATGATTACATCATATTTTGTTTGGGAGAGTTTCTCTATATACTCTTTCTTATTTTTAAATTTCATAGGATTTAACAGATATAAGAAATTTTTAGCCTGAGAAAGATCTATTATATCATTTTTATTTTCAAAATAGACCTTTTCTAATATTTCTGTTGCTTCCCTTTCATTTGGACAATAATTTAAAAATTCATTCTCCTTTGCCAGACTTCTACTCCTCCATTTTCCATAACTGCTATTCGTATAATTTACAGTCATTACTACTTTGTTTAAATTTTTCAGTGCTTGTAGATTATTTAAAAGATCCCTCTTCTCCTCATAAGATGTCTTCTTCCCATATTTAGGATAACCATAGAATAACGATTCCTGAGTTGTACCATCAACAGCTTCTACTAACTCATTATCTACTCCTCCATTAGCTTGAAAAAAAATATTCGTCCCATTTTGTGATATTATAATAAAATCCTCTGGACTTTTATCTCTTATCTTTAATATCAATTTTTTCATCTCTGTTTTTTTATTTATTCCCAATAAATTAACTCCTATCATTATAAAACTAATCAACAATATTAATTTTTTCATAAAACACGCCCTTTTTAATCTTTTGATTAGTTAATATCTTCAAAAAAAATATCATTTTTCCTTTTATTATATTTTTTTATAGGACTTTTTTATTTATTTTCGAATTATATAGATATAGTTTTATTTTTAGGAGGATATAATATGAAAAAACTAATTTTTCTTTCAATTTTAATATCTCAACTGACATTTTCTGAAACAAATGATTTTTATAATTTTAATATCATAGAAGATGATCTAAGTTACCAAACAACTCTACGGTATGAAAATATTTTAAATTTTTCAAAATCTACCAACAAACTTAACCTTTACTCAACCTATGTCGATCTTAGACAATATAACGACTATTCCAAAATTTATTGGAACTTAGGGCAAGGATATATATATATATCAAAAACTTGGGATTTGGAGTATAGTATAGAAAAAAACTTCGTTACATATCAACAAAAAGATATTGGAGACCAAGATTTTCATGGGTGGGAATTAGATTTTCTATTCAGAAATCACTTAGAAAAATTTGATTGGATAGGACATAGATGGTCTAGATCATGGGGCTTTGGAACTAGTTATTCCGACGGAGGAGATTTAGAATTTGATCTGTTCGATGAAAGGGTTACTGACATATTTCTTACCTATAGAATATCAACAAATTTTAATAATATTGGACTAGGTGGGAGTTATTTGAGTCTAACTACAAATGGCGGAGGAGTCTTAAGTTCTATAGAAGATGATGGATATAGACTAAATTTTATAGTCGATACCTTTACCAATTGGGGATATGGATTCCAAACTGCTAATAGTCTCAATAACGAACTAAGAAGTTATGGAAATTATAGCGATTCCTATATGTTGAATTTTACCTCTGTTACATCTTGGACATATGAACTCTCTCATGACTTTGCATTTATCACTGATGTTTTTTTTGAGAGTGAAAATTTCTTTAGTGGAACCGAAAGACCAGATAAGATAGAATTTAATATTTTTCCCCATATAGGTTACAATAAAAAATTAAATGATTCCTTTCGTTTCTTTGCAAAATTAGGAGTGACTCCTGTATCCATAGTGAAATATTCAAATGGCTTTGATGATAGCGGCTTTTATGCCAAGGGAGTAGCTGGAATAACATATAGGTGGTAGCAACATGATGTTGCATCATCTAAAATAAGTATTATTCTGATTTTACAAAATTAAAAAGAGGGTGGCTCAGTTAAAATTTCTAGCTGAGTCATCCTCTTTTATTTATTCTTTATTCTTTTCACTTTTTATTTTCTTACTTTATTAATATTTCTCCACCCATTTCTTTTGGTACTTCTATTCCTAACACACTTAATATTGTAGGAGCAAAATCTGCTAATTTCCCATCTTTTACTTCTGCATCTTTATATCTATTAGATACCAAGATAAATGGTACATCATTTGTTGTATGAGCAGTAAATGGTACATGAGTCTCTGGGTCTTCCATTAGATCTACATTTCCGTGATCTGCTGTAATCATAAGTACACCATCTAATTCTAACATCTTATCTGAAATTTTAGCTACACATTCATCTACTACTGCTACAGCTTTTTTAGCTGCCTCAAAGTTTCCTGTATGTCCAACCATATCAGGGTTAGCAAAATTTAATATAATTACATCATATTTGTCTTCTTCTAATGCCTCTAACACACCATCGGTAACTTCATATGCACTCATTTCAGGTTGTAAATCATAAGTAGCTACTTTAGGAGATGCTACTAATTTTCTATCCTCACCATCAAAAGCCACTTCCTCTCCTCCATTAAAGAAGAAAGTAACATGAGCATATTTTTCAGTTTCTGCTGTTCTTAATTGGTTTAGGTTATTTTTAGCTAATACCTCTCCCAATGTATTTACTATCTTGTCATCTACATATATTATATCTGCATCTATAGTAGAGTCATATTGTCTCATACATAGTACTTCTATCTCTTTATATTCTCTCTCAAAACCTTTGAAATCCTTGTCATTTACAGCTCTTGTTATTTGTCTAGCTCTATCTGGTCTGAAGTTAAAGTTGATAAATACATCTCCATCTTCTAACTTTCCATCTACACCATCTATAACTGTTGGCATTACAAACTCATCATTTACTTTGTTTGCATATGAATCTTTAATAGCTGTGATACCGTCTTTTGCAGTATTTCCAATTCCATTAGCCATAGCATCATATGCTATTTTTGTTCTGTCATAGTTGTTATCTCTATCCATTGCATAATATCTACCAGTAATAGTAGCTATTTGACCTACACCAATCTCAGATATTTTAGCTTCTAACTCTGCTATATATTTATCTGCTGACTGAGGAGGAGTGTCTCTTCCATCAAGGAATGCATGGATATAAACTTTTTCTACTCCTACTTTTTTAGCCATCTCTAACAACCCATAAATATGAGTTATATGAGAATGAACTCCTCCATCAGATACTAGTCCACCTAAATGTACTGCACTATTGTTTTTCTTGGCATGGTTAAATGCTTTTTTCAACGTTTCTATTTGAAAGAATTCTCCATCTTTGATATCTTTTGATATCTTAACTAGTGTTTGGTATATTACCCTTCCTGCTCCTATATTAAGATGTCCTACCTCTGAATTTCCCATTTGACCATCTGGAAGTCCTACTGCTTCTCCTGCTGCTTTTATCCTAGAATTAGGATAGTCCTCTATCAATTTACATATATTTTCTGGATGCACATCTGCAATTGCATTTTTTTCTTCCTTATGATCATTTATTCCCCAACCGTCTAATATCATTAACATAACTGGTTTCTTTGCCATATTTAATCATCTCCTAAAATTAATAATTATAATAAAAATGACACAGAGATTCACTGAGTAAAAATGAGACTCACTGAGAATACATTTCTCTCTGTGTAACTCAAAATCTTCGTGTTTCTCTGTGTCCAAACTAATCTTTTTTATCTTAAGTTAATCTTATTTTCCTGCTGCGATGATACCGTAGAATACGTCTGCGTCTAATGCAGCTCCTCCAACTAATCCACCATCTATATTTTTTTGTGCTAATAATTCTTTTGCATTTCCTGGTTTCATAGATCCAC
>Ga0316197_10000458_pt1 | contig 28321 bp, 27 predicted proteins | sample OudBiesiAoxic_MG_FD_204939 | JGI IMG/M metagenome (GOLD analysis project Ga0316197, IMG submission 204939) | Coastal sediment microbial communities from Oude Bieten Haven, Netherlands - site A oxic | ecosystem: Environmental > Aquatic > Marine > Coastal > Sediment | place: Netherlands... | reverse complement strand
GCCAGTTTGCCAAGGCTCCCGCCCAATCCGAAACCGACATCATCCAACCCTCCCATTCATATTGCACGGTTGAATCAGAACTCGCCAACATACGCAACTGTAGTACTAGGCGGCGCTCACGGACCGCTCAAGTCCAGGGTATTTCAGCCCAAGGGTCACACCTCGCGCCACGAAGGCGATCAGCATCGCTGCCCACAGGCCATGATTGCCAAAGAGCGGCACCAGGGAGAGCACCGCAATCACGTAAATCACGAACGAGACGGCCATCATATTGCGCATGTCACGCGAGCGGGTGGCCCCGATGAATATCCCATCAAGCATGAATGCCGCACAGCCGGTCAGCGGGACCAGCAGGATATAGGGCAGATAAATGCGTGCCGCTGCCTGCACGTCAGGGGCCTTGGCCATCAGGTCGATGATCTGTGGCCCCGCCAATGCGAACACCGCGACCAAAGCCAGCGACATCACACCAGCCCAGAATGAAGCCAGCAGCGCGCCACGCTTAAGCACCTGTCGCTGGCGCGCGCCAAAGGCCTTGCCCACCAATGCTTCGGCGGCAAATGCAAAGCCGTCGAGTCCATAGGCGGTGATCATCAGGAATTGCATCAGCACCTGATTGGCCGCCAGCGTCACATCCCCCATGTCCGCGCCGATGAAAAGGAACGACACGAACATCGCCTCCAGCAACAGCGACCGGATCAGGATATCGGTGTTCAGCCGCATCATCCGCACCCAGCGCAACCGGTCAAAGACCTGTGCCCAGATGCGCCAATAGGCCTCGCGAAATACCGCACGGCAGAACCAAAGGCCCAGCGCCGCGCCGCTCCACTCGGCGATGAAGGTTGCTATGGCCACGCCTTCGACGCCCCAGCCAAGGCCAAGGACAAACCACAGATCCAGCCCGATGTTCAGCCCGTTCATCCAAAGCTGGATCACCAGCACGGCGCGCGTGCGTTCCTGCGCGATCAGCCAGCCAGTTATTGCGTACATGGCAATCGCAGCGGGTGCAGACCAGATGCGAATAGACATGTAGGTCCGGGCCAATTGCTCGACCTCCGCTGACGCCGGAGAGACCCAGAAAGCCGCCCAAAGCAGCGGGATCTGCAAGGTGATCACGGCAAGTCCGGCACCCAGACCAATCATCAAACCACGGGTCAGAAGCGCGGCAACTTCGGCTTCATCCCCTTCGCCTGATGCTTGGGCGGTAAGGCCCACGGTGCCCATGCGCAGGAACCCGAAGAACCAGTAGAACGCAGACAGGATGATGGCACCGATACCGACAGCGCCGATTGGTGCGGCAGCGCCCATCTGACCCACGACACCGGTGTCCACTGCGCCAAGTATCGGAACGGTGGCGTTCGAGATGACGATCGGCAGGGCAATATTCAGCACCCGGCGGTGCGTGACGACATCTTTGGCTTCCAACGCGCCCGTCTTGATCGCCCGCACTTCCGTGTCGTCGATGGCGTCGGTCACCTCAGCTCTTTCGTTGCGGCATTACGAAGTGGCCCGTGGCTTGGGCATAAGGGCGCATCCGGTTGTCCTGCCATGCCTGCACGCGCACACTTGCATAGCGGCGCCCAGCGCGGGTGATCTCTGCCCGTGCATACCCGTCGCGCGGCAGGCCAGAACGCAGGTAGTCGACGGTAAAATCAATCGTCTTGGGCAGGCGTGGCAGATGATCGCGGTCCAGATTCTCGATATCGAGTGCGCCGCTTTCCATGTCTTCCCAAAGAAAGCTCCAACTGAGGCAGATGATGGCTGTCACCTCAAGAAACGCTGCCGTTGCACCTCCGTGCAAGGCGGGCAGCATTGGGTTCCCGATCAGCTCGTCCTTGAAGGGTAGAATACCGGTCAGCTCATCTCCGCGCCGCTCGAACTCTATGCCGAGGAACTGAATATACGGGACGTTTTCGACCAGTGTGCGCAGCACTGCATCACGCCGCTGTTTGACCACCTGTACGGGCTCTGGACGTTTTTTCATGGCTCAGCTCCCCACCGTGAAGGTGCCGGTGGCCATTGCGACCGGGGTCTTGTCGTCTTCGTCGGAGGCTGTCGCGCGGACGAAAGCGACAGACCGGGTCACATGGTAACACGTTGCCGTCGTCGTGATGCGTTGGCCGGGAGTTGCCGGACGCAGATACTCGATGCGCAGGTCAATTGTCGCAGTATGCGCAAGGTTATTGGGATGGCTCATTACCGCCGCGCCGCAACAGGTATCCATCAGAGCCGAGACAGCACCACCGTGCACCACACCCGTGGCCGGATCACCTATCAGCTTTTCGGAATAGGGCATCGAGATGGTCGCCACCCCACCTTCGAGCTTTTCCAGCTCCATGCCAAGGGCGCGGGCGTGTGGCAGAGCCTGAATGAACTGGCTGGCTATCTTGATCTTGTCAGCCATGTTGCATTGGGTCCTTTGGGCGATTTTTTTCCTTTATCTGCATAAGCCTTGCAAAGGGCAAGGCCACCTGTTGCGCTTGGCTCGGCATCGTCTTAGCTTGCGGGCAAGGGAGTGAATGACCATGGCTGACGACCGCCTCACATTCAAAGAGATGTGTGCCGAATTCGATGTCACACCGCGCACGCTGCGGTACTATGAGTACATCGAACTGCTGCAACCAGATCGCGAAGGCCGTGCACGGTATTACGGCGCGCGGGAACGGGGCCGGATGCAACTGATCCTGCGGGGCCGAAAGTTTGGGTTTCCGTTGGAGACAATCCGCCAGTGGCTGCTGATCCGCGAAAAAGAAGGAACCGTCAGTCAGATCGAGGCGTGGATGACGCTTTCAGGTGAGCAGTTGGAAGAGCTAGCCGAACAGCGCGCACAGCTTGATGAGGCCATCGACGAGCTACAGGCGCTTCGGGCCGAGTCGGCAAAGTTCCTCGAAAGCCAGAAAAGCAAGACCTGATCCCTACTGAGCGCGGACGAAGTAACGCTCGATTTCGAGGGCCACCTCTTTGATCCCCGCCGCAATATTCACCAGCTGTCCAATCATTTCGCTGGGCAGTTTATCGGCGAGTTCATAAACCGAGACTTCAACCAACTGCTCGGCTTGTGACAAGGCTCTCACGCCCTCAAGGGACGCAGCATCGGCTGTAGGACAAATAGTGTTCGAAACGGGCATCAAGCACCTCGGGCGCATAGAAGTTGAAAAACTGGTGGGTCTTTGCCTGCCTTATTGTCGCGATCAAAGCGTTTTGCATGTCACGCAGTTGCGTGACGCCTCAACCCGCCTGCTGGTGTCTGTAGTGCAAAAGACCCGATCCAAGCCCCCGGACTGCCGCCGACGTGCGGTCGTGGACCTCAAGCTTTTCGAACATGCGCCGCGTCATCGTATCCACAGTATGGCGCGAGATACCCAGAATGTCGGCAATGACCGAGTTGCTCTTACCTTCCGCGATCCATCGCAGAACTTCCAGCTCTCTGGGAGAAAGCTCTGCACGGTGCTGACGGTCTGCGGTGATTTCGCAATAGCGCAGATGCGCCATCTGTGCGGCACATCGCAGTTCTGATATATCCTGCGCACTCAGCTCAGCCGTATTGGCGCCAAAGCCAAGTTCGATGTAGGCATTCCGCATATTGGGCCCATAAACCTGCATTGCCAGCCCGTCGCCAAGTTTCGCCGCCGCCAAAAGCTGCATGTAGTGTTTCTGATCTTCGGTCAGCGCGGCAAGCTCGCCAGCCTCGGACCAACGGAAAGGGCGGTTCAGCTTGGCCGCAAGCTCGGGAATTGGGTCAATACGGCTCAGATTGCCATCAATGTACTTACTGACCCAGTCGCGGGGAAAACCGTCTTCCACGATAGCCAGAGGCGCCGCGCCGGGCGCCTCTGCGTCATCGCTGTGATAGCTGACCATTGCGATGCCGCGGCTATGAAAGAAATCCAACGCTGCGCACCATAGATCCCGCAGGCGTTCGATATCTTTACAGTGTGCGATGAATTCTTGCAGCGGAATCCCCTGCATCATGCAGCCCTTAGAATTACAGTCGTTCCAACAATAGCAGAACAATTTCACCTCGTCATTTGTTGCCGGAAACACTCCTTTGACCTCATTTCTACCGCTATTTGGCCCATGGCGTCGTGACCGGCCATTTCTTGCTTATTCCATCAAAGTTCAGGAATTCCCGCCTTACCAAGGGTCTAGCTACGTAAACTTTAGAAGTGACGTTACGTATTGGTTACGTCAACCTTATGGGGTGTTGTAAGAATCTCTGAAACGTCACACATGACCGTCAATACGATGTTCCAAGTGACGAAAGTAGATGAGATGACCAGCGATATGATGACAATTCGCGAAATGTGTGACGCCTTTGATGTCACCCCAAGAACGCTTCGGTTTTACGAAGCAAAAGAGCTGCTGTTTCCCAAGCGCGAGGGCCAGAAGCGCCTGTTCACCAAGCGTGATCGTGCGCGGCTCAAGCTGATCCTGCGCGGCAAGCGTTTCGGCTTTAGCCTTGAGGAAATTCGCCAGCTTCTGGACCTGTATCACATGGGCGACCAGCAGCAGACGCAGATTGCCCGCGCCTACGATATTGCGCGCGAACGTCTGGCCGATATGGAAACCCAGCGCGCAGAGCTGGATCAGGCCATCGACGACCTGAAGGAACAACTGAAATGGGGGGAAAAGATGATCGCCTCCATGAAGCAAACCCGTAGCGCGGCGGAGTAACCGCCGGCCGCTTTCCTGAAAACATGCGAACAGAACCTTAGGGAGAAACCTATGCCATCTTACACCCCTCCGACCAAAGACATGCAGTTCGTCCTTCACGACGTGCTGAAGGTGAACGAAGCCAAGATCCCCGGCTACGAAGATCTTGAGCCAGATTTCACGTCAGCCATCCTCGAAGAGGCCGGCAAGCTGACCGCCGAGGTCGTCGCGCCCCTGAACATTGTCGGCGACAAGGAAGGCTGCCGTCTCGAGAATGGCGTGGTCTACACGCCCACAGGTTTCAAGGAAGCCTTTGACCAGGTCCGCGAAGGCGGCTGGACCGGCCTCGACATGCCAGAGCAATACGGCGGTCAGGGCATGCCCTACGTGATGGGCACCGCGGTGGGCGAGTATTTCTCCTCTGCCAACCAGGCGTTCACCATGTACCAGGGGCTTACCCACGGTGCGGCCTCTGCGATCCTCGCCCACGGCACTGACCAGCAGAAAGATACCTACCTTCCCAAGATGGTGTCCTGCGAATGGACCGGCACCATGAACCTGACAGAGCCACATTGCGGCACCGATCTGGGCCTGATGCGCACCAAGGCGGTTCCGCAGGCGGATGGTTCCTACAAGATTACAGGCCAGAAGATCTTCATCTCGTCGGGTGAGCATGACATGGCCGACAACATCATCCATCTGGTGCTGGCCAAGATCGAAGGCGGCCCGGAAGGCATCAAGGGTGTATCGCTGTTCATTGTGCCGAAGTTCGCTGTGAACGAGGATGGCTCTTTGGGCGAGCGTAATGGTGCCACCGTTGGTTCCATCGAGGAAAAGATGGGCATTCACGGCAACTCCACCTGCGTGATGAACTACGACGACGCGACCGGCTACCTTTTGGGCGAAGAGCACAAGGGCATGCGGGCGATGTTCACCATGATGAACGAAGCGCGTCTGGGCGTGGGCATGCAGGGTCTGGCACAGGCCGAAGTCGCGTATCAGAACGCGCTTGAATATGCCAAGGACCGCCTGCAGGGTCGTGCGGTAACAGGAGCGGAAGCACCTGACAAACCTGCCGATCCGCTGATCGTACATCCCGATATCCGCCGCTCACTCATGGATCAGAAGTCCTTTGCCGAAGGCGCGCGTGCGTTCATCCTGTGGGGCGCCACCATGATCGACGCGGCCCACCGGTCCGAGGACAAGGACGCGGACGGTCTGGTCTCGCTGCTGACGCCCGTGATCAAGGGTTTCCTGACCGACGTCGGCTACGACATGACCGTGAAGGCACAGCAGGTCTACGGCGGACACGGTTATGTCGAGGAATGGGGCATGTCCCAGTTCACCCGCGACGCCCGTATCGCGATGATCTACGAAGGGGCGAACGGCGTTCAGGCGCTTGACCTTGTAGGGCGCAAGCTGGCGCAGGACGGCGGTAAGCACGTCATGGCGTTCTTTGATCTAGTCAAATCCTTTATCAAGGACAACTCAGGCAAGGATGCAGAGTTCGACAAGGCATTCATGGAGCCGCTCAAAGCAGCAAGCAAGGATCTGCAGGCCGCTGGTATGTTCTTCATGCAGAACGGCATGAAGAACCCCAACCACGCGCTGGCAGGTTCAAACGACTTCATGCACATGTTCGGTCACGTCTGCCTTGGCTTGATGTGGGCCAAGATGGGCATTGCCGCCAAGGAAGCTTTGGCAAATGGTGCCAGTGACGTCGCGTTCTACGAGACAAAGCTGAACACCGGTCGCTACTACATGGCACGTCAACTGCCTGCGACGGCGCTGCACCTGACCCGTATCCAATCTGGTGCGGACACGGTGATGGCACTGGATGCCGCGAACTTCTAAAATCTGCGGTGGGGATCGTCCCCACCCAACACAAACGCCGGAGGGACAATGCCCAAACGCTTTCGACTGACCCGCCGTTTTCCTGTCGCCATGACAGAAGACGGCTACCGCGCGCTGAAGAAATTCAGCGCCGACGCAGGTCTGGACGAGGGCGAGGCATTGTCCTTTCTTTTTGAGAACTTCAAATCCGTGACCAACGAGGAGAACCTGATTGCGCGTTTGCGCCTGTTCAACTCGGAACTTGAAGACCGCAAGAAATAATCAAACGAGGGAGCACCAGATGAAAGACCTGGCACCGATCGCATCCAGCTGGATGACCGAAGAACACCAGATGATCGCGGACATGGCCGCGAATTTCATCAACACGGAATGGGCCCCCAAGTTCGAGAAGTGGCGCAAGCAGTCCGAGATGGACCGCGAGACCTGGAACCAGGCTGGCGCGCTGGGTCTGCTTTGCGCGTCGATCCCCGAGGAATACGGCGGCGCGGGCGGCGATTTCGGACATGAGGCCGCCATCTACATCGAAGCCGCGCGGGCCAATCTGGCAAGCTGGGGCAACGGCATCCATTCCGGCATCGTGGCGCATTACGTGCTGGCCTATGGCACAGAAGAGCAGAAAAAACGCTGGCTGCCCAAGATGGTCTCGGGCGAGATGGTCGGCGCGCTGGCGATGACCGAACCTTCCACCGGATCAGATGTGCAGAACATCAAGACCAAGGCGATCAAGGACGGCAACGCCTACCGCCTGTCTGGTCAGAAAACATTCATCACCAATGGCCAGCACGCCGATCTGATCATCGTCGCGGCCAAAACAGACCCTAAGGAAGGCTCAAAAGGCGTGAGCCTTGTGGTCGTCGAGACTGAGGGCGCGGAAGGTTTCCAGCGCGGTCGAAACCTTGAGAAAATCGGCAAGCACGCCTCTGACACCTCGGAGCTTTTCTTCGACAACGTCGAAATCCCGCCAGAAAACATCCTTGGCGGTGAAGAAGGCAAAGGCTTTTACCAGATGATGCAGCAGCTGCCGCAGGAACGCCTGATCATTGCCTGCGAGGCCGTAGGCGCGATGGAAGGTGCCGTTGAGCGCACTATCAAATACTGCAAAGAGCGCGAGGCTTTTGGCGGCCCGCTCACGCAATTCCAGAACACCCGGTTCAAACTCGCCGAGTGCAAGACCAAGACGACCGTCGCGCGTGCCTTTCTTGATCAGTGCATTGCCGAGCATCTGCGCGGTGAGCTGACAGTGGACCGCGCGGCGATGGCGAAATACTGGCTGACCGATACGCAGGGCGAGGTGCTGGATGAGTGTCTGCAACTGCACGGCGGCTACGGTTTCATGCAGGAATACGCCATCGGCGAGATGTGGACCGATGCCCGTGTGCAGCGCATCTACGGCGGTACCAACGAGATCATGAAGGAACTGATTGCGCGCAACCTTTGACGATGCGCGCGGGGAGATGTCGCAATTGAATTGTATTGGAAAGATGAAGTTGGACGGTGGCGTCCACCCCGCCACGCCGCACCAAAAAGAGGTCTGCGGCGCAGCAGGGCTTCACCTTTCACCCGGGTTATCTTTCCAGCATGCCGGGCTCTGTCAGCTTGCGCCATCAAGGTTAATGATATCTGAATCGCGCTTCATCTTTCCAATACAATTCCACGGGGGTCCGGGGGTGTGAAACCCCCGAATAGGACAGTCCAGAAAGGAACCACCCAATGACCATTAAATTGCACTGCTTCGGCGAATCCGGACATTCATACAAGGCCGCGCTCGCGCTTGAGCTTTCCGGGCTGGATTGGGAGCCGGTCAAGATAGACTTTTTCGGCGGTCAGGGCCGAACGTCTGAATTCCGCAATGAGCTCAATGTTATGGGTGAAGCGCCGGTGATGATCGACGGTAATGTGCGGCTGACGCAGTCGGGTGTCATTCAGGACTATGTTTCGGAAAAATCCGGCAAGTTCGGTGGCAAGGACGCGGCTGAACGGCGCGAGATACTGCGCTGGATACTTTGGGACAATCACAAGCTTAGTTCGATGGTCGGAATGACCCGTTTCCTGATGAACTTTCTGCCAGAAGACAAACAGCCCAAGGAAGTCATCGGCTTCAATCTTGGCCGCCTCAAGGCCGCCTACGAAGTGTTGAACAGCCACCTTGAGGGCCGCGACTGGATCGTCGGCGACAGCATCACCAATGCTGACCTGACCTGCTGTGGCTATCTTTTTTATCCCGAACCCTTCGGGTTCAACCGTGCCGAATGGCACAACATCGACGCGTGGCTTTCACGCATCGCAGAACAACCGGGCTGGAAAGCCCCCTATGACCTGATGCCCGGCAGCCCCGCTGACCGCGCCTGATACACAAGAAAAATCGGAGTATCCCAATGACCGACGCCTATATCTACGACGCCCTGCGCACACCGCGCGGCAAGGGCCGCAAGGACGGTTCTTTGCATGAAGTCACTGCCCTGCGCCTGTCGGCCCAGACGCTGAACGCCGTAAAGGAACGCAACAACCTTCAAGGTCACGCCGTAGAGGATGTGATCTGGGGCAACGTCACGCAGGTGATGGAACAGGGCGGCTGTCTCGCGCGCTCCGCCGTGCTGGCTTCCGATCTGGATGAGAGCATTCCGGGCCTTGCCATCAACCGTTTCTGTGCCTCCGGTATGGAAGCTGTGAACCTTGCTGCGAACCAGGTGAAGGGCGGGGCCGGGATGGCCTATATCGCAGGAGGCGTTGAGATGATGGGCCGCGTTGCGATGGGCTCAGACGGGGCGGCCATTGCCGTGGACCCGACGCTGGCGATGGAGCAGTACTTCGTCCCGCAGGGTATCTCCGCTGACATCATCGCGACAGAGTACGGCTATTCCCGTGACGACGCGGATGCGCTGGCCGTCGAAAGCCAGAAGCGCGCCAAGGCCGCTTGGGATGATGGCCGCTTTGCGAAATCCGTCATCCAGATCAAGGACCAGAACGGTCTCACGATCCTTGATCACGATGAATACATGCGCCCGCAGACCGACATGCAATCGCTCGGCTCTCTCAACCCCGCGTTCCAGCAGATGGGCGAGGTCATGCCGGGCTTCGACAAGGTGGCGATGTTGAAGTACCCGCACCTTGAGCGGATCAACCACATCCACCACGCGGGCAATTCCAGCGGCATCGTGGACGGGGCCGCTGCCGTGCTGATCGGCAACAAGGAATTCGGTGAGAAATACGGGCTGAAGCCCCGCGCTCGGATCAAGGCCACCGCCAAGATCGGCACCGACCCTACCATCATGTTGACCGGACCTGTGCCGGTGACAGAAAAGGTGCTGGCCGAGAACGGTATGAACATCAAGGACATCGACCTGTTCGAGGTGAACGAGGCCTTTGCCTCTGTCGTGATGCGCTTCATGGATGCTTTCAACGTTGAGCATGAAAAGGTCAACGTGAACGGCGGCTCCATCGCCATGGGCCACCCGCTGGGCGCGACCGGTGCGATGATCATCGGCACGCTGCTGGACGAGTTGGAGCGCGCGGACAAGGAAGTGGGCCTTGCCACGCTTTGCATCGCTTCCGGTATGGGCGCCGCGACCGTAATCGAGCGGGTATAAGACAGTGACTCCGGACGTTTCATCAAACGCGCAGGCCAAGGAGATCTATCAGGATCTCCTTGACCGACTTTCTAGCGCTTATGAAGCGGACGATTTCGACGCATATGCGCAGATGATCCGGGTGCCACATGAAGCGTCGAGCTATGGACCGAAGGTTCAGGTCCACACCATGGGCGAACTGCGAGTGCTTTTTGACAGTATTCGCTGGCATTTCGCCAAAACCGGCGTCACCGATTATGTGCGCACCTGTATTTCGGCAGAATTCCTGTCTGCGACTGAAATCGTAGGAACGCATGAGACGCGGATGCTGGCTGGCATGCAGGTTGTTGAAACACCCTACCCCGTCAAATCCTATTTGCAGCTGATCGACGGCAATTGGTGGGTCTGCAAATCCGACAACGCGGTGCAGCTGGATAATGGTTTTGGCCGCGTTCTTTCACAAAACGCACGGGGGACGGACGGTAGATCCGACCCCGATCCAAATTGAAACCGGCGACAGCCGGGCAACTGAGACACAGGAGACCTCTCCAATGACCGATTTCACCATGAAGACCGACGCAGACGGCGTTGCCCTAATCACCTGGGACGTGGCCGACAAGTCAATGAACGTGATGTCCATTGACGGGCTGAGCGAGCTTGACGCCCTGATCGATGAGGCACTGGCAGACGAGGCGATCAAAGGCATCGTCATCACTTCCGGCAAGGAAGGGTCATTTGCCGGTGGCATGGACCTGAACCTGCTTGCCAAGCTCAAAGCGGACGCAGGCGACGATCCTGCCAAGGGTCTTTTCGAAGGCACGATGCGGATGCATCACTTGCTGCGCAAGATCGAGCGGGCGGGTATGGACCCCAAGACAAACAAGGGCGGCAAACCGATTGCCGCAGCCCTGCCGGGCACCGCTGCGGGTATCGGTCTGGAACTGCCGCTGGCCACGCACCGTATCTTTTGCGCCGACAATGCCAAGGCGCGTATCGGCCTGCCTGAGATTCTTGTTGGCATTTTCCCCGGCGCCGGCGGCACCACGCGCCTGTCGTTCAAACTGGGCGCGATGGCCGCATCGGGCTTCTTGCTGGAAGGCAAGATGGTCGCCCCTGCCGCTGCCGCCAAAGCCGGTCTGATCGACGAGGTCGTCGCAGACCCGGTCGCCGCCGCCAAGGAATGGGTGCTGAACGCCAAGGACGCGGACCTCGTGAAGCCATGGGACGCCAAGGGCTACAAGATGCCCGGCGGTGCGCCGTATCATCCTGCAGGTTTCATGACTTTTGTAGGTGCCAACGCCATGGTGAACGGCAAAACCAAGGGCGCCTTTCCAGCGGCCAAGGCACTGCTGTCGGCGGTCTACGAAGGCGCGCTGGTGCCTTTCGATACCGCGCTCAAGATCGAGGCACGCTGGTTCACGTCAATCCTGATGAACCCAAGCTCTTCTGCGATGATCCGGTCCTTGTTCCTCAACAAGGAAGCACTGGAAAAGGGTGCTGTGCGTCCCGAAGGTATCCCTGATCAACGCGTCAAGAAGCTCGGCGTGCTGGGTGCCGGTATGATGGGTGCGGGCATCGCACTGGTCTCTGCTCAGGCTGGCATCGAAGTGGTGCTGGTTGACCGCGATCAGGCCGCCGCTGACAAGGGCAAGGCCTATTCAGAAGCCTACATGGACAAGGGCATCGCACGTAAGAAAGCAACGCCGGAGAAGAAAGAGGCGCTGCTGAACCTGATCACCGCGACACCTGATCTGAATGCGCTGAAAGACTGTGACCTGATCATTGAGGCGGTGTTCGAGGACACGGAAGTCAAAGCTGAAATGACCAAGAAGGTTGAGGCGATTATTTCTGAAGACTGCATCTTTGCCTCAAACACATCTACCCTGCCGATCACAGATCTGGCCAAGGCGTCCTCACGTCAGGACCAGTTCATCGGCATCCACTTCTTCTCACCTGTAGAACGGATGCTGCTGGTCGAGATCATCAAGGGCAAGCAAACCGGCGACCGCGCGGTGGCCAAGGCGCTCGACTATGTGCGCCAGATCCGCAAGACACCGATCGTCGTGAACGACGCGCGGTTCTTCTATGCCAACCGTTGCATCATCCCATACGGTGGCGAGGCGACGCGCATGGTGACCGAGGGTGTGGCCCCAGTGTTGATCGACAATGCGGCACAGATGCTGGGCTTCCCCGTGGGGCCAATCCAGTTAGGCGATGAGACCTCGATCGATCTGGCGACCAAGATCATGCGCGCCTCAAAGGCAGCGATGGGCAACGAATATCCTGCCTCTGAAGCTGACGATCTGATCGTCTGGATGGAAGACATCGGGCGTCTGGGCCGCAAGGCCAAGGCTGGCTACTTTGAGTATGACGAAAAGGGCAAGCGCCTGGGGTATTGGAAGGGTATTCACGACAAATATCCGCTGGCCGAAAATCAGCCCGAACTGCAGGAAGTGCAGGACCGTCTGATGTTCGTGCAAGCGCTTGAGGCCGTACGCGCACTGGAAGAAGGCGTGCTGATGGACATCCGCGAAGGTGACGTTGGCGCGATCCTTGGCTGGGGTTTTGCACCATGGACCGGCGGGCCGCTATCATGGCTCGACATCATCGGCACACCCTACGCGGTGGAGCGGTGCGAAGAGCTGGCCGAGAAATTCGGCCCCCGCTTTGAGCCGCCCGCGCTGCTACGCGAGATGGCTGCCAAGAATCAGACGTTCTACGGGCGTTTCGGCGGCGAGGCACAGGCAGCAGCCTGAAAGCCATGAGAATACGATGATCAGGGGCGCTTCGGCGCCCCTTTTCCTTCTGATCCAGCCTCGAGCACCCTGTGCCGATTTCGCATTTCCATTGACTTGGCCTGTTTCTATTCGCCCCTTGCCCCGCCAACGACCCTGCGGTGCACCCGGTCACGGCATTATTGGATGATTGTTGTCAATTGGAAAACAATCGTACGGTATCTGAAGTGGTTAGTTCGGAATTAGAAACAATAGACCATCAAGACGCTGAAGCCATTGAAAGAACCGGCTACTCAAACTGATAGCCGAACCGTGCAATATCCTCTGCGCAGCACGCCGCCACGATGTCGCGCAGTTTGGGGGTGTAGTAGGACTGGTAGCTTTCAAAGCGACTGGACTGGTTTTCGTGCGGCAGGGCCAATTCAAACCCCAGATGATCGAACAAGGGCGCGGCGTCGGTCTTGAAGTGTTCAAGTCGAATATAGGCACTGCTTCGCTCCGTCCCGGTGACATCGGTCATATACCGGGCAGCGGGCCAGCCACGTTGCCCCTCTTGACTGGTCGGATCAGACAAAAACCCCTCGAACGGCAGCGACTTGGCCAGTCGCACAGCTGGATGATCGAAAGTCTGCTCTCTGAGCCAATGATAATAGCTGACCATCCGGTCCCACGGATTGCGCACCATGGTAAAGGTGAACATCCCGGCAATTTCATCCGCGCTGACCAGCCCGTCAATGTCCGCGAGCATTGAGTGTTTCCAAAGCCGCCCGGAGGAGGCTTGCGCTTTGATCCGTCGCCGCCTGTTGCGCGCCTTGGGTGTATCGCCCAACATGATGTCGTCCTTCATCGCCCGCCCCTCAAGCGCCAGCGCCATCGAGGTGCCCCCGGTCTTGGGAATATGCACAAAGATATACGAACGGCCTCTGCTGATGATCACGGGTTCGGCTCCGGCACGCGCCCTGCGGGCACCGGCGCGCTGCTGCGAAAGGCGATGATGCTGCCTGCCACCGCGATCAGCACCATCCCGGCAAGGCCAAGGACAGGCACTGTCTGATCCCACAGCACCCAAGCCCAGAAACTGGCAAAGACCAGAAGGGAATATTCAAACACCGCCACGTGGCTGGCTTCGCCGATCAGGTAGCCGCGAAAGATCAGCGCGATTCCGATAAGCGATCCCACCGCCTGCACCGCGAACCAGAACACCATTGCGGCATCAAGCGGTCCCCAGTTTCGCAACACAAAGCCTGCATGTCCTTCTGGCGCGTCACCGGTCACGGTGAAGATGCCAATCAGCCCAAATACTCCCAGCATGCCAAAGAACCCGGCGGTAAGGGTCATGGTGGTTTCGCCTTCGCACCACGCGCGCGTCGCGACAGCACCGATCGCATAAAGCAGCCCTGCGCCGATGGGCAGGAATGACACCGGATCAAGAGCGGCGGGATCAGGGCGGATCACCATCAAAGCGCCGACAAAGCCAATCACGACCGCCGTCCAACGGAAGGCTCCGACAGACTTGCCCTGAAACAGGATAGAGATCAGCACGACAAACAAAGGTGCGGTAAACAGGCCTGCGACCACGACACCGATTGGCAACAGAGACAGGCAGCCAAAATAGATCAGCATCGCACCGGCCTGAAAGAAGCTGCGCCCGATCACGGCAAGGGGCCGATTGGCCCGCAGGCTGCCGTAGCCAAGTGCGATGACGATCGCGAGGATACCAAAGGCCATGATCGACCGGACGAAATGAAACTGCCAAAGGGATCCGCGCTCGGAAATGTAGGGGACAAAATTGTCGGTCAGGCCAAGCGTTGCCATACCGCCCAAGATAGAGACCGCGGCCAAGCCCGGTTTGATGCTGTCTGCGCTCACGTGTGCTCCCTTGTTTTCAAAATCACCCTTCCAAAGTCACGCCCATGCCGCAATACTCAACCGCCAGAACGACATCAATTCGGGAAGGATGCGACATGGGATGGATGCCTGACGAGACGGGGCTGGATAAATGCACCGCCAACTACGTACCACTTACACCATTATCGCATTTACGCCGGGCGCGGGACGTTTTCGCCAATCGCACGGCCGTAATCTATGGCGACCACCGCGTCACCTATGCCGAATACTATGATCGTTGCTCGCGGCTGGCCTCCGCCCTGGCCGATATGGGTGTGAAATCAGGCGATGTGGTTGCCACCTTGCTGCCCAACACCCCTGCTCAGGCCGAGGCGCACTTTGGTGTGCCAGCCTGCGGGGCGGTGCTGAACACGATTAACACGCGCCTGGACGTTGGCACCGTCACCTACATCTTTGAGCATGGCGGCGCAAAGGTGGTGCTGGTCGATACAGAATTTATGGATCTGGCCGAAGCTGCATGTCAGGAAATGGACAACGACGGACCTGCAATAATTGAGGTCACCGACCCTGCGTTGCCCAAAACCGGCCGTCATCAGACCTATGATGAATTGCTGGCACGCGGCGATATCGGCTTTGACTGGCAGATGCCGCAGGACGAATGGGAAAGCCTTGCACTTAACTATACCTCCGGCACAACAGGGCGACCCAAAGGTGTCGTCTATCACCACCGTGGTGCGTATCTGATGACAATGGGTACCGTCATCTCTTGGCGAATGGTGCTGCACCCGGTGTTTATGCAGATTGTGCCGCTGTTTCATTGCAACGGCTGGAACCATACGTGGATGATGCCTCTGATTGGCGGCACGCTTGTCTGCTGCCGCGATATCACCGCAACCAATATTTATAACGCAATTGCGGACCAAGGGGTCACTCATTTTGGCGGCGCACCTATCGTTCTCAACATGCTGGTCAATGCGCCCGATACCGAACGCCGTCCTTTCGATCACACGGTCGAAGTGTTCACGGCGGGCGCACCGCCTGCCCCGGCCACGCTGTCAAAGATTGAAAAGCTGGGTTTCAACGTCACTCAGGTTTATGGGCTGACAGAAACCTACGGCCATGTGACCGAATGCATCTGGCGGGCGGAGGACTGGGACGGGCTTGATCAAGCCGACCGCGCGGCGGTCAAGGCGCGGCAGGGCGTCGCCATGCCAATGATGGAACATATCACTGTCACGGATGCCGACATGCAAGAGACACCGAATGACGGCAAGACCCAAGGGGAGATCATGATCCGGGGCAATTCGGTTATGAAAGGCTACCTGAAGAACCCTCAGGCCACACAGGAGGCATTTGCGGGCGGCTACTTTCACTCCGGCGACATAGCCGTGCAGCATCCGGATGGCTACATCCAGATTGCAGATCGTGCCAAAGACATCATCATTTCCGGCGGAGAGAACATCTCATCCGTGGAAGTCGAGGGCGTGTTGATGGGCCACCCTGACGTCAACCTTGCTGCCGTCGTGGCCAAGCCAGATGAAAAGTGGGGCGAAGTGCCTTGCGCGTTTGTCGAGCTGAAGCCCGGATCGCAAACAGAAGAAGCGGACCTTATCGCCTTTGCCCGCGAAACGCTTGCCGGTTTCAAGGCCCCAAAGAAGGTTATCTTCCAAGAGCTTCCCAAAACCTCAACCGGCAAGATACAGAAGTTCGAGCTGCGCAAATTCGCGGTCGATCTTTGATCAGCGCAGATCTTTCTCAAACCGCCAAATGGTAACGCTTTGCGCACCTTTGGCGGTTTCGACCTGATAGACTTCTTCACCCCGCCGCACCCATCCGGCTTTCTCATAAAATCGGGCCGCCCGATCGTTGCCAACGCTGCACGCCAGCCACGCTGCACGGCCTGCAAGCGTGTTCTCAACCGATGCCATCAACGCAGCTGCAATGCCCTGCCCCTGAAACCCTGGGGCCACATAAAACTGATAGAGCTCATCGCCCTCCAGCATATAGAATCCGGCCACCTGGCCGTCGTTTCGCGCCAGAAACGTGTGATCCAGATGTGCCGCCGTCCGTTCAGTGAATTCCGCCATCACACGGGAAGCAACCAATGTGGGCGATACAATCGCCGCATGCGCCTGATGCCAGCCATCATGCCAAAGCTTCGCAATAGCAGGAACATCAGTGGTGCGGGCCTGAACTATCTCCAACTCACTCATACCGTCCACTTTCGATTGCCCCGACGTCGCTGAATGCTAAACTACGCACAAAACGATAGGCAGGCCAGCAACCCCAATGACGGCGCTCAAGAAATATGCCCGGCTTGAGGCAACAGGCCTGTGGCGTGCCAGCCCGGATGACCAACGCCGCGAGGTGATTGTGTCGATTGGCGACGCAACGCTGGTGATTAGCGATCTCAAGGATCAGGCGCTTGCCCATTGGTCGCTGGCCGCCGTTGAACGTGCAAACCCGAACGAAACACCAGCGATCTTTCATCCCGATGGTGACCCCTCCGAAACTGTTGAACTGCCTGAGAACGAGACAGAGATGGTCGAGGCCATCGAAACTCTGCGTCGTGTTATCGAAAAGTCGCGACCCAAGCCCGGGCGTCTGCGTTGGCTGGGCGTTGTGACGTCCATTCTTTTGGTCGCATGGCTGGCGTTCTTCTGGCTGCCCGGTGCGCTTCAGGATCATACGTTGACCGTGGTACCCAAAGTGAAGCGGGACGCCATTGGCGCAGCCCTACTGAAACGCATAGAACGGGTGTCTGGCCCGGTCTGCGCCGATCCCGGTGGTCTGGCTGCCCTTGCTTTGCTTTCGTCCCGGCTTCAGGCGGGGGCATTGGCCGTCTTGCCGGAAATGACGCAGGAAAGCCTGCATTTGCCGGGCAACCTGATTGTCCTGGATCGAAGTGTTATTGAAGACTTCGAAGAGCCCGACGTCGTGGCGGGGTATATTCTGACGGAATTGACGCGTCGCGATGCTTCTGACCCTTTGCGCGATCTTTTGCAGGTTGCAGGCCTGCGTGAGAATTTCAGGTTGTTGACCACTGGCGAGATTTCACCCCGGGCCCTTGATGCCTATGCCGAACACCTGATGACCACCCCCGCGACCGCGCCAGACCTTGCCTCCCAGCTTGCACGGTTTGAAAATGCCGCGTTGCGCAGCACACCCTATGCCTATGCCCGCGATATCACGGGCGAGACAACGCTGGCCCTGATCGAAGGCGACCCGATGAACGGCAAGCTCACGGAACCGCTGATCTCGGATGCGAACTGGCTCCGAATGCAAGCGATCTGTGGCGGCTGAGCAATGCTCGACACCGCTGCACGGCTTGCCCTGTCTCCTTTGCTGATTGCCCAAGCATTGCAGATCCGGCGCAACGCTCAAAGCTTGCCCGAAGCCGCAGGTCCGCGTGACGGTGTCATTGGCAGTGGCCCGCCTTTGCGCCTTGGCATTGTCGGGGACAGTTCTGCTGCAGGTGTTGGCGTGTCTCACCAGTCGCAGGCGCTTGCAGGACAGCTGACGGATGCCTTGTCGCGGCATTTTGAGGTAAGGTGGCATCTCGACGCTCTCACCGGGGCTACGACAAGCAGCACGCTGGCGCGGCTTGAGAGCGCCAAGCCAAAGCCTTTGGATGTTGTGGTTATCGCGCTGGGTGTAAACGATGTGACCCGATTGGTTCCTGCCCCGGTCTGGCTGCGCCAACAGCAAAGCCTGCTGGCCCGGCTGCGTGTTCTGTACAGCCCAAAGCAATTCTATATCTCAGGAATGCCTCCGTTGCAGCATTTTCCCCTGCTCCCCCACCCCCTGCGCTGGACGCTTGGCCGCCACGCAACCAAGCTTGAGACACACCGCATCGCCTATCTGGATACACGCGCCGATTGCACTCATGCCCCGTTTGATCTGGAACTTAACCCAGACCTGATGGCGAGTGACGGTTTTCACCCGTCAGCGAAACTCTATGCGGTCTGGGGAAAAGAAATGGCCAGCCGGATGATCTCCGACTGGCCCAAATTCAAAGATTGAGAATACCTTACCGGGCAAAAGCATCCCGGTAGCCCGCACCGCGCAGACGGTTCAGGGCTGATTGCATGGCACCGGACCCATTGAATGGACCGGCCTGCACCGTCATGTAGCTCTGGCCGCCCTTCCGGTGCTTTCCGATCCGGGCGGGCATACCCATCCGGGCGATTGATTGCGCTGCACGCCGCGCATTGGCTTCGTCACGGAAGGTCCCAATCTGAACATACCGCTTGCCAGCATCGGCTTTGCTCGATGCCGCAGCCTTCGAAGCCAGAGGCTTTTCAGGGGTGGAGCGGCTGGAGTAGAACGGCTTGCGCGCCACAGGCTTTGCTCCGGCGTGACGCACGATCCGCTTCATCGTCTGTCCATCGCGCTGGACGATCGTCACCTCGCCGAACTCACGACGTTGTTGTTCGATGCTGGTGTAGGGGTAGATCAGGTGGACTGACGCAGTCATGTCACGGCCGTTCGTCTGGTTGACCAGACGGCGCGGCACTGTCTGTGTCCAGATCAGCAACATTTTCTCACGACCAGCCAGATTTTGTTCCGCGCGATAGGGGTTCAGACGGTCATCGTCCCATGCCAATCTGTAGCCCTTGGGAGCGGCACCATTACGTGTGTTCAACCGGTTCTGCGCCACGTGCTTGGGCACGATCCGGGTCGTTGATGTCACCTCAGCGGCATAGCCGGTGCCGGAGTGTGGTTGGATCGTCGCCGCGCCACTTGGCACCTGAGCATGGGCTTGTGGCACCACAACACGCGGTGCCGCCGCCATGCGCGGCGCGACAATTGGTTCAGCTTGTGGACCGCAGCGAACGCCTGATCCCCGCAGATACTGTTGGGAAAGTGGTGAAGCACCAGGACAAGCGGTTGCGCCTTCGGACGCGCTGCGCGCCTGAACCACAGGTGCGGCCATCGTTGGCTTTACGATGACCCGTTGTGCCGATGCGCGTTTTGGTGCGGTCTGACGCACCACGGCAGGGGTCGCGCGGCGCGGCTTGGCCGCAACGCGGCGCGGCGCTGGTTTGGCGCTGGTGGTCGGCGCAGGAGAAGCCGTGCCGTCAAGCGTGATCTGCACCGGCGCTGAACCTGTTGAAGCTGGGGCAGGTGCCTCTGCCACCTGTCCTGCCAGTGACGGCCTGAAACCGCAGACGGTCTTGCGGTCACGCGTCACACGCGGCACCCAAGTAACATTCCCATCAATGCCGGCACGTATGAACACGCAGCCATTGCTGTCCACGTATTGCTTGCCTTTGTAGGAGGTGGGCGGAAACTCTGCCGGTTGTTGCTCGCGGATCTGCGCTTGACCCGTGCCGACGTTGAACGCGACCCCGAGACTGCCCGCGACGGCCACAACGGCTAGTATTCTCGATAGCTTCATTTCATGCCCCCACACAATATGTAGTCAAGATGCCTCAGCCCGCTGCGCAAGTCTAGCACCCGCGTGATGTCCAACCCGAATTTGGGGCGATTATTTGGTCCCGTACATCCGGTCTCCGGCATCACCCAATCCAGGGACGATATAACCAACGTCGTTTAACGCGTGGTCAACGGCCGCCGTGACAATCGGGACATCGGGATGCGCCTCTTTCATCCGAGCGACGCCCTCTGGTGCGGCCAGCAGGCACAGAAATCGAATGTGGTTGGCCCCTGCTTTTTTCAACAGGTCAATCGCCGCTACAGATGAATTGCCCGTCGCCAGCATAGGATCGACGCAGATCACCAGCCGATCATCCAGCCCTTCGGGCACCTTGAAGTAATACTGGACCGGCTGAAGCGTCTTTTCATCCCGGTAAAGACCGACAAACCCCACCCGCGCCGAGGGGATCAGTTCCAGCACACCATCCAGCAATCCATTGCCTGCGCGCAGGATCGAAATCAGCGCAAGCTTCTTGCCTGCCAGCGTGGGCGCTTCCATTTCTTGCATGGGTGTTTCGATGCCCTTGGTCGTCATTGGCAAGCCGCGGGTCACTTCATACGCTAAAAGCTGTGAAATCTCACGCAGGACCTGCCGGAATACGGCGGTGGGCGTGTTCTTGTCACGCATGATGGTCAGCTTGTGCTGTACCAAGGGGTGGTCCACGACTGTCAGGTGATCATCGGGGTAGGACATGGCGGCGGCTCCTTAATTTAAGCGATGTTGTCGCCCGAAAACGCCCCCCTTGCAAGCACCACTGCCCTGCCTTCTTGCCCCTTGCGCCGCTTCAGGGCTACGGCCGTCCGGGCACGTCTGCTTAGGAAGTTAACTTGGACCCACACCCAGATGGCGCGCAACAAGCGTTGCCACATCAACGAACCCGATTTGTCCCAAAGCTCCGGTTTCTGTGCCCGCGACCAAAACGGGCACCCTTTCGCGGGTGTGATCCGTGCCGCCCCAAGTGGGGTCATTTCCATGGTCCGCCGTCAATATCATCATGTCACCGGGTCTCAGGTGCCGCAGCACCTTGCCAATCTCAGCATCGAACCATTCCAACGCTCGGGCATAGCCTGAGACGTCGCGCCGATGACCGTAGAGGCTGTCAAATTCTACGAAATTGGCAAAGGTCAAAGACCCCTCTGCCGCCTCTTCTACCAGCGTGCCCAAATGCGCCATCAGGGTGGCATCATCCCCTTTGCGGACCTCATCAATGCCTTGCATCGAAAAGATATCGCCAATTTTCCCAACGGCATAGACAGGGCGGCCTGCATTCTGAACCCAGTTGGTAAGGACCGGCGCAGGCGGGGTAATTGCGTAGTCGCGGCGATTGGAGGTGCGGGTAAACCCCTGCGCGGCATCGCCGACGAAGGGGCGCGCAATGACACGACCAACCTTCATGTCGTGAAGGCGCGGGGCAATGGCCTCACACAGGGCAAGCAAGCGTTCGAGCCCAAATTGTTCCTCATGCGCGGCAATCTGGAAAACGCTGTCGGCAGAGGTATAGCAGATCGGCCAGCCGCTTTGCATGTGTTGCTGCCCCAGCTCCGCGATGATCGCAGTACCGGACGCGTGGCAATCACCGAGGATACCATCAGTGCCAGCAGCCTGTGCAACATAACGGCTCAATTCGGTCGGAAAGGCAGGCTTGGTATCTGGAAAATAATGCCAATCCCATGGCACTGGCAGGCCCGCCAGTTCCCAATGCCCTGACGGCGTGTCCTTGCCTTTTGATACCTCTGTCGCGGCCCCGAAACTGGCACCTGGATCGGCGTGCAGCCCCGACACGTCCATCCCACTGGCCAGCTTTAGCGCCGCACCAAGTCCAAGCTTTGCCAAATGAGGCACTTTTAATGGGCCAGTTCGTCCCTCTTCGGCCTGACCAGCCGCACAGGTTTGCGCGATGTGGCCAAAGGTATTCGCGCCTGTATCGGGGGTGTCGCCGTTAAAAAACTGATCCGCATCCGGTGCGCCACCAATGCCAACCGAATCCATCACCACCAGAAAGGCCCTTGGCATCAGCCGACCCTTTCGATGATCAGATCGGGCACCTTGGGACGCGACCCGCTCAGCTTGATGGCCTGTAAAACCGCTTGCGCGGCGGCATCGCCCTGATCGGAACGCACAGCATGTACAACAGCAAGCGTTTGGCCGCGTGTGACCTTTGTCCCCAATCGCACGACATCAGACAGGCCGACGGCCGGATTGATACGATCGTTTTCCACAACTCTGCCACCACCCAAGCCAACGACAGCCAGGCCCAACGCCTCTCCGTCGATTTTGGCGACATAGCCGTCATGGGGGGCGGAGACCTGTCTGATTACCGTCGCCTCTGGCAAGAAACGCCGCCAATTCTCATTAAAGTTCACGGGGCCGCCAAGCGCCGACAACATCCGCGCAAAACGTTCTGCCGCGAAACCCTTGCGGATCGCATGGGCAATCGCATCCGCGCCTTCCTGTACATCCTGCGCCAGACCTGCGTTGGCCAGCAGCACCCCGCCAAGTGCGGCCGCAACATCCACGATCGGCCCCCTGCCCGACCCGGTCAAAACCTGCATGACTTCGGCGACTTCCAGCGCGTTACCAAGGCTGGGAACCAAGGGCTGGCTCATGTCACTGATCACCGCTGTTGTCCGGCACTTGGCGGCATTTGCTGTCTTGGTAAGCGCCTCCGCCAGCGCCTGTGCTTCGGGCAGGGATTTCATGAAAGCACCGCTGCCGACCTTGACGTCAAGCACCAGACCATCAAGCCCGGCTGCCAGTTTCTTGGACAGGATTGACGCCGTAATCAGATCCAGCGAGTCCACGGTCGAGGACACATCGCGTATCGCGTAGAGCCGCCGGTCAGCCGGGGCGATGTCGGCAGTGGCGCCAACAATGGCACAGCCGACCTGCCCGACGATTTGTTTGAAATGGCCTTCAGACAGCTGCGTTGTAACGCCGGGAATGGCCTCGAGCTTGTCCAGTGTCCCGCCCGTATGGCCCAGACCGCGGCCAGATATCATCGGCACGAAAGCACCGCAGGCAGCTAGCGCCGGGGCCAGAACAAGACTTACGCAGTCACCAACCCCACCCGTTGAATGTTTATCAAGCACAGGTCCATCAAGGTTCCATGACAGCACACGCCCTGAATCGCGCATCGCAAGGGTCAGCGCCACGCGACCGACGTCCGACAATCCATTCAGGCAAACCCCCATGGCAAAGGCCCCGGCCTGCGCATCGCTCACTTCGCCATCGGCCAGCGCATGCGCCATCCAAGCCAGTTCTTCGCGCGTCGGCGTTTGACGGTGGCGCAGCTTTGCAAGGATCGACCGTGCGTTCATCTGGTGCTGTTCTTCATTGCGTGGCTGGCAAAAGCACCGGGCAGCAACTCAGCCAGCGTGGCGCGCTGTTCCGCCCCTTGGACCGTTGCCATGGTCACCAGGATATCGCCAGCACCGAATTCTGCCAATTTCTGGCGGCATCCACCGCAAGGTGTCACTGGCTCGGAACTCTCGGCGACGACATAGACTTCGCTTAGCGTTGTCTCACCCGCTGCGACCATGGCCGCGATGGCGCCTGCTTCGGCACAGGTACCTTCGGGATATGCTGCATTTTCGACGTTACACCCAACATAGACCGCGCCGGATGCCCCCCGTACGGCGGCCCCTACCTTGAAATTGGAATAGGGCGCGTAGGCGCGCGCGCGCACATCGATTGCCTTGTCTCTCAACTCTTTGCCCATAAGCCCCCCCTTAGACAATCAACTATAGAAAGTGGAATCGGAAGTTTCGAGTGGCAAAAGACACGGCTTCTTCCCCTTCAATCGTTTTCCCAATACCCTGCCCTGACAACAAAACGCCATTGCGACCGCTGGACATCAGCGCGGCAAAGACCTTGGCGACAAATAAAAAGTAGTTTAACGCTAAACTATATTTCTCTGGGAGGTTCTTTCACCATGTCCGATACGCCTAATCTGCGTCAGGCGGCACTTGATTATCACGCGTTTCCAAAGCCCGGAAAACTTGAGATTCGCGCGACCAAGCCACTGGCCAACGGACGCGACCTTGCCCGCGCCTATTCGCCCGGCGTGGCCGAAGCCTGTCTTGAAATCATGGCCGATCCCGGCACAGCGGCCACCTACACCGCACGCGGAAATCTAGTGGCCGTAGTCACGAATGGCACTGCAGTACTGGGCCTTGGCAACATCGGCGCGCTCGCTTCCAAGCCGGTGATGGAGGGCAAAGCGGTCCTGTTCAAGAAGTTCGCGAACATTGATTGTTTTGATATAGAATTGGATGAACCCGATCCTGAAAAGCTGGCTGATATCGTCTGCGCACTTGGCCCAACCTTTGGCGCGATCAATCTCGAAGACATCAAGGCGCCGGATTGTTTTACCGTTGAACGACTTTGTCGCGAACGGATGAACATCCCCGTTTTTCACGATGATCAGCACGGCACCGCGATCGTCGTTGGTGCGGCGGTCACCAATGCACTGCATGTCACGGGGAAAAAGTTCGAAGACATCAAAATTGTCTCAACGGGGGGCGGCGCGGCGGGGATTGCCTGCCTCAACATGTTGCTGAAGCTTGGCGTAAAGCGCGAGAACGTCTGGCTGTGCGATATCAACGGTCTTGTCTATGAGGGCCGTGAGGTCGATATGAACCCGATCAAATCAGAGTACGCGCAGAAAACGGATCTGCGCACGCTTGATGATGTGATTTCCGGTGCCGACCTTTTCCTTGGCTTGTCAGGCCCCGGCGTACTGACGCCCGAGATGGTTGAGAAAATGGCCGATAGACCGATCATTTTTGCATTGGCAAACCCGACGCCAGAGATCCTGCCCGACCTCGCGCGTGCGGTTGCTCCCGACGCGATCATCGCAACCGGGCGATCTGATTTTCCCAATCAGGTCAACAACGTGCTCTGCTTTCCGTTCATCTTCCGCGGCGCGCTAGATGTGGGGGCGACCACCATCAACGATGAAATGCAGTTGGCGTGCATCGAAGGGATCGCTGCTCTTGCGCGCGCAACCACATCCGCCGAAGCTGCCGCCGCCTATCAAGGGGAACAGCTGACCTTTGGGGCTGACTACCTGATCCCCAAACCCTTTGATCCACGTCTGATTGGTGTGGTGTCGTCTGCCGTCGCCAAGGCTGCAATGGAAACCGGCGTTGCGACACGCCCGCTTGACGATCTGGATGCCTACAAGCACAAGCTTGATGGGTCAGTGTTCAAATCCGCGTTGTTGATGCGGCCTGTGTTCGAGGCCGCACGCGCATCTCCCCGACGTCTGGTCTTTGCCGAAGGTGAAGATGAACGCGTGTTGCGGGCTGCACAGGCGATCATTGAGGAAACTGTCGAAACTCCGATCCTCATTGGCCGCCCGGAGGTCATCCAAAGGCGCATTGAACAGGCAGGCCTGAACCTGCGCCTGGGTGACAATGTCGATCTGGTGAACCCCGAAAACGACCCACGTTACCGTGATTACTGGGAGACCTACCATAATCTGATGTGTCGACGCGGGGTGTCGCCTGATATCGCAAAGGCGATCATGCGCACCAACACCACTGCAATCGGTGCGGTCATGGTGCACCGCGAGGAAGCCGATAGCATGATCTGCGGCACCTTCGGGGAATTCGGCTGGCATCTGAATTACGTCAATCAGGTACTGGGCCGTGGCGATCTGCGCCCCCACGGTGCGCTAAGTATGATGATCCTTGAAGATGGGCCGCTCTTTATTGCGGACACGCAAGTGCATCTGCATCCCAACCCGGAACAGATCGCCGAAATCGCACGCGGTGCCGCACGCCACGTACGCCGCTTCGGGATCGAGCCCAAGATTGCATTCTGTTCGCAATCGCAATTCGGCAATCAGGGCGAAGGTACAGGTGGCCGCCTCCGCGCGGCCATTCGCATGCTCGACGCAGAAGGCGCGGACTTTTGTTACGAGGGCGAAATGAATATCGACACCGCGCTGGACCCGGAACTGCGCGAACGGCTGTTGCCCGGCAACCGGATGCCGGGTGCCGCGAATGTGCTGATCTTTGCTCATGCGGATGCGGCCTCTGGCGTGCGCAACATCTTGAAAATGAAGGGGGACGGCCTTGAGGTTGGCCCGATCCTAATGGGCATGGGCAACAAGGCTCATATCGTATCACCCTCGATCACCGCACGTGGATTGCTCAATATGGGCGCCATCGCCGGCACTCCAGTGGCGCACTACGGGTAACGCAAGATTACAATAACGCCGCCCTGAAATGCCTCGGGGCGGCGTTCCTATCTGGTCTGAGCGATCTACTTACGCGGTGTGGCGGTCTTGATCTCAGCGACAGTCATTGGCGCTTTTTCAGTCGGTTTGGCAGACCTTTTGGCCTGCTTTTTCTGGTTGGCGATCTTGTCACCCATTATCGTGAACCTTGTCATGATCCGGCGCGGACGGGATGCCCGGCCATAGACTGAGGCTCGCACGAAATGCTTGGCGTTACTGATACGGATTCGACAGCAATGCAGATTTCCCTCATCCGCAAAACATCATGAACAGTGTTGCGAATTCAAGACTTTAGAAATTCAGCGTGAACGCTCGGCTAAGCCCGATTGAGATGCGCCACTGGTCCTCTGAACCGGCTTGTGTGATTGGGCTGTCGGCAGCAGAATTCTGCAGCCATTCGTAGCTCAGCGTGCTTTCCACGGCCCAAAGCCTGTTGATCCGGTAGATACCTTCCACCTCGAAACCCGCGCCCAGAACGCCACCGTCAGCATCATACGCGCCAAAGCTCGACGCCGCCGCCTCAGCAGCGCTTACACCGAAATACGTCGAGGCATAGTCGGCGTTGCCAAGGTTCACGCGGGGGCCGGCCGTGATGGTCCAGCGGTCGCTCGGGCGAAAGATTACGTCAGCGCCCAGCGTACCCGTCACACCTTCATGGCCGCCAAACCCCTGACGCACCTCGCCGAAGGCCTGCCAGTTGGTTTCACGGTAAATGACACCAAAGCCAAGTTCGACTGCAGCATCAATATCCTCAAGCCCGGCCAGTTCAGGGTTGTCATCATCATCCCGTTCGCCAACGAACTTGAACGCGCCCCGAAATGCCAAGCCGTTGTCGGGCAGATTGCCGGCACCATTCCCAAAGCTCCGCCCGCCCCATTTGAGCGCACCGAAGGTAAAGCCAATATCAGGTGCGGCCTCATATTCATCAGAACCAGGATAGGATGGGACCGCAGCAATGCCGCCGCGCAGAGCGAAATCAAAGGACCGCTCCTGCGCCATTACAGGCAGTGATACGCCGATGGCGGTCGTAAGGGTCAAGGCAAAAGCGGCAGACTGGCGCATGATCAGGAGGCTCCGGGTTCGGATTACGTTTGGATTGGCACATAGCACTAACCTTGGCTTTGAACAGATGAGTCGCGCCTTGGCGCTGTAAATAATTCCACCGCACGGCAGGAATATGTGAAAAGTTCCTATCACGTGATGCCCCCGAGCCCCCATGCGGGCTTGCCCCGGCGCACTGCTCTGCCTAACAAAAGAGCAGGGGTTGAGGAGGAAAACCATGGGATACCGCGAAACATACGAAAGCTGGCAGAACGATCCGGAAGGCTTCTGGATGGAAGAGGCCAAGGCGATCGACTGGGCGGTGCCCCCGACAAAGGCGTTGACCGATCACGGGGACAACCTCTTTGAATGGTTCGCCGATGGCATGGTCAACACCTGTTACAACGCTGTGGACCGGCACGTTGAACAGGGGCGCGGCGATCAGGTTGCCATCATCCACGACAGCCCCATCACCGGCACCAAGGAAAAAATCACCTACGCTGAATTGCAAAGGCGTGTCGCGTTTCTGGCTGGCGCCCTCGCCGAACGCGGCATCCGCAAAGGCGAGACGGTTATCATCTACATGCCGATGGTACCCGAAGCGCTTGAGGCGATGTTGGCCTGCGCGCGCCTTGGCGCGATCCACTCTGTCGTTTTCGGCGGCTTTGCTGCGCACGAACTTGCGGTGCGTATCGACGATTGCAAACCCCGTGCCATCATCGCCGCCTCCTGCGGATTGGAACCGGGCCGTACCGTAGAATACAAACCCCTGCTTGACGGTGCGATTGAGCAATCCGCGCACAAGCCGGAGTTCTGCATGATCCTTCAGCGCGAGCAGCACCGCTGCGACATGATAGAAGGCCGCGACGTGGATTGGCACGAGGCTCAAAAAGAAGCCAAGCCTGCCCCTTACGTACCCGTTGAAGGAAACTGGCCTGCA
>Ga0316197_10000456_pt1 | contig 28371 bp, 20 predicted proteins | sample OudBiesiAoxic_MG_FD_204939 | JGI IMG/M metagenome (GOLD analysis project Ga0316197, IMG submission 204939) | Coastal sediment microbial communities from Oude Bieten Haven, Netherlands - site A oxic | ecosystem: Environmental > Aquatic > Marine > Coastal > Sediment | place: Netherlands... | reverse complement strand
GTAATACTTTACTTAAAACAGCTTCTTTTCTTTCTGGTGAATATCCAGTCATTCCAATCTAATTACCGCTCCCTGTCTTTATTATTAAGTGAAAACTAAGGGGTGACAACTAGTCTGACACAGGGGGACAGGGCGAAAACACTATTAATAAAAATCAAACTAACTGGACGAGCGCAGACGAGCACTAACTAACTCATATTAAAGATAAGAGAAAGCAGGATGAATCCTGCGCCCCAAAAACTTAACTTTTACGCTTCGGCTAAAGTGCAGAAATCACAAGTGAATACCCACAACATAAAACCATGTTCAACGTGGCTACATCCATCCCCACCGTTGAGCTTTCCCAAACGAACAATACCTTTCAGCAACAGCAAACAGGACGTTTGCTGTAAGTTCATTCGGCACACGGACGTGCCGTATGAACTGGTGCGTTAGGAAAGGTATTGATGGATTGGATTAGAAAGCGATTCGGTGTCAGTCTTTTTGCTTACTTTTTCTTCTGACTAAGAAAAAGTAAAGTCGCCGAAAGGGCGAAAGACCAAGTAAATAAACATCAAACTGACTGGACGAGCGCAGACGAGCTAAACTCACTGTAAATACAATATTTAACAGCAAAAAGAAAACTGAATGAGCATAGACGAGCCCTAAAAATAAAAGGGCAATAGCTACCCTTTTAGCGTTAACCTTTTAACTCAGTCAACTTCAATCTCACACGTTTCGCTGACACTGGATACGGTGTCCCCAACTGTTGTGCAAACAACGACACCCTTAACTCTTCCATCATCCAATACACTTCAGCTAAACCTTCATGCTCATTTTCATTACTCAATAACTGCTTACATAACGCACGATAGCGCTCTTCAAGATCATGTAACTCAATGGTATTTAATCGGTCTTGGTTTGGATTAACCGGTAACTTCTCCAAGCGTTTCTGTAACGCTAATAAATAACGTTTAATGTCGTTAAGTTTTCCCTCACCTACTTGGCAAACAAACCCAGGAAAAATTAAGCGCTCTAACTGCGATTTAATATCCCCTTTAGCCACTAACATACTTAAATCCGCTTTACCTTTTAACTGCTTATTGACGGCATGTGCAAGGATTAAGACTTGTTCTACTTGTTGTGTGATTTGTAAGGTTTTGTCAGCTAATTCCGCGCGTACTTTTTCTTTCTGTAGTTCAAATTCGGGCGCTTCTTGTGGATGAATTTCGCCATCTAAAATCGCATCAACGGCGCAACTAATACAGTCATCAATTAAGTCTTTAACTTGCCCAAAAGGATTAAAATACAGCCCTAATTTGGCTTTATTCGGTAAACTTTGTTGTAAGTATTTAATCGGTGATGGTACGTTTAATAGAATTAATCGACGCACACCTGCTTGGTTATAACGTTGTGCTTTCGCTTCACTATCGAATAACTCGATTGCCACACTTTTGTTTTTATCCACTAATGCAGGATAAGCTTTTACTTCATAACCACCGTGATCTTTTTTGAATGAGGTAGGTAATTTACCAAAATCCCATTCAATTAAGTCTGATTTTTCAATTCCTTGTTTTGAAACCTTAGATAATGTTTGTTTTACTTTACCTTTTAAGTCGTGCTGCAATAATTTTAAATCGGTACCGACAGCAACACTTTTTTGCTTATCGTCAATCACTTTAAACTTGATACGCAGATGCGTCGGTAATGCCGATAGATCCCATGAATCTTCAGGAATTCGCACACCAGTCATGCGCAGCAATTGCTTTTCAAAAGCTTCTAATAACGGCCCCTGTAAAGGCACTAAATTTGCCATGGCCGCTTCTGCGTAGTTAGGCGCAGGCACAAAGTTACGACGAATAGGTTTAGGCAAAGTTTTGATTAGCGCCACTAAAAGCTCTTCACGTAACGCCGGGATTTGCCAGTCAAAACCTTGATCTGAGATTTGGTTTAACAGCGCTAGCGGAATATTTACCGTCACACCATCTTGCGCAGTACCTGGCTCAAAGGCATATTCAAGTTGTAAGCGGAAATCACCTTGTTGCCAATGGTCTGGGTAAGCATTCGCGGTGACCTTGTCGGCATCATGCGCCATCACTTGGTCACGTTGATAATTTAATAATTGTGGCTGCTGCTGTTTCTCTTTATTCCACCAACTATCAAACTGTTTGGCGCTGCATACGTTTTGCGGCACGATTTCATCGTAGAATAAAAACAGGGTTTCATCGTCCACCAAAATATCGCGACGACGTGATTTATGCTCTAGTTCCTCAATATCGTTTAATAACGCTTGGTTATCTTTGAAGAATTGATGGCGCGTTTCAAACTCCCCTTCAACCAAGGCATGACGAATAAATAATTCACGACATAATATGGGGTCGATATGGGTGTAAATAACTTTGCGCTTGCTAACGATAGGAATGCCATACAGCATTTGTGTTTCGAACGCCCCCACTACGCCGGATTTTTTCTGCCAATGTGGCTCGGCATAACTGCGTTTAATTAAATGCTGTGCTTGCAGTTCAACCCATTCCGGTTTAATACGTGCAGCAACACGTGCAAATAGTTTTGAGGTTTCAACTAATTCGGCAAACATGCCCCACTTTGGTTGTTTTTTGAATAAACCAGAGCCAGGGAACATGTAAAACTTACTGTTACGTGCACCTAGGTATTCTGCATCTTTATCTTTTAAACCGATATGCGATAGCAGACCGGCTAGCAATGCTTGGTGAATATCATCAAAGTTCGAGGGTGTACTGCTCACTTTAATGTCTAACTCGTCGGTTACCTGCTTGATTTGTGTGTAAATATCCTGCCATTCACGAACACGCATATACGCGAGGAAATCTTTCTGACACATTTTACGGAAATGACTGCTAGAAAGTTCTTCACGCTGTTCGTTGATATAATTCCACAGGTTTACATAGGTAATAAAATCAGAATCTTTGTCCTGGAAACGACGATGTTTTTCATCGGATGCTTGCTGTTTATCCATCGGGCGTTCGCGTGGATCTTGAATGCTCAAAGCCGCACTGATCACCATCACTTCATGCACACAGTTAAATTCTTTCGCCGCTAAAATCATACGCGCTAAACGCGGATCTACTGGTAATTTAGCGAGTTGACGCCCTAACGGTGTAAGTTTTTTACGTGGGTCTTTGGCTTTTAAATTAACTGCGCCTAGTTCTTCTAATAAGCTCAAACCATCTTTAATATTTCTATCTTCTGGTGGCTCTACAAAGGGGAATTTATTTAATTCTCCTAACCCTAGCGATAACATCTGCAAAATTACCGAAGATAAATTAGTACGCAGTATTTCTGGGTCAGTAAATTCAGGACGACCATTGAAGTCATCTTCACTGAATAGACGGATACATACACCTTCACTGACACGGCCACAACGGCCTTTACGCTGATTTGCACTGGCTTGTGATATTGCCTCAATCGGTAGACGTTGCACTTTAGTACGATAGCTATAACGGCTGATACGCACGGTCCCCGTATCAATAACGTATTTAATACCCGGAATGGTTAAAGAGGTTTCTGCTACATTGGTGGCTAATACAATACGTTGACCACGATGCCCTTGGAAAATTTTGTTCTGCTCTGCAATACTTAACCGAGCAAATAGCGGCAGCACTTCTGTATCGCGTAATTTACGTTTAGTTAATGCTTCTGCTGTATCACGAATTTCACGTTCGCCATTCATAAAGATAAGAATATCACCACGACCTAGACGTTGTAATTCATCAACCGCTTGAAAGATACCTTCAATTTGGTCGCCTGCGGCGGTTTCTTCTAAAGGTCGATACAAGGTTTCAACGGGAAAAGTACGGCCAGAGACTTCAATAATCGGCGCGGCCTTACCACGTTTATCACAGAAGTGTTTTGCGAAACGTTCAGGATCGATGGTTGCCGAGGTGATAATGACTTTTAAATCTGGACGGCGTGGCAATAAACGCTTTAAGTAACCCATTAAAAAGTCAATATTTAAACTACGTTCATGTGCTTCATCGATGATGATGGTGTCGTATTGGCTTAAGAAACGATCGTTTTGAATTTCTGCTAATAAAATACCATCGGTCATTAATTTGATATAAGAGCGTTCACTGACTTTGTCAGTAAAACGAACACGATAACCTACTGTTTCGCCAAGCTCAGAATCTAACTCTTCAGCAATACGATTTGCCACAGTTCTAGCGGCTAAACGTCTCGGTTGTGTATGTCCAATTAAGCCCGATACTCCACGCCCTAGTTCTAAACATATTTTAGGGATCTGTGTGGTTTTACCAGAGCCTGTTTCACCGGCAATAATCACTACTTGGTTTTCTGCAATGGCTTTCGCTATTTCATCTTTTTTCTGGCTAACGGGCAGGTCAGGATAAGTCACTTCTGGCAGGTTATCTAAACGTTGCTTACGTTTATCCATTGATACTTGTATATCGATGGCGATTTTAGTCAGACTTTGTTCTACTTTTTCAGGCGATTTTAAGTTAGCAAGATCATCAATCCTACGTTTTAAACGGAATTGATCTTTGTATAACACGTCATTTAAATGGTCTTTTAAAGCAGTAGCAGAAATGGTCAAAACAATTACCTAGCAGAAACAAAAAAGTGATCCTAGCAAGGCTACTCGAAAAAGGATAGTCACGAAGGCTTGTTTATTATTGGGTAAACTAAATAGCCCCTCAATGAACTGTAATGATGCAAAGTCGGTTAACCTTGAAGTTGAATAAGGTGAGGCATTAAAGGCTCTTATTAGGTTAAGGTATTGAAGTTAAAATATTCAGTTAAGGTATTGAAGTTAAAATATTGAAGTTAAGGTATTGCAGCGATGGCATTGAGTGTCATTCAATAGGCACAAAAAAAGCAGGCAAGCCTGCTTTTTAGTTTTATTCAAGGTTTAGTTTTTATCACTGAAGAATAGGCGAAGAAATTGAAGAACGAATTAAATATGTTTTCATCACCACAATCACGGTCACAAAGGCAGCCGCTGAGGCAACTAAAGCCCCTATCGTTGAACCAGTAAAGCCAATCACCACAAAACCAACAATAGACACGAATGCCATTGCAAGTGCATAGGGCAATTGTGTTGCAACGTGGTCAATATGTTCACAACGCGCACCCGTTGACGATAAAATAGTGGTATCTGAAATCGGAGAACAGTGATCGCCAAATACAGAGCCCGCTAATACCGCACTTAACATCGGTAACATCATGGTTAAATCCGTTGCGCCAGCCATATCACCGGCAATCGGTAACATAATGCCAAAGGTGCCCCAAGAAGTTCCTGTCGAAAATGCCATTGCGCCTGAAAGTACAAATAGAATAACCGGTAACCAATGTAATCCAATATTACCTTGTACTAAACTTGATAGATAAGTGCCGGTATTCATATCGCCAATAACAGTACCAATAGACCAAGCAAAAAATAGAATAATAATGGCACCAAACATTGATTTTGCACCAACCCACAAGGCAAATCTAATATTTGCAAAGGTTTGTTTTTGTCTTGCTACTGTCAATAAAGAAAGCGCTAAGCCGATTGAACCACCGTAAACTAAAGAAGCACCTACATCGGTATTCTCAAAGGCACCTAATACAGAGAAAGCTTGACCCGCTTCGGCTAATGCAGCATTACCGGTATAAAGCATAAAAAATAACGTACCAATAATTAAGCCGATGATTGGATAAATTAAATCGCCAACCTTACCTTGTTCATGCTCTTCAATACCCATTTCATCTTGTAAATCGATATAGTCTTGCTCACCCTTGGTGATCTCTTTTTCTGCCATTGCTTCATGCTTTTTCATTGGCCCAATATCGAGCTTGAAAATAATCACTGCAAACACCATTAATAAAGTGAATATCGCATAAAAGTTCATTGGAATTAACGCAACATAGGCTCCTAACGGCGAATACTCTGTCATACCATGACTGACCAAAATACCGCTGATAATGGTCATGATATAGGCACCCCAGCTTGAAACCGGCATCAGAATACACATCGGTGCAGCTGTTGAATCAAGTATGTAAGCTAATTTTTCGCGAGACACATTAAAGCGGTCAGTAACAGGACGAGAGATAGAGCCCACGGCCAAGCTATTAAAGTAATCATCAATAAAGATAAACACACCTAAAAATGCTGCTAATAACGAAGCGCCACGTTTATCTTTAATATGATCTAGCGCCCAATCCGCAAAAGCACGCGTGCCACCAGAAAGCGTTAATACCGCCGTCATCATGCCCAGTAATAATAGGAAAGCGACAATACTCATATTCCAAGTATTTAAGCCGCCATCTTCAACTACCACACCTTTGACTGTGTTAAAGATGTAGCTTCCTGCTGCTACCACTGAAAAATCAACCAGTAATAAAGCACCTAATATAATACCTAAACCTAACGACAATAAAACTCGACGCGTAAGAATAGCTAACCCCAGTGCAACCACTGCAGGTAAAATCGACAGCGTAGAAGCTGAAAAATCGATTAAAGACATTAATCTTTCCTTTGTTCTACATTTGAAAATAAACTGTACGATACAGCAGACTTTCAAATGTTTTTAATATGACCGGTACAAAATACCGAATTTAAGGGAACGGGATTTTAACCTACTTTTAAAACAAAAAAACCCCCTGCTCTAAAAAGAGAGGGGGTTTATTAACACTAAAACTGCATGTTAAGTAATGTTGTTAGTATATTGCCTAACAAACAACCAATAATGGTCTGTTTTAATTAGCCATCATTAATGAATCATTGATACATTCAAGGTTAGAGTTACCCATCAAGTATGTATCGATAGCACGTGAAGCTTCACGCCCTTCATTAATACAACGTACGATCAGGGACTGACCTGTACGCATATCGCCTGCAGCAAATACACCGGCTTGCGTAGTTTGGTAATCGTTAGTTTTAACGTTACCGCGCTCATCTAAGCCAATTGCTAACTGTGCTAATACACCTGTTGGTTCTGGGTGTAAGAAACCCATTGCCAAGAAGGCTTTAGTACAAGGAATTGAACGTACAGAACCTTCAATTTCTTTAAAGTTAGGACGTTGACCCGGTGCCGCTTCTTCCCATTCGATATCTGCAACCACTAACTCTTTAACGTTACCATTTTCATCACCGATGAATTCTTTGGTTAGGATTGACCAATGACGATCCACACCTTCTTCATGTGAAGTAGTTGTTTTTAAGATCATTGGGTACGAAGGCCAAGGCATGTTAACGGTACGTTTCTCAGGTGGAATCGGCATGATCTCCACTTGCGTAACAGACGCAGCTTTATGACGGTTAGAAGTACCTACACAGTCAGAACCTGTATCACCACCACCGATAACTACAACATGGTCATCTGCAGCATGAATTTCTTCAGTCTTAAGATCCATACCGTTTGCACGGCGGTTATTTTGACCTAGGAATTCCATTGCAAAATGAACACCTTTTAAGTCACGACCAGGGATTGGTAGGTCACGAGGAACCGTAGAACCACCTGTTAATAACACAACGTCAAATTGCTTGCGCAAATCTTTTGCATCAAAATCAACACCAATATGTGCATTCACAACCATTTTAATACCAGCTGCTTCCATTACTGCGATCTTACGATCGATAATGTCCATACCTAGTTTAAAGTCAGGAATACCAAAGCGTAACAAACCACCTATTTTTTCATCGCGCTCATAAACCGTCACAGTATGACCTGCTGAGTTTAATTGCTCTGCCGCTGCAAGACCTGCAGGACCCGACCCGATGATAGCAATGGTTTTACCGCTACGAGATCTTGGTATTTTTGGTTGAACATAACCATTCTCGTATGCTTTTTCTACAATTGTTTTTTCAATATTACAAATTGTAATAGGATCTTGGTTAATACCCAAAACACATGATGTTTCACATGGAGCAGGACAAACACGTCCAGTAAATTCAGGAAAGTTATTCGTTGAGCTTAGAATATCCCAAGCTTCTAACCAACTTTCGCGGTAAACCGCATCGTTGAATTCAGGAATGATGTTACCAATTGGACAACCGTTATGACAAAACGGTACGCCACAGTCCATACAACGAGAGGCTTGGTCATTAATCTTTTTACCAAACACGTCGTTTTGTACAAACTCTTTATTATCTTTTAGACGCTCTTCAACCGATAATTTCGGTGGAAGTTCACGACCTAATTCTAAAAATCCAGTAGGCTTACCCATTATGCTGCTTCTCCTTTCACTCGAGCTGCTAATGCCGCTTTATAATCACGAGGCATCACTTTAACAACTTTTGCTAAGCTTGCTTCAACATCTGCTAAGAACTTAGCCGCCATATTAGACTCCGTAAGCTCTAAATGTTTAGTGACTTTGGCAATTAACAGGTCTTTATCTGCTTGATCAAGAGGATCGAGGTCAACCAGTTCCATATTACAATTAGCAGCAAACTTATCATCTTGGTCCCAAATATAAGCAACACCGCCACTCATACCCGCCGCAAAGTTACGACCCGTAGACCCTAAGTTGATCATTATACCGCCAGTCATGTATTCACAACCGTGATCACCGACACCTTCAACAACCACTTCTGCACCCGAGTTACGTACACAGAAACGTTCACCAGCCATACCATTAATGTATGATTGACCAGATGTTGCCCCATAAAAACATACGTTACCGACGATAATATTATCTTTAGCAACTAATGTTGATGAGCGGTATGGATAAACCACGATTTGACCACCAGATAAACCTTTACCCCAGTAATCATTTGCGTCGCCTTCAACAGTAAACTCAACACCCTTAGCAAGGAAACAACCAAATGATTGTCCCGCAGAGCCTTTGAATTTAACTTGCATCGGTTTTGGTAAACCTTTGTCGTCATAGACTTTTGAAATTTCATTAGAAAGCATGGTGCCACAAGAACGGTCGATATTAGTGATAGGGAATTCACCCGATACTGCTTCGCCTTTCTCTAACGCTGGTGCTGCTAACTCAATTAGTTTTCTATCTAATACTGCTTCAAGGTTATGATTTTGAGTTGTTTGGTTAAACATCCCATCTTCTTTTTTACCCTGTTGCTTGAATAGAATAGTGCTTAAATCTAAGTTTTTATATTTCCAGTGCGTCACATCTTCGCGTACTTTCAAGTTCTGTGTTTGGCCAACCATTTCAGTGATTGATTTATAACCTAACATCGCCATGTTTTCACGCATGCCTTGAACCATGTAACCAAAGAAAGTAACAACATCATCTACACGACCGTCAAAACGCTCACGTAATGTTTTGTTTTGTGTTGCGATACCAACAGGACAAGTATTTAAATGACACTTACGCATCATAATACAACCTTCAACTACTAAAGCAGCGGTTGCAACGCCCCATTCTTCAGAACCTAGTAACGCAGCAATAGTTAAGTCACGCGGTGTTTTCATCTGACCATCAGCTTGTAACACAACACGGTTACGTAAACCGTTCTTCATTAGCGTTTGATGTGCTTCAGATAGACCTAATTCCCACGGTAAACCAGCATGACGAATAGATGATAATGGAGAAGCACCTGTACCACCGTCAAAACCAGCGATCAAAATAACATCAGCTTTCGCTTTAGCAACACCCGATGCAATCGTACCAACACCCGCTTCTGATACTAATTTAACGTTAACACGGCCTTCACGGTTCGCATTTTTCAAATCGTAGATAAGCTGTGCTAAATCTTCGATTGAGTAAATATCGTGATGCGGTGGTGGCGAAATCAAGCCAACGCCTGGTGTAGAGTGACGTGTACGACCAATCCAGTCATCAACTTTGTGGCCAGGTAATTGACCACCCTCACCTGGTTTTGCGCCCTGAGCCATTTTAATTTGGATTTCAGCTGCGTTAGTTAGGTAATAAGAAGTCACACCAAAACGACCCGATGCAACCTGTTTGATTGCAGAACGTTCCCAATCACCATTTTCTTTTGGTTTGAAACGGATTGGATCTTCACCACCTTCACCAGAGTTTGACTTCGCGCCAATTCGGTTCATTGCAATCGCAAGTGTTGAGTGAGCTTCATGTGAGATAGAGCCAAAGCTCATTGCACCAGTCGCAAAACGTTTTAGAATTGATTCAGCTGGCTCTACTTCGTCAATTGAGATTGGACCTGTTTCTTTAGGTACAAATACAAATTGGCTACGTAAAGTCGCGGCATCATCACCCTGTTTATCAACGGCTTCAGCGTATTGTTTGAATTGCTCGTAATTTTTGTTACGCGTAGACTCTTGCAATAATGAAATCGTTGTTGGATTAAATAAGTGTTTCTCGCCACGTTGCTTCCACTGGTATACACCACCCACATCTAAACGTTGCGCAGGTACCGCACGTAATGGATAAGCAAAACGATGACGTACTAAAATTTCGTGTGCAATGTCATCAATCGATAGACCTTGAATACGCGTCACAGTGCCTTTAAAGTAATCATCAACCACAGATTTACTAATACCTAGTGCTTCAAAAATTTGTGCACCTTGATATGACTGAATCGTTGAGATACCCATTTTTGAGAAAATCTTCAACAGACCTGCATCAATCGCATATTTGTAAGATTTAAAGATCTCATCAACAGATTTATCAGCTGGTAAACGTTTCTTATTTTGTAGATCAACAATCATTTCTTCAATTAAGTAAGCATTAACGGCAGAGGCACCGTAACCAATTACTGTTGCAAAATGATGTGTTTCACGTACGTCACCTGTTTCCACTACGATGTCACACATAGCACGCAAGCCACGTTTGATTAAGTAGTGATGCACTGCACCTGTTACTAACATAGCAGGAATTGGCGCATGGTCAGACGTTGCATTACGGTCAGAAAGAATGATGATTGAGTAACCATCGTGAATCGCATCTTCTGCATAACGACAAATACGTGCTAATGCTTTCTTCAACTTACCTGGTTCACCAGATGCAGCAAAGAATGTTTCTAATGTTTTAGCTTGGAGATGTTTGTCATCTAATGCATTAATTTTTTGTAATTCAGCATTACTTAATACAGGCGACTCAAGTTCAACTTTATGACAATGCTCTGGCGTTTCTGCCAATAAATTTTTGTCTTTACCTAAATAAGTATTTAGCGACATAACCATACGCTCACGAATCGGATCGATTGGTGGGTTAGTTACTTGCGCAAACAACTGTTTAAAGTAATGCGATAAATGTTGAGATTGATGAGAAAGAACCGCTAACGGCCAATCCACACCCATTGCACCTAACGGCTCTTTACCGTCACGGAACATCGGTAAGATAATTTCATTTACTTCTTCAGAAGTCACACCGAAAGCTTGTAAACGTTTTAATAACTTACCAGCATCTGGTTGGATATTACGTTCAAGCGCAGCAGGTTGATCTTCTAATTTAACAAGGTTGTTTGCTAACCAAGTTTCGTAAGGTTTTCTAGCGGCAATTCCGTCTTTTACTTCATCATCAGAAATAATGCGGCCTTGCTCAAGGTCAGCAACAAAGATACGACCCGGTTGTAAGCGTCCACGTAACTTAATGTTCTTAGGATCGATTTCAACAACACCTGATTCAGATGCCATTACTAGGAAGTCATCTTTAGTCACAGTGTAACGAGATGGACGTAAACCATTACGGTCAAGTGTTGCACCTACTTGAACACCATCAGTGAAACAAACAGAAGCTGGGCCATCCCACGGTTCCATTAAGTTTGCATGATATTGGTAGAAAGCACGACGCTTTGGATCCATGTTTTTATTTTCTTGCCAAGCTTCTGGGATCATCATCATCAATGCATGAGGCAGACTACGTCCAGACAGCACTAATAATTCTAATGCCATATCAAAGCTTGCTGAATCAGACATACCATCAGTACAGATTGGCATTAACATGTCTAATTCTGAACGAGTGAAAAACTCAGCTTCAAGCAAAGCTTCACGCGCTTTCATCCAGTTGATATTACCGCGAACCGTATTAATCTCGCCATTGTGAGCAATGTAACGGAACGGTTGCGCTAAACGCCAACGTGGGAATGTGTTTGTTGAGAAACGAGAATGAACCAGTGCAAGTGCAGTCACCATACTTGGATTTTGTAAATCTAAGAAGTATTGTGGCACTTGTTCAGTCGTTAATTGACCTTTATATACAATCGTTTTGTAAGAGAAAGTATTAATGTAAAAGTTATCTTCGATACCTTGAACTGACTCTAAACAAATACGTGTTGCATAATTACGTAGAATAAATAATTTACGTTCTAATACAGCAGGCTCCATATCAGGACCGCCAGTCACAAACATATGTTCGAATTGTGGCTCGCTGCTTAATGGATCAGCACCTATCATTGAGTTGTCGGTAGGTAATACACGGTAACCAATCACTTCAAGAGAAAGACGTTCAGCAGTTCTTGCTAAAATTTCGCGACAATGATCACGATGATTTTCATCTTTAGGGAATAGAATGGTTCCTACACCGTATTGATCAAATTTAGGAAGGGTAATGCCTTCTTTTAATGCTTCTGTTACTAAAAACTCATGTGGTTTTTGTAAAAGAATACCCGCGCCATCACCACTACATGGATCGCAACCTTGACCACCACGGTGTTCCATACGCGCTAGCATATCTAGAGCTTGTGTCACAATCTTGTGAGACTTGCTGTTTTTTAGATGTGCGACGAAACCGATACCACAAGCATCATGTTCCAGTTCAGGCACATAAAGGCCTTGAGCGTTTTGCTCTATATTAGTCATAAACATGTCCTTCAAGATAAAACAGTAATGTTACTTAACTGTAAGATCTAATGTTTTCGAAGTGCTACACACGACTTGTAATTGAGTTACCAAAAACAAGCAATTAATTTTTTTACTTTTTTTGTAAAGGAAACTACTTTCTTATGAAAAGTGCACTTAACAAAAACTCCCTTGACCAAGAAATAACGCGCATAAAAGCAGTATAAGCACAGGACTTATACATTATTTCTTGAAATCACCCTACTGTTAAAGGTGTAATTTTGTCTGTATTCTATCTTTTAAGCGGCATAAAATCCAATTTTCTTATTCACTTCAGCCGCACTCCCGTGTTAAAGCAATGTTAACTGCATCAGAACCCTTGTTATCACCCTGTTAAAGCCTATGATCCACTAGGAATAAAGCGAGATGGGAGATGACGTCTAAAGACAATGATAAAGATAACTACTAACAAAGGTAGACTCAAACGTTATAAAGCGCTTACTCCATGAATTTATATTTACGAATAATGCATATAAATTCATAAAAAACTAACTTAACGCTGTTTGATAAAGTAAAGATATCACCATAATATGCTTAACGGCTAGATTTTATTGTCATTAACTAAATGACAGTTTCGATAAAGACAATATTCGCTTTAGACAGCAAAAAGCGTAAAATGTTTTTTTATCCTAAACCACGGCTATCCAATGAAAACGCATCCTTTTTTACAAAAACCTGAAAGTTTATTACTTGTGATGGCCTTTATCATGCCATTAGTATTTTCCGTATGGATGGTGCTATTGAATAACTTTGTGGTTGAAAAAGCAGCCTTTACAGGTGTTGAAATAGGAATTTTACAAAGTTTACGTGAAATCCCCGGCTTTTTAGCTTTTACTGTTATTTACGTTCTATTATTTATTAAAGAACAACGCTTAGCTATCCTCTCTTTAGGTATAACGTCGGTAGGGGTTGCCATCACAGGCTACTTTCCACAAGTGATGGGGTTATATTTGACGACTATGTTAATGTCGATCGGGTTTCATTATTTCGAAACAGTTAATCAATCACTCACCCTGCAATGGATCAATAAATCTGAAGCTGCCCATTTCATGGGCCGAATACTTTCTGTTAAAGCCATCGCCTCATTGCTTGCTTATGCCAGTGTTTGGATTTTGATGGACTACTTTAACGTTAGTTATGAAGTGACTTATTTATTATTTGGTGGGTTAGGCTTAGTATTAACTCTCATTTTAGCCTCAGCTTTTAAACAATTTCCGCCACTTACTGAACAAAGCAAAAAATTTATTATAAAAAAACGCTATTGGTTATATTACGCACTGACTTTTTTCAGTGGTGCACGTCGACAGATTTTTGTCGTGTTTGCCGGTTTCTTAATGGTAGAAAAATTCCATTACAGCGTCGCTGAAATCAGCGCGTTATTCTTAATAAACTATGTGTTCAATTGGCTCTTTGCGGCAAAAATTGGCAGATTAATCGGTCACTTTGGAGAACGCTCAGTTTTGTTATTTGAATATATCGGATTGGTTATCTTATTTATTTGTTACGGCTTAGTAGAAAACAGTACTCTTGCGGCTTCGTTATATGTCATCGACCATTTGTTTTTTGCTTTAGCAATTGCGATTAAAACGTACTTCCAAAAAATAGCGAATCCTGAAGATATCGCCGCGACTGCCGGCATTAGTTTTTCTATTAATCATATCGCAGCAGTAGTGATCCCGGTATTATTAGGTTTAGTGTGGATAGTCAATCCCTCGTGGGTATTTTACTGTGGTGCAGGTTTTGCACTTTGTTCTTTAGGTCTTTCTTTTCTCATTCCTAACAACCCTTCAAAGGGCAATGAATTCACTTATCAAACAAAAGAAGCCTAAAAGATGGAAGAATTTGCACAAAATATCTATACCATTTTGTCTTATTTAGGCGAAGGTAAATTAATAACCTATGGGCAACTAGCGAAACAAGCCGGCTTTCCTCTTCATTCCCGCCATGTTGGCAAGGTACTAGCGAGGCTACCTAAAGATTCCCGCTTACCCTGGTTCAGGGTGGTGAATTCGCAGGGTAAAATATCTTTAATAGGCGAGGCATTTATCAGGCAAAAGACTTTATTGGAAAAAGAAGGTATAGAAATAACTGACCAAGGTAAAATTGTAAAATTTAAACAATACTTGGATTAAATATCAGTTAAAGCTTATTAAACACGAAGGTTAAAGAAGAAAACCTTAAAAATTACGAGAACAAATACCATTCAATATTTCTGTTGGCTCTTTTCTCCGTGCTCTCTGTGCAGCGCAGTGCCTTGGTGGAGCCTGGGTTTTAAAATAAAAAACCGATTAACCACGAAGACACGAAGTAAAAGAAGAAAGCCTAAAAGCTGGGATTATTCTGTTCAAATATGCGCTTATTGAATTTTCCTTGGTGATGAAATATTAAGTAGATTTTATTATAGGCATAAAAAATCCGATGTTTTTTGAGCATCGGATTCTGATTTTTCACTTAAGCATAAACAACCAGTAAATAAAGCTATTTAATATGTGGTGTGTTTGTTGTTACATGTAAGTTTTGTGCACGGTGACGTAACACATGGTCAAGTAACGTGATCGCCATTTGTGCTTCAGCAATTGGCACTGCGCGAATACCTACACATGGATCATGACGCCCTTTTGTGATCATTTCAGTTGCTTCACCATCTGTTGTGATAGTACGGCCAGGAATGGTTAAACTTGATGTTGGCTTTAATGCAATAGAAGCAATGATATCCTGCCCTGTTGATATACCGCCTAACACCCCACCAGCATGGTTAGATAAGAAACCTTCAGGTGTCATTTCATCACGATGTTCAGTGCCTTTTTGATTCGCAACAGCAAAACCATCACCAATCTCAACACCTTTAACTGCATTAATGCTCATTAAAGAATGTGCTAATTCAGCATCTAAACGGTCAAATACTGGTTCGCCTAATCCAACGGGTACGCCTGAAGCAACAACCGTTACTTTAGCACCTACTGAGTTACCTTCTTTAATTAAGGCTTTCATATAATCTTCAAGAGCTGGGATTTTACTGACATCTGGGAAGAAAAATGGGTTATTTTCTACTTCATCCCAATCAATGATATCTGGCGTAATGTCACCTAATTGACTCAAGTAAGCACGTATCTCAACACCAAATTGCTCTTTTAAATATTTTTTAGCAATTGCACCAGCGGCAACACGCATCGCAGTTTCACGTGCAGATGAGCGACCACCGCCACGGTAATCACGGTGTCCATATTTTTGATGATAAGTGTAATCAGCATGTCCTGGACGAAACAGATCTTTAATCGCAGAATAATCTTTAGAGCGTTGATCTGTATTTTCAATGATCAAGCCAATGCTACAGCCTGTCGTTTTACCTTCAAATACACCGGATAAGATTTTAACTTGGTCACCTTCTTGGCGCATCGTTGTATAACGAGATTGCCCTGGGCGACGGCGATCTAAGTCGTGTTGTAAATCAGCTTCTGTGATTTCTAAATTTGGTGGAATACCATCAATAATACAACCTAATGCTGCACCATGGCTTTCACCAAAAGTTGTCACTTTAAAAACTTGACCAATACTGCTTCCTGCCATTTTAAATTTCCCACTTTATAAATTTTGAAATCAAAAGGTACTTTATTCGACCTTTTCAGTTAATTTTTTATAAGTTGCAATGCTTCATAGATTACAACTCAAATTGCACATAGATTGAAATTTAGAGTAAATCTAAGAACTTGCCTAGCGTTAATTAGCTGTTGTTAGATTTTAATTGTATCTAGCTGTGCTTTCGTTAACACAAATACGCCATGCCCACCGATAGAGAACTCAATCCATTGGAAAGGTATTTCTGGGTAAGCAGCTTGTAAGTGAACTTGAGAGTTACCAACTTCTACAAACAACACCCCTTCTTCATTTAACATTGAGCTTGCTTGACGTAGCATATTACGTACTAAATCTAATCCATCATTACCACAGGCTAACCCTAATTCAGGCTCATGCTTGTATTCTTCAGGTAAATTAGCCATATCTTCCGCATCAACATAAGGCGGGTTAGATACAATTAAGTCATATTTTTCGTTTTCAACACCGCTGAATAAATCAGATTGGATAGGGAAAACTTGTTGTGAAACACCATGATTTTGAATATTGATATCGGCAACTTCTAACGCCTCTTCAGATAAATCAACCGCATCAACTTCAGCATCAGGAAAAGCATAAGCACAAGCAATCGCTATACAGCCACTTCCTGTACATAAATCTAAAATACGTTTGGGTGGTGTTTTAACCCAAGGTTCAAACTTAGCTTCAATTAATTCTGCAATCGGCGAACGAGGCACTAATGTACGCTCATCAACATAAAACTCTAACCCAGCAAACCACGCACTGTTGGTTAGATAAGGAACAGGAATACGTTGTTCAATGCGAATAACCACTAAATCAATTAACATTTGACGCTCACGTTTAGTTAAGCGTGATTGTAAAATCATGACATTACTTTGCAGTTCAATATTCAACGATGGCAAAATCAATTGCACTGCTTCATCCCACGCATTATCAGTGCCGTGGCCAAAAAATAGACCCGCACGGTTAAACTCGGTCACCGCCCAACGTACAACATCTTGAATGGTTACTAGTTCGTCAACCGCTTCATCACTAAAAATCGTATCCAATTTATTCTCCACTTGAGGTAAACTTCGCACATTCAACTACCTAGTTTTGGAAAAAACATGACCGATAAAAATAATGATGATGATTTTTCACTGTTTAGTGCAGAATTTGCTGGTATAAAAAAATTGCTACAGGATACCATAAAATTGCCACCGAAAAACATCAAGAATAAAGCGGTCATTAAAGAAAAACGCGAACAAAACTTTGAGCAAAGCCACTTCTCAGACGCCTTTGAACCACATTTACCTGAAGAAGGCCCAGTACGTTATAGCAGAACCGATGCACAAAAATATTTGGTGAAGCAATTACGTCGTGGCGATTTCACGCCAGAGATCATTCTTGATTTACACGGTTTGACGCAGCAGGAAGCAAAAAATGAGTTAGCAGCCTTGATTAGCTGCTGTAAAAAAGAGGGATTATATTGCTGTAGTGTGATTCATGGTATGGGTAAACATATACTTAAAAAGCAAGTCCCTTTATGGCTAGCCCAGCACCCTGATATTTTAGCTTTTCATCAAGCGCCGCTTGAGTTCGGCGGACAAGGGGCATTATCGGTATTAGTTGAATTAGCCGATTGGCAAATGAAAGAAGAAAGAAAGCGCTAATAGAAAAGGGTTATTGCTTGATAACCCAATGTTTATTGAGCATACAATAGCCTTTTAACAGGTTGATCACGCTCTCTAACACCGGACCTGATGCATGGCTGCGAGAAACCAAACACCCCACAACGGTCAGCCAACCATCATATTCATGTGAGACAGGTAATGAAATAACATGTCCTTCTTGGATCTGTTGATGAGCTAATAACTCTGGGACAACAGCCCAACCAATATTGTTTTTAACAAGTTCAATCAAGCTCATATGCGTATTTGCATACCAAGCGGTCGGGCTTATTTTATAACTAAACCACAACTCCTTTTTTTGAGTACTACGATGTACGCATTGTCGATGTGCTTTTAAATCAGCCTCACACACTAAGGGCAAAGCGGAAAGTGGGTGTTGCGGTGATGCGATAGTTAAAAATCGTGCATGCCCTAACGTAAAAAAATCCATATCGGACTTCAGTTCACCATTAACATAGATAATGCCTATATGTGCGACACCCGTTCTCACTAACTCTTCCACATCAAAAGTGGAGGTAGTAATAATCTCAAATTCGGTAATGGGAAATTGATTAGCCAATGACGATATTACCTTCATTAGCTGATCATTAATGACACTTTCATCGATCGCAATAACCAATTCATATTCATCACCCTTAGCCAATGATTCAACCTTATGATCGAAATATTGTTGTTGATGTAAAATAGATTTTGCAATCGGTAGTAAGGCTTCACCGTGTGGCGTCAAACTCGGTATGTTTTTATCTCGACTGAATAACGTTTTGTCGATCGCGATTTCAAGGTTAGCAATCGCTTGGCTTACCCCCGATTGAGCACGCTTTAACTGACGAGCAGCAGCGGAAAAAGATCCCGTTTCACAAACGGCAACAAATATTTTTAATTGTTCAAGGCTATACATCATATTTACTCTCATTAATCCCCCTTCATGCTATCACCATTCGTGATGGCTGTTAATTTTATTGTGTGATAGATATCACTATAATTAATTATCCTGCAAGTGTAGGAGCCTTTTACATCAACAAATTTAAAGAGAGAATGTTAGAGAATGAAACCGATTGAACGTATCTTTCATGCTGTATTATTTGAAGTGTTAGCGGTCGCCTTAGCGATTATTATACTGACTATATTTACAAACCATGATGCAGAATCACTATCAGGAACAATGATAGTTGTAGCAACGATTGCAATGACATGGAATTTTATCTATAACTGGGGTTTTGACCGAATGGTGACAGGTGATAAAACAAAACGAACAGTCCCATTGCGCATTGTTCACACGATCATATTTCAAGCGGGTTTATTAGTGGCAACTATCCCTGTGATCGCATTGATGTTGAACATCAGTTTCTGGCAAGCACTTATGATGGATATTAGCGTCACTATTTGCATTACGATTTATGCATTTTTGTATAACTTAATCTATGACCACACCAGAGCTTTTATTGTGCGTGCACCTGCCATACTAAGCTAGCAAGATTAACGTTAACAAACTAAGCTAAACTAAAACACTCTGTTTTTGTAGATTACAAAAGCAGGGTAAAACATAAATATCTATTATTAACAAAGACCTTTTATTAACAGTGGCTTACCATTAATAAACACCTATTTTTAGTAAATTAAATTGTTAGTTACTTGACTACAATAAACTAGAATTAATAAATTAGATCCAATAACTAGAATGTAATAACTAAAGTTTAATAAGCGGTATCATGCGTATTATTGAGTACTTTTTAGATTGTTATATATTTTAAATACGTCGAGCTGCTCTGCTGAAATTGGGCGTTGGAAAAAATAGCCTTGGGCAAAATCACACTGTTGTTGTGTAAGAGTATCCAAGCTATTTTGGGTTTCTACCCCTTCGGCTATAATTTTCATGTCTAGTTGCTTGCCCATGGCAATAATAGTCGAGGCTATCGTATCGTAATCACTGACAAAGCTCTTATCGATTTTTAATACGTCAAAGGGAGTTGTCTTAAATAACTCAAACACGAATAGCCCGTACCAAAATCATCCATCAACAATCTAACGCCCATCTCTGACAGTTCATTTAATGTTCTCAAAAAAACCGCATTATCAGAAACAGTCATACTTTCTGTAATCTCGAGGTCTAAACAATGTGGTGGTATATCAAACTCAGCCAGTATTTTTTGTACTAATTGAGGAAAATGGGGATTAAATAATTGATAAGGGGAAACATTCACCGCGATATTTAACTTACTCGCACCACTCTCACGCCATAATTTATTCTGTTGGCAAGCATTCCTCAATACCCACTCTCCTATCTCAATGATCTGCCCTGAATATTCAGCAATAGGAATAAAGATATCTGGAGATACCATCGTCTCTTCGTTTAGTTGCCAGCGCAGTAAAGCTTCTGTGCCTTGAGTAGCAAAATTATTTAGATTAACGATAGGCTGATAAACAATATGTAATTGATCTTTCTCTATTGCACATCTCAATTGTGATTCATAAGATAAGCGGCGAGTATATTCTTGACTAAAAGCATCCTGATAAAATAGATATTGGTTTTTACCCTCTTTTTTAGCTTCATACATTGCTGTATCAGCGTACTTAACTAAAGATTCTGCATCATCTGCATTACTTGGATAAATTGAAATACCAAGACTAGCAGTAACATAAACATCGGTGTTTTCTAATAAGACTGGCTCAGCAATCGTCTTGATGAATTGTGAGGCCATTTTTTCAACGTCATGTTGAACAGTCGAAAAATTCACGATAGCAACAAACTCATCGCCACCGAACCTAAAGACATAACCATTATCTCCCATCGCTTTCTCTAAACGATTAGCGATTATATTCAGTAATTTATCGCCTTGAGCATGGCCCCTTGTATCATTCACATCTTTAAAGCGGTCTAGGTCAATAAAAAAAACGGCAAATTTTTCAATACTGGGTATCAAAATATTTTTGTTTATTTGTTTGTCTAAGGCATTTCGATTTGGCAATCCAGTCAATGAATCTTTATGAGCAAGCTGTTTATTTTTTTCTTCGCTAATAACGAGTTTATCTTTTGTTTCTTGCATTCTTTTAACCACTTTTAAAATCGCTTGCGCAATGGTCAGAGCCATTAGAAAAAGAACAATCGATAATATCACTGTCGTCATCGTTGAGGCTTTGACAATAAAGTAACTCAATTTATCAACCGGTCCAATAAACTCGATTGAGTTACTTCTAAATTTTTTGTTACCTATATTAAGGTCGATTTTCATTGCTGATGGTGTGATCAACCCCAGCTCAAACAACTTAATGCTTTCTAATAAATCGTCCGCTATTTTAATATCTTTTTTACAAATGGTGATGATACATTCAGCATTAATCATTCTCATTAAAAAACGATCAACACTGCTAGGTAGTGCAACACAGGCTTCAGGCTGATCTTGAATTTTTATTACGACGGCTTTAAGTGCTTCTGTCTCTGGCAATGCATTAGGGTAACGAGCAATAAGCTCATTGAGTTCGATGATATAATTGAAGTGTTGGCTATTAAGTTGGTGGAATCTTGCGGCATCTGAAATTTTAAAAGCACAGGCGACAACAATAATAGAAAATAACGATATAAGCAGCATTAAAATAGAGAGTTGTTTATTAATCGTCATTAAAAGTCCACTTGTTGTTTGAATTTATTTTAATACTTAATGGGGTTATTAATAAAGCCCAAATTATGATGATGTAAGTTTAGGCTAACATCATAAAAGGACAAATTTTAAACAACTCGACCCAGTAAATAATTCCATACAGTACTATTTATGCAGTGCTGCTCAAATAAAGTTATCTCAGTAAACAAGCCGGTATCAATATTCATTAATTGATATTAAGTCAACTAATACTCGCTTAGGGGAAAAGTACTGAGTACTCTCTATCTCATTGACAGCTTATTCTCTATTTCAATAACCATTTCCCCTCTGCTTCAATAATCACAGTTGCTGAACTGGAAATACTTAAAAATATCGAACCATAATATCTGTTTTAAGCATCACAGTTTAAAACAACAGCAACGGATACTTAGTTAATAAGTTTGATCGACTATCAAATAACTCAATGAAGCGCGTTTAATGTATTGTAAATTAATATAAAATAAATTAATTTTTGATATAGCAAAGTCATCATTTTTACCATCCAATCTTTCACATATAAATTAAGCTATCTATTTAATTTACTTAATTTACTTAATTTACTTAATTTACTTATTTAGATAGGTTTTCTAGATAGGTTCGCTAAAAATAGATAAATCACTCTAATATTAAGGTTTACCATGATAGGAAAAATAAATAAAAGCTCACTTCTCTTAGGCCTACTTACCTTTATTTTAAGTATAAATGCAGCCCAAGCCAGTGAAAAAATACGGGTTGGAGCACTACGTTGGACATCCCATGCGGCGAGTTTTGTCGCTTATGAACGCGGATACTTTAAAGAAGCGGGTTTAGATGTTGAATTTAAATTTTTTAAAGCCGCACAACCGATGGCCATCGCTATCGCTTCTGGGGATGTAGATTTTGGTATCACAGCGGTTTCTGGTGGGTTGATTAACCTAGCAGGAAAAGGTGCTATAAAAGTGATCGGTGGCGTATTAAATGAAGAGGATGGTATCGATGGGCAAATGATCCTGGCTTCTAAAAAAGCCTATGACGCGGGGCTTAAAACACCTGCAGATTTAAAAGGGCATTCCTTTGGCATCACTCAAACTGGCTCATCTTTTCATTATATGGCACATAAAATAGCACAAAAAGAGGGCTTTTTAGACTCAGATATTAAGATGAAACCACTCCAAAAGATTGGGGCTATTATTGGCGCATTAAAAACCCAACAAATTGATGCTTGGGCGGTGGTACCTCACATTGCTAAAGAACTAATTAAAAATAAAAATATTATGTTGATTGGTAACATGTCAGACTATATTCCCAACTACCAAGTCACCACCGTTTTTACTTCATCTAACACGGCTAAAAACAAATCAGAACTGGTTAAATCATTTCTTAGTGCATTTTCAAAGGGAGGCGCTGATTTCAATGCCGCACTGGTTGATAAAAGTGCCGGCGAACAAGCCTCTAAAGACATGGTGATATTAATTCACAAGTATGTTTACAGTGATAAACCTTATGACAAAGCAGCTCCTTCTATCATCAATGGGGCAATGCGACTTAATCAAGGTGCAAAATTAAACATCGCCAGTATCGAGGATCAATTAAATTGGTTTAAAACAGAAAAGTTGGTTAAAAGTAATATAACAATGGATATGTTAGTGGATCCTCGTTATGTAGATAGCTACTAAATTAGAGTCATTTATGAACTTACATATCAACAATATTTCGCATAGTTACTCCAACGTTAATGTGCTAGAAAATATAAACCTTGAAATCAATCAACATCAGATTGTTTGCTTAGTTGGCCCTTCAGGATGTGGCAAGTCAACATTACTGAGACTTATTGGGGGCTTAGAAAAGCCTTCCAGTGGTCAAGTAACACAAATTGGGAGCCCACCAGAAAACTCCATTAACCCGCTCACCTATATATTTCAAGATTTTGCGCTACTGCCATGGCGAAATGTGTATGACAATATTTCACTGGTGCTTGAAGATCATGGCATTGGTAAAAAAGAAATAAAAAATATTGTGGATGATGTGCTCACTAGAACCAAACTCAGTGAATTTGCCAACGCAATGCCCAAACAACTCAGTGGTGGCATGAAACAAAGAGTCGCCATTGCCAGAGCGTTAAGTGTTCGCCCTGCGGTTTTACTGATGGATGAGCCACTTTCAGCACTAGATAGTCAAACGAGTGAATTATTGATGGATGACTTAGTTTCGCTTTGGGATAGAGAAAAATTTACTGCTTGTTATGTGACACACAATTTAAGTGAAGCGGTACGCCTTGGCCACAAAATTGTCGTACTCAGTCGTAGGCCCGGCACGATTAGCGAAGTTGTCACGATCGACATTCCATTAAATGAAAGAAAAAACCACACAGATGAACTAGATAAAAAACAAAAATACCTATGGAACCTGATGCGAGAAGAAGCATTGCTTGCCGACAAGGAGCTTATCAATGCCGACTAACAAACATCAAGTTAACAAAGAAGTCCCATTCAGAGGAGGTGGTTTTACACATAAACCGCTCCTTTTTGTTGGCCCACTCGTTTTTGTTTTTATCATCGCCTTGCTTGAATGGGGAACAAGTACTGGATGGATTTCAGACTTAACATTGCCTCGTCCATCTGGCGTAGCGCAGACTCTTGTTGACCTTTATCATTCTGGCCTTTTATTTAAGCACCTACTACCTTCATTAACCCGTTTACTAATGGGGTCGCTAATGGGTATAACGGCAGGCATTGCGGTAGGATTATTAATTGGGCTATTTAATCTAGTAAGAGCCGGCGCATTGCCCGTAGTTGCAGCCCTATTTCCGGTTCCAAAAATTGCTCTTTTACCTTTATTTGTAATTTGGTTCGGGATTGATGAAGGTTCAAAATATGCATTAATCGCATTAGGATCTTTCACTCCTACTGTGGTTGCTACCTATGCTGCAATCGATAATGTGGATAGAGGTTATATTCGTATGGGGCAAAGTTTCGGACTGTCATGGGTTTCGATTGTGCGTAAGATTGTATTACCGGGTGCACTTCCTGGTATTCTGTCAGGACTCAGAATCTCTCTTGCAATATCAATCATCCTGTTAGTTGCCGCTGAAATGCTGGGCGCAACTTATGGAATCGGTGCTTATGTACTTGAAGCAGGTTCACTTTATGATTTAGAACGTCTTTTTGCAGGTGTGTTTATTTTATCTGTGTTGGGCGTGATTATAAATTGGTTTGTTGGTGTATTAGAGCGCAGACTTTTAAGCTGGAGAACTTAAAGAGCACAGCTAAAGAAAAGTGTTTAAGCTTAAAAACGAAAATATACATTCCCGATTTTAAGCTTTATTAATATAGTATGCCTGCTTTTTACAGGCATACATTAATGGCTTTAGAAGTTGTATCTGATACCAGCGCTCACTTCATGAGATGTTACGCCGTCAATCTCGAAACCATCAGTGAATCCATCTTGAGAAGTTTTAGCATCCCCTAATAGAACATACTGGAGAACAGAATTCATCTAATTCCTAGCATCTGGCTATATAACTACTGCTTAATTGACATCAATATATCCAATGCTTGATGACGTTTTTCGCTATCATAAAGATCATTTGTAAATATAAATTCATCGACATTTAATTGCTGTGCGATTATTTCCAGTTTGTGTTTGATACTCGTAGGGCCTCCTATCACGCTAAGGCTTAAAAAGTTATCTACTTGTGCTTTTTCCTGTGCATTCCATAAATTATCCATGCTAGTAACAGGTGCTTTTAACCATAAACCTTGACCACGCATTAATGCCAATACACGTTGCTTTGAAGTGGTGGATAAATATTCAGCTTCTTCATCGGTTGCGGCAGCAACGAGTGGCAATGCCAGCATAAAGTAAGGCGCTTTGAGGGTATCAGAGGGTTTAAATTCACGTCGATATAACGCAACGGCATCGTGCAAAAATCGAGGAGCAAAATGGCCGGCAAACACATAAGGTAGCCCTTTTTGTGCCGCTAATTGTGCACTAAATAAACTAGAGCCTAACAACCACAGCGGCACATTTGTATTTTCACCGGGTATAGCGCGAATTGCATGCTTCCCATCATAGGGACCTAACAGCTGTTGTAACTCACTCACTTCAGCAGGAAAATTATCTGCGCGGCGTAAATCACTGTTTAATGCTTGGCTAGTTACTGGGTCACTGCCCGGTGCTCTACCTAACCCCAAATCAATTCGCCCTGGATATAAACTTTCTAGAGTACCAAATTGCTCTGCGACAACTAAGGTGGAGTGATTGGGTAACATAATACCACCTGAACCCACACGGATTTTTTGGGTATTACCGGCAATATGACCAATTAAAATCGATGTTGCAGCACAAACAATACCAGGCATATTATGGTGCTCAGCAAGCCAAAAACGATGAAAGCCAAGCTGATCGGCATGTTGCGCATACTGAGTGCTTTTTTGAAGCGTTTCTGAAACACTTGCATCTTCGCGCATCGGCGCAAGTTCTAATAATGAAAAAGGGATATTAGCTAACAATGTTCCACCTCATAATGAAAATAAACTTATTACGGCAAAAATATAACAATCATAATCAAGCTGTAAGCAGCATTTCAAGTTATAGCAAATATTCCCACTTTTCAATGACAAAGACTCTCAGCTAAAAAATAGCGAGGGTAAGATTAAAATGAAGATTATTAATTCCCCCCTATTTTATCAACAATCTCACTTCAAGCTTTCTGCCACTGGTTTGACTTCTACTGCACTATTGTCGTTTATTTTTAGCGCCACGTTCTTGGTCGTCATAACCGAAGGCGATAACACAGAAGCGATGGAGGCAAACACAATGATGCTAATACCAATACTCTGTGTAATAACAAGTTGCTCATTTAAAATAAAAAAACCTGCCAATGCACCTAAAACAGGCTCCCCACTTGTGAGTACACCATAGGTTTTGGTCGGTAAATGCCGTAATGCTTGCATCTCCAAAACTAAAGGGATTAAACTCGATAACAATGCAATGGCAATCAACAACCCCATTATTTCAATGCTCATATCACTTAAAGAAAAGGTATTTACGGCTACCGGTAATAGCGCCATCGACGCGACTATTAACCCTAATGCAGGGGCTTTAACACCATGTTGAAATCCTGCTTTTTTGCCCACAATAATATAACTCCCCCAAAAGAAGCCAGCGATTGCCGCGTACACTAACCCCCTACTATCCAAGACGACATTACTTGAAGCATTAGGGATCAGCAGGTAAATACCTATGGCTGCGAGTATCGCCCACACAAAATCACTTTTGTGCTTAGAAAATAAGATTGCAACCAATAACGGGCCAATTAATTCAACGGCCAATGCAACGCCAATGGGGATAGTTTTAATGGCCAAATAAAAAAACAAGTTCATACCAGCAATGGTGAGACCATAAACAAACACTGAGCCTATATTTTGACCTGTTATTTTAACCTCCCACACACGACATACAAAGAACAACATAACCGCAGCCATACTTAAGCGCATAAAAGTAACACTTTCAGGCTTGATAAAAGAAAATATAGACTTCGCCAATGACGCCCCCACTGTGATTGATAGCATCGCAACTATTATTGCTACAACAGCGAACAGAGTTTGATTTTGATTGATTAAAGAACGCATAGGCTTCTCACTTTGATTAAAAAATCTACATGATAAAATTTATCAATAGTGAGTGATTAATATTGTTTATTTAGCGAGTAATATGATAAAAATTATCATTATTAACTTAAAAAAGGCCTTGTAATTATGGATAACATAGATCTTAAGATTCTTCACCAACTACAAACCGATGCTAGGGCATCGATTGCGGAGATTGCAGCACAAATCGGTCTATCTGAACCTGCTTGTTATCGTCGAGTAAGAGAGTTACGCAAAAGTGGTGTTATTGAAAAAGAGATGGCCATCATCAAACCTAAAAATATGGGCTGGCCATTAAGTATGATGTTATTGGTTGAGTTGGAACGAGATCATAGCACTATCGTCAATGCATTTTTAAGCAGAATAAATAAACAACCAGAAATTATCGACTCATGGTTTGTAACAGGCGATTATGATTTAGTTTTACAAGTGATCGCAGCAGATATGGAAGCCTTTGATCAATTCACACAACAGGTGCTTCATAAAGATAATAGTGTCAAAAACTTTAAAACCTTAGTCGTGATGCGTCACTCCAAAGCACATGGTCCTATTCCACCAGCCAAAAAATAAAGTCAGATTAATCTTCAAGTTCTTGCTCATTACCTTACATCGGTTCATGTCCACAAGGAGTAAGGAGCAATATTACTAGTATCCATAAAGTGCCATCATTAACCCGATTAAAATTACGCTGATAATCTACCTATATTTACCAAGACTTTTGAGTGTTTCAGGTTTAACTTTATCGAGTTCTTCCGAGCGAATCATTCCTTTAAGACAAATGAGAATAGCCAAAACAAACATACCAGAAATGGTAATGAAAGAGTCGATAGTATAGGTGAAAACATAATGCGAGTAACAATCTATAATTCCTGTAGCGCTGCCGCCTAGTATCAAAGTGCAGGCCATCCTGGCTAATGCAAAATGTTTATTGGTTTTTTTGTGGCCGCACACCACAATTCACTTTACTTTACTTTGCTTTACTTATCGACAACGAGGTTACTTAATCATTTATTGATGCATTGCTTTAACTAAAGCAAAAGGTGCATCTTTTGATACTTATCAGCCTTGTGAACGGTATCCGCTAGACTTTTTATTAGTCAAA
>Ga0316197_10000455_pt1 | contig 28373 bp, 29 predicted proteins | sample OudBiesiAoxic_MG_FD_204939 | JGI IMG/M metagenome (GOLD analysis project Ga0316197, IMG submission 204939) | Coastal sediment microbial communities from Oude Bieten Haven, Netherlands - site A oxic | ecosystem: Environmental > Aquatic > Marine > Coastal > Sediment | place: Netherlands... | reverse complement strand
AAGTAAAAAAAAATATGCCAAGAAGCCTTTTTTTTAAGGCTTGCTTGACATGCTTAAATTTTAAAATTATACTTAAATTAATAAAAAACATAAATTTTTTATCGTATTAAAAATTATCATAGGAACTATTTTTCTATTTGCAGACTTTTCTGGACACCCTCGCCATAGGCAAAAACTCTTTTTTATTTTTCGAAAGTTCCCTTAACTATAGCAACTTTATTTTCTACCATTACTTTTCCTAGAGCCAGAACACCATCTATATTTAAATTTTCATCTAAGATAACTAGATCTGCATCAAAACCTTCCTCTATAAATCCTTTTCCTTTTAATTTAAATATTGTTGCAGGATTAGAAGTGATTACTTTTATTATTTCTTCTAATTTTAAATTTTCCTCTTCTATTCCTGTTTTTACAGCTTCATATAGAGTTTTACATTTTCCTAATTTAACTCCTTTAAAATTTCCTTCTGAATCATATTCAGGTAAACTTCCTTGACCATCAGATGTAAAGGTGATTTGAGATATATTAATTCCTGCTTCTAAACACAATTTTGTGGCTTTTCCACATTTAACCTCTCCATCGGCTAAAAATTCAGGTGTTGTTGAGGTAGTGAAATCTAAATTTCCACCTCTTTTACCGTATTTTAATGCCGCTTTAAATAAATAAGGATTTCTATTCATGTGGGTAGGAACAAACTGTTTGATGGGTAGTGCTCCTTTATCGATAACCTCTAAAAGGAGATCTGTTACTTTATGACTGTCTCCCATATGAACTCCTATAATTCCAGCTTTTCCAGATAAAATTCCTCCTAACCTTGTATCAGATCCTACTCTTAGTAATTCATCCACTGTAGGATGGGAAGATCTATGATCAGCAACTGCTAATTCGCCACATCCAATTACTTCTTCTATTAAAATAATATCATCTGTAACTTTACCTGTTAGAGTTCTCACAGGTATTTCATAGGATCCTGTAAGTACAAATGCAGATACTCCCTCTTCTTTTAATCCCTTTGCTTTAGCAATTAAATTTGACATAGTTCTTGTGGTTCCATCTGTTCCCAATACACCTATCACTGTAGTAACACCAGCAGTTGTCATATCTGTTAATTGGATCTCTGGAGTTCTAGATTTAAAACTTCCCTCTCCCCCTCCTCCACAAATATGAACATGGGAATCAATAAATCCAGGGACTATTTTTTTCCCTTTTAGATCTATAATAGTTACTAAGTTTGAATCTATATCTATTAAGTTTTCTATTTTTGCTATCTTGCTATCTGCAATTAAGATATCTTTTTTACCAATATATTTTGGAGTATATACCTCTGCATTTTTTAATAATTTTATCATCTTACTCCCCCCTAAAAAAAAGCGAATAAACCCTAAGATTTATTCGCTATTTAAAATTTACATCATTGAACCTAGAGCTAATAGTACTATAGTCATTACTATAAATGTAATAAATAATGGCATTACAAATTTTAACCATTTGGTATATGATACTCTTGCTATTGCTAATCCACCCATTACTACTGACGATGTAGGAGTAAGTAAGTTTAATACTCCTGATGCAGATTGATACCCAGTAACTACTACACTCTTTGCCAACCCAGAAAACTCTCCCATTGGAGCCATAATAGGCATAGATAATGTAGCTAGTCCTGAAGTTGAAGGGATCAAGAAAGACATAGGTAGGTAGAATAAATATGAGATAATAGCAAATGCTGTAGAACCTACACCAGTTAATGCTTGTTCTCCCCAAAACAATACAGTATTAGTCATTCCACCTGCATTCATTACAATAGTAATTCCTCTAGAAACACCTACGATTAAAGCTACACCTAAAAGATCTCTAGCACCATTCATAAATACAGCTACAATCTCCTTTTCTTTCATCCCATATATCTTTCCAATAAATATAGCAGAAACCAAAAATAATGTAGTCATCTCTCCAAACCACCAGTCACCAAGAGGAACCATTCCACCTAGTATTTTTCCAATTACCGGTAGGTTTAAGAAAAAGTTATTTATATCTTCAAATATAGTTATATTAAATTTATACGCCCAAGGAATTACTCCTAAGATCATAATGAAAAAAGTACCACCAAATATCCAAAGGATTAGTTTTCTTTTAGGATCTAATTCTGGAATTTCTTGTGTAGTTGTTCCTAAGAAATGATCTTCATTTGATTTCTTTAAATCAAATATTATAGATTTACTTGGATCTTTTTTTACTTTTTCAGCGTATCTCATAACATAAAATATAGCAAAACTAAGTAAGATTACCATCATTATAAGTCTTAAACCAAGTCCGTCACCAATAGAAATTTCAGCAAATCCTGAAGCTACTCCTGTAGCAAATGGATTTACTGTAGAGCATAGAACACCTGTTCCTGCTCCTAACATAATTACTCCTACTGCTGTCATCGCATCATATCCTGCTCCAATAAATACTGGTATTAACAAGGGATAGAAAGCAATTGTTTCCTCTGCCATTCCAAAGGAAGTTCCTCCTGCTGCAAATATCATCATAAGGATAGGAATCATTATTTTTTCCCTTCCCTTTAGTTTTTTTATAACTTGCCCAATTCCTGCATCTATAGCACCTGTTTTCATTACGATACCTAAAAATCCACCAATTACTAATACAAATAGCGCAATATCTTTGGCTTCATAGAAACCGTTGATAGGAGCATTGATTACTTCCCATAATGCTTGTGGAGTTGATTCCACAACCTTATATGTACCAGGAATTGGCTGATTAGTTCCCTCTATATAGTCATATGTTCCCGCTGGAATTATCCAAGTAAATATTGCGACTACAACTATTATACCAATCAATACAGTATAGGCCGTTGGCATTTCAAATTTCTTTTTTTTCATTTTGTCCCCCCTAGTATATATATAATTATTAAAAATGTTAAATAATGTTACTTTTAGTATAAAATATGAACGGTATAAAGTCAATATTTTTATTTGTTTAATCTTAGTAATTTTAATTTTTTAAAAATATCTAAACCATAGATATATATTAGCAACAATTAAATTTTGAACCGCTATTATTAATCCAAATTTCATAAATTTTCCAAAACTTATCTTACACCCAGCCTTACTGGCAGAGTTTATAGCTACAACATTGGTTGCAGATGCTAGAATAGTTATATTTCCTCCTAGAAGTGATCCCATAGAAAGTGCCCACCAAAGTGTTGTAGTCTGAATTCCTTGAAAATTAGTTGTCATAAAATGAATTATTTTAGAAACCATAGCTGCATTGGCTACATTTCCAATTATAGAGGTAAATAATGCTGATACCCACATTATCATACTAACTGCCAATGGGAAATTTCCCTTAGTGTATTTTATAATATTATTTCCAATAATATTTACGAGACCTGTAGCTTCTATTCCCTGTACTAGGATAAATAATCCCATAAAGAAAAACAAGGTATCCCATTCTATATGCTTAAACACTTCTATAGGTTCTCTTTTAGTTATTAATATTAAAATAACTGCACCGCTTAGAGCTATTATTGCTAGTCCTTTATCTATGAAGTTATTTACTAAAAAACCAAAGATTACTAAGGCAAATATAGTAGCAGATTCTTTTAGTAATTTCATATCCTTTAAGGATCTAGAAGCATCTAGTTCCATTACCCTAGCTTTTAAATCTCTAGAAACTGTCATCTTCCTACCGTACATAAAATAGACTGTAATAATTAGCATAATTAATGAAATAATAGCTATTGGAGCTGTATTTATTAAAAAATCATTAAATCCAATCTTACCTTCTGAACCTATAATAAGTTGAGTTGGATCACCTATAAGAGTAGCTAATCCCCCAATGTTAGCTGACATTATTAAGGTCATAATATATACAAATGGATCAACTTTAAGTTGGTTAGCTAGTAAGATTGATACTGGTGCCATGAGTAAGATAGTAGTCACATTATCTAAAAATGCTGAACAAACTGCAGTTATTACTGCTAAAAGTACTAATAATGGAAATGGTTCTCCTTTAACTAATTGCGCTACTTTTACTGCTAGATATTGAAATACCCCTGTTTCAGAGATAAAGTGAACAATGATCATCATTCCTACTAGTAAAAGAATTATTTCTAATCTTGAACCAATAGCGTTAAGTGCTTCATGTTCATTTATTATTCCCACCAATGCCATGGATAATCCCCCTAAAAGAGTAGCTATTGGGCCTGGAACTTTTTCTGTTATTATCAAATAAAATGTTGCTATAAATATAATTAAACCTATTGCTAGTTGCATACTTGTTTTCCTCCTAAATACCTAAACTTATATATGTAAAACTTTTTTGATTATATGTGATCTTAAGATAGTACCGTAATATTTATCGTTCTCAACCACATATATTCTAGTAAAGCCTTTATTTACAATTAGTAGGCATATTTCCATGATAGGAGTTTTCCTATCTACAATTACTGTTTTTTCTCTATATATATCTTTAATACTAGTTGTTTTTTCATTTTTTAAATATTCCTCAAAGGGTTCACCAATAGTAAAGAAGTTTAAGTCATCCATTACTGAGGTATAGCTAGGCATACCAAATGAAATAAGTTCTCTTTCGGTCATCTCTCCTAAAAAATACCCATTGTCATCTACTACTGGAAATCCTGATTTTTCTTCAGTAATAAGTCTCCTAGCTATATCTTCTAAGGTATCGTCTGGACTAACTGGTTTTATTGTGGGATCCATAACATCTTCAGCAGTAATTTTATTTTTTATATCAACATCTATATCACTTAAAAGGTCATAGACTTCGGTACTTGTTTTTGCGTTTTTTAGTTTTTCTAATAAGGGTTTATCTTTAATAACTATCTTAGAAATAGAGGACATAATTTTCAAAATAATCTTATTCTTTAAAGTTTCAGCTGTAATCAGAAAAAATATTTTTACTAGATCTTTATTTCTCATATCTGCCATATGGCATTCAATGGGTTCTTTCATAATACCAATAGATATAAGGATATCATCATATTCATCCACCCTGGCATGGGGGATAGCAATCCCGTTTCCCATAGCTGTAGAGACCTCTGCTTCCCTTGCAAAAACAGATTTTTTTATTAAATCTAGGGACTCATTAAATGTCTTGTCGTTTTTAGCTGTATTATTTATCATTTGATCAATGATATCTTCCTTTGTATCCCCCTCTAAATTTAGGTAGATACACTTAGGATTTAAGTAACTTGATAATTTCATACATAACCTCCAAATTATTATTTAATTATAACTTTTTCAAGCTTTTATCTTTTTTTTTGATTAAGATTACAGTGAAAAAACTTATAAATACATCTATAACTATATTACTTATAAACTCCTTAAATTGTCAAATTTAATACCTAGAACGTTCTTCAATAGATCGTTTATTTTTATTTTTGAAATTTATAATATATATGTATAATAAATTTTAAACTTAATTAAAAAATATCTAAATGAAAATTTAATTTTTCAATATATTATGTTTTAAATAAAAATCATAATATACTGCCCTGAAAAACTATCGTCTTTATTTAGATCTACAGTAAATCACTATATCTTAATTATACAACGCAAGCCTCTAAAAATGGAAATAATTTTTCTATTGTTGTAGTTCTTTATAATATTTTGACTGATTATATTTTTTATAAAAAAATAGCGATAAAAAGTTATTGGATAACTTGATTTTTAGAAAAAAACAAAGGTAATTTAAGTTTATATAAATAAAATTGAAAAAAACTAAGTATTAATGGTAAAATATGAGGTAAATTATAATTCTAGGAGGAAATAAAATTGAATAAAAAACCTTGGGATAAAGGAATTGCAACAAAAATGCTTACAGAGGAACAAATTGCAGTAAGGGTAGCTGAACTAGGAGCTCAAATTACAAACGATTTTAGAGATAAAGAGGGGGATATAATTGTAGTATGTCTTTTAAAAGGATCAATTATATTTATGGCAGATCTATGTAGAAAAATTGAATTACCATTAAAGATGGATTTTATGACTATATCTAGTTATGGAAATGAATTTATATCAACGAGAGAAGTAAAGATAAAGAAAGATTTAGATGAAAATATCATGGGAAAACATGTAATTGTTGTAGAAGATATAATTGATTCTGGAAATACACTAAAGACAGTATTAAAGATGCTAGGGCATAGAGGTCCTAAGTCAGTTTCATTATGTACACTTTTAAATAAACCTTCAAGGAGAGAAGTTGAAATTGATGTACAATATATTGGTTTTGAGATAGAGGATGAGTTTGTATTAGGTTATGGATTGGATTATATGCAAGAATATAGAAATATACCCTATGTAGGTATTATGGGGAATTTAGAAGACTAAGGAGATAAATAAAAAATGAAATATACAATAGATGTAATGATTTCAAAGGAAGAGATTGCAGAGAAAGTAGCTGAGTTAGGAGATAAAATAAATAAAAAATATATAGATAGTGAAGAGTTAGTATTAATTGCTCTTTTACGTGGGTCGGTAATATTTATGGCTGATATTGCACGGGAATTAAAATTAGAAAATGTAAGACTTGATTTTATGACTGTATCTAGTTATGGAAATTCTATGACCTCTTCTAGAGATGTAAAGATAAAAAAAGATATAGAGGACTCTATCCAAGGTAAAGATGTTCTTATTGTAGAGGATCTTATAGATACAGGTTTTACTCTTAGTAAAGTTGTAGAAATTTTAAAGATTAGAGAACCTAAATCACTTAGTATTTGTACACTTTTAGATAAACCAGCTAGAAGGGAAGTCAATGTAGATGTTGAGTTTTCAGGATTTCAAATTCCAGATGAATTTGTAGTAGGTTACGGGATAGACTATGCTGAAAAACATAGGGAACTTCCATTTGTTGGAAAAGTAGTATTAGAAAAGTAAACTATAAACAAAGGAAGGTGAAAGATGGCATTTAAACATAAAAAAAAATATGGACAAAACTTTTTAACCAATGCAAGTGATGTCTTACATAAAATTATAGAGGTTTCAGGTGTAAATTCAAATGATGCTATAGTAGAGATTGGACCTGGGGAAGGAGCCCTTACAGAGTTACTATTAGAACATGGAAAAAAAGTAACGTGTATGGAGATAGATACAGATCTAGAAAGGATACTTAGAAAAAAATTTGATACCAATCCAAAATTTAACCTACTCATGGGAGATGTATTAGAGGTAGACTTTCAAGAAAAAATAGGTGAGCCTATAAAAGTGGTAGCGAATATTCCTTACTATATAACCTCCCCAATTATCCAAAAGATAATAAAAAATAGAAATATTATAAGTGAAGTTTATATAATGGTACAAAAAGAAGTGGCTGAAAGGATCTGTGCAAAATCAGGAAGTGAAAGGAGTGTCCTTACATTGTCTGTGGAATATTATGGAGATGCCAAATATCTATTTACTATTCCAAAAGAAGATTTTGAGCCAGTACCTAAGATTGATTCAGCATTTATGTCTATCAAACTTCGTACTGATAATAAATATGAGAAACTAGTAGATGAAGCTATATTTTTTAAATATGTAAAGGCAGCTTTTGCTACTAAGAGAAAAAATATACTAAATAATCTGTCTAATCTAGGATTTAGTAAGGTTGAGTTAAAAGAAAAATTAGCTACCATAGGTATCGAGGGAAATAGAAGAGCAGAATCTATAACTATTGATGAGTATATGGAGCTTATTAGAGTATTAGAAGAAAAAGAATAATTAAAGAGTTAAGAATGGATATAAAAAATCCATTCTGAATTTTTTTATTAACGGATAAAAAATTACCATAGGTATGAGGGAGGTAAAAAATTATGATGAGAAGTTACGAGTTTTTCATTCAAACCGAAAGAAAACATATAGATTTTATAAATAAAGTAATGGAAGCTTATGAAGGACTAGGAATAGTTAGGACTTTAGATGCTAAGTTGGGAACAATAAAGATTATATCTACGGAATTCTATGCAGATGATGTAAGGGGAGTTGTAAAAGATTTAGATGAGATGGGAGTATATGCTAAGATAACCTATGAGGGGTCTTGGAAGGGTGTACTATAAGATAAATTCAAAAATTAAAAACCAGGGAGGAATATAAAGATGGAAAAATTAGAAAAATTACTAAAGTATATAGTTTCAGAAATGGTAAAGACACAAGATGCTATAAATATAACACATGAGGAAAAGAAAGATCTTATTATATTTAAAATAAGAGTAGCTGATGGTGAACTTGGAAAAGTAATAGGTAAAAATGGTTTGACTGCGAATTCAATTAGAGGTGTAATGCAAGCAGCAGCAGTAAAAGATAAATTAAATGTAAATGTAGAATTTTTAGATTAATTAGGAGGTAGGAATATGGAATTAATTTCAGTAGGAAAAATTTCTGGAACTCACCATCTAATGGGAACATTGAAGGTTTCTTCAAATTTTGAAGATCTGAGTATATTAGTTGGATCTAAGGTAATTATAAAAAATACTAATGGAATGAGTAGAATATTAACTGTTACAAATATAAAAAAATTAAGCCCTAAAAGATTAGCTTTTGATTTTGAAGAGATAACTAATAAAACAGAAGGGACTGCTTTATCTGGATATTCTATCTATGTAAGAAAAGATATCTTAGGATTAGAAGAGGATGAATACTATGCTTCTGATATTATTGGGATGATGGCTGTGACTGTAGAAGGGGAAGAGTTAGGGGAAATTTCTGACGTAATGGAAACAGCAGGTCATGATATCTATATAATTGGTAAAGGGAAAGAAGAAATAATGGTTCCTTCAGTAGAGGAATTTGTAAAAGATATTGATTTCGAAAAGAGAGTAGTAACTTTTGATCTAATAGAGGGAATGAGACCATGAAAATAAATATTTTAACTCTTTTTCCTGCTATGTTTGATGGGTTTAAAAGTGAAAGTATAATTAAGAGAGCTATAAATAGTGGATCATTAGAGATAAATATTATAGATATAAGGGATTATACCTTTGATAAGCATAATACTGCTGACGATACTCCATTTGGTGGAGGAGCAGGAATGGTGTTAAAAGCTGAACCTATTTTTAAGGCTTTAGAAAAAACTTTTGGAAAGGTAATATATACTTCACCTCAAGGAATAACACTCAATCAAAAATTATCTAATGAGTTAAGTTCTGAAGAAGAGATAACCATAATAGCAGGTCACTATGAAGGTATAGATGAAAGGGTTATAGAAAAAAAAGTAGATTTAGAGATCTCTATCGGAGACTTTGTTCTAACTGGAGGAGAGTTACCAGCAATGGTTATAGCTGATTCAATAGCTAGACTTCTACCTGGTGTAATAAATAAAGAGTCCTATGAACAGGATTCATTTTATAATGGTCTATTAGATCATCCTCACTATACTCGTCCAGCAGAATTTGATGGATTAAAAATTCCAGAGATATTACTTTCTGGACACCATAAAAATATAGAATTATGGAGAAAAAAAGAGAGTCTTAAAAGAACTTACTTGAGAAGACCTGATCTATTAGAAGGCAGAGAATTTACAAAGGAAGAAAAAAAGTTATTAAAAGAGATAGTGGAAGAATTTAAAAATAATAACTGATAAAAAAGAATTTCTTAAAAGGGAGGAGAATTAATTTTGATATATTCTTTAAGAGGTAAAAAACCAAAGATAGGTAAAAATAATTATATAGCTCCTAGTGCTACTATAATAGGAGATGTTGAGTTAGGTGAGGATGTAAGTATTTGGTTTGGAGCTGTAGTACGTGGAGATATGAGTAAGATCAACATTGGGGATAGTTCTAATATTCAAGATAACTGTACAGTTCATGGAGATGCACCTTATCCTGTTACTTTGGGAGTAGGAGTTACTGTAGGACATAATGCTATCATTCATGGATGCACCATAGGTGATAATTGTTTGATCGGAATGGGAGCTATTTTATTAAATGGAGCAACTATACCTAAAAACTGTTTGGTAGGAGCTGGATCTGTTGTAGGTGCTAATCTAGAGGTTGAAGAAGGAAGCTTAGTAATTGGAAACCCTGCTATAGTTAAGAAAAAATTATCAGATAAATATATTGAATATCTAAAGTACGCGAAGGATGTATATATAAAAGATATAGATATCTATACAAAGGAATTAGAAGAAGTAAAATAGAAAAAAGGAGAAGATAAATGAGAGAAAAAATATATTTAGGTTTGGTACACTATCCTGTGTATAATAGAAACCAAGAAACAGTTGCTACATCGGTAACAAATTTTGATATCCATGATATATCTAGAAGTTGTAAGACATATGATATAAAAGGATATCATATAATTACTCCAGTAGATGCTCAAGTAGAATTGACTAGTAGAGTAATTGGATATTGGAAAGACGGATTTGGCGGGAACTATAATAAAGATAGGGAGGTAGCATTCTCTAGTACATTTGTAACTGAAAGTATAGAAAAAGCTGTAGAAGATATAGAAAAAACTGAAGGGAAAAAACCAGTAATTATAACTACTTCTGCAAGAGTCTATGATAACTCAATCTCATATGAAGATATGAGTGAAAAAATATATAATGACGATAATGTTTATCTATTATTATTTGGAACAGGTCATGGTTTAATAGATGAGATCATGGATAGTTGTACTCATATTTTAGATCCCATAAGAGGGAAGACGAAATATAATCATCTGTCAGTAAGATCGGCAGTTGCTATAATCTTAGATAGATTATTAGGAGAAAAATAAAAAATAAGCCCTCTACTATTAAATAATAATAGAGGGCTTATTTTTTTAATATATATTTTATTTGCAGACTTTTTTGGATAGTCCCATTAATAGATTGAAATACCTAAATTTTCTTTCATCTTATTAAAGTCAACTTTTCTATATTTTGCTAAAGATCTAATTTGGTTTTCATCAATTTTTCCAAGGTCGAAGTATTTGGCATTTTCACTAAAAAATAGTAGACCACAAACACTATGGATAGGAGTCATAGTATAGGTTGGGCTAAGAGTTATTCCTAACTCCCAAACATCCATGAGATCAAATATTTCTTTTTTCATAGAGTGATCAGGTAAAATTGAGTAACCAAATGCTGGTCTTATCTCAACATTTATTATTTTACTTACTTCCTCTTCTAAATAATTAGAAGCAGCTTCTGCCAATCTATTTCCAAGTAATTTATACATTATATCTTCATACTCTGTTTTTCCAGAGATAGTATCAATAGATACTACAAAAGTTCCAATATAATCTTTAGTTTCTACAAAATCTGTTAGGGATAAAGATGTTTCCCATTGTTGTGTTCTTACCATAGGAAGATCCAAATCATTAATTTTTAAGATGTCGTTTGGTTTTTTTTCTACATTGAAGACCCCATACCTTGCAGATATCTTTAAATTTATATCTTTCAATATTTTTAAATATTTTTTACCATCCTTTAAGATCTCATCTTCTTTGGAAGTTTCTTTAACCTTCCAATTGTGCAAGAATATATCCCAATCAATATATTTTTCTAAATTTTCAAGAGTTATTTTTATATCAAAAATACCTGTTTTTGATGGTTTAATTACTTTATTAATGATTTTATTTCTTTTATTAAAGGCCTCTTCTAAACTTAAATAAGTTTTACTTTTTTCATTTTTTTTATAAGCCTTTCTTAACACTTTATATGAATCAAGGATTGAATCTATATATATTTGATTTTTGGTTAATACTTTATCCAATACTAATACAGTATTAGAAGCATCTGTGAGATGAAATACATTACCAATATAATTTGGCTCTATTTTTATTGCTGTATGAAGATCAGATGTAGCGGCACCTCCAACGAAAAGAGGAATATTTATATTTTCCTTTGTCATCTCTTTAGCTATTTTTGTCATCTCGTAAAGAGAAGGTGTAATTAAACCGCTTAGAGTAACAGCATCAACTTTTTCATTTTTAATTGTAGTTATTATTTTGTCCATAGAGGTCATTACTCCTAAATCGATAATCTTATACCCATTACATTCTAAAACAGTTTTTACTATATTTTTTCCAATATCATGAACGTCACCGTCTACAGTGGCCATAACTATGGTCCCTTTATTATCAATATCAACTTTTTCATTTTCGATAAATGGTGTTAAATAAGTTACAGCTTCTTTCATTATTACAGCACTTTTAACTACTTGAGGTAAAAATAATTTACCAGTATTAAAATATTTTCCAACTCTCTCCATCCCTTCCATCAATATATTTTGTATAATTGATATGGGAGAATAATCTTTTAATAATAAGTCTATAAGAGTTGTTAGATTTAATTTATTTCCATTAACTAAGTTATCGATAATCTGTTCCCTTGGATTTAATTTTTCACCTACAGGTTTTATAGTAGTTACTTTTTCTATCTGTTCATCAAGGATTGAGTCTAAGATATCTTCTGTATTCATTATTAAACTATAGATCTTATCTTCTAAAGATTTACTTATTCTAATTATATTTTCTCCAGGATTCATAATTACCATATCTAATCCATTTTTTTTGGCTAAATTTAAAAAGATTTGATGGATTGCATATCTCAGTGGATTATTTCCCCTAAAAGCAAATGAAACATTACTGAGTCCCCCACTTGTTTTAGCATAGGGGAGATTTTCTTTTATCCATTTTATTGAATTTATATAATCTTTTGCATAATCTCTGTCTGTTTTTTCACCTGTACCAATTGTTAAAATATTTGTATCAAAAATAATATCAGTAGGTAAAAATCCTATTTCTAATAATAGATCATAAGATCTTTTAGAAATTTCTATTTTTTTTCTAAATGTATTTGCTTGGCCAAATTCATCAAAGGCCATCACTACCAAAGCAGCACCATATTTTTTAACTATTTTAGCTTTTCTAATAAATTCTTTTTCTCCATCTTTTAGACTAAGGGAGTTTACAATTCCTTTAGATGGAAGATTTTTTAGCCCTTCCTCTATGATATCAAAATTAGAAGAATCAATCATAACAGGGATATTAGCAGTATCTGTAGAAGATAAAAGTATTTTTATATATTTTTTCATCTCAAATTTAGAATCTATCAATCCATCATCTAGATTGAGATCTAAAATATTAGCACCTTTTTTTACTTGAGTTCTTGAGATTTCTAAAGCTTCATCGTATTTTTTTTCTTTTATAAGTCTTGCAAATTTTCTAGATCCTGCTATATTATTTCTTTCCCCTATAATTAAAAATCCTTTTTCAGTTAAAATTTCATTTCCTGAAATATTAAATTCTAAAGATCTTTCTTTTAAAATCCTAGGTTTTTGATCTTTGACTGCATCTGCTATGAGTTTTATATGTTTAGGAGTTGTCCCACAGCATCCTCCTATAATATTTATTCCAGAATTAATGATCAAATTATTTAATATTTCTAAAGTTTCTTCTGGCGTTTCACTATATTGTCCTAGTTCATTTGGGAGTCCAGCATTTGGATATATAGAGATAGGTTTATGAGTAAATTTCCCTAATTTATCTATAAGAGGCAATAATTCAGTAGCTCCAAAAGAACAGTTTAAACCAAAAGATATGATTGAGTCTCTATCCAAAGAAATAACTAATGATTCTATAGTTTGTCCAGATAATATCCTTCCAAATTTATCAACTGTAGCTGAGATCATTATAGGAAGAATTTTTTTCTCTTCTTCAAATATTTCCTCTGCACCAACAACTGCTGCCTTTGCATTTAAACCATCAAATATAGTTTCAATAAGGAGGATATCTCCACCACCATGGAGAATTCCTTTTATTTGTTTTTTATAGGCTTCTTTTAGTATATCAAAATCTACTTCTGATGAATCGATACTTATACTTTTATTTGAAGGGCCTATAGATCCTGCTACCCATATTTTTTTACCGGTCTTTTTAAAATGATCTGAGGCTACTAATTTAGCTAGTTGAGTACCTTCAAAGGATACTTCATATGACAAATCTCCCAGATTATAATCTGACATAGATATGGTATTACCGTTAAAGGTATTGGTTTCTATAATATCTGCTCCAGCCGTTATATAACTATTATAAATTTCTTTTATGATATCAGGTTTAGTAAGATTTAGAACTTCATTTGCACCCTTTAACTTAGAAGGGAAATCTTTAAATCTCTTTCCTCTAAAGTCATCTTCAGTTAAATTATAGTTTTGTATAGACGTCCCCATGGCTCCATCTAAAACCATTATTTTTTCTTTTAAAATATCTTTTATTTTCATCTTTATCTTACCTCCACTACTATTGTGTTATCCTACTAACATCTTTAACCAATTTTTATAAAAAATATTTCTATGTTCATCCCATGTAAATAATATTTCTTTATTTGGATCATTGTCTCTATAATAATTTTCTGGGATATTTTTTAAATCTCTATGATATTCTTTATTTAGGCTGTCTATTTGATATTCACCATGTCCTGAGATATAGATGTTTTTTAAATCTTTTGTAGCGGCCATATATACTCCGACTTTTTTATTTTCTGCAATTACCACGAGCCCAGCTTTAATAATATCCTCTTTTTTATTACAGGTATTTCTTGAATGTGGAGCATGAAATTTATCTAATTGAATCAATTTATTTTTATAAACTTTATGATTAAAAATTCCAAAGGTTTTTTCTTTCAGAGGATATTTTGAAATGTTATAATGATGATATAAAGCTCCTTGGCTAGCCCAGCAAATATAAATACTAGGAATATTCAAATTAAATGCAGATTTTAATTCATTCCAATATCTCATATCTTCAAATTTTATATCCTCTATAGGAGCCCCTGTTATAATTAATCCTTGATAGTTTTTTTCTTTTAGTTTACTCAGGGGAATATAGTTTTTTTCTAAATATTCCATTGGGGTATGTTTTGAAATATGATTATCTGGATATAAAAATTCAATTTCTACTGTTAGACTATATCTTCCTAAAATATTAAAAAATTGGGATTCAGTCTCCTCTTTAAATGGCATTAAATTGATAATTCCTATTTTTATTTCAGCTGTGGAATTTTCTTCGTTTTTAAATAGGATGCCGATATCTTTAGAACTTTTTATTCCTCTTAAATCATTATTACATAGAATAGATATTTTAATCGACCTCCTTAATTCCTTCTCTGATATATTTTATATTTTCTAAGATTTTTTTGGTTACACTGACTTTATTCATAGTATATATATGGATTCCTTCTACTCCAGAAGCGATAAGGTCAATGATCTGTTCTGTGGCATAGGTTATACCAGCTTCCTCTAATGCTTTTGGATTATCTTTAAACTTATCCAATATAGTTTGAAATTTTCTAGGAATCCTTGCATTACATAGTTCCCTTACTTTTTGAATCTGTTTATAATTTGTCACTGGTAATATTCCTGCAACTAAGGGAATATTTATATTTAATTTTTGAGTTTTTTCTTTAAATTTATAAAAATCTTCATTGTCAAAAAATAATTGTGAGACCAAAAAATCAGTTCCAGAATCTACCTTTGTCTTTAGATGAAAAAGATCTAATAGATCATTGTTTTCAAAGTGTACCTCAGGATAGAATGCTCCCCCTATAGAAAAAAAATTTTCTTTTTTTATATGTTTTACTAGATCACTGGCATAGCTAAATTCTGAATTATGAATTTTATTTCTAGGTATATCTCCTCTAAGGGCTAAAATATTTTTTATTTTATTGTTTTTTAGTTGTTTTAGAGTATCATCTATAGATTCTTCGGTAGCCCCTATACATGTTAGATGAGCCATGGTTTCTATTTTATTTATATTTTTTATCCTCTTGGTAATCTCAACGGTTCGTTCTTGGGAAGTTCCTCCTGCTCCATATGTAACACTTATATAATCTGGCTTTAATTCTGATAGTTCATCGATTGTTTTATATATTTTTTCTACTGGGGATTTATCATTTGGTGGAAAGATCTCAAATGATATTACCGTATCTTTATTTTTAAATATATCTTTTATTTTCATAATTTCTCCTTTTTTTAAATATATATATATCATTTTATAGTTGTTAATAAAATAAAAAGTTAATTTATTTTAGAATTTATTATTGCATTTTTTAAATCGGAGATGATATCATCTATATTTTCTAATCCTATTGAAATTCTGATCATATTTGGTTTTATTCCAGCTGCTTTTAACTGTTCATCATTTAGTTGACTATGAGTTGTACTTGCAGGGTGAATAATTAAAGATTTAGCATCAGCTACATTGGCAAGATGGGAAAATACTTCTAAATTATCTATAAATTTTTTGGCTCTTTTTTTTCCTCCATATAATCCTAGAGTAAATATTGATCCTACTCCCTTTTTATAATATTTTTGTGCTAATTTTTTTTGTAATTTTGTTGTAAATTCTGGATGGGTTATCCAGTCTACTTCTGGATTAGAATTTAGGTACTGAGCTACTTTTTTTGCATTTTCTACATGTCTTTCTACTCTGAGTGAGAGTGTCTCTATCCCTTGTAATATTAAAAATGCATTAAAAGGAGAAAGAGTGGCTCCTGTATCTCGTAGTAGTCTTGCCCTAGCTTTTATTATAAATGCCTGGACTCCTAAATTTGAATAGATTAGGTTGTTATATCCAGGGTCAGGAATATTAAACGATTCAAACTTACTATCTTTCCAATTAAAATTTCCTCCATCAATAATAACACCTGCTATTGTTGTACCATGACCACCTAAAAACTTTGTAGCTGAATGAACTACTATATTAGCTCCATGTTCAATAGGTTTTATTAGATACGGTGTTCCAAAAGTATTATCTACAACTAAAGGCAATTTATATTTTTGGGCTATCTTTGATATGGCATCTAAATCGACTATTTGACCTGTTGGATTTTCTAATGTTTCTATAAAGATCACCTTTGTTTTAGGTGTTATAACTTCTTCTAAAGTCTCTAAGTTAGATGTTTCAAAAAATCTTGTTTTTATTCCAAAATCCTCTATTGTATTGGATAAGAAATTATAGCTTCCTCCATAGATTCCCTTTGCTGAAACGATCTCATCTCCTGATCTAGCAATGGTTAGAAGGGAATAAGCGATAGCTGCTGATCCTGATGCAACTGCCAAACCTCCTACTCCACCTTCTAATGCTGCAACTCTTTTTTCTAATACTTCAGTTGTTGGGTTACCTATCCTTGTATATATATTTCCTTCCTCCTCTAGACCAAATAATCTAGCTCCATGATCTGTATCTTTAAAAGTATAAGATGCAGTTTGATAGATAGGTACAGCTCGGGCTCCTGTTAAAGTATCTTTTATTTGTCCTGCATGTAGTTGTAATGTTTCAAATTTAAAATTCATAATTATTTCTCCTTGTATTTAATATTATTTTTTCGTTTTCAAATAAAATTTATAAAATAAAAAAGCCTGTGGAGTTTTCCACAGGCTTTCTAACTAAAGATGCTAGTGAACAAACTCGTAAGTTAATACAAAATGAGTCTGTTCTTAAATTTAAAAAATTTAAGTTACAAACTCGACCACAGCATCATTAGCATTAGTATATTTAATTGTTTTATTTTTGAATTACACATTTTAATCAACCCACTTATTATCATTTAAATTAGTTTTATTTTTTGTTACTAAAGTTTTTATTTGAAGTATTCTAACATGGTTTTTTAAAAATGTAAAATATAATTTCTAATCAATAATTTTTTATTTAAACTCTTTATATTAAAATAATAGATTTTTTCTATGCTTAATTTTAATATTTTATTTTATTTTTCAAGTTTAAATATTAAGATAGAAATAATTTTTTAAACTTTCTAAGTTAATAATACCAGTAATTTACTATGTTAGTTTAAATATTAAGTACGATTTTTGAATTTTATTTTTTAAAAAAAATTGACAGATATTTTTTTTACTGTTATTATCTATCTAAATTATAAAACAAGGAGGAAAAAAATGATCTTAACTAATATCTTATCTATGAATTTATTGTTGCTGCTGCTCTTACTATTATTACCATTAAGCTGCAAACAATTAAATAGATTTAAAATGATATTGGGGAAATTATGTACTTTTTAAAGATCTTATGTAAAAAAATAAGAAAAGTACAACTATGATGACAGCTGATATTGTTAGCTGCTTTTTTTTATAAAAAAAAATAATTTTTTAAGCAGCTATAGTTATAGCTGTTTTTTTTATAACCATCAATAAATAGGAGGATTAAATTATGGAAAATATGATAAAGATATTTGATACAACATTGAGAGATGGAGAGCAATCACCAGGATGCAGTATGAGTATAGAGGAAAAAATAGAGATTGCCAAACAGTTGGAAAGATTAGGAGTAGATATAATAGAGGCAGGATTTCCAGCTTCATCCATGGGAGATTTTAATTCTGTCAAAGCGATAGCTGAGAGTATTACAAATACAAGTGTTGCAGGATTAGCAAGAGCATTAAAATCAGATATAGATACAACATGGGAAGCTATAAAAAATGCTAAATATCCAAGAATTCATACATTTATTGCTACATCAGATATTCATATGAAATATAAATTGAAAAAAACTCCAGAGGAAGTTTATAAACAAGCTATAGAGATGGTTAAATATGCTAAAAATAAATGTAAAGATATAGAATTTTCAGCAGAAGATGCTACGAGAACAAGACCTGAATTTCTTTATAAAATAATAGAAGGAGCAATAGAAGCGGGAGCTACAGTTATAAATATTCCTGATACAGTAGGATACACTAGCCCAGATGAATTTTATAAGATAATAAAAGGAGTAAGGGAAAATGTAAAAAATATAGAGATGGTAGATATATCTGTACATTGTCATAATGATTTGGGATTAGCAGTAGCAAATTCTTTAGCAGCAGTGAAAGCAGGAGCTACTCAGGTAGAGTGTACTATAAATGGTATAGGAGAAAGAGCAGGAAATGCAGCTTTAGAAGAAGTAGTTATGGCTATGAGAGTAAGAAAAGATATTTACATAAGAAAAAATAAGATAAATACAGAAGAGATCTATAAGACTAGTCAACTAGTCACAAGAATAACAGGAGTTGATATACAACCAAATAAAGCGGTTGTAGGAGAAAATGCTTTTGCCCATGAATCTGGAATTCATCAACACGGAATGCTTGAAAATAAAGAAACTTATGAGATCATGACACCGGAATCTATAGGGCTTAGTAAAAATAAGATGATACTTGGAAAACATTCAGGTAAACATGCTTTTGAAAGTTATTTAGAGGAATGTGGTTATGAATTAAACAAAAAAGAGATAGAAGAGATTTTTGTAAGGTTTAAAGAGTTAGCAGATAAGAAAAAAGATGTATCACCGGAAGATATTGAAGCTCTTATAGATGATACGAAAATAATAGAAAAAACATATACATTAAAAAGATATACGGTAAACACAGGTAACACTATCACTCCAATAGTATCTATAAATGTAGAAAAAGATGGAAAAATAATAGAGAATGTAGCTATTGGAGATGGTCCTGTAGATGCGGCATTTAAGGCAATTGATAAGATTGTAAATATAGAATTTAAACTAAAAAAATATGTTATAAAGGCAGTAACAGGTGGAAGCGATGCACAGGGAGAAGTATTTGTAAGATTAGGGAAAGGAGAAAAACATTATAACGGCAGATATACAAGTACAGATATAGTAGAATCTAGTATCATGGCATATATGGGAGCTATAAATAATTATTTTAACGAAGAAAGGAGAAAATAGATGACTATAATAGAAAAGATATTGGCAAATAAATCAAAAATAAATAAAGTGAAACCTGGAGATAATATTTGGGTAGATGTAGATATTTTAATGACTCATGATGTGTGTGGTCCAGGAACTATGGGTATATTTAAAGAAAAATTTGGTGAAGATGCCAAGGTATGGGATAAGGAAAAAATAGTTTTGATACCGGATCATTATATTTTTACTAAAGATAAATATGCCATGAGAAATATAGAATATGTTACTCAATTTGCCAAGGAACAAGAGATAAAACATTTTTATAAACCCTTTACAGACGATTATAAGGGAGTATGCCATGTAGCTCTTGCAGAAGAAGGACATAATAAACCAGGAGATGTATTATTTGGAACAGATTCCCATACGTGCACTTCAGGAGCCTTTGGACAATTTGCTTCTGGAATAGGAAATACAGATGCAGCATTTATTATGGGAACAGGGAAATTATGGGTAAAAGTACCTGAATCAATTAAATTTCAATTTAATGGAAAGTTTCCTACTTATGTTATGGGAAAAGATGTAGTATTACAAACAATTGGAGATATAGGATTTGATGGAGCAACCTATATATGTATGGAATATACAGGAGATGCGATAACTGAATTAAACATGGAAGAAAGGATGACAATCTGTAATATGGCTATTGAAGCAGGAGGAAAGTGTGGAATAATTGCTGCTGATGAAGTAACCAAAGAATATTTAAAAGAAAGAGGTGTAACAGATTATAAAGTATTTAACTCAGATACAGATGCAACTTATCATTCTACTTATAATTATAATGCTAATAAGATAGTTCCAGTAGTTGCTAAGCCATATTCTCCTGGTAATGTAGAACCAGCAGAAAAATTATCTCATATAGAAGTAACGAGATCATATATTGGGTCTTGTACAGGGGGAAAAACTACCGATTTTATAGCAGCAGCTAAGATATTAAAAGGAGAAAAAGTAAAGATAGAAACTTTTATAGTACCAGCTACAAGAAATGTAGAAAGAAATTTTGAGACGATTAAAATAAAAGGAGAAACTTTAAAAGAAATTTTTGAAAATGCAGGATGTAAGATAGGGCCTCCATCATGTGCAGCATGTTTAGGTGGACCAGAAGATACATTTGGAAGAACCCATAGAGATGAAGTTGTTATAGCTACAACTAATAGAAATTTTCATGGGAGGATGGGATCTATAGATTCTAAGGTATATTTAGCTTCTCCTTATACTGCAGCAGCATCAGCATTAACTGGCAAAATAACAGATCCAAGAAAATATATAAATAAAATAGAGGTGGGAATAGATGAATAAAATAAAAGGAAAAGCATATGTAGTAGGAGATAATATTGATACAGATCAAATAATTCCAGCTATGCACTTGGTATATAGAACAGATATAGAAAAAGAAGCTAAAAATTATGGTAAATATGCTATGTCTGGAATAAATCCAAAGACTATTGAAGTACCTTTTATAGAGGAAGGAAGATATGAATCAGATTATACAATAATGATTTCAGGAAAAAACTTTGGATGTGGATCATCTAGGGAACACGCTCCTCTTTCACTTGAGAAAGCTGGAATAAAAGCAGTAGTAGCCCAAGGGTATGCAAGAATATTTTATAGAAATTCTGTAGATGGAGGATTTTTAATTCCCTATGAATCTAAGAATAGATTGATAGATGAAATTAAAACTGGAGATGAGATAGAAATTTCAGAAAATATTTTAAAAAATATAACTACAAATAAAGAATATATATTAGGTGAATTAGGAGATATAGAAGGAATAATAAAAGCTGGTGGAATATTTAACTATGCTTTACAAAATGGATTTATGACTAAATAGTTCTACATTAAATTAGGAGGAGAAGATGGAATATAAAATAACTATTATGCCAGGAGATGGTATAGGAAAAGAGATTACAGATAAAGCAGTAAAAGTAATAAAAAAAATAGAAGAAAAATTTAATCATAAATTTAACATAAACTATGCTGACATTGGTGGAGTAGCTATAGATAAATATGGAACTCCCTTACCAAAAGAGACTATTGAGATGTGTAAAAATAGTGATGGGATAATTTTAGGAGCAGTCGGAGGGCCTAGATGGGATCATTTAAAAGGAGAAGATAGGCCAGAAAAAGGACTTTTAAATATTAGAAAAGAATTAAGTTTATATACTAACTTAAGACCGGCTATAGTATATGAACCATTAAAAAATGCATCTCCATTAAAAACAGAAATAATAAAAGATGGTCTCGATATCTGTATAGTTAGGGAATTAACAGGAGGTATTTATTTTGGTGAAAAAGGAGTAAGGGAAGATGGAACAGCATATGACATCCTTTCTTATAATGAAGATGAAGTAAGAAGAATAGCGATAAAAGGTTTTGAAACAGCTATGAAAAGAAATAAAAAAGTGACAAGTGTAGATAAATCTAATGTACTTGAAAGTTCAAGGTTATGGAGGAGAGTTGTAATAGATGTTTCTAAAGATTATCCTGAAGTAGAGTTAAATCATATGTATGTAGATAATGCTGCAATGCAGTTACTGATAAACCCAACTCAATTTGATGTTATTTTAACTATGAATATGTTTGGAGATATATTATCTGATGAAGCCAGTATGATAACTGGATCGATTGGAATGTTACCATCAGCTAGTATAGGAGAAAAATATGGATTATATGAGCCAATTCATGGATCTGCACCAGATATTGCAGGACAAGATATAGCTAATCCAATAGCAACTATTTTATCAGTAGCTATGATGTTTAAGTATTCTATGGGGTTATTAGATGAAGGAGTGGCTATAGAAAAAGCCGTAAAAAAAGTTTTGAATGATGGGCTAAGAACAAAAGATATCTATACAGATTCAACTAAATTAGTTGGAACTAAAGAGATGGCAAGTTGTATAGTGGAAAATATTTAATAAAATAATATTTTATAATGAGTAAGTAAATAATAGTAACTATTAAAAAATAAGAAGCAATAACTATTTAGTTATTGCTTCTTATTTTTAATATATATATATTCATCTAAAAATTTCTTCAATTATTTTTCTTATTTTATCATCGGAAATAGAATAAAAGACTTCTAATCCACAGCGTTTTCCTTTAATAATCCCTGCATTTTTTAAAATTGATAGATGCTGAGAAATAGTAGATTGTGGAGTGTCAAGACATAACTGCATATTTTTTACATTAGTAGCACCTTCTGTATTTAAGTTTTTTACTATACACAGCCTGACAGGGTGGGAAAGGGCTTTAATAAGTTTTGATTTTTCTTCAAATAATTCTAAATTGTTTTTATATTTTATCATTTTACACCTCATATATTATTAAATATATTTTAAATTATGTTGAACTCACTTTAGAGATAGCATTGACAGGACAATTTTTACTGCATAAGCCACAGGAAATACAATTTATATCTATCTCATATCCATAAGAAGAATGAGGCTTAATTGCTTCTTTAGGACAAATTTTTTCACAAAATCCACACTCAATACATCTATCTATATCTATTTTAAACATCTTAGTCCTCCTTGGTATAATATCATATTATTTAATTTTTTTTGATTTTAATAATATTATTTTTAATTTTTCTGAACCAGTACTCATAGGACATATTTGACACCAAGCTCTAGGCTTATAAAAAATTCCAAGGACTATACCAAGAGATAAACTCATAAACATCATTTTTGTAATAGCAGAGGACAACTCTACATATGAACCTCTAGCATTATATAAAGAAAAAGAAAATGATAAAATCATCATTGTTAATAATAAATTTTTAAATTTTTTTGTTCTCATCCAATTAGGTAGATGGTTATTAAATGAAATTTTATTTAAAAACTTACCAAGAAACGATCCCCTGGGACAAATATGGGAACAATGAACTTTACTTTTATATTTAATAATAAAATAAAATGGCATAAACATACAAACAAGACCTAGAATTCCAAAATATACATTAAATTGTGCAAGAATAAAATAAGAGACAAGAAAAATCCAACTCCAACTTTGTATTGATTTAATTTTGAGTAACGATGATCTATCCATAACTTTCCTCCTTATATTTATATATTCAAATAATACAATATAGTTCGATTAATGTCAACCTTTAATAAAAGACCGATAATCTTTTAATATAAATATTTTTTTAAAAATAAATAATATAAAATCTATTATAAAATATTTAAATTTTGATTTTCTTAACTCTTATGTAATAATAAATATAATAAAATAAATTTAAATAAAAAGGTAAAATAATAAATTATATGTATATAAATTTATAAAATATTTTAAATGAAAAATTTAGGAGGAATAATATGTCGGCAGATATAATAGAGTATGAAATTAAAGGTGAAGGAATACAATTAGTAGAAATAGAATTAGATCCTAATGAAGGAGTTAGAGCAGAAGCAGGAGCTATGACCTATATGGAAGATGGAATTGATATGCAAACAAAAAATCAAGGAGGATTATTTGGTGGATTTAAAAGGATGATAACAGGAGAAAGTTTTTTTATCACAACATTTTTAAATGAAGGTAATAAAAAATCAAGAGTTGGATTTGCTGCACCATATCCAGGACAAATAATTCCAATTGATTTAAAAAAATTTAATGGAGAATTTTTGTGTCAAAAAGATTCTTACCTATGTTCAGCAAATGGTATAGATATAGATATTGCTTTCACTAAAAAATTAGGAGCAGGATTTTTTGGTGGTGAGGGATTTATCCTTCAAAAATTAAAGGGAGACGGAATGGTTTTTATCCATGCAGGGGGAACTATAATTGAAAAAAAATTAGCTCATGGAGAAACATTAAGAGTAGATACAGGATGCGTTGTAGGATTTGAATCTAGTATAAATTATGATATTAGATTTATAGGAGGGTTTAAAAATGCTATGTTTGGTAAGGAAGGTTTATTTTTAGCAACTTTACAAGGACCTGGAACAGTATACATACAATCTATGCCAATATCAAAGTTAGCTGAAAGATTAAATGCTGCAGTAGGAAGTAATCGAGGTCAAAGTAATACTGGTGGAAATATGGTAGCAGGAGGAATAGCAGGAGGAATTTTGGGTAGTATGTTTGGTGGAGATAATGATTAATACTAATATGAAAGCTGTTATTGATATAGGAACTAATTCATGTAGATTATTTATTGCCTGTGTAGAAAATAAAAAGATTAAAAACAAAATATTAAAATTAATGGAAATAACAAGACTGGGACAAGATGTAGATAAAACAAAATTTTTAAGAGAAGATGCTATGGTTAGAACTATAGAGACATTAAAATTTTACAGGCAAAAAATAGATGAATATGGGATAAAAAAAATAAAAGTTACTGCAACCTCTGCTACTCGTGATTCTAAGAATAGAGAGGAATTTATCGCCCGAGTAAAGGCAGAGACAAATTTTGAGATTAAATGTATAACAGGGGAAGAAGAGGGAAAATATAGTTTTTCTGGTGCTGTATCTGAATTTGATAAAAAAATTATGGTTTTCGATATAGGTGGTGGAAGCACTGAATTTATCTTAGGAGATAAATATAATATTGAATATATAGAAAGTTTTAATGTTGGTGCAGTAAGACTAGGAGAAAAATTTTTTAGGGGAAAAAATAATCTTTTAGATAGTGAAGTTTGGGTTAAAGAAATTCTAAAAAAACTATCTAAATACAAAGAACAAGAATTTATATTAGTAGGAGTAGCAGGGACAGTTACTACTCATGTCAGTGTATTCTTGGGGATGGAAGAGTATGATAGAGATAGAGTTCATATGTATAGATTGACTAAGAAAGAAATTTTAAAAAATCTAGATCTATTTTTAAGTAAAACGACAGAAGAAAGAGAAAACATAATAGGTTTACATCCAAAGAGAGCTGAAATAATAATTCCAGGAACATACCTCCTATTATGGATAATGGAAATTTTAAAAAAGGATGAAATTGTAGTTTCAGAATCAGATATCTTGGAAGGAATGATGATGAGTGATTAAAAAATATATTGTTTATGGAAGAGTACAGGGAGTTGGATTTAGATATTTTGTTTATCAACTGGCCATAAAACTAAAATTTAATGGAAGTGTTAAAAATTTATCTGATGGAAGTGTTGAAATAGTTATAGAAAGTACCAGACAGGAAGAGATATTAGAGGAGATAAAGAAAGGTAATTTTTTTAGTCATGTAGATGAGATAAAAGAAATAGAAACATTAGATACTAATTACGAAGATTTTAAAATTTTATATTAGTACCTTGACTAGTTAGTTCTAATGATTTTTTAATTTGATCCTTAGAATAAAAAAGCTTTTAGAGTAAAAATTCTAAAAGCTTTTTCTTTATATGCAATTTGTAGATATTATTAATTTTCTAATATCTAATATCTTTTCTAGGCTAGAATCTTTTAACTTATAAAGTTCTTTTAATTTTAGTGGTTCTTCATAAAGTAGATGTAAAAAAGTTATAATAAAAGAACAGCTAGAATTAACCAAATAATTTATTTTTTTTAAGGTATGTTCATCTAAGTGTTCTAAAAAAAGATCTGTATTTTTATAGATACTATTCACTAATTTTTCAATATAAATAATCCTATTTTTATTAAGTTGCAATGCAAATTTAACCAATTTTTTTTCTAATTCTTCCTCTATAGCTATTTCAAAATTATTGAAGTGAAAAACACCTAATTTTTTACAGATAGATCTTATAAATGTATCGTTGTACTTTAGATAAAAATTGATACTAGAGATGTCTAAACGAAGACTGTATTCCTTTTCATTAAAATTGTCCTTATAAAAACTTTCGACTACCTGAACTTCATGTTTAATAGAATCAAATTCATCATCGATACTTTCTAACATGGCACTAATTCTAAATAATTTTCTTTGTACTTTATTGGGAATCTGAACAAGGCTTTTATACCTCAATTGATGATCTATCTGAGCCCAAATATGCTGTAAGGCAGTTCGGATCTGTACTTCAAATTTAAAATCACTACACCCTGAAATATTTTTTTGAGAAGCCTTATATTCGCAGATATAGTGAAGAGAGAGATATCCCATTTCATTATATTTTAAACTTTTAAATTTATCTGTTGAATTTTTATAGTCGATCTTAAAATTTCTTTTAAGAATTTTTAAGATACTTCTGAGATCTTCTCTATAATAGGTGATTATACGAATACCTAGAATATCAGTCATCTCTTCTAATGGATTTTCATATTTCTTTTTTTTTATTTCTAATTTTCTTTTGAAACTATCGAGACTTTTGACACGAGCTTCTGTTTTTACGTAGAAGATATTATTCTCTTTTAGAATTTTTTCAACTTTTTGCTGTATATGAAATATAAATATTTCATATTCTTGCATATTGTCTTTAAATTCTTCAACCCAGTGATTAATGTCGTTCATCTTATCTCCTTTTGTTACTTTTTATATAGTAGCTATGATATATAAATAAAGCTACATCTTAGTTATACACTATAATATAAGAAATGGCAAGGAAGAGAGGTCTATGATGAAATCATAGAAAAATATTTTATGTCTATATTAAAAATAAATTATAGTCTATTCCATTAAAATTATTCAATAAATAGTTAAAAATAAAAAAATTAAAAATTAAAACTTGTGTACAAAGATTAAAAAGGATAGAATAAAAAGAAGACAACAAAATTTTAAATTTTACATAGGGGGGAAGTATGAAAAAAATTGTTTTGATTACAGGAGCTAGTTCGGGAATTGGAAGAGCTACAGCATTAAGATATGCAGAAAAATCTTATGATTTGATATTAGTTGCGAGAAGGATGGATAAACTAAAGGAACTAAAAGATGAGATACTTGGATTTAAAAATATTGAAATTAAACTTCTACAAATAGATATATCTTGTGTAGAAGAAGTAAAAAACAGCATAAATTTATTGGAAGATAGATGGAAACGAATAGATATATTGGTAAACTCAGCTGGATTGGCATTGGGTATGGATAAGATTCATGAAAGTGATTATACCTCATTTGACCATACAATAGATGTAAATGTAAAGGGATTATTATATGTATCTAGGACTGTTATACCACTAATGCTCGCTGCTAAAGTAGATGGCCATATAATAAATTTAGGATCTACAGCAGGTAGAGGTGCATATTCAGGTGGAGGAGTTTATTGTGCCAGTAAAGCAGCAGTAAAAACTTTATCCGATGCAATGAGGATAGATCTTATAGATACTCCTATCAGAGTTACAGATATACAACCAGGAATGGTAGAAACTTCATTTTCTAGTGTTAGATTCAGAGGAGATGACAAAAAAGCAGATAAAGTATATGAAGGGATAGAGCCATTAACTGCAGAGGATGTAGCTGAAGTAATTATATATACAACTTCATTACCTAAAAATGTACAGATATGCGAATTAATGTTGACTCCAAATAAGCAAGCTACAGGGACTAATATCTATCGAAGCACAAAACTACACAAAAAGAAAAAATAAGAAAAAAATTAAAAGCAGGATGGATTAAACTGTAACCATGAAACTGGACACTTGAAAAAGAGTGTTAGTTTCATGGTTTTTTTGATACAATTTTTTAATAAGAGTTTAGAGGAGTGAATTAAATGTCTAAAAAATTATTCTCAGATACAGAAGTTGCCAAATTATCTAAAAATAAAAATATTTCTAAAGTTTCAAACAAAGCTATTACATATACTTTTG
>Ga0316197_10000453_pt1 | contig 28477 bp, 23 predicted proteins | sample OudBiesiAoxic_MG_FD_204939 | JGI IMG/M metagenome (GOLD analysis project Ga0316197, IMG submission 204939) | Coastal sediment microbial communities from Oude Bieten Haven, Netherlands - site A oxic | ecosystem: Environmental > Aquatic > Marine > Coastal > Sediment | place: Netherlands... | reverse complement strand
GAGGGGGGCGTCAGCGTGGTCTAGGCGAGGCCATGACTGTGCGTCAGCCAGCGGCGTGCGGCCTTGCAGGCCTCGCAGCAACCGCAACTGAAACCACAGGTGACGGCGCAGAACAGGACTCCGCAGATTGCCCATACGGCCACAATGCTCACGGCACTGAACAGGATGATACCGAGAGCCTGCGCGACGTGGAGCAGGGCTGAGCCTAGCATCGGGTCCTCCTTCCTCTGCAGGGCGCGTGGTGCGCGTCCTGCCAAGCTTCCGGACGCCGGCCCGAATGGTCGGATGCGACCGGGACAAGCTTGTGTGGAGTCTCTCGGATGCGGATGGCGGGGGGAAGCCAGGCAACCGCATACCGAGCCTCCATGAAAAATCTACCCCCGAACGGTCTCCGGGTTCCGCTCGTGGCGGGCTTTACGGTTGATTTGACGGGCAGGTCTAGCCGATGGTCATCTCGGGCGGAGGGAGTTCGGGCAGGTACAGCAATTCGACGGCGGAGTCGGTCTCGGGCATGTGGAAATAGTAGAACTCGCCCGCATCTCCCAGTGCACCGCTCTGGATCATGACCCGGCCCTGGTCGGCGAGCTCATCCCTCGCCGCGCGCATGGCGTCGCGGCTCGAATAGATCAGGCAGGTGTGGTGAAAGCCCTCGCCCTTCGTCGCCAGGTGTTCGACGTAAACGCTGTGCCCCTCGAGCGGCTCGATCAGCTCGAAGTGGGAGTCTCCCACCTGAGCGACGGCCAGCCGAAACGAATAGGGAGCCTCTTCACCATGCACCGTGCAGGCATCCGGAGAAATCGTCCACACGCCCCACTGGATGGAAAGGGAGTCGGCGAGTGAGCGCGCCACCGCCTCCAGATCGTTGACGACCCAGCAGGTGTGATGCAGGCTGCCAGAATCTCCTACACCCATACCGTGCCTCCCTATTAGCTGCGTCCCGAGCGCCCCCGGGCGCCCGGCCTACTGGGCTTCCTCTTCCTCTTCCTCTGCTACTTCTTCGATACCGCCTTCTTCGCCCTCGAGTTCGCCCTCAGCGGCTGCCTCGATGACGTTTCCGAACTCGTCCTTCTTCTGCCGCTTTCGCTCGGCCTTGGCTTCCCTCTTCTTCTGCTTCTTCAGTTCCCGTTGTCTCTTCTCGAATCCGTAGTTCGTTCGTCTTCCCACGGGCCATTCTCCTTGCTGAATTTCAGGTATACAACGCTTATAGTGGGTACATCGGACCCTAGCTTGACGGTTTCTGGCTGGATTGTCCACTCCTTGACGCCTCCACCCGGTCCGTGCTATCGGCAGGGGGGCCCTCATTGAGAAGAAGAGGCTGCGTGTGGCCGGATCGGATGCGACTGGACTGACAGGGCTCGAGGATACCGGCGCTCGGGCCGTGCGCTGGCTCGGCGCGGGCCTGTTCCTCGTCGCTCTGCTCGCGACGTTCGCGACGCAGCGTGGATACGGAATCGTCAGCGATGTCGGGAACTACTTCCACAGCTCCCGGCTGCAGCTCGAGTGGGCCCGCGAGTTCCTGCGGGCGCTGCTGGACGGGCATCCCTTTTCGGTGCTCAATCGGGAAGTCGTTTCCGAGTACTGGCGCTGGCAACCCGATCGCATACCACATCCGCCGCTGTCTCGCGAGTTGAGCGGACTGGGCTACGTTGCGTTCCGTCGCTTCCTCGATCCGCTGGCCGCGTACCGGGTGGCGATCATGCTGACGTATTCCGGACTCGTGGCTACGGTGGGAATGGTCACGGCCCGGGGGACGCGATCGTGGCTGGCGGGCCTTGTCGCTGGAGGCGCCACACTCAGCATCCCCGCGTTCTTCGCCTACGGCCACTTCGCGAACACGGATCTCTTCCTGGCTGCGTTCTGGTTCGGGGCCGTCTCTGCACTCTACATGTACACGGAGACGGAGCGCCGGGGCTGGCTCGTGATGGCGGGCCTCCTGTTCGGCGCGGCTTGCTCGACCAAGTTCACAGGAGTACTGCTGCTGCCGGTGTTCGTCCTGTGGCTGGTTCTGCGCGGCCGCCGCGAGTTGAAGCCGATACTCGTCGTCGCCGGAGTGGCCGCCGCCGTCTTCTTCGCCACCAACCCCGTGACGTGGGTCGACCCCGTCGGGGGCATCTGGGACTACGTGAAGGCCGGGATGTTCCGGTCGATCTCCGTGCACATTCCGACGGTGTACTTCGGCGAGATCTACATCTTCCGCGGGCCATGGCACTTCGCGTTCGTGTGGACCGCGATCGTGATTCCGATCCCTCTCCTGATCGCCGTGGGCCTCGGGCTCTCGAACGGGAAATCCGGAGGACTGCTCGGCCTGGCCCTGGTCAACCTGGGCGTGCTGTACGGGGTGACTCTGCTTCCGGCCACTCCACTTCACGATGGGATCCGGCTCTTCCTGGCCGTGTTCCCGTTCCTGTGTCTGCTCGCAGGCCTCGGGGCGATCCGCGCGTTCGACCTGCTGTTGGAGCGTGGGCCCGAGTGGCTATCACGCCGGCCGCGGATTCTCGCGGCTGCCCTGTCGCTGATCGTTCTCGGATTTCCGGTCGCCAGGACGATTCAATCCCACCCCCACCAGCTTTCGTATTTCAATGCCCTGGTGGGTGGCGTACGCGGCGCGGAGAGCCGGGGTCTGGAGATCACCACGCAGAAGGAAGTCCTGAACCGGGCCGTCCTGGCGGACCTGGTGGAGTTGATTCCGGGCGGTGTGGTACTCGACCCGGGCTTCATGCTCGAGGAAATCTGCTTCTACCAGGACATCGGGTGGGCGCCGGCCGACTGGACGCCCGAAGTGACGGTAGTCTTCCTCAACGGTACACGAGAGTACCTGGGGTGCGACCCTGAGGGGAGTCCCCTGCGGGTTCCACTCGAGCGCAGCGCGCGGGAGCCGTCCTGGGTCTTCCAGTACCATCGCCCCACGGCCGTGCTCGTGCAGGACCTGGGGGGAATCGACACGGAGGCCGGCCCGGCGCACGAAGTGTCGGAAGAGGGCGTACCGCTACTCTCGGTCTATCGAGCCCCATAGGTCGTCGACCGATTCACGGAAGGGCAGCGATGGCCTGGCGCCGGGCACCGTCGTAGCCAGGGCCCCGGCGGCGCAGGCCCTGGGCACGGCCTGTGTGAGGTCGAGCCCTTCCGCGAGAGAAACGGCCAGGAACCCGTTGAAGGCATCGCCGGCTGCCGTGGAGTCGGTGGCGGTCACCGGGAAGCCCGCGACGGAAAGCTCCCCCTCGCCAGAGTGGACCAGCGCGCCCCGCGGCCCGAGGGTGACCACGACGGTCTTCACGCCAGAGTCCCTGAGTCGCGCGGCAGCTGCACCCGGCTCCACTTCCCCGGTGAGAAACGACGATTCTCCCTCGTTGGGAGTGAGCACATCGACGTCGGACAGCAGGGAAACGCCAAGGAGCCTGGCAGGTGCGGGATTCAGGATCACCTTGGTGCCGGCGGCTGAGGCGATCGCCGCCGCCCGCTCGACCGCCGGGATCGGGGTCTCGAGCTGCATGAGCAGGACGTCGGCCGTTTCGATCGCCGTCCGGGCGGCCTCCACGTTGTCCACGGACAACCGCGCGTTGGCTCCCGGCGCCACTGAGATGGCGTTCTCGCCCGCCTTGTCGACCATGATGAGAGCGACGCCGGTGGGTTGGTCCCGGTCACGCGTGATGTGAACGACGTCGACGCATTCGTCCACCAGGCTGGCGATCGCGGCCTCTCCCAGTTCGTCGTCTCCGATCCGTGCCACGAATATGACATCGGCTCCGGCCCGCGCTGCCGCCACGGCCTGGTTGGCCCCCTTTCCACCCTGTGCCCGCAGGAAGCTGCCGCCACTCACGGTCTCGCCGGGCGAGGGAATGCGGGGCCCGCGGATGACGAGGTCCGTGTTCACGCTTCCGATGACAACGATTCGGGCGGACATCTCTACCTCAACTGAGCCGGGTCGGCTCTCAACGGGTCACTCGACGGATTACCTGAGGACCGAGTACAGCAGTTCCTTCCACCTCGGTACGTCGATCTCCCAGCAAACGTGGGCGTTCCGGCCACGCTCGATGAGGGGCTTCCACAGCGGCGCGTTTCTCTCGTCGTCTGCTACATCGAGGTGGTCGACCACCGTCATGCCACGGGTCAGGGTGCTTTCCGTCTCCACGTCCACGTAGTGGAGGGACCGCCGCGTGCAGATCGACGGGTCGATCGCAATGGCCATCGCGACGGGATCGGGAAGTGGAAGTCCGGGCTCGTTCGACTGCAGCCGGGCCGCCGCCAGCGCGCTGGTGTTGCAGTCCATCGCGAAACGGGCCGCCGGTGTTCCGAATTCGCGCACCCGGTCCATCTCGTCCTCGGAGAGGGTGGCCGCCCCCCGGCACAACTCCCAACCGACCATCTCGATCGGGAGGTCGGAGCGGAACACGGCGCGAGCCGCTTCCGGGTCGACCCAGACGTTGTATTCCGCCGCCGGCGTCACGTTGCCCACCGTGCAGGCCGCTCCGCCCATCACGACGCAGCGTCCGACCAGCCGGGCGATCTCGGGGTCCCTGACCAGAGCTTTGGCCACGTTGGTCAGAGGGCCCAGCGTGACCAGCACGATGCCCGGATTCGAACGGATGGTCTCCACGAGCACCTCCACCGCGTCGCCCGGGGCCACCTGGCCCGCGGGCGGTGGGTAGCCCTGGTCGCCCAACCCGTCCCGTCCATGAAAGAACTGCGCCACCACCAGGTCCCGAACGAGCGGTGCCGCGGATCCCGCGTACACCGGTATGTCGGTGCTGGACAGCTCGACCGTATACAGGGCGTTTCTCAATCCCTGCTCGAGTTCGACGTTTCCGGCCACCACGGTGATCGCCTCGACCCTGACGTCGGGGTGGCGCAGGGCCATGAGCAGAGCGACGGCGTCGTCCGAGGCGGTGTCCGTATCGATGATGAAGCTTCGGGGCATGAGTCTCCGATCCGTGGCCCGGGACGATTGCGGCGACTGAGTGTCGGCCTCAAGAATACCACATGAACACGCTCACGGAATCCCTGGAGACCTTCATTCGCGCCATGCCGAAGGTGGAGCTGCACGTCCACCTCGAGGGATCGATCCGGCCCGAGACGCTGCTGGAGCTGGCGGAGCGGAACGGAGTCGAACTTCCTGCCCGTTCCGTAGCTGAGCTACGCGAGTGGTACGCGTTCCGGAACTTCGATCACTTCGTCGAAGTGTACCTGGCGGCGGCGGGCTGCATCCGGACGCCGGCGGACGTGGAGCGGATCGCTTCGGACTTCCTCGAGGGGCAGGCGGCTCAGAACGTCCTCCATAGCGAGGTCACGTACACGGCCTCCACGCAGCGAATGCTGTCCGGGATCCCGCTGGACGATCAGCTGGAAGCGATCAACCGGGCCCGTGCCACGGCCGAGAGTGATCACGGCGTCACGATGAGCCTGACGATCGACTACCCCCGTCACCTCGACCCGGACGAGTTCGTCGGAGTGGCACACTGGGCCGTCGACAACATGTCGCGCGGAGTTTCCGCCCTCGGACTGGGCGGGCCCGAAGTGGGCTATCCCCCTGAGCTCTTCGAGCGGGCCTTCGCGGTGGCCAGGGAAGCGGGCCTTCCGAGCGTGCCGCACGCGGGGGAAACCGAGGGGGCCGAGAGCATCCGGGGGGCGCTTCGCGCACTGGACGCGGTGAGGATCGGTCACGGCGTGCGTTGTCTCGAGGATACCGAACTGGTGGCCGAGCTTCGCGACAGGCAGATCCCGCTAGAGGTATGTCCGACCAGCAACGTCTGTCTCGGTGTCGCGCCGTCATTTGCCGAGCATCCTCTTCCGCGACTACTCGACGCCGGCCTGTACGTGACGCTCAATTCCGACGATCCCCCGATGTTCGGGACGACTCTGACCGACGAGTACCTCGAAGCGGCGGACGCATTCGGCTTCGGGAAGGGCGAGGTTCGCGACCTGGTCGTGAGGGCTGCGGAAGCCACACTTCTGCCTCCGGAAGACAGGGCGAGGCTGCTGGAGAGGGTGGGGCAGGGCTTCCAGGCGCTGTCGAAATTCGACTCACTTTCCTGATTCCGGGTCGCTGCGATTCGCACACCGTCCTTGCAGGGTGTGTGTACCTGTGTCAGTGTTTGTGACAATACGACCCATTCGTGTGGCGTACCCCCTACTAAGTACATAGGTACTAGCCAATTAGTCCGAATCTGTCGCCGAAATCACGAATGTGGCAGATTTCTGCGGTTTCCCGGTTGGTCGTGCCGAAGAACGCTTGTGCAAAAAGTCACAAGAAAAACGGCGGGTACGTAAGTCCCGATTTGTGGCATGTGAAATGCTTCACAAGCAGGGCGGTCACCCGATGAGGTGGCCATTGGACCGAAAACTCCTGCGCGTCGTCGGGGACGAAAAAAGGACCCAGACAGAGACGCAGGATCGCTCCACCGCGATAACGGTGGCCCACTCGTAGGGGGGGATAGATGAACCTGACGGCACAGCAGGGATTCGACCTGCTCGGACTGCTCGCGATCGCCGGAATCATGCACGCCCTGGTGGCCGGAGCCGTATGCACGGCCCTCGGTTGCTTCAAGACCGCGAAGCGCGCGAGAAGCTGACCGTCAGAATCACCTGACGGATCAATATGGAGCGGGGCCGCTGCCCAGGCGGCCCCGCTTTCTTCTCATCTGCACTATCCCCCGGCCGTCCTGAATGGTCGCTTGGTTCTGGCTCCTCGCGTACTTTCTCCGGGTTCTGACCCAGAATGTTGGACAATCCCGAACGGACAGGTGGACGGATGACCAGGTCCCGAACTCGACCTCTGGCGCACCTCGCGGCCCTTTCCCTGCTGGCTGGCGGGTGCACGGTCGGTCCCGATTACGAGCCGCCCGATTTCACCGTGGAAACCGTGCCCGACCAGTGGCGCACGACGGTCGAGACCGAGATGGCCGCCGATACCACCGACCTCGAGATGTGGTGGGTCTCGTTCAACGACTCGCTCCTCACCGAGCTGATCAAGAGATCCGAGTTCGGGAACCTCGATCTGCAGGCCGCGGTGGGGCGGGTGGCCGAGGCGCGCGCAATACGGGGCGTGGCGAAGGGCGGCTACTGGCCGGACATCGTGCTCGGGGGCGCCTACAGCTACCAGAAATTGAGCGAGAACGGTCTCCAGGGCGCCCAGGTGGGCGAACCGGGCGACGGCGCCAGCTCGCCGCTCACCGACCCGTTCGACTCGTGGACCTTCGGGCTCGACCTGAGCTGGGAGATCGACCTGTTCGGGAGGATCCGGCGTACGGTCGAAGCTGCCGACGGGCAGCTGCAGGCGTCAGTGGAGGACTACCGGGATGTACTCGTGACGCTGTATGCCGAGGTGGGCGCGGCATACGTCGATGCACGCGCCTTCCAGACACGAATGGACTTCGCCACCCAAAACGTCGCGGCGCAGGAGAACAGCCTGGAGCTCACGCGCGACCGGTTCAACGCCGGACTCACGTCGGCCCTCGACGTGGCCCAGGCCGAGCAGAACCTGGCGCAGACACGGTCGACGATTCCGGCCCTGGAGATCGGTCTGGAGGCGGCTCTCAACCGCCTGGCCGTGCTGCTCGGCGAGGCGCCCGGCTCGATCCACGACGAGCTGCAGGAGCACACGGGACTCCCCCAGCCCGACGACAAGGTGGCCTACGGGATCCCGGCCGACCTGCTGCGGCGTCGCCCGGACATCCGGCAGTCCGAGCGCCTCCTCGCGGCCCAGACCGCACGGATCGGGATCGCCACGGCGGATCTGTACCCGACGCTATCGCTCGGTGGAACGGTCGGACTCGAGGCCCTGGATTTCGACAATCTCGGCGATGGAGGAAGCGGTTTCTTCGGCATTTTTCCGAAGATCAGCTGGCCGATCTTCACGGGCGGGAAGATCCGCAACCAGATCCGGGCCGAAGAGGCGCGCACGGCGCAGGCCCTGGCGGCCTACGAACAGACCGTGCTGCGCGCGCTTGAAGAAGTGCAGAACGCACTGGTGGCCTATGGGCAGGAGAAGATACGGCGGGACCGGCTGATCGAGGCGGTGGAGGCCTCGCAGCGGGCCGTGAACCTGGTGGAGACGCAGTACCTCTCCGGGCTCACCAACTTCCAGAACCTCCTCGACTCGCAGCGTTCGCTGTTCCAGCAGCAGGACGAGCTGGCGGAAAGTGCCGGGCAGGTGAGGAACAACCTGATCGCGCTCAACCGGGCCCTGGGCGGCGGGTGGTCGCCCAGCCAGGCCGAAATCACGGCTGCAGCGGCCAGCGGAGAATCACCGCCTACGGCCGGTGGAGGTGACCGATGAGTGAAACCAAGAGGATTCTATCCATGATCGTAGCCAGAGGCAGGTTTTCGATTCTCGCGGCCGCGGTGCTGACGGCAGGCTGCGGGGGTGGCGACCAGGTCGTCCGCCAGGCTCCCGAGGTTACGGTCAGGCAGCCGGCGGTGCGGCCTGTGCAGCCGTACGTGGACTTCACGGGCACCACGCGGGCCGTGGAGGCCGCCGAGATCCGGGCTCGGGTCGGCGGTGTCCTCGAGCAGCAGCTCTTCTCCCCCTCGGACGTCGTCGAGGAAGGGGACGTCCTGTTCGTCATCGAGCAGGAGCAGTACCAAGCGGCGCGCGACGAGGCCGTGGCCCTGTTGCGCTCTGCAGTCGCCGACTCGGCGCTGAGGGAATCGAATCTGGAGCGCGTGCAGATCGCGATCGAAACCAACGCCGTGAGCCGGCAGGACCTGGACAGGGCGCAGGCCGAGCGCGATGCAGCCGTTGCGGCCGTCCTCGGCGCCCGCGCCGCGCTTTCGAGAGCCCAGCTCGACTACGAGTACACGACGGTGCGAAGCCCGATCAGGGGCCAGGTGGGTCGCCGCCTCGTGGATCCGGGCAACCTCGTGGGCTACGGCGAGCAGACGCTGCTCACCACCGTCAACCGCATGGCGCCGATCCACGTGTTCTTCAACGCCCCGGAGTGGGTGGTCCTGCGCATGACTCGCGCTATCGGTGAAGTGGTACCAGACGAAGATGACTCCTCGATGATGGAGGCGATCACCGAGGGCGACGGGGAACTGGATGAGACTGCGGTCCAGGCCCAGAAGCAGGTCGTGAAGGTGCTGATCGGTACGGCGGCCGACGAGGACCGCTTCCCGTTCGAGGGCTACATCAACTTCATCGGGAATACGGTCGATCCCAGCACCGGCACCATCGAACTCCGGGCCCTGTTCGACAACGAGAACAATTTCCTGTTCCCGGGCCTGTTCGTGCGCGTCAGGGTGCTCGCGCTCGAGGCCGAGGACGCTTTGCTGGTGGACGAGCGAGCCATCGGCACCGACCTCGGCGGCAAGTACGTGTACCTGGTGGGCGACAACGACATCGTCGAGCGGGTCTACGTGACGGTGGGACAGCCGCAGCCGGACGGAACGATCGTCGTCGAGGACGGACTCGATCCAGATGCTACCTACATCTCGAACGGGCTGCTTCGGGCCCGGCCGGGACTGCCCGTCACTCCGCTGACCGAGCAGGAGATGGCCGAGCGGCAGGCCGCCACCGCGGCGCAGGTCGAGGCGGCTGCAGCGGCAAAGACCGCCGAAGAGGAGGAGTAGGCCATGTTCAGCCGCTTCTTCATCTACCGCCCGGTCTTTGCGCTGGTCATCTCCATCGTCATCGTCATCCTGGGGACGATCTCGATTCCCACGCTGCCCATCGAGTCAATGCCGGATATCACCCCGCCCACGGTGGAGGTGAGCACCGTATTCCCGGGCGCCAACGCCCAGGTCGTCGAGCAGACGGTCACCACGCCGATCGAAAAAGAGGTGAACGGCGTGGAGAACATGATCTACATGCAATCGAAGAGCACTTCGGTCGGCTCGATGAACCTCACGATCTCGTTCGACATCGGCACGGACCCGGACATGGCGGCGGTGCTCACGCAGAACCGCGTCGCGATCGCCGAGCCGTTGCTCCCGGAAGAGGTCAAGCGGCAGGGGGTGAAGACCGAGAAGAAATCCACGCAGATCACCCTCATGGTCAACATCATCTCTCCCGATGGCCGCTACAACGACATCTTCATCTCCAACTACGCCACGACCCAGATCAGCGACGTCCTGGCCCGCGTCGATGGGGTCGGGAAGGTTCAGGCGATGGGGGCCAAGGACTTCGGGATGCGAATCTGGCTGGATCCCGGCAGGCTCAAGTCCCGCAACCTCACGACCGATGAAGTGATCAGTGCCCTGCGTGAGCAGAACGTGCAGGTGGCCGCGGGCGCGATCGGGCAGCCGCCGAACCCGGAGGGCCTCAACTTCCAGTACACGATCACCACCCTCGGCCGCCTCGAGACCGTTCAGCAGTTCGAGAACATCATCGTGAAGACCGGCGGGGCGGGGGAAATCGTCCGAATCCGCGATGTGGCGCGGGTGGAGCTCGGTGCGCAGGACTACTCCTGGTACGTGCAGCTGGACGGTTCTCCGAGCGTTGCGCTCGCCGTGTACCAGCTTCCCGGATCGAACGCTCTCGCGGTGGCCGATGGGGTCAGGGAGGCCCTGGCGGAGCTGGAGCAGAACTTCCCCGAAGGCCTCGAGTCGGTGATCGCGTATGACGCGACGCGGTACATCGAGGCCTCCATCGACGAAGTGATCGAGACCCTGATCATTGCGATCCTGCTGGTGGTCTTCTCGGTGTTTATCTTCCTCCAGGACTGGCGCACCACGGTCATTCCCTCGGTCACCATCCCCGTATCGCTGATCGGCACGTTCTTCGCCATGAAGCTGTTCGGGATGTCGATCAACAACCTCACGCTGTTCGGATTGGTGCTTGCCATCGGAATTGTGGTGGACGACGCCATCGTGGTGGTCGAGAACACGATGCGACTGATCGACGAGGAAGGGATGGAGGCGAAGGCGGCGACGGCGAAGGCGATGGAGGAAGTGGGCGGCGCCATCGTAGCCACGACGCTCGTGCTGCTTGCGGTGTTCGTTCCGACCGCCCTCATGCCCGGCCTCACGGGACGCCTGTATCAGCAGTTCGCGATCACGATCTCGATCGCGACCGTGTTCTCGTCCGTCAACGCGCTGACCCTGAGCCCGGCGCTGGCGGGAATGTTGCTTCGCCCGTCGCCGGAGAAGCGCGGCAGGTTCTTCACGAAGTTCAACGAGTACTTCGAGGTGACGACCGGGAAGTACATGCGTGCGGTCAGGACGCTCGTGCGGCGGCCCGGTGCGGTCATGGCGGGGTTCGCCGGGCTCATGCTGGCGATGTTGCTCGGTTTCAGCATGATCCCCGCAGGATTCATCCCGGACGAGGATCAGGGCTATTTCTTCGTCCACGTGGAGCTTCCGGACGGAGCTTCGATGGAGCGCATCGAAGCGGTGCTGGACCGGGTGAATTCCGCAGTGGGTAACACGCAGGGCGTGCAGAACTACATCACGATCGGCGGATACTCCTTCCTCAGTGGCGTGCAGGGGTCCAACTTCGGTGCGGTCATCGCGACGCTCGACAACTGGTCGGACCGCGGCAAGGAAGAGCATGCCGAGATCCTGATGGCGAGTATTCAGCGGTTCCTGTTCACCATTCAGGAAGGCCGTTCCTTAGCATTCGGCCCCCCGCCGATTACCGGTCTCGGGAACGCCACCGGGTTCTCGATGGAGCTCCAGGACCGGGGCGGTGTGGGCCTCCAGCAGCTGCAGACGTTCGCCAACGACCTGGTGACCGCCGGGTACGCGAGCCCGGTCGTGGATCGGCTCAACCAGAACTTCACGGCGAACGTTCCGCAGCTGTTCGTAGACGTGGACCGAAACCGGGTGAAGACGTACGGCGTGCCTCTTCAGTCCGTGTTCAACACGCTGCAGGCGAATCTCGGATCGGCCTACGTCAACGACTTCAACATCTTCGGTCGCACGTGGAAGGTGCAGGTGCAGGCCGACCAGCAGTTCCGCTCGCGGATCACCGACATCGACCGTCTTGAGGTCCGGAACGCCAACGGCGACATGATCCCGATGGGGACCCTGGCCCAGGTGCGTGACACGGTTGGGCCTTCGGTGATCACCCGGTTCAACATGTTCCCGGCGGCCACGATCTCAGGCGTTCCGGCACCCGGGCAGTCATCGGGGCAGGCCGTGGCCGAGATGGAGCGACTTGCGGGCGAGTACCTGCCCCAGCAGATGGGCTACCAGTGGTCCGGCGTGACGTACCAGCAGATCGCTGCCGGCAATCTGGCCCCGATCATCTTCAGCCTGGCCATCATCTTCGTGTTCCTGTTCATGGCTGCGCAGTACGAGAGCTGGCTGATCCCACTTGCCGTACTGATGGGGGTTCCCATGGCGATCCTCGGGGCCCTGCTCGGCACGGGCCTCAGGGGACTCGACAACAACATCTACATGCAGATCGGGCTCGTGCTGCTGATCGGGCTGGCGGCCAAGACGGCTATTCTGATCGTAGAGTTTGCCAAGCAGCAACGGGAGGAGGGTAAGGGTGTGATCGAGGCGGCCGAGACGGCGGCCCTGCTCAGGTTCCGCCCGATCCTGATGACGGCTTTCTCGTTCATCCTCGGCGTGATTCCGCTGGCGATCGCGTCCGGAGCCGGTGCCAACAGCCGCGTCTCCCTCGGCACCGCCGTGCTGTTCGGCATGCTGATCGCCACGATCAGTGGCGTGTTCCTGATCCCGGCGTTCTACGTGATCATCCAGGGGCTGGCTGAGCGCTCCGGCAAGAAGGAAGCGAAGGCGGGTACGGCGCAGACTTCGGATTCCATGACAAGCCCGCCGCTGGCGGACGAGCCCGCCTGACGGGTTCATTTTGCACACCGCGGCCATGAACGAGCGGCCCGGGCTTCGGTCCGGGCCGTTCCACGTTCACGGCCCCCCGGTTCTTCGACAGCATCGCCCGCCGCGGGGCAATCTGTCCCAAGAGTCGACAGTGGATGGCATGACATCGCTCAGCCCGAACTGAACTCCGGACAGGACGTAAGCGATTGTCAGTAAATCGGTTACAGAAGCGTCATGTCGCTCACGCCCCACTGCCGGACGCCAGTCCCGAGTTTGGCACACACGTTGCCTTTCCAATGTCCCAACGGGGTGTAAGCTCCGGGCGATCAACGATATCGACGTATTCAGATAGAACCAGCTCTTCGGCCGCATGAGCCGCGCGAATGACCGGCTCGCGTCGAGAGCGTTTCGGTAGCCGGGCCGTTGCCCGGCGTCGGCATCAGCGAATCGCCCCACTACGGTGCGCTCGCCCCCCCCGGCGCCCTGCCCTGTTCTGGCTATCGACATATCGAAGCCCCTCTTGTGGCAATGCTGGGTCTGACCGGCCTCCACCGGCAGCCCACTGCGAATAGATAGAGTCGTCAGGACTCTCGACGCGTCGGACGGCGTGAGTGCGCCGGATCCGGCTGGTTAATGCGCCACATATCGGAGGGGGATTCCATGTCCGGTCCTCTTGAGCTCGCACTCCAGGCTTCGTCGCCGGGGTGGCACCGCCGTGACTTCGTGAAAGCCTGCGGCATGGCGGCCGCTGCCGTTGGCCTCCCGGCCAAGGCCGCGGCCAAGTTCGTCCAGAATGCCGAGGCCGGCATCAAGCCGTCGGTGATCTGGCTGGCGAACCAGGAGTGCACCGGGTGCACCGAATCTCTCTTGAGAACCTCGCACCCGGGCCTGGCCGACCTGATCATCGACCTGATCTCGCTTGACTACAACGAGGCCCTCATGGCCGCTGCCGGCCACCAGGTCGAGGCGGCCCGACGCGCCGCGATGGAGCGCCACGCCGGCAGCTACATCCTGGTGATCGAGGGTGCGATCCCGACGAAGGACGACGGGATCTACTGCAAGATCGGCGGCATGACTTCCTACGACATGGTCCATGAGTGCGCGGAGAACGCCGGCGCGATCATCGCGATCGGTTCGTGCGCTTCATGGGGCGGTCTTCCTTCCGCCGATCCGAATCCGACCGGCGCCAAGGGCGCTCCGGAGGTTCTCGCGGGCAAGACAGTGGTGACGATCCCTGGCTGTCCCGCGAATCCCTACAACTTCCTCGGAGTCGCCCTCCAGTACGCCACCTTCGGAACCCTGCCGGAGCTCGACGAGCTCGCGCGGCCGAAGTTCGCGTACGGACGAACGATTCACGAGCACTGCCCGCGGCGCGCTCACTTCGACGCGGGCCGGTTCGCCCGCCAGTTCGGCGACGACGGACACCGCCTGGGCTATTGCCTGTATCACCTGGGCTGCAAGGGACCGCAGACGTACGCCAACTGCTCGGTCCAGCACTTCAACGAGGTTACCGATGCGTGGCCGATCGGCCTCGGCCATCCGTGCTTCGGGTGTACCGAGCAGAGCCTGGCCTTCCGCGTCGCGCTTCATGAGACGGTGGATCCGAACGAGATCCTCCCGCCGTCGCTGTTCCCGCCGATCTTCACCGACCGCGGTCCGATTAGCCCGATGGCAACTGCTGTCGGAGGAGCGGTCGTCGGTGGTGCGATCGCGGCGGGCGTGATGGCTTCCAAGAAAGTAGCCGAGAACACGGCGGAGGCCGGCGCGGGAGAGGAGGGTTGACCATGAACATCTCACGTAGAGGTGCGCTGAAGGTCGCCGCTCTCGGGGCCGCCGCGGCCACCGGGGTGCGGAAGGCCGAGGCGCGCGAGCGGCTGGTTCCTCCCGAAGACGCCACCGGGATGCTGTATGACGCGACGCTCTGCATCGGGTGCAAGGCGTGCGTAGTGGCGTGTCGTGAGGCCAACGAGCTGTCGCTCGAGAGGGAAAGCACTCTATACGACGACGCGATCGACCTTTCGGGCCACACGGCCAACATCATCAAGCTTCACAACGGCGACGAGGGCTACGCGTTCGTGAAACAGCAGTGCATGCACTGCGTGGACCCCGCTTGCGCCTCGGCCTGCATGATGGGGTCCTTCCAGAAACGCGACAACGGGATCGTGACCTGGGTGCCGGACAAATGCATCGGGTGCCGGTACTGCCAGATCGCCTGCCCGTTCGAGATTCCCAAGTTCGAGTGGGACTCGCCGCTACCCCGCATGGTCAAGTGCCAGATGTGCCTTGCAAAGGCAGGAAGCACGGATCCCGGCCAGCTACAGGACGGCAAGGAGCCGGCATGCTGTGAAGTCTGCCCGCGTGAGGCCGTGATCTACGGCGATTACGACGACCTGAAGCAGGAAGCGCAGGCCCGGCTCGACGCGAATCCGGATCGCTACAACCCGAGGGTGTACGGCCTGGACGACATGGGCGGCACCCAGGTGCTCTACCTGGCCCCGGCCGGCGTCGAGTACTCCGATCTCGGGCTGCCGGAATACGGCCCGGACTCCGTGTCGCACATCCCGGTCGGACTTCAGCACAAGATCTACAAGGGCTTCGTCGCACCGGTGGCACTGTACGCGGTTCTCGCCGGCCTCACGTGGCGGAGTCGCCGGCAGGAGGACGCGCAGGCCGGCCAGGAGGTGGAATCATGAGCGCGCAAGCCACCCCGGTGGGCGGCAAGCTGCTCACCCCCACCATGAAAGGTCTGCTCATCCTGGTCGGGATCGCGGCTGTCCTGTTGCTGTGGCGCTTTGCCGCCGGGCTCGGTGCAGTCACCAACCTCAGCGACGGGTATCCGTGGGGCCTGTGGATCGCGTTCGACGTGGTCACCGGCACCGCACTCGGATGCGGCGGATACGCAATTGCGCTACTGGTCTACGCCTTCAACAAGGGCAAGTACCACCCGCTGGTCCGCTCGGCGCTGCTGGCCAGTGCCCTCGGATACACGCTGGGCGCGATCGGTGTACTGATCGACGTCGGCCGGGTGTGGTGGACCTGGAAGCTTCCTCTCTTCTTCTGGACCTGGAACCTGAGTTCGATCCAGCTCGAGGTCGCGCTCTGCATCATGCTGTACACGTTCGTGCTGTGGATCGAACTGTCGCCGGCGTTCCTGGAACAGTGGGCCAAGGGGCCGGAATCCTTCTTGAAGCGGTTCGCCGCTGCGGCCACGCCCAAGATCATGCGGGCAATGCCCTGGCTGATCGCACTCGGCATGCTTCTGCCGACGATGCACCAGTCGAGCCTCGGCAACATGATCCTGCTCGCCGGTCCGAAACTTCACCCGCTGTGGTACACGACGTGGATTCCGTTCCTGTTCCTCGTCTCCTGCGTCGGAATGGGGTACGGCGTCACGATCATGGAGACCATGGTCTCGCGGACGGTGTACAAGCGGCCGGGTGAAACGCGGGTCCTGGCGGGCCTGGGCGATGCCATGGTCGTGGTTCTTCTTGCCTACGTGCTGATCCGCGTGGGTGACACCATCTGGCAGGGCAAACTGGACTACGTGCTGGCCTTCGACGTGTTCAGCATCCTGTTCCTGCTGGAGGTCCTTCTTCACTTGGTTCCGGCCTTCATGCTCATGAACAAGGCGAAGCGTACGGACAGGACATACCTGTTCCGGGCTTCGCTGATGATCGTGTTCGGAGGGGCCCTGTACCGCTTCTCGGCGTACTGGTTCGCATTCCAGCCGGGGGACCACTGGAGCTACTTCCCGGCCATACCGGAGATCCTGATCACCGTCGGTCTCGTAGCGTTCGAGATCGCGGCTTACATAACGATCATCAAGAGGTTCCCCATCCTTACGGGCGCGCCCCCCGCGACCGCGAAAGCCTGAGGAGTGACAGATGGCACGCATTGTCGTTGACCCGATCACGCGTATCGAGGGCCACCTGCGCATCGACGTCGAAGTCGATGGCGGGACGGTCCGCAATTCCTGGGCGTCCGGTCAGATGTGGCGCGGCATCGAGACCATCCTCGAGGGAAGGGACCCGCGTGACGCCTGGCTGTTCACACAGCGCTTCTGCGGCGTCTGCACCACGGTTCACGCGATCACCTCGGTCCGTACGATCGAGAACGCGCTGAACCTCGAGATCCCGATGAACGCCCAGTACATCCGCAACATCATCCTGTGCGCTCATGCGATGCACGATCACATCGTGCACTTCTATCACCTTTCGGCGCTCGACTGGGTGGATGTCGTGTCCGCTCTGAGCGCCGATCCACGGCGGGCGGCGCAGATCGCGCAGAGCCTGTCCGACTGGCCGGGCAACAGCGTCCAGGTCATGCAGCAGACCCAGGCCCGCGTGCAGGGGATCGTGGACAGCGGCCAGCTGGGGATCTTCGCGAACGGCTACTGGGGCCACCCGGCCATGAAGCTTCCGCCCGAGGTGAACCTGCTGGCGGTCGCACACTATCTGCAGGCACTGGACTACCAGAAGAAGGCCAACCAGATCGTGGCCATCCTGGGTTCCAAGACGCCGAACATCCAGAACCTGGCTGTCGGTGGGGTCGCGAACGCGATCAACCTGGACAACGAGGCCACCCTCAACATGAACAAGCTGTACGCGATCAAGAGCCTGCTCGACGAGGTGAGCCGGTTCGTGCGCGAGGTGTACGTGCCAGACGTGATCGCGATCGGCTCGATGTATCCCGAGTGGCTCGGATACGGCGCCGGCGTGAAGAACTACCTCTCCGTTCCGGACCTGCCCCTCAACGCGGCGGGCACGGAGTTCGATATTCCCGGCGGCACGATCATGAACGGTGACATCGGCACCTTCCGACCGATCAGTTCGTTCAACGACGAGTACTTCCGCGACAACGTGCAGGAGGGGATCGCCCACTCGTGGTACGACGGCGACTGGCAGAAGCACCCGTGGGAGGAAACCACGGACCCGATGTACACCGAGTTTCAGGACAACGGGAAGTACTCGTGGGTGAAGTCGCCGCGGTTCGCCAATGAGCCGATGCAGGTGGGGCCGCTGGCCCAGGTCTTGGTCGGATACGCCTCGGGCCACGAGTTGACCCGGAAGTACGTGGACGCGGCCGTGTCGCAGGCCTCCAGCATGGCGGGCGTGCAGCTCGGATTGCAGCACCTGCACTCGACGCTGGGTCGGCACCTGGCCCGCGCCGTTCGCACCGCGGTCCTGGCCGAGCTGGCCTACAAGCATTGGGGCCTGCTGGTCAACAACATCGGCTCCGGTGACACCGATATCTTCAACCCGCCCGAGTTCCCATCCGGGGAGCAGCGGGGCTTCGGATTCCACGAGGCGCCGCGTGGAGCGCTGTCCCACTGGGTGGTGATCGACAGCGGGAAGATCAAGAACTACCAGGCGGTCGTCCCATCGACCTGGAACGCCGGTCCGCGCGACGCGCAGGGCCGCCAGGGACCGTACGAAGCCTCGTTGATGGGCAACCCGGTTGCCGATCCGGAGCTTCCACTCGAGGTTCTGAGGACCGTGCACTCGTTCGATCCGTGCCTGGCGTGCGCGATCCACACCCTGGATCCGGAGGGCAAGGAAATCGCGAAGGTAAAGGCCCTCTGACCGCCCGGGTGACGGTTATGGGCCTCGGCAACGTCCTTTCACAGGACGATGGGCTGGGGCCCTTCGTCATCCAGACCCTGCTGGCGGGCTGGGAGTTCGATGAGAGCGTGCAGGTGCTCGACCTCGGCACTCCCGGCCTGCAGTTGAGTCCGTACCTGCAGGGGCAGGAGTCGCTGATCGTGGTGGACACGGTCCGGTCCGACGGCGAGCCCGGCGAGTTGCGGCTGTACGATCGCGAGCAGCTTCTCAAGCACCCGCCTGCCCAGCGAACTTCGCCCCACGACCCCGGCCTCAAGGAAACCCTGCTCGCCCTGGAGTTGCACGGCCTGTCGCCGACGCACGTCCTGGTGGTGGGCGTGATCCCGGCGGAGACCGGTTACGAGCCGCGGCTCACCGATGCCGTGCGCGCCTCGGTGCCGGGTGCGGTCAATGCCGTCCTCGCGGAACTCGAGAGGCTGGGGGTTCCGGCGACGCCACGCGCCGAACCCGCGGAACCCGATATCTGGTGGGAGCGGGAACCATCCGACTGACCTGACCTGATCTGGTCACCGCGCCGGGCCGCCGGCCTCCCGGCTACCAACGATGAACGTACTTCGCCAGCGCCCTGCGCTTCGCCGGGTCCGCCAGCTTCAGCGGTGCCATCCCGGACTCGTAGTAGGACCTGAGCTCAGTGAGGCGAGAATCCGTGTCCGCGACGCTGTCCGGATTAGCGAAGTAAAGCAGCAACTGGTCTACGTCCCAGTTCTTCCGAGTGCCTGAGATGGGAGGGCCTCCAGTGCGCGTCCCTTTCAGGTCCAGGCCATGGCACTCGTCGCAGCCCGCCTCCACGTAGGCCTCGCGGCCCTCCTTGTTGCAGGCGGTCGTGAGTACGAGCAAGGACACACCGAACGTCGCAACCAGGCGCTTCATCGTGGCAATCTCGATCATGAGTGGTTTGGTGTCAGTAGCCGGCGGGCGGTGAGACCCGAGCCAGCCAGGCCGCCAACATGACGACGGCCAGCATGACGATCGTCTCCAACCGGACGGTCCGCCGCAACCCCCGCCCGTCATGCGTTGATCCCAGCTTCGGGATCGCCCGAAGTCGGTGGAACGCACCAAATCCGATCAACACCAGAAGTCCGGCCCATTTTGCGAGGACGCCCCGGCCATAGGGTGTGCCCCAGTACGCGGAGAGGTCACCGACGAACCGGGTCGACTGGATGATCCCGGAAGCCGCGATCAGCACGACGGAGAGCAGCGCTGCCCCGGAGGCTGCCCTGACCAGCGCACCGAAGTTCCAGGCACCTGAACCGTCGTCCGGACCGTCGGGCGCCAAGACCAGTAGCAGAAGGCCACCGAACCAGACCGATGCGGCTACCAGGTGGACCATCTTCGCCGGTATCGTGATCCACGGCGAGATCGCTACGGCATGACCCGACATCGCACCCACGACCACTGCCGTCAGGGCGAGGCCGGCGGCGGCCCTCCCATGTCCGGGCAGCGCGACCAACGCGACCAGGACAAGCACCAGGCGCGACAGCCCCGCGAGGCCCGTGCTGGATGAAAGAGCCGCCGTGACGCCAGCGAAACCGGCTCCAGCCGGAACGACGCTCACCGTCCAGGCCAGGTGCTGTGCCCCCAGGATGAACAGCGCGGCCCAGCCGAGCAGGGTGGTCGCTCGCCCGATTCGGGGCTCGCGCAGGAGAGGTGACGAGCCGCAGTACCACAGCAGGCCCGCGAAACCGAGCAGGCAGGCCATGCCGAGGCCGGCCAGCAGTACGATACCAGCGGACGGACTGGGCTCTGGACGGGACCTGTCGCTCTCAGACGCCTCCGCCGAGGCGGCCGCGCGATGGCCCGGGTCGGCAGTCTGGTCGACGGCCTGTGCCGGCACGTCGGCGACCGCAGGGGCGCCCGCGTAGATGAAGCTGAACTCGCCGGATACCGGGTGACCATCCGCCGAAACGGCATTCCAGAGAACGAGGTACTCGCCCGCCGTTAATTCGGGGACGTTGCCGGTCAGCATCCGTTCGTCGTCGAGCGAAGCCTCGAGTGCCACTCGGATCGAATCGCCCGAAGGGGCCACCAGTACCAGAACACTGAGCAATTCGTTGACGGGACCGCTGAACCGCAGCTCGAACCGCTCCGGCGCCGAGGAAACGACCTCGCCCGCGGCGGGAACCGACGACTCGAGCCGAATGTGGACTGCAGCCCAGGCCAGGGTGGCACCGACCGCAAAGGACGTGAGCAGCGCTGCACTCACGCGGGTCAGGCGAGGCCGAAACAGGGGCTGGTGGCATAACAGATCGAACAGCATACGCGTTCCTATCAGGTGGCCCGAGGCCGGGCGTCAGGCGCACCATGCTATGCGGACGCCCGGAAACCGGCAAACGACCAGCACTGTTGTACTGGAACGATTGCGAACCGCCCGGTTAGTTAGGACGGCCGGACCGACGTGCCGAGGCGTCGGAAATCCTGGCGGCCAGGTCTTTTCAGAAGTTCACAGGAGGTACCGTATTGAAGCTGATCTCTCGCAGTCCCGCCGGCCTCATCGCCGCGGTGGCGATGGTGGGTCTTGGCGCCTGCAGCTCCAACTCGGACGATCCCAACCAACCGGCCGAGCCCACGATCCAGCTCGCCTTCACACCGACGTCCGTATCGTTCGGTGAGGAGAGGAGTCGAGCCGTAGAGCTTCGGAACACGGGAGACGAAGCCGCCGGGCCGGTCGAGCTGGTGGCGCTCGGAGTGACGGATGGCGGCGGGAATGCGTTACCGGGGGCGAGTCTCTCGGTCAGTCCTTCCGAGGTCGCTACCCTGAATGCCGGCGTTTCAAGGGCAGTGACTCTGACACTGGACATTCCGGGGTCCGTGGGGAGCGGAGACTACGAGGTGGACCTGGAGGCCCGGGTGGGCGGCGAGGCCGCGGCGAGCCTGGGGACCACGTTCACCGTCGTCCAGGACAGCGGACCGGTGATCGAGACGCTCGAGATTTCCGGGGGTGCGCCGCAGGCCCGCCAGGGCGAGGTGCTCAGCTTCTCGGCTTCCGCCACGGACGACCAGGGCCAGCCGGTGGTGGACCCGATGGTCACGTGGCGCGCCGAACCGGCGTTCGCGGGACTGACGACGGCCGACGGTGAGTATGTCGGGTACTCCGTGGGAACGGCGCGCATCATTGCCGAGGCCGGAGGCGCCGCGGACACGGTGGAAGTGGATGTCACCAATCGGGACGCCCCGTCCGGCTCCTTCCAGGTCGCGTGGCACGAGCCGGTCGAGCTACGCTACACCTCCGACCACTGGGAGCACGGGGATGTGGCGTACACGGGTACCTGGGGATGCCGGGCGGTTCCTGGCGGGCAGTGTGGCAACACCCTCTACGTGTGGGACATCACGGTGCGGGATGCCCCGGTTCTGACCGATTCGATCCGGGTGGACGCACGCGTCGTGAACGACGTGAAGGTCCGCGCGGATGGTACGCTGGCGATCATCACGCACGAGTCTTCCAACGACGGGCTCAACGGGATCACCCTGCTCGACCTCGCGGATCCTCTCCAACCGGCGATAATCACCCGGTTCACCGCGCCTGATCTGTCTCCCGGCGTTCACAACGTGTGGATCGAAGGCGACTACGCGTACCTGGTGGTGGATGGGTCGGTGCCGAGTTCCGGCTTGCGCGTCCTGGACATCTCGGATCCGGCGAATCCGCTGATCGTGGCCTCCTTCTACGGCGGAGGGAGCTTCCTGCACGATGTCTACGTGCGTGACGGGCTGGCCTTCCTCTCACACTGGAGCACGGGGCTGATCATCGTGGATGTGGGCCACGGAGTCGCGGGAGGATCGCCGACGAATCCGGTGGAGGTGAGCCGAATTGCCGTCCCGGGATATGACGTTCACAATGCCTGGTACTGGCCCGATTCCGGGTACGTGTTCCTGGGCGACGAGATTGCCGTCCCGGGGCGCGTGCTCGTGGTGGATGTCAACGATCTTTCGGCCCCTCGCCAGGTGGCCAGCTTCACTCTGGCCGGCGCGGCACCACACAATTTCTGGGTCGACGAAGCCGCCGGGATCGCCTACTTCTCGTGGTACGAGAACGGCATCCACGCCGTGGACGTGTCGGGCCGCCTGCTCGGCGAACTCGACAAGCAGGCCCGACAGGTCGCCAGCATCCAGTACGATGTGGGCGGCGCCTGCATCGCCCTGTCCGGAACGTGCAGCTGGGCTCCCCAGTTGCACGACGGACTCATTTATGTCTCGGACCTGAACAGTGGCCTATGGGTTCTTCAGCCGACGTTCTGAGGCGCGGAGCCTGGTCGGCGATTGCCGTCCTCTGCGCACTGGTCGCGGGGTGCTCTAGCGACTCCTCGCAGCCCAACGGTCCCGGTGATCCTGACCCCGGCTCCGACAGTCGACTGTACGTGACGTCTGGCTTCACCGACGAGGTGCTTCGCATGGACCCGTCGGACGGCGCGATAGTGAGTCGAATTCCGACCGAGCGAAGGCGAGATGAGGTGGACGAGCCTCACGCGGTCGCGATCAGTCCGGACGGGCGGTACTGGTACGCGACCGTCGCGCATGGCGAGCCCACCCTGTGGAAGTACGAAATGGTCGGCGATCGACTGGTGGGGCGTGTAACCTTGCCCACGGCGGGGGCCGCCCGGATCGGAATCACGCCGGACGGCACCCGGGCCTTCGTTCCGGACTACGATCGCTCCCAGCCGGGAGTGCCGAGTCGGGTTTCCGTCGTGGACCTGGCGGACCTGGAAGTCGTGGCGACACCCGTGGTCTGCGGCGGCCCGCACCACGCCGAGGTGGATCCGACAGGCGACCTCGTGGCCGTGGCCTGCAGCCTGAGCGACGAGATCGTACTCCTGGACGCCCGAACGCTGGCGGAGCGAGGTCGTTTTGCTGCGGGTCCGGAGGCCGGACCTCCCGGACAGCCTGCTCTGAAACCGCTGAACCTGGCCTGGTCGCCCGACGGAGAACTCATCTGGGTGGGACTGCATCTCGTGGGCACCGTGAGAGCGTTTCGTCCTAATGGTGAGATCGTGGGAACGGTGGCTGTCGGGTCGAGGCCCGCCCAGATCGCCCTTACCCCGGACGGCGGTACGCTAGTGACGGCGAACCGGGGAGATGCGTCTCTGTCGATGGTAGACACGAACTCGCTGATCGAGACGGCGAGGATTCCGTTGGGAGCGGAACACCCGCACGGCATCGCACTGGACGAGCTGGGCCTGCGGGCGTTCGTGTCCTGTGAGGGAACCCCGGAGACCTCGGGCCGGGCCGTGGCGGTGGACCTGGTGGCCGGCTCGATCCTGTGGTCGGTAGAGGCCGGTGCCTACACGCTGGGGGCTGCTTACGCTCCCGCGGAGCCGGATTGAGCCACGACGGCTTGGAGAGCTCGCTCGAGCTTTGCCTGGGCCTGGTCGGCCACGTCCCGGATCTCGGGGGCGTCCGCGATGTCCATCATGGCGTGGGGCCGGACGAACGCCACCTCGGCACCGCCGTCGGCGGAGGCGACCACGACGTTGCAGGGCAGCATGAGACCGATATTGTCGTCCGCGGACAACGCCTGGTTGGCCAGCACCGGATTGCACGCCCCGAGGATCACGTACGGACGGAAGTCGGCGCCGATCTTGGTCTTCAGCGTCTCGGCCACGTCGATCTTCGTCAGGATTCCGAATCCCTCTTCCTTCAGGGCGTCGGTGACGACCTCGATGGCCTCGTCGAACGTGAGGCCGGGCAGGGTCCGGTGCATGCTGTATTCGGTGTCCTTCATGACGGGTCTCCGTTGTTAGTCGGTCCTGAATGAAGCTCACGCTATCGACACTGAATGGTGCGTACCGGCGAGACTGGCCGCAATCGCCGACCGTACTCCTGGTGCCTCCAAACTACTCCCGCCGAGTGCCCGACGGCCGTAACTTGAATCTCATGGGCTACCTCCGTTCCGTCCGACTCGCGCTCGTCGCTGCCTCCCTGTTGCTTGCCGCCTGCGGGGGAACGACTCCGCCTCCCATGACCAGCGTCAGCGAGAACTGGTCCGAGCAGGGAATCGCTTCCTGGTACGGACCCGGGTTTGACGGGAGGCGTACGGCCTCCGGTGAGGTCTACGACATGGAGGAGATGACGGCGGCCCACAAACGGCTGCCGTTCGGAACCCGGGTCCAGGTCCAGAACCTGGACAATGGGCTTCGGACCGAGGTTCGCATCAACGACCGCGGGCCGTTCGTGGACGACCGGATCATCGACCTGTCCATGGCGGCGGCCCGGGACATCGAGATGCTGGGGCCGGGAACCGCGCGGGTACGAATCTCGGTTGTCGAGATGTCGGCCATGTTGTCGTGCAGCATGGTTCAGGTCGGCGCCTTCTCCGATCCGGCAAACGCGGCGAGCGTCGCCAGCAGCTTCCGGGATCGCGGATTACTGGTGGTTCAGCAGCCAGGTACGGACGGGCTAACCCGAGTGTTTCTGGGCCCGTATGACGATCTGGAGCAGGCGGAGCGGGCGCGCGACCGCTATGATGGGATGGTAAGACCCTGCAACTGAATTTCTCCCGGGTCGAGCGTCGGTGAGAAACACGATCGGCCGGGGCGGGTATGGTTCTGAACCGCACGTGAGGGGCGGTATTTTTCTCCGGAGGCGCGGTGCCTTCGGACCACGGAGGAACAATATGACACGTGGCCCGTTCGTCTCGAGGGCACTGCTCTTCTTTCTGACGCTCCTGCTGGGAGCGGCCACCCTGCCGGATTCAGCCGATGCTCAGTACTTCGGTCGAAACAAGGTCCAGTACAAGACCTTCGACACCGAGGTTCTGCAGACCGAGCACTTCGACATCTACTACTACCCCGAGATGGAGAGCATCATCGGGGAGGCCGGCCGCATGGCGGAGCGCTGGTATGCTCGCATCGGCCGTCTGCTGGATCACGAACTCAAGGGTCGCCAGGCGTTGATCCTGTACGCCAGCCATCCCGACTTCGAGCAGACCAACGCCGTGTTCGGGCAGCTCGGCGAGTCGACGGGTGGTGTGACCGAGGTGCTGAAGCGACGAATCGTGCTTCCACTCGCCGGTACCCTCGCCGAGTCGGACCACGTGCTGGGGCACGAGCTGGTCCACGCGTACCAGTTCGACATCACCAGCATAACGGGCGACGGCGGCATCGGTTTTCGCGGGCCGACGGCGCTTCTGCTTCCGCTATGGTTCATCGAGGGGATGGCCGAGTACCTGTCGGTCGGTCCTGTCGACGCCCACACGGCCATGTGGATGCGGGACGCGGCAGCGTGCAACTGTCGTCTCCCGACACTGCGCGATCTGACGACCCGGCAGTGGGAGTACTTCCCGTACCGCTGGGGCCAGGCGTTCTGGGCGTTCGTGGCCGGGAAATGGGGCGACGAGGCCGTTGGCAAAGCGCTGAAGGTCGCCGGCCAGTCCGGGAACCCGGAGCAGGCACTCGAAGCCGTGCTCCAGATCCCGATCCCGCAGCTCGAGGCCGAGTGGCACCAGGCGATCTACGACGCCTACGCCTCCGTGGCCGAGGATGCCCTGGGCGACCGGGCGAACTACGCGTTCGTCGACCCGGCTGATCCTGACGCCGCACCGGGTGAGGAAGCGGGCGCCCCCGCGGAGGAGAGGGAGATCCCGGATCTGAAGGATCTCCCACCCCTACCGCAGCACGGCGACGCGACCCAGCTGATCTCGCAGAAGATGGGTGGGGGTGGGCTGAACATTGGGCCCTCGATCAGCCCGGACGGCTCGCGGGTCGTGTTTCTCTCGGAAAAGGACCTGTTCGCCATCGAGATGTTCCTGGCGGACGCAGAGACGGGCGAGACCATCCGTCGCCTGACCAAGGCGGCCGTGGACTCGCACTTCGAGAGCCTCCAGTTCATCAACTCGTCCGGCGCGTGGAGCCCCGACGGGAAGCACTTCGCTTTCGGCGTCGTCGTCCGGGGTCGTCCCGCACTGGCGATTATCGAGGCCGAGACGGGCAAGAAGGTGAAGGAGGTCCGGTTCCCGGAGCTGGGCGAGGTCTACACGCCCTCGTACTCGCCCGACGGTCGGAGCGTGGTGTTCGCCGCGATCGTGAACGGATACACGGACCTGTTCATCTTGGATATCGAGACCGAACAGTTGCGCCGATTGACCTCCGATTTTTATTCGGACCTGCAGCCCTCCTGGTCGCCCGATGGCGGCGCGATCGCGTTCGTGACCGACCGATTCTCGACTGACCTGGCCACTCTCAGCTACGGCAACTACCGGCTCGGGCTGATCGATCCGTCCAGCGGCGAGATCCAGGCCATGCCCGTGTTCGGCGTGGGCAAACACATCGACCCGCAGTGGGCCCCTGACGGCCAGAGCCTGTACTTCGTGACGGATGTCAGCGGGATCAGCAACGTCTACCGCTACGAATTCCAGGGTGGCAACCTGTACCAGGTCACCGACCTCGTCACCGGGGTCAGCGGGATCACGGCACTCAGTCCGGCCATCTCCTCTGCGCACGGGGCGAATCGGCTCGTGTACACGGCGTTCGAGCGCGGTGACTACAACCTGTACCGGATCGACGCGGAAGCCGACCTGGATGGAGAGCCGATCGAGGAGGCGATCGCGGGGCTCAGTCCCGCCATGCTGCCTCCGCAGGATCGCTCACCCGGACTGGTGAGCGTGCTCCTCGATGAGCCCGAGCTCGGTCTGGCCGACACCCTGACGTTCGGGAGCATCGACTACAGTCCAGGAATCACGCTGGACTTTGTGAGCCAGCCGCAGCTCGCGGCGGGCGCGGACCGCTACGGGGCGTTCCTGGCCGGCGGCATCTCACTCTATTTCAGCGACATGCTCGGCAACCGGAATCTGAGTACCCTGTTCAACATCAACACGGCCAACGGAAACCTGCTCAGGAGTTCCGCGCTGGTGGTCGGATACGAGAACCGACGCACGCGTTGGAACTGGAATGCGGAGATCGGCCAGATTCCCTACGTGACCCGCCGGTTCGGACTCCAGGTCGACAACGCGAACGGCGTGTACGTCGAGACCGAGCTGCGTGAATGGCAGGTGAATCGCATAGCCACAGGTGGCTTCAGCTTCCCGATCAACCGGTCGAACCGGATCGAGATGACGGCCGGGTTCCAGGGGATCGACTTTCACAACGAAGTCCGTACCAGCGTGCTGTCGTTCTCCGGCGCTGAGGTCAGCCGGGAAACCGTGGAACTTCCTTCGCCGGGCTCCCTGAACATGGGCACGGCGGCGGCCGCTCTGGTATATGACAACACGATCTTCGGAGGCACGGGCCCGATCCTGGGGCAGCGCTATCGTTTCGAGGTCTCCCCGCGTGTCGGGGACCTGAACTACGTGACGGCCCTCGCGGACTTCCGGAAATACATCATGCCGGTGCGGCCGACCACGTTCGCGTTCCGCATCATGCACTTCGGTCGATACGGATCGGATTCGCAGGCCACGTGGGGGGACATCAGCGACAACCCCGTTCCGGGCTACGAGAACGTACGCGTGCTGTCGGACCTGTACCTCGGGTATCCTTCGATCATTCGTGGATTTACCGACGGATCGTTCAGCGCCCAGGAATGCGCGTCATCGACCGAGACGTCTTCGTGCGATGTGTTCAACAACCTGTTCGGTACTCGAATCCTCTCGACCAACTTCGAGTACCGAGTCCCGCTGCTCGGTTTCTTCGGCGTGATTCCATCGGCCGGGGCGCCTCCCATCGAGATCGCCCCGTTCTTCGACGCGGGCGTGGCGTGGCGTGACGGGGTGTCGCCCAGTTTCAGCTGTGACGGGAGCCCGGGGCAGACCATCCTGGTGAATTGCAGCGAGGTGGTGGCCAGCGTGGGAATTGCGGCGCGGCTGAACCTTCTCGGCTTCCTCATCATGGAACTGGACTTCGTGAATCCGATCACGCGTCCGGACAAGGGCTGGTTCTTCCAGTTCAGCTTGCTCCCGGCATTCTGAGTTTTCCGGTCGTGCGCGCGGCGTCGCTTCGGCGGCGCCGCGGCCGCGCGACCATTCACATCGGGTGGGGGCTACGACGTGAAACTCATCCTCAGGTGGCTCATCAACGCGGCGGCCCTGTACGTGGCTGTGAAGCTGGTCCCTGGAATCGAGGCATCCGACACGCAGGCGATTCTCATCGCAGCGATCGTCATCGGCCTCATCAACGCTACGCTCAAACCGATTGCGGTACTCCTGACGCTGCCCC
>Ga0316197_10000452_pt1 | contig 28496 bp, 21 predicted proteins | sample OudBiesiAoxic_MG_FD_204939 | JGI IMG/M metagenome (GOLD analysis project Ga0316197, IMG submission 204939) | Coastal sediment microbial communities from Oude Bieten Haven, Netherlands - site A oxic | ecosystem: Environmental > Aquatic > Marine > Coastal > Sediment | place: Netherlands... | reverse complement strand
TCCCGCGGCGTGCCACGTCATGCGGATGAAGAGCGGGCCGTAGTGGCCGTAGTCGGCCGGCCACCAGTCCTGCGACTGCGTCATGAGGGCGTCAACGTCTTTGGCCAAGGATTCGAAATCGAGCGTCGCGAACTCCTCGGCGTAGTTGAAGTCCGCGCCCAGGGGATTCGCCTTGAGCGGGTTCTGACGAAGGATGCTCAGGTTCAACTGATCCGGCCACCAATGCTGGTTCGCCGTGATTCCAACGGCCTGATGCGAGGCGCCCATCACCGGGCACTGCGATGCCGACGGGTCGTCGTTGATGGGAGTCGTGCCGTGGTCGTGCGTGCTCATATCTCTCCTCGATCACTGGTGTTGGTGACTTCGCATTGTGCTCGGTTGCGGGGCGGCAGACGAGACGATGGTGATTCTCACCGGCCCGATCCTCGTCGAGCGGGCGCCGGGCTGGCGGGCCGGCGGGCTTGATGTGTTGGTTGGCGTCTTGGTCGGCCATGACCCCGGGCCATCGTACACCGACCGGTAGGCGACGGTACCGGGCGCAGTGGCGCTCACTCCCAGCGGAAGACGCGTACGGCGATGAATCCAACGACGACGGCGTAGGCAACCATCACCGCGAGGTTCGTGGCACTGGGGGTTGAGCCGTACCAGGAGTCCGCGAGGGCCTGCACGGACGAGCCAAGCGGTGTGAAATCGCTCACGGTCCGCAGCCCATCCGACATGATCGACCGTGGGATCCAGACGCCGGCAAAGAACAACATGGGGAAGTAGATGGCCATGCCAATCGCCTGTGCAGATACGGTGGTGCGAGCCACGGCCCCGACGAGCAACCCGATCGAGAACGTGGACGCCGCCGCCAGGAGGAATGAGATCGCGAACCACACCGGGCTCTCGGGGAACGGCACATCGAACACAACCACGGCGATGAGAATCGCAATTGCTGCAGCGGCGACTGCAACCCCGACATGAACCGCCAGCTGGGCCCACAGCAGCCGAGCAGGGTGGACCGGTGTCGTGCGCAGTCGGCGAAGAATCCCGAACTGCCGATAGGTGCCGAGGATCGGGGGGAGTGTGACCAACCCGAGTGTCGCCAGACCCAGCGCGAGCACGATCGGGGCGTAGACGTCGATGTAGCGGTCACCACCGAGATCGGCCGACGGCTCGTCGAAACCCGGGAAGAACAGGCCGAGTAGAAGGAGCAGAAGTCCGGGGAAGACGAGTCCGAAGAACAGGGCGATGGGGTCTCGTGCGAAGAGCCTGGCCTCGGTCCGCACGATGTTCATTGTCGCCGACATCAGGTGGCCCCCGGTTCTGTCCCGTCCGGGTCGCCGGCTCCGGATGTGAGCTCGAGGTAGGCATCTTCGAGACTGGTCTGCTCGACACGGAGTTCCTCGGCGACCACGCCGAGACCAGCCAGGAGTGCTGTGACGGCCTGCACAACGTTGCCGGTGCCGGTGATGACGACGTGTGATCCGCTGTGGCCGATGGTCGTGACTTCCGGCAGATTTGCGAACACCGCGTCATCGATCGGTTCCGATGGTCGGAACGTCAAACGCTGTTCCGAGCCGATCTTGCGAATGAGGCCCGAAGGGGAGTCGAGGGCAACAACTCGACCGTGGTCGATCACCATGATGCGGTCGCACAATCGCTCTGCTTCCTCCATGAAGTGGGTGACCAGAACAACCGTGACGCCGGCCGCCCTGATTTCTTCGATCGTGTCCCACGTCGACCGCCGGGCTTGGGGGTCAAGACCGGTGGTGAGCTCGTCGAGGATTGCGATCTCAGGAGACCCGACAAGCGCCAATGCGATGGCGAGTCGCTGTTTCTGCCCGCCGGAGAGTTTGGCGTACTTCGAGCCCACCTTGTCTTGAAGGCCGAGACGGTCGAGAAGCTCGTGCCAATCGGCAGGGTCGCGGTAGAACGAGGCGTACAGTTCGAGGGCCTCGCCAACCTTGATCTTGTCTTGCAGCCGGCTCTCCTGGAGTTGAGCTCCGAGGCGCTGGGTGACCTCGTACCGATCCCGTATTGGATCGAGACCGAGAACTTGGATCGATCCGCCGTTTGGACGCCGCAGACCTTCGACGCACTCCACCGTCGTGGTCTTGCCGGCACCGTTCGGACCGACGATCCCGAAGATCTCGCCCTCTTCGACCGAGAACGAGACACCGTCGACGACGTTGACGTCGTCGTAGGTTTTGACGAGATTTGCAACTTCGATGATCGGCACGGTCTCTCCCGGGGTTTCTGTCGCCACCAGTATGTACAAGTGGCGAGACGCGTGTATCACCAGCGCGGTTCTCGACCAGCGCCCCGCGGGCGCGCCGACGGACCGAACTGATCTAGAGTTCGGGAACGATTCGCTGTGCGCTGGCAGCACACGGGGGATCGGCGGACAAGGAACACTGAAGGGAGAGCCAATGGCTCGGAACAGATGGACATTCATGGTCGCGCTGATGATGGTGCTCGCGCTCGTCGCGGCGGCATGCAGCAGCGACGATGACGCAAGCAGCGATGACGCAAGCAGCGATACCACAGCGGCGAGCAGTGACGAGGCGACCACAACGGCTGCGGATGGCGCGGCAGAAGAGTTCAAGGTTGCCTACGTGTACGTCGGCCCGAAAGCTGACAAGGGTTGGTCGTGGGCCCACGATCAGGGTGCGCTGTACCTCGCAGAGAACATGCCGGGTGTCACGCTCACAACCCTGGAGAACATCCTCGAGGGACCCGATGTGCAGCGGATCTTTGAACAACTCGCTGCTGACGGCAACACGCTGATCTTCGGTACGTCGTTCGGCTACAAGGACGGGATGCTCGCTGCGGCCGAGACCTACCCGGATGTTGTGTTCATGCACGCGACCGGAGACGCATTGTCGGACAATATGGGCACCTACTTCGGAGCCGCTGAGGAAGGTCGCTATCTGTCCGGCATGGCTGCAGGTGAGCGCACCGAGTCCAACCTCGTTGGCTACGTTGCAGCATTCCCGATTCCTGAGGTGCTCCGGGGAATCAACGCGTTCACGCTCGGCGTGCGCGAGGTGAACCCTGACGCCGAGGTGCAGGTCGTGTGGACCTCGACGTGGTTTGACATGACGAAGGAAGGCGATGCCGCTCAGGCACTGCTCGACTCGGGCGCAGATGTGATCGCGATGCACCAGGACACACCGGCTCCCGGTCAAGCGGCCGAGGCTGCCGGCGCCGGTTGGGTCGGATATAACGCCGACATGTCGGCATTCGCGCCGAACGGCTGGCTTACGGCGTCCACCTGGGATTGGGGCCCGTACTACCTGTCGGTAGCCGAGGACGTGAAGGCCGGTACGTGGAAGCCGGAGGCGTACTACGGCGACATGGCAACCGGCATGGTCGACATCGCACCGTTTGGTCCTTCGGTCTCCGAGGAGATGCAGGCACTGATTGAGACCAGGAAGCAGGAGATCATCGATGGGACCTTTGCAGTGTTCCCCGATCCGATTGTGAACCAGGCCGGGAACGAACAACCACTCGGCGACATCTTCGGGATGGACTTCTTCGTTGAAGGAGTTATTGGCAGCCCAACCGGCTGATCACACCCGAAAATAGGAGAAGGAAGGGCCCCGCGAAGGCGGGGTCCTTCCCATTGTGATGCGTCAATGCGGTCAGGCTAGGATGCCGATATGACGGACCGACCTCAGAGCGATGCTTCTCCTGCGGTCGAACTCCGCGACATGGACAAGTCGTTCTACGGGGTATTCGCCAACGCCGACGTCAACTTCAGCCTCGCTCGCGGCGAAGTCCACGCCCTGCTCGGGGAGAACGGTGCTGGCAAGTCGACGCTCTGTTCGGTGATTGCGGGCCTCTATCGGCCGGACTCCGGAGAGATGCTGATGGACGGCGAACCGGTCGCCTTCAAGTCGCCCAAGGACGCCCTCGCAGCGGGCGTTGGAATGGTCTACCAGCACTTCCGTCTCGTGGCGAACCTCACAGTGGCGGAGAACCTCGCGCTCGGGAATCCGGAGGTGGGGCTTCGCCTCTCGCAGAGCGAACTCGAGGCAGAGGCACGTGAACTCGGGGAGCGCTACGACTTTCCGGTCGACCCATCGGCTCGTATCTGGCAGCTTTCGGTCGGCCAGCAGCAGCGAGTTGAGATCCTCAAGATGCTCTATCGCGATGCCCGCATCCTCATCCTCGACGAGCCGACGGCGGTGCTCACCCCTCAGGAGGGTCAGGGGCTGTTCCGGGCTATGCGGACCCTCGCCGACGAGGGTCGCTCTCTGATCTTCGTGTCACACAAACTGCACGAGGTGAAGCAGGTGTCGGATCGTGTAACCGTTCTGCGTGAGGGAAGGGTTGTCGGCGAGGCGAACACGGCCGATGCAGAACCGCGGGATCTCGCCAGGATGATGGTCGGCAAGGATCTCGAACTCCCGACACGCGCTCCGAACGAGTCGATCGGGGATCCCGTCCTGGTCGTCGACAACCTGTCGGTTCAAGACGATCGAGGCCTTGACGCCGTCGACGGACTCTCGATCACGGTGAACGCGGGAGAAGTTGTTGGTATCGCCGGGGTTTCCGGCAACGGCCAGCGTGAACTCGCCCAAGGGATCGTCGGTCTGATGAAGACGACGGGTGGTTCGGTGGAGCTCTCAGGCAAGGACATCACCGGGAAAAGCGTCCTCCAGACGATCAAGCGGGGCATCGCATACGTGCCACAGAGCCGGCTCGGTATGGGGCTCGCTCCCGGCCTCGATACGGACGACAACCTCGCGCTCAAGCAGTTCCGTGAGGCGCCATACTCGAAGGGCCCCATGCTCTCCCCGAAGGCTTTCAAGACCAAGGGAGCCGAACTCATCGAGGAGTTCGATGTCCGTGGTGTACGAACCGGCCTGCCGATCCGACTGCTCTCGGGCGGGAACCTGCAGAAGGCGCTGATCGCACGTGAGGTCACGCAGGAACACTGCGTGTTGATCGCTCGATCGCCCACGCGCGGACTCGATGTTGGGGCAACGGCGACGGTTCGCGAGGAGATCCTTGCGGAACGCGACCGGGGTATCGCTGTGCTGCTGATATCCGAGGATCTCGATGAGTTGCTCGCTCTCTCCGATCGGCTCCTCGTTATCTATGAGGGGAAGATCGTTGGGGAGATGCCGGCGTCTGACGCCACCGCGGAGCGCCTTGGGCTGCTCATGTCAGGGCATAGCGAGGAGCAGCCGGCATGACACGACGCCTGATCGTTGAACCTCGTGGTCTTTCTCCCTGGTGGCTGAAGCTTCTCATCCCCATCGGATCGGTAGTCGCAGCGCTCATCTTGGGCGCGTTGTTTCTCGCGCTCACCGGGAACGACTGGGTCGAGGTCTACTCGAAGATGGTCGACGCGGCATTCGGGTCCGAACGAGGGATCACCGAGACGCTCGTGTCAGCGACACCGCTGATCCTCACCGGCGTCGCAGCCGCGATCGCATTCAAGATGCTCGTCTGGAACATCGGTGGGGAAGGGCAGTTGATCTTCGGAGCGACCACCGCCGCCGGCGTCGGGATCTGGCTGAGTAGTTCTACTCCACCATTTGTCGCGATCACAGCCGTTGTCCTTGCAGGTGCGGTTGGTGGAGCGTTCTGGGCGTCGCTCTCCGCGGTGCCGAAGGTGTATCTCGGGACCAACGAGATCATCACCACGCTGATGCTCAACTTCATTGCTCTCAACCTCATGAACTATCTGGTGCTTGGAAGCTTCAGCCCGTGGCGGGATCCTGATGCGACTCAGTTCCCTCAGGGCCGGCCGATCATCGAGAATGCTCTGATTCCGCAGTTCCGACTCCGGCTCGATTGGGGACTCTTCATCGCCATCGCGGTGGCCATCATCGCTTGGTTCGTGATCAGCAAGACGCGTAGCGGGTTCGAGTACCGGATTGTCGGTGACTCGTTCGACGCGGCCCGCTACGCGGGGATCAAGGTCCCGCAGAAGGTGCTCGGGACGTTCCTTGCCTCCGGCGCGGCGGCCGGCCTTGCCGGGTCGATCCTGGTGGCCGGAATTCTCGGGAAGATGGACCCCAGATCGCTCGACCTGGGCCTTGGGTTCATCGGCATCATCGTCGCCGCGCTCGCCAGGCTGAATCCGATCGCCATCATTCCGGTCGCGATCCTGATGGGTGCGCTCAACAATGCCGGGCCGGCGCTGCAGTCGATTGGGGTCCCGGCCGCGACAGTCCAGATTCTCCAGGGTGCCATCCTCCTGTTCGCGGTTGGCGGCGAGTTCCTGATCCTGAACCGCATCAGGAGACCTGAACGCCCCGCAGAAGAGGCGCCTGCCGATGTGGAGGTGAGCGCAGCATGAACGAATCCGTACTGATGCTGACGATCATGGCCGCGATCGGCCTCGGTACCGGGATTGTGTTTGCGACCGTTGGTGAGATTCTCGCCGAGCGCTCCGGAGTCTTGAATCTGGGAGTTCAAGGCATGATGCTCGTTGGGGCAGTGATGGGTTTCTGGGCGACATTCGAGACCGGGAGTCTTTGGCTGGGCGTACTCGCCGCGGTAGTTGCAGGAGCGGCATTCTCCATTATCCACGCCTTCAATTCGGTGACCCTGGGCGTGAGCCAGATCGTGTCGGGCCTGGCGCTGACCATCTTCGGTGCAGGCCTCGCGGCCTTCATCGGGCGCGCCGGTGCGAATCCCCTGATCGGGCAGCCATCGCGTGCGGTCTTCCAGCCGATCTTCCCTGAAGGTCTGGCCGAACTGCCGATCGTTGGGCCACTCATCTTCGGTCACGACGCACTCGTATACCTGTCGTGGATCGTGGTCGCAGCAGCAAGCTTCTACCTCTTCCGGACCCGTCCGGGGTTGACCGTGCGTGCCGTCGGGGAGGATCCGGCGAGCGCCGAGGCGGCCGGTGTCAACGTGTCGACGGTTCGCTATGTCCATGTCATGGTCGGCGGGGGACTCGCCGGCCTGGGCGGCGCCTACTTCTCACTCGCTCTCGTGCCCTCCTGGCAGGACAACCCCATCACGGCGGCTGGGTGGATCGCGATCGCTCTTGTGATCTTGGCCTCATGGAGACCGTGGCGTGCGCTATGGGTTGCCTACCTCTTCGGCGCTGCCGGGCGCCTCAATTTCACGTTCCAAACTCTCGAGATCAACGTGCCGGCAGCCTTGCTCGCCATGCTGCCGTTTGTCCTCGCGATCATTGCGATGATCGTTCTCACCAGCGGGAAACGGGCCCGACTCCTTGGAGCACCGGCCGCGCTCGGGATCCCGTACTACCGGGAAGAGCGCTGACCTCAGCGTGTCCTGGATTCTGCTGACCAACGACGACGGCATCGACAGCCCTGCTCTGGCGCCGTTCGCTGCCGCTCTCGGACAACTCGGATCGGTTCGTGTTGTTGTTCCCGACCGGGAGCGAAGTTGGGTCGGCAAGGCGATCACACGCATTGGCCCAGTCGGTACGCAGCAGGTGGAACTCAACGGTGTCGCCGCGTGGACGTGCACCGGGTATCCGGCCGACGCGGTGCAAATCGGCATCCACGGGCTCTTCGACGAACCACCGTCACTCATCGTGTCCGGCATCAACATCGGCTACAACCACGGTGCTGCCTTCCTTCTGTCCTCCGGCACCGTCGGCGCGGCGGTTGAAGGGTGGGCGTCGGGCATCCCGTCGGTCGCCCTTTCGACCGGAGCGAACGGTGACTGGTCAACGTGGAAACGGCGAGCGCTCGATCCGGCGGCGGCAAAGGATTGGCAGCGACTCGGAACCATTGGATCCGGGGTTGTCGATGATGTTGTCAACGCTGGACTATTGGGATTGGCTGACGTGGTTTCAATCAACCTCCCGTTCGACGCATCGGATGAAACGCCGCGGCAGGTCACGACAATCGCGCGAGTCGGCTACCACCAGCTCTTCAGCGATGATGGAAACGGGGTCTACCGCCATGATTTCAGCGGCCGAATCATCGAGTTCGAACCCCTCGACGGTACCGACATCCAGGCAGGCCGCGACGATCGCATCTCGATCGCACCGATCCGGATGCCGACCGCGGCGTCCATTCCGGACGACGTTCGCGCCCGCATCGAACGCACGTAGGCGAAACACCGAGGCGACCTACCTTTCGCCTATGACGGAACGGTCCTCCGGCCCTGGTCCCGAACCCGATAGTCGATCACTGTGCGGACAGAACCACCGAGGTGTGACGCGCGAGGAGAGGACCTATGGGAATTCGGATCAAACGAGCGGCAGTTCTTGGGGCTGGCGTAATGGGCCAAGGTATTGCTGCACATCTCGCGAACGCCGGAATTCCGTCGTACCTGTTCGATGTGGCACCGCAGGAGCCGACCGAGGCAGAAGCCGAAGCGGGCCTCACGCTGGACTCCAGGAAGGTTCGCAACCGAATCTCGGTGGCCGGCGTCGCTGCGATGCAGAAGGCCAAACCGGCGCTGCTCTACCGACCCGATCTCGCCGCGATGGTCACTCCCTGCAACTACGAAGACGACCTCGACAAGCTCGCGGAGTGCGACTGGATCGTCGAAGTTGTCGTTGAACGCATGGACATCAAGCAGCGGGTGTTCGCCATGGTGGATGAGCACCGCAAGCTCGGGAGCGTCATCTCGTCGAACACCTCCGGGCTCTCGGCCGAGGCCATGGCGGAGGGTCGGAGTGAGGACTTCCGTCGCCACTTCATGGTGACGCACTTCTTCAACCCCGTCCGGTACATGCGCCTCCTCGAACTAGTTCCGATCGAAGAGACCGATCCGGTGGTTTTCGCCGACATGGCCTGGTTCGGCGAGCACGTGCTCGGCAAGGGAGTGGTGTACTGCAAAGACACCCCGAACTTCATTGCCAACCGCATCGGAACCTTCGGGATGACATCTGTCTTCCACTGGATGAACGAGTACGACGTCGGCGTCGCAGAGGTCGATGCGGTGTTCGGGCCGGCGATGGGCAGGCCCAAGTCGGCGGTGTTCCGGACCGCTGACATCGTGGGCCTCGACACCATGGCCCATGTGCTTGCGACGATCGGAGAGGGCTGCCCCGATGATCCGTGGCGAGACCGATTCGAGATCCCTGCTGCGATGCAGGCGCTGATCGACGACGGGAGGCTCGGGAGCAAGACCGGAGCCGGTTTCTACAAGAAGGTCAAGACGGAAGCGGGCAGCGCCATCCTCAGCCTCGATCTCGAGACGCTGGACTATGTCGATGCCGGCAAGGTCAGGCTCGCTGCGGTGGGTGCCGCCAGGAAGATGGAAGAACCGGGGGACAAGATCGCCGCGATGGCGGCATTCGATGACGACCACGGCCACTTCGCGTGGAAGGTCACAGCCGAGTTGAGCATCTACGCCCTGGAGCTGCTCGGTCAGATTGCCGACGACATCGTGAACATCGATCGGGCCCTGCGATGGGGCTTCAACTTCGAATTGGGGCCGTTCGAGGCCTGGGATGCCATCGGCGTTGCAGATTCCGTCGATCGAATGCGCGCCGAAGACATGACCGTTCCTGGGACGGTCGATCGACTCATGGAGGTCGGCGAAGGCTCCTGGTATGTGAAGCGCGACGGAATCCAGTGCTACTGGGATGTCGAATCGGAGACCTACCTGCCGGTACCCGTCTCTGAGGGCGTGATCACCATTGCATCCCTCGCCGAGGAAGGCAAGGTCCTCGCAGAGAGTGTCGGAGCCACCTTGTACGACATGGGCGACGGCGTCGGGTGTGTCTCCTTCCATACGAAGATGAACGCCCTCGACAACACCATTCTCGAGGTCATCGCGACCGGTTGCGACATGGTCGACGCCGGCGAACTCGTCGGGCTGGTGATCGGCAACGACGACACCAACTTCTCGGTCGGCGCGAACGTTGGCCTCATCGGGATGCTGGCCATGTCGCAGGACTGGGACCAGATCGATCAGACCGTAGGGTTCCTCCAGGACACGTTGATGAGGATGAAGTACTGCGAGGGGCCCATCGTGATCGCTCCCCGCGGAATGGCGCTCGGCGGCGGCTGCGAGGTCGTGATGCACGGTGACGCCGTGCGAGCCGCGGCCGAGAGCTACATCGGTCTCGTTGAACTGGGGGTTGGGGTGATCCCCGCCGGCGGAGGTTGCAAGGAGATGGCGTTCCGGTTCTACGGATCGATCCCCGAAGGAGTGAAAGCCGATCTGTTCCCGTTCATGGAGAAGATGTTCATGACGGTTGGCACGGCCACCGTGGCGACGAGCGCGGAGGAGGCGAAGTCTCTCGGCTTCCTTCGTCGAACCGATCGAATCACGCTGAACCCCGATGCTGTGCTAGCGGATGCGAAATCCGACGTGCTCGCTTTGGCGCAGATGGGCTACCAACCGCCCGCCCAGTTCTCGGTACCCGTTCCGGGCACCACAGGGATTGCTGCTCTCAAAGTGGGTGTCCACGGGATGCAGCAAGGCGGGTATCTGAGCGAATACGACGAGCATCTCGGCGCGGTCCTTGCCACCGTTCTGTGTGGCGGCGAAGTTGCCGCCGGCACACACTTGAGCGAGCAGGACTTCCTCGATCTGGAGCGCGAGGCGTTTGTGAGCCTCTGTCGGGAGCAGAAGACGATCGACCGGATCCTGCACATGCTGGAGACCGGCAAACCCTTGCGGAACTGAGTAGCAGAAGGAGCTGAAGCATGAGCACTGGAGTGGTGGTAACCCACGCACACCGCACCGCGGTTGGCAAGTCGGGTCGAGGGACCCTGCGCGAGACCAGGCCGGACGAGCTGCTCGGTCGTCTGATCGAAACGTTCATGGAGCGCGTCCCGGATCTCGATCCGGCTGACGTCGACGACGTGATCGTCGGGTGCGCCTTCCCCGAGGCCGAACAAGGGATGAACGTGGCTCGCATCGCGGCGCTTCGAGCGGGGCTCCCAGTGTCGGTTCCCGGGATGACGCTCAACCGGTTCTGCAGCAGCGGTCTGCAGTCGCTTGCGACCGGTGCCGCGCAGATCGGCGCTGGATGGTCGAAGATCGTGATCACCGGCGGTGTTGAGTCGATGTCGCTTGTCCCGATGGGCGGGCAGAAGCCGGCGCCGAATCCTGCGCTCGTCGAATCGTTTCCTGCGTCTTATGACTCCATGGGCATCACCAGCGAGACGGTGGCCGAACGCTACGACGTCAGCCGGGAAGACCAGGATGTCTTCGCCGTCGAATCCAATAGACGCGCCCTCGCCGCAATCCGGGAGGGTCGGTTCAAGGACGAGATTATCCCGATCGAAGTGACCCTTGGCGGGAAGCAGGTGGTCTTCGACACCGACGAGGGCCCGCGGGAGAGCACGGTCGAAGGATTGAGCAGGCTGCGCCCGGTCTTCAAGGTGAACGGTCGTTCGACGGCGGGGAACTCATCACAAACATCCGATGGTGCCGCCCTCGAGGTGTTGATGACCCGCGAGGCTGCCGCCGAATACGGTCTGACACCGCTCGCCGAGTTGATCACCTACCAGGTCGCGGGGGTGCATCCGGATGAGATGGGGATCGGCCCGACCGTCGCGATTCCCAAAGCCCTCGACGCTGCGGGCCTGTCGGTTGCAGACATCGGTCTGGTTGAGCTCAACGAAGCGTTCGCCAGCCAGGCGCTCTACTCGATACGCAAGCTCGGTCTCGATCCTGCGATCGTCAACGTCAACGGCGGCGCGATCGCCCTTGGACACCCGTTGGGTTGCACCGGTGCGAAGCTGACCGCGACGCTCCTGCACGAAATGGTGCGCCGTGACGTCGAGCACGGCATCGTCAGCATGTGCATCGGCGGCGGCATGGGAGCCGCAGCGATCTTCAAACGGGACGTCTGACAGAGAATCGACCTGAACGAGAAGGGGACCCTTGCTACGCAGGGCCTCTTCTCGTTCAGGGTCGCCTGGGGGGTTAGGTGGGTTGGCGGTGGAATTGTCGAAAAGTGGTTGGGCTGTTGTTGGTGTTGCGGGTGAAGAATTTGGCGAAGTTGGTGGGTTCAGAGAAGCCGAGTTGGCGAGAGATGGTTGCAGCCGTGTTGTCGGTGTGGACGAGGAGGCGTTTGGCTTCCAGGACGAGCCGGTCGGTGAGGACTCGCTTGGCGGTTTGGCCAGTGGCTTGTTGACAGGCGCGGGTGATGGTACGCGCCAAGTAGCCGAGGTGGTGGGCGTAATCGACGACATCGTGTCGGTGGGTGAGGTCGGTTTCGATTGCGTTACGGAAGGCCACGTATACCTCGGGGAGGCGAGTGTCGACCGTGTCGGCGCGAGCCTGATCGAAGAGTGCAACGAGGGCGTCGAAGATGGCGATCATGAGCCGGCCGGTGGGTTGGTCGCCGTCGGAGCGGGTTTGTTGGCGTCGATCAGGGTCTCTGCGATCGCTGCCGCAGTGGTGTCAATCCAGCGGATTGGAAGAGCCGGAACGCGCCACCTCCCGGTGAGAGTGAGCCGCCGGATCCGACGGTACCGCTGATTCTCGGATGGGACCTGGCCGGTGTTGTTACCGACGTCGGGCCAGGCGTAACCCGGTTCGATGTGGGCGATCGGGTCTTCGGGATGCCACAGTTCCCTCTCCCCGCAAGCACATACGCGCAGTTCGCGGTCGCTCGCACGCGAGAAATCGCGAGAATCCCCGATGGCGTGTCCATGATTGACGCAGGGGCGATTCCACTCGCTGGCCTCACGGCCTGGCAGACAGTCGTCGACACGCTGCACGTTGGAGCGGGCGATCGCGTGCTGAACCACGCCGCCTCCGGTGGCGTCGGGCACCTGGCCGTGCAGATCGCCAAGGCTCGCGGCGCGGAGGTGTGGGCTACGGCTTCTGAGCACAACCACGACAAACTACGAGACCTCGGTGCCGATCATCTCATCGACTACCGCACCGAACGTTTCGAGGACGTCGCCGCGAACTTGGACGTTGTGCTGGATCTCGTCGGCGACGGCGACACCGCCGCCCGATCGGTCGCCTGCCTACGTAGAGGAGGCCGACTCGCTGCCATTCCACCCATGCTGCCGACGCCCGATGTGCTCAGCAACGCCGGCGTCACCGCAGTCTTCGTCCTGGTCGAACCGGACTACGCCTCGCTCGAGTCGCTTGCCGAAATGCTCGCAGACGGAATCTTGCAGGTCGTGATCGGGGAACAACGACCGCTCGTCGACATGGCAGAACTCCACGAGATCGGCCAGCGTGGTCGCCCGTTCGGCGAGCTCGTGGCCACTGTCGATCTGCCGGAGTAGAGCGCGAACAACGGTCACATGCTCGACCGCCGAGACCGATCTATCGGACTATCGAAGTCCGAGTCGTCGCTGTGACATTCGGATATGAACGTGAGCACCTCCATCGCTGCTGCCACATGCTGATCGGCATGGGTATCCACACCACCAACAATCATCCGTACCATCGACATGACCGCCCCTTCTCTCGCCAAAGGCGGAAGGGGTGGCACACGCCCATGGGACGGCGGAACGGACCCAACCGAGCCGCTCGAATCAGCTCAAACGGAGGTCCACCGCCCGACCAGGGCGCGCAACACCGGCCCGAATCATCCCACCCGGTCGGATATGGGCGGCTGCTTCCCCCTTGTGCGGAGGGCCAACTGCGACCGGTCTCTATATCGTTGCCACTGCCTCTGCCACTGCCATTCCAGCCGCGGCAGACCCTGCTATGAATCGTCCGCCACGCATCAACTTGGAACTAGTCACAACTGGCGCTACGGCAACCCTTCTGGTTTCGCCTGCCAGCCTGAGCCACACTTGCAGGGGTATGGAAGGCATGGGCATACGACCCCTCTTTGGGGATGCGCGCCGGACTCGCGGCAGGGTCGCTCTTGACCGCAACGTCCGGTGGTTCCTCTTCGCACTCACATTGGTCGCCATCGGCCTTGTCGGGTCTAACGTTATCGTCCACCTCGGTCTCTTCGGATTGGGACAAGGGGACCTCGCTGTACCGGTGTGGCTCGACCTCGATCAGGAGGGGAGCCTGCCCACCTACTTCCAAGCCCTAATGCTCACAACTCTGGCGTGGCTCTCGCTGCGAATAGGACGACTCAGGTGGCCTACGCACAGCAGAGACTCGGCGTTCTGGTTCGTCATAGCTGGAGCGCTCTACTACGTGTCCTTCGATGAGGTCGCCGGGCTCCACGAGCGCACCACGGATCCCGTACGTGAGGCATTCGGCCTGTCGGGTGTCCTGTACTTCTCGTGGGTCGTACCCGCGCTTGTCGTCCTAGTGATATTGGCGACGATTTGCCTGAGGTTCATCCTCCAGATGGAAAGCCGGATGAGGTTCCTATTCGTCCTAGCGGCGATCCTGTACGTCGGTGGCGCTCTGGGCATGGAGCTCGTTGGGGGCTACTACTTCGAAAGAGATGGATTCGGTACCCCGATGTACACCGCAGCCGCCCTTGTCGAGGAATCGGCCGAGATTGCGGGCATCCTCGTCCTCATGTACGCCCTCTTCAGTCAGTTGGGTGCCTCGGTCGCAGTGGAGCCGGTCCCGTCTACTTCCATCACCGACCCATCCACTCGCGTGCCATAGAGTCCCGTCGCTCCCGAGCGGATTCCACCCCCGTCGAACCACCCACCGTCCACCAAACCCACCACGGATTACCCCTATATCCTCACATATGTGGGTGGCTAGGACGGGTGTTCAGCACCGCGTTGTGAGTAGGCCACCGGTCAGCAGGGCGGCTGGCTGCGACGCCGCAGATGTACGGCAGCATCAGGAAGGTGGCAACGACCGACCGGACACCTTGTTCTGCGGCGCTCTTCGCTACTTCCGCACACCACGCGCACAACCCCACGAAGATCAACGGTGAGAGGAAGATACCCGCAAGCCACCACCCGTGTGACTCACCGCAGATATCGACGTTTGCGAAGAAGAGTTCAGCGGTGGCACCGACGGCAACAACACCGAAGATCACCGTCACCACGGGCTCACGTGCTGCCGGAATGCTGCGGCGAGCCTGCTCTCGCCCGCGCAGCGGCGACGACGGGCGTTTCGTCGACGGCGCCATCCTGATCTCGCCGGGGCTGCCTTATCAGGCCGATGGCGATGTCGTCGCCGTGGATGTGTGACTTCAACAGGGATTCCGTGACTTCGTCAGCCGCACCTACCTGTTCGAGCGCGACGGAAACGGATGGGTAGGCGCGTCCGCCGATTCCGTGAGGATCACGGTGATCAGCTCGGTCAGCTGAAGACCGAGCCTGCATCCGCACATGTCTCGTCCTGTCGTACCCTTCCGGATCGTGAGCTCGAATCCCCCCAGTCTTCGTTCGCGTATCGACCGATTGCCGCGTGCCGAACGGCGCCGACTCCACCGACGGTTGACCGGAGCGGAGCGTGTCCCGGAGCCGGAGCGCCGCGCCCAGACCATCACCAAGGTCGAGGAGGGCATCACTGCGATCGAGGAGCGGCTCGCGGCTCGCAAGGCCGCTGTACCGAAGAAGATCGCCTACCCCGAGAAGCTTCCGATCACCGGCTGGCGGGAAGAGATCCTCGAAGCGATCCGAGACCATCAAGTTGTGATCGTTGCCGGGGAGACCGGCTCGGGGAAGAGCACCCAGATTCCCAAGTTCTGCCTCGAACTGGGGCGAGGTGTCGATGGCACCATTGGCCACACCCAGCCGCGCCGGATCGCAGCCCGATCGATTGCCGATCGAATCGCAGAAGAGATCGGAACATCAGTGGGGGAGGCCGTCGGATACGCCGTTCGGTTCTCGGACCAGACCGGGGATTCCACGCTCGTGAAGGTCATGACCGACGGCCTGCTGCTCGCGGAGATCCACAGAGACCGGCGCCTCGAGCGATATGACACGATCATCATCGACGAGGCGCACGAGCGCAGCCTCAACATCGACTTCCTCCTCGGCTATCTGAAGACGCTGCTGCCGAACCGGCCGGATCTGAGGGTGATCATCACATCGGCAACGATCGACACCGAACGATTCGCCGAACACTTCGAGGGCGCGCCCGTGATCGAGGTCTCCGGCAGGACGTACCCGGTCGAGGTTCGATACCGTCCGCTCGACGATCCCGAACAGTCGGAGCCGAGGGACCAGACCGAAGGCATCTGCGATGCGGTCGAAGAGCTCTTCACCGAGGGGAACGGGGACATTCTCGTGTTCTGCTCCGGCGAGCGCGAGATCCGTGACGCCGCCGACGCCCTCAACGACCTCGCCCTGCCGCACACCGAAATCCTGCCGCTGTACGCCCGGCTGTCCGCTGCCGAGCAGCATCGCGTGTTCCGTCCGCATACCGGCCGCCGGGTGGTGCTCGCCACGAACGTCGCTGAGACGTCGCTCACCGTCCCCGGCATCCGCTACGTCGTTGATGCCGGAACGGCCAGGATCTCTCGATACAGCCGGCGAACCAAGGTGCAGCGTCTCCCGATCGAGCGGGTGTCCCAGGCATCGGCCAACCAGCGCGCCGGTAGGTGCGGTCGCCTTGGGCCCGGCGTGTGTATCCGTCTTTACGACGAGGACGACTTTGCAGCTCGCCCCGAGTTCACCGAACCCGAGATCCAGAGGACAAACCTTGCGTCCGTGATCCTGCAAATGTCGGCCCGTGACCTCGGTGAGATCGAGAGCTTCCCCTTCCTCGATCCTCCCGACTCACGGGCGATTCGCGACGGCGTCGCCCGCCTTGTGGAGTTGGGAGCGATCGATCCTGAACGCGGATCTGGACGACAGCGGCTCACGAAGCTCGGGCGTCAGCTCGCTGATCTGCCGATCGATCTTCGGTTGGCGCGGATCATCATCGAGGCGAACCGGACGGCGAGCCTTCGCGAGATCCTCATCATTGCGTCCGCGCTCGCAATTCAGGATCCAAGAGAGCGTCCCGCCGAGAAGCAGACCCAGGCGGATCAAGCCCATGCACGATTCCGCGACGAGGACTCAGACTTCTACAGCTGGCTTCACCTGTGGGAGTATTTGAGCGAGGAACGGCGGGCCCGATCCTCGAGCCAGTTCCGACGGCTCTGTCGGAACGAATACCTGAACTACCGAAGAATCCGCGAGTGGCAGGACCTCCACGCCCAACTCCGCGATGTGACGAAGGAGATCGGCCTCACCGCAAACCGGAGACCGGTGGAACGCGAGGTCGTACATCGAACGCTGCTCACCGGCCTCCTGTCGAACGTCGGGACAAAGGACGCCAATTCCTACGAGTATCGCGGGGCACGGAGCAGCCGCTTCTCGATCAATCCCGGGTCGACGCTCTTCAAGCGATCCCCGGAATGGGTGATGGCCGCCGAGTTGGTTGAGACGACTCGCCTGTGGGCGAGGGGAGTCGCGACCGTGCAGCCGGAGTGGATCGAAGCCGCTGCGCTCCACCTCGTCACACGGTCCTACTCGGATCCCTGGTGGGAGGCTGATCGGGGGGCCGCCGTTGCGAATGAGACGGTGTCCCTCTACGGACTTCCGCTCCAGACCGCCCGACCCGTGTTGTACGGGCGGATTGATCCCGCCGCTGCCCGCGACCTCTTCATTCGCCACGCACTCGTTGCGGGGGAGTGGGAGACTCACCACCGGTTCGTGGAACACAACGCGGCCGTCATCGATGAGGTACTCGACCTCGAGGCTCGCTATCGGCGAACCGACTTGCTCGTCGATGACGAAGCCGTCGTTGAGTTCTTCGGTCGGCGCATCCCCAAGGACGTCATCTCCGTCCGGCACTTTGACGGGTGGTGGAAGGACATGCGTCTCGAGGATCCGCACCGGCTCGACTTGAGCGTGGAAGACCTGCTCGAGCGTGATCTCGACACGCCGGGCGAGGATGCGTTTCCCGAGATCTGGCAGTACGGCGGAGTCTCGATGCCGCTCTCCTACGAGTTCGAGCCGGGCAGCACCACCGACGGCTTGATCGTCGATATCCCGATTGGTGGCCTCGCTCGTGTCGACCCGACGATCTTCGATTGGTCGGTGCCCGGGCTGCGGGAGGAGTTGGTGATCGCCACGATGCGGTCCCTCCCGAAGCAAATCCGCAAACGGCTCGCACCGATCCCTGAGACCGCCCGCGAGGTTCTCGAAGGCCATGACGCTTCGGCTGAGGGCTTGGTGGCGTTCCTGCGACGGGTGCTGACGAGCCGGGCAGGGGTTCCGATCCCTCTCGATGCCTTCGATCCGGAGCGCATACCCGCGCATCTCCGGCCGACGTTCCGCGTCATTGGAGAAGACGGCGAGGTGCTCGCTGAAGGGCCAGAACTCGCCGTGCTTCGCAACGATCTGCAATCTGAGGCACAAGACGCGTTGGCGACGTCCGGTCATGCCGTCGAGCGCACAGGCCTCACCTCATGGAACCTGGGGGACATTCCGATGGAGGTTGAGATTGATGGCCCCGGCCGGCCGGTGACGGCGTATCCGGCACTTGTCGATGAGAGCGATTCAGTTTCGGTGCGCCTCTTTGCGACGCCCGAGGAGCAGTCGGCTGCCATGTGGGAAGGCACAAGACGGCTCCTTGTGCTCGGCCTTCCGTCACCGGCGCGTCAGCTGCGGCCGCTCGTCACTGAGGACGGCAAGAGGGCAATAGCCGCCGGTCCGTCCCCTTCGTTCGGCGACTGGGCGGCTGACTGTCTCTCGTGTGCGGTGGGCGACGCGCTCACCAGAGCCGGCGGACCCGTCTGGAACCCAGAGGCGTTCGAGCGACTCCTCCGGATCGTCGAATCCGAAGCCGCCGATGTCCTCTTGACGGTGGCTTCCGACTCCCTGGAGATCCTCGATGAGCTCCGGGAGGTTCACGAGGCAGTGGCGGAACTCGCCGGTGACCACTACGCCGACGCGAGATTGGACATCAACGAGCAGCTCAACCGACTGATCTACCCAGGATTCCTGACCGGCATAGGGATCGATCGACTCTCCGACATGCTCCGATACATCCGAGCTGTCAGCCGCCGCCTGGAAGCTCTGCCGGACCGCCTTGAGCGGGATCGTGAGCTGATGGAGCGGGTTCGCGAGCTCGAGGCCGAACGAGACGACCTTTCCGACGCGATCCCCGGATCGGTTGAGCTCATTGATGTTGCGTGGATGCTCCAAGAGCTACGTGTGAGCTGGTTCGCCCAAGCGCTTGGAACCAAAGGCAAAGTCAGCGAGAAGCGCATCTATGAAGCGATGCAAAGGGCGATCGCGCCCTAGCCCGAAGACCGATCCGCATCCGCCGCGTTCGGGCTGGGGATTGGCGACTGGCGACAAGCGACTCTGTACGTCTCGCCAAACACCCGGTAGACCTCCACACCCGCCTCCTGCCGAGCGATCTCGTCTTCACGGAGCTCCCGAATGGGTTGCGCCGGTGTTCCGACTGCCACGGTCCAGGGTGGGACCGTCCGCCCCTCGGGGAGGACCGAACCGGCGGCCAACCAGGCTCCTTCTCCGAGTTCTGAGCCGTTGAGCGCGAGAGCCCCGATTCCTACGAGGCATTGATTCCCAATCGTCGCACCGTGTATCACGGCGGCATGTCCGACGGTGACCCGGCGGCCGACGATGGTCGGAAATCCGCGATCGGCGTGAACGACGACGTTGTCCTGGAGGTTCGATTCCTCGCCGATCACGATTCGGTCCAGTTCCGCCCGAAGCACGGCTCCGAACATGACAACGGCACCGGCCCCGATCTCGACCGAGCCGTAGACTCGGGCAGTCGCTGCAACGAACGCCGACGGGTGGACGACCGGGTCCGCAAGGCTGAGTGGCTCCATGACCTTCAGCGTACTGCGGCCGCCGGTCGGGAATGTATCGGCGACGTACAGCATTGAACCGAAACCACACCTGAGATCGGAGCCATTCATCATGTCCTTGTTCCCGGCCCTCCCAACAGACGGCGAGCCAACGCGCGCCACACTTCATGCCTACGCCCGTGCAGTGGGGGCCTTACCCCGAGCACACGCTGTCGCTCACCCCTTGTGGTGGCACATCTCACTCAAGGTCCGTCCCGACGGTTTTGTGACCGAACCGATGCCGCTCCCGGCCGGCGGTGCTGCGTTCGTGCGCATAGACCCGAGGAGTGCTCTGATCATCTTCGAAACATCCAGCGGCGAGAGCCGGTCCTTCCCGATGAACGCCGGGTTGACCGCGACTGAGATGGGCAACGCCCTGATTGCGGCAGGAGCTGAGTTCGGACTCTCCGCCGCCTACGACCGATCTAGGTTCGAGGACGACGATCCGCGACCCTACAACGAGCGGGATGCCATGGCGTATCTCGGCGCTCTCGTAGCTGTCAACGGGGTACTCACCATCCAGAGGAACCGACTCGAAGGGGTCGTCGGCCCCATCCAGCTGTGGCCTCACGGCTTCGATCTCGCATTCGAATGGTTCGGCACACGGACGGTCCCCGCGGGCGAGGGCGGAGAGTCAATCGATCTCCCGGCGCAAATCAATCTGGGTTTCTATCCGGCTGGTGCCGCCTACTTCTACTCCAACCCATGGCCGTTCGAGGCCGACGTCTTGCTCGATGTGGACCTTCCCGGCGGTGCCAAATGGCACACCGAAGGGTGGAAAGGTTCAATGATGCCCTACGCCGACCTCGTCGGCCGCGTCGACGGTGAAGACCGAGTTCTCACATATGCCGCGGCGGTATTCGAGGCGGCCGCTCCCGGACTGATCCGCTAAGGGAGGGTCCGGACCCTCCATCGCTCGACCGGTTCTGGTGGGAACGCCGCCTATCGGCCCTACCGTCGCTTGAGATCGTCGACTCGGGTCGCGACGTCGGCCGTCATCTCCTCAAGATCTCGCTGGAGCGCCTCGAGTCGTTCGATCCGATCCTCTCCCACGCGATAGCTGTCCCACCCGATGTCGTGGTGGAAGTCGTGGTGGTCGACGTCACCGTGTCGGTGATCCGAACCGGATCGGCTCCAGCCTCGTTCCCGTGTTTGGTCATGGTGTCTCATGGGGTTCCTCGCTCTCCATCGCCATGTTCACGGAGGAAACCGGCGATCGTGTTGTTGGCGGCGCTGAGCGCCTCGATCCACGCGTCCAGCAGGCGTGCGCCGTCGGCAGTCAGTTCGTAGGTTCGTTTCGCGCGTCCAGGGTCTCCCTGTGACCATTCGGACCGGACGACTCCGTCGTCTTCCATCGACCGGAGCATGCGGTAGAGGTTTCCGAGATCGATCTGCCGGTCCGGTACCCACTCGCGGAGCGCGTCTGCGAGTTCATAGCCGTGCGCCGGTCCACCCCTGAGGATGGCGAGAACGACCGGTTCGCTGAAGCGCTCCAGCCGGGCGCCCACCGCCCACGATCCGTCGGGCCGGCGGTGTCGGGTACGCGAGGCGCTGCGCCGTCGTCCCGGATGGTGGTGTTCTGCCCGATGTCCCATACCATTAATATATGTAAAACACTAACATATGTCAATAACATAGATATGTATGGCACATGGCGCCGATGGTGATCGATCCTGACGCGGCTACGCTCGCGGGGAGGAGGTGGCATGGCGTTTCCCGAACCGTTCTTCCGTTGGCGGCCGCATCCGTGGCACGGACTCGATCCGGGCCCGGCCGCACCGGAGATCGTCACGGCGTTCATCGAGATCACCCCGTTCGACTTCGTCAAGTACGAAGTCGAGAAGCGGACCGGTTACCTAAAGGTTGACCGGCCGCAGCGGGGGAGCAGCTCTCCACCGACGCTCTATGGTCTGATCCCCAAGACGTATTGCGCGGAGCGCGTTTCGGCCATGTCGCCTGAGGTGACCAAGGCGGACGGCGATCCGCTCGACATCTGCGTCATCTCCGAACGGGCTATCGATCGATCCGAGATCATGCTCAACGCTCGCGTGGTCGGCGGCCTGCGGATGATCGACAACGACGAGGCCGATGACAAGATCATCGCAGTCCTTGTGGACGATGCGGTCCTCGGCGAAGCTCGTGATGTCGCCGACATCCCGAGTGGCATCATTGCCCGCCTGGAGCACTACTTCCTCACCTACAAGACCATGCCGGGTGAAGAGGATCGGGTCCGGATCCCCGAGATCTACGGCCACGCCCATGCGATTGGTGTTGTCGCCGCCGCGATGAGCGACTACGAAGAACACTACGGCGGGTAGCGCCGATGGTTGTGCCGGGCTCGTGACAATCGAATCCCAGGTCCGTGGACTCACGTCGGCCGAGGTGCGTGAACGCGTCGCCGCAGGCAAGGTCAACGTGGTCGAAACTCGCGGGTCGCGATCTGTCGCCGACATCCTGCGTTCAAATCTGCTGACCAGGTTCAACGCGATCATGTCGGTGATGCTCGTGATCGTGCTGATCTTCGGGCACCTCCCGGATGCGTTGTTCGGATTCGTGATGATCGCGAATGCGGTCATCGGGATCGTCCAGGAGTTGCGGGCGAAACGAACGCTTGATCGTTTGAGCGTCCTGGTTGAACCGAACGTGACGGTGATCCGGGACGGCCAGCCGTCCGAAGTCCCGATTGACGAAGTTGTCCTCGATGACGTCATCGAGTTGTCGCCGGGCGACCAGGTCCCGGCGGACGGCACCGTTCTCGCATCCGGCAGTGTGCAGGTCGACGAATCGCTGGTCACCGGAGAGGCCGATCCGCTGCACAAGAACCCCGGCGACTCGATGCTGTCCGGCTCGTTCATCGTCGCGGGTTCGGTCACCATTCGGACAACGGCGGTGGGTGACGACGCCTACGCCCAGCACCTCGCTGCCGAAGCGAAGAAGTTCGCTCTCACCAAGAGTGCCCTCCAACAAGGAATCGACCAGATCCTGCGCGTGGTCACGTGGCTGCTGGTGCCGATCGGAGCTCTGCTGTTCTGGAGCCAGATGCAGACCGACCGATCGCTCGGTGAGGCTCTCGTCTCGACCGTAGCCGGCGTCGTTGGCATGGTGCCGCAGGGCCTCGTCCTGCTGGTGTCGATGGCATCCGCCGTTGCGGTGATTCGCCTCGGCCAGCGCAACGCGCTGGTCCAGGAACTCCCGGCGGTGGAAACCCTCGCGCGTGTTGACATTGTGTGTGTTGACAAAACGGGCACCCTCACGACCGGCCTGATCCGGCATCGTGAAACGGTTGTGCTGAGCGAGCGCGACCCTGCTGACCTTGCGGGCGCCGCTGCTGCCATCGCCGCCGCCGACCCCCACCCGAATCCCACAATGCAGGGAGTCGCCGAGGCCTTTCCGGACGATCCGGGATGGAGCGTTGAACGGTTTGTGCCGTTCTCCTCGGAACGGAAGTTCTCGGCGGTGAGGTTCGCCGACGGATGCTCCTGGGTCATTGGAGCGCCTGAGATCGTGCTCGAAGGTCGGGAGCCCGATCTGGCCAAACGCCTCGATGAGGTGGCGGCAACCGGCCAGCGGGTCCTCCTCGTGGCGGCAACCGAAGCACGACTTCAGAACGACGACGCCACCCTGCCGGATCGGCTCGAGCCGATCGGCTACCTGACATTCGCCGAGGAGATCCGTTCCGACGCATCCGATACGGTCGCGTATTTCATCGAGCAGAGCGTGTCGCCGAAGGTGATCTCGGGTGACGCAGCGTTGACCGTGGGTGCGATTGCGGGCGCGGTCGGTGTCCCGGATGCCGAGCAGGCCCTCGACGCGCGGGATCTGCCCGAAGCCGGCACACCCGAGTTCGCCCACGTGGTGAACGAAGGGTCGGTATTCGGGCGTGTCATCCCCGACCAGAAGCGGCACATGGTGACCGCCATGCAAGATGCCGGTCACACGGTCGCCATGACGGGAGACGGCGTGAACGATGTGCTCGCGCTCAAGGGTGCGGATATCGGAATAGCCATGGGCTCCGGATCACCCGCAACCCGAGCCGTCGCTCAGATCGTATTACTCGACAACCGGTTCGCGTCGCTGCCGTACGTGGTGGCCGAGGGCCGGCGCGTGATCGCCAATATGGAGCGGGTCGCGTCGCTGTTTGTCACCAAGACGGTCTACGCCGCGATCCTTGCGGTTGCCATCGGATTTGTCGGATGGGCGTTCCCGCTCCTTCCGCGCCACCTCACGCTGATCGGATCGCTCACGATCGGAATCCCGGCGTTCTTCCTCTCGTTCGAGCCGACCGACGAACCGGTGAGGCCGGGTGCGTTCAGCCGCATCATGCGGTTTGCCGTGCCCGCGGGGATTGTTGCGGCAGCGGCCGCCTACGGCGTCTACAGCATCGCGCGTGCGATCGACGGTGATTTGACCATTGCCAGGAGTGCAACCACGATCACGATGGTGCTCGTCGGGATGTGGGTCCTCATCGAGTTGGTGATCCCGCTCACGCCGAGCCGGACCGCGCTCGTCGGAGCGATGATGGCCGCATTTGCACTGACGTTGATCGTCCCGTTCGGGCGCACGTTCTTCGATCTGGTGATCCCGCCGCTCGACATCACCGCGGTGATCGCGGCCGTCACCGTCGTGGCGGCCATCGTCCTTCACGTTGCCTTGCGGTTCGTCGACCACCACGAAGGCCCTTGGGTACCATGGCTGCGGACCGACGAGGAGAATGGGTGACGGCGAACCGGATAACGACCACGCTCAGCCGTCGCGAACGAATCCTGAAGAACATTGCCGGTCTCGCCGTCCGCCTCATCTACCGCAGCGTTGAAGTGCGCCAGCGCGTCGGCGAAACATCGACCGGCCCCCAGCTCAGCGTCTCGAACCACTTCGGGGGGTTCGCCGACGCCCTCATCCAGGCGTACGCCCTCGACCGTGTGCCGCGATTCGTTGCGCGCGATGTGATCTGGCGGTACCCGGTCGCCAAGCAGGGAATGGAACTCGTGCGAGCGATCCCGACCCACAAGCCCGAGGACAAGGGACCCGCCGGGAACGATCAGATGTTCAGCTCGACCTACGAAGCCCTCGGCGAAGGTGATCTGGTGATGATCTTCCCCGAAGGCATCACCGTCGACGATCCGTCGATTGCTCGTGTGAAGACCGGTGCGGCCCGGATCGCACTGGGTGCGAGAGCCAGTGGAGTGAAAGGGATCCAGATCATCCCGTCGGGGATCCACTACGACGACAAGGCAACGCTCCGCTCGAAGGTGTGGGTGAACGTCGGGGAGCCGCTGGACCTCGATGCGAACATCAGGAACTACATCGAACCAGGTGCCGCCGAGGATGCCTCCAATCGGGACGCGGTGCGAGCGTTGACCGCTGACATCGAGAGTCGACTCAGGCGTTCGGCGCCGGACTACACCGACTGGGAGGAGGAGCGGGCACTGATGAACGCCGCTGCGATCGCACTCCGTACGGTCCCCAATGCGCCGATCGACGTGGACTTCGGCGATGAATCGGACCTGGCCAACGTGCTCGCACAACGACCGCAGGACGTCAAGGACACCATCATCGACGCCGTCGATCGCTACAACGGCGACCTCGATGCCGTTGGCCTCAACGATCAACAGATCGCAACGACACACCGCAACCGACGTTCGTTCTTTTGGCGCATCATCTGGAATCTCATCGTCGGCATCCTGCTGGTGCCCTTCGCCGTGCTCGGGCTGGTGATCAACATCGTGCCATTCGCTCTGCTCTGGCTGATCGGGCGCGTCAAGATGGATCCGGCGGTGGCTGCCACGGTGAAACCCGCCTCTGCCATCCTGCTGTTCGCCATCACATGGGGGATTGCCGGGTGGCAGGGATGGACCTGGTCGGGGATCGAAGGTGTCGCAGCCGCCCTGCTCGTGATGCCGCTCTACCTCTATGCCCTTCTTACGCTCATCGAACGTGGGGGGCTTGTGTGGCGGGCGTGGCGCGGCTGGTGGATGGCCCACCGCAGCGACCTCTACGAAGGTGTCCAAGAGCACCGCGAGTCCGTGGTGCGAGCCGTTTCCGATGCGATCTGAGCTTCGTTCAGGGTTGTCTGGGGGTCTGGACCGGTGCGGCGACATGCCAGCCCCCCTGCGTCGTCGCTGACGCTCCTCCGCGTCCCCCCACTTCGTGAGGGGACGGAAGAGAGCGACAGGCCGCTTTTACCCTCAGAAGGACCGCTAGCCGTCGGCGATCTTCGCGGCTCGGTCGACTTCGGAACGACGGAGACGGTCCTCGATGCTCGCCATCTGCTCGTCGCTCACGTCGGTGAGGGCATACGCCGTGCTCACGAACTGCGCCAAGTCGGCTCGGTAGTCGTGTCCGAGCGCCTCGAACGCGCCGGGGACGACTGTGGCAGCGTTCTTCGTGTCGATTGCCGTCTGCCAGAACGTCACGGCCGGGACCCATCGTTGGGTAAGTGAGACGTTCGGCGGCCGATGATCGGGTCGCCCGAGCCACGATGGCTCCTGGTAGGCGATGTCGAGGCCGAAACGGGTTACCGGGTCTTCGTGATGGTTCAGGAAGAAGAATCGGATTGCCTCACGCTCGTCCTGCGGCAGGTCCCGATACTCGTCGATCGTCGCAAACGTCCCGAAGAGCGTGTCGTCGACGTTGTGTCCACCTGCGAGGAGCTCGCGCCGCCACTTGCCGGCGTACGGCGTACCGGCCCACAAACCCCGGTCAACATGCAGCTCCTCCAGGATGTCGGTCCCGCCCCCGGCGAAACCTCCCTGGCTGGTCTGCGCGCCGAGACTCTCCCCGTACAACACGACTCTTGGACGATCCGAAGGGTCGCGCTGTCCGAGCACGTCGTTGAGTGCCCGCAGCAGCGCACCATGCTGTTCGATCGCCAGGGGGACTTTGCCGACGGACAACATCGAGGGCAGAGAACCATATTGGATAGCGACCGACGCGATGTCACCCCTGGCGAGATACTCGGCGGCTTCCACGGGGATGTAGTTGAAGTAGCCGGTGCCGGCCGGTGACCCGACAATGAGGACCGATCGATTGAACGCACCGGTCCGGTGGAGCTCGCCGATCGCCAGAGCCACACGTTCACCGATGGTGTCGGCGGATTGCACGCCAACGTAGACGCGGATGGCATCCATCGCACCGGTCTCGCCGAGCACTTCGTCGATCTGCTCACCCGTCGATGCCTCGGTCACGAATCGGCGTCCTTGGAGTCCGAGTTCACCGAACGCGACGGCGCTGTGCGGGCTACCGCTCACCGTCGGCGCACTCGGTGGCTCTGCATAGCGGACCTCGGTCCGGCTGTTCGACGCTGCGATCTTCGACAGGACACGGTTGAATCCGGTGCGAATGCCGAGGCCGATGCTTCCACCGATCACGGTGTGAGTCAGCGGGAGCCAACCAGCGGCAGGTCCGCCGACATGCCGGCCAAGGAATGATGCCGACGCTCTGGCGGCCTTCCTCTCGGCCATCACGATTGATCCGACGGCGAATGCGATACCGGTACCGACGGAGAGGGTCCAAGCGATGCTGACTGGTGTGGGAGCGACCCGTCCGTCGGACTCATATCGAGCGATGCGGTCGCTCAGATAGGCGAGGGACCCCGCATCGAGTGCGCCTGCTGTTGAGACAAAGGCCGCGCTGTGAGCGATCGGCCCCCGTGACTGTGCGGTGTGGACGGAACGTCGAGCCACATCCATGGTGATCGCGGCGGCGGAGGCGTACGAGCGCGCCTGTGCAGCCGTGACGGCGAGGGATCCGGCCGTAGATGTGCGCAGCTTGGGCCCTGCGAGTACGGTGAACGCCGCGGAGGCGATCCCTGCGACGGCGTCGGTGATGACCGGCGGTGCGACGGTAATGCGCTGGACGACCTGCGTGTATCCGCTCCCGACGACGTAGCCGGACGCGAAAGAACCGGCCACCACGAGCGCTTGATCGGTGCGCGGCCGCTCCATGAGCGAGGGCTGGTTCGATTCGATCGCGGCCGCGGTTCCGAGGGCGAGCCCGGTCTGCACATGGGGCTGCCTGAGGAAGTTCACAAGGGGTCGTAGGGGGTTCTTCACAGGCGTCTCTCTCTTCTCGACGTTTTGGGACGGGGTGTGGTCATCACGTGGACGCGAGTTGGCGCAGGACCGAAGCAACGACGGTCAGGATGAGAGCGCCGCCGAGGGTCGCCGCAAGGCTTTCGCTCGAGAGTCCGACGTCGGCGTCCCGCGCGATCCATATGGCGAGCGCCATCAGTCCGACGTTGATGACGAGCGTGAACAGCCCGAGTGTCACTATGCGAATCGGGATCGTGAGGAGCTTGGCGATCGGCTTGATCGTCGAGTTGATCACTCCGATGGCGAGGCCGAAGACCAGCCACCACCACCACTCGCCGTCGAACGACAGTCCCGGAACGAGCCACACCGTCAGCCATGCGGCTGCGCTGTTGAGCCCGATACGGAGGAGTATGTTCACCGGCGGAACCCTACCCGGATCAGACAATTCGGCGCTCGGACGCCCACCGGGCCAACTCGTGGCGGTTGGAGAGCTGGAGCTTTCGGAGTACGGCCGAGACGTGCGTCTCGACGGTCTTCACGGAGATCGAGAGCCGGGTCGCCACCTGTTTGTAGGCGTATCCCCGAGCGATCTGGCGAAGGACTTCGCGTTCGCGTGGTGTCAGCTGATCCAGCTCCGGATCGGCCTCGACCGGAACGGTGTCCGAGAACGCATCGAGGACGAAGCCGGCCAGCTTCGGAGAGAACACGGCGTCGCCTGCCGCGATGCGTTCGATGGCGTCGGCAAGCGCTTCGGGGTCGATGGACTTGGTGACATAGCCGCGGGCGCCCGCTCGGATCATGGCGATGACATCCTCAGGCGCGTCGGAGACCGAGAGAGCCAGGAATCTGAC
>Ga0316197_10000451_pt1 | contig 28533 bp, 25 predicted proteins | sample OudBiesiAoxic_MG_FD_204939 | JGI IMG/M metagenome (GOLD analysis project Ga0316197, IMG submission 204939) | Coastal sediment microbial communities from Oude Bieten Haven, Netherlands - site A oxic | ecosystem: Environmental > Aquatic > Marine > Coastal > Sediment | place: Netherlands... | reverse complement strand
GTAGTGTTCGAGCTGCTCTTGGTCGTCCTTGCTGGCTACCGATCCGGTCGTCGCGGCGCCCGAGCAGAGCTGTTTCCGCAGGGCCTGGGGATCCATGCTCGATAGCGCACGCAAGTGTCGCTCAGCGAAATCTTCTGGGCCTGACGCGACGTACACGTCGCGAAGCTCAACCTCGTTGGTGCCGGGAGGAATGCCGTATTCGTAGCCAGCGACCCCCAGCCCCTGCTCGAGCACGGGTAGGCCGCGTTTCAACATCGTCGGAAGCCAATCCTCGTCGCCGAGCTCCAGGTCATACGCCGCCTCGGTGAAGTCGATGATGGCGGAGCCTATGCGACCCACGGCGCAGCTCCTCTATTGTTGGTACCCTGCCCAGGGCACCCACATCGACTCACAGACATCTTCGCAAGGATCGAGCAGATCGCTGCCAGAGTCCATAAGTAATTGTTTACAGCATGGCTAGTTGTGGAGACGGAAAGTTACGTCCCAGCTGCAGAGTGCGTCTGCCGCGCCGCTAGCGGGAGATCCCGCGCCTCGAAAACGAGATTTGCGTCGACTCACGCTCCAGATGACTGAAATCGCTGTCTCCGAGCTCGGGCCGGCAAAAAAGTCCGGGGTCTGCTCCGAGCGCGTCGCCGGCGAGCTTCATCGCAGCGTACTGGGTGTCGCGGTAGTCCTGTGCCAGGACGAAGTACAGGCCGCTAGGGGTGAGCTCAACGCGCCGGATCTCGAAGGGCAGGTCCGCGGTCAGTGCGGCGAGTTGCTGGGTGATCACGGCGTCCGTCAGTTCCTCGACCCCGTCGGCAAGGCCTGCCTTCACCAGAGGGACGAAGTTGCGATTGCACGAACGTTTAAGCCATGGGTAGGGCTCCATCTCCACGACGAGGGAGGACTTGTCGAGGCTGAACGTCGGAGCGCCATCGCTGGCCGCAAGCTCGCCGCAAAACCGGACGCTCATCGGATGGGTTTTGCAGTCACCGATACCGAAAAGCTCCGCCAGGCCGCCGACGATCCCTTCGGCGATGATGTTCCAGCCGCCCGGACGTGCGCGAAGCTCGGTATTGGTGGCGAAGTAGCTTCGAAGGCAGGCTTGGCGCTCGCCGCTTTCCTTCACATGGTAGTGAAACTCACTTGGAATGTCTCGAGGCCAGAGGTTGGTGAACGCGTCGAAGAACCAGACCACGTCGTCCATTTCGTTGCTGTTGGCGGACTCGGTGCGGGCGGCGTCGAGCTCGTCCAAGGTGAATTCTGCGAGTCCCCGGTTGCCGAGCATGGGTCCGACCATTGCGTCGAGCCGCGGGTCGCGATCCTCCCATTTCCACGGAACGAAGAGCGAACACGCCCCGAGGTCGACGTTGTGTGCGCCTCGCAGTGGCCCCGCGACCGGCTGTCCCGTCCAGCGTTCTTCGCTCCATTCCGCGCCGAGGGCATCTTCGGCTGGGTGCCAGGGGTCGCTGCTCTGTACCCAGGAATGCCAGCCGCTCGTCAGCCTAGAAAATGAATCGGCCTCCCAGGAGGTATCGGGAAGGTCTCCGATGAACGTCGTGTCCTGCCGGTCGAGGACCTCCTCGCCGGCGCGCCGCTCGCTGCAGTGCACCCGGCCCACGGACTGCACGTAGTCGACCGTGCAGACGTGCATGTCTTGCCCGGGGCGTTCTGGGTGGTCGATCACGAGACCATCGCCGGTGATCACTTTTAGGCGCGTCACGCAACCGGGACGCTTGCACTCCCAAACCGAAAACGGCAACCGATGGAAGAAGATGAACTCCTCTTTGTCGACCTCCTCGGCGACCTGCCAGGGCGAGCCGGCCAAGAGGAGGTTTCGGCTCGCTCCCTTTCCAGCGATGACCGGGGCCTCCAAGACGTTCTCGATGATCTGATACCCCTTGGCGGGATGTGAGATCTCGTAGCAGCCGCAAACGAGCGCGACCGTCAAGGTCAGCGCGGGCAAATGGCGCATAGGCCCTCCAGTCCTAGGAAGGTAGGGCTAGACTGGGTGCGGGATCAACTCCTCGACCGCAACGGACCGGCGAACGGCGGGCGGCGCTACTCCTGAACGAAGGGATTCAGAAGCGCGTTGTCGTCCAGGCGCCAAGCATCGGACTCCAAGGGCTCGTAGAACGTCGTGACCTCGATCTCGTCCAGGCGGGGAGAGGTTGTCTTCCAGGGGTCGACAAGCGGGTCGCTGCCAACGAGCGAGACCCAGAAAATCATCGCGAGCGCCTTCACAGCAACGTTCCTCCTGCTGCTTACACAATAGCGATTGGAGTGCTGAACGCCTGTGCGGAAGATCGCATTTCTGCGCGAAAGAATGGGGACGAGAGTCGCGGAGCGGGAGACGGGATTCGAACCCGCGACAACCTGCTTGGGAAGCAGGAACTCTACCACTGAGTTACTCCCGCAAAGAGCCGAAGAAGTAGCCCTGCTTGCTTGGGCCGTCAAGCGAGGGCTCCGCGCCGTGGGAGCCCCCGCCCAGGCGATGGTCATGGGGTGTGGACCAGTGGCAGGCCGTTTGGGCCCACGGGGATGTAGACCGTGGTGTGGTTCGGCGCGCTGGCCATGCTGCGTTGCGCCTGGATGGCTTCGTGCTGCAGGTAGTTCGGACTCAGCGTAGCGTTGATGATCTTCTGAGCCTGGGCGATGCCCTTGGCCTCTTCGACTCGGATTTCCGCGTCGCGCTGCGCGATTTCACGCTGCGTCTCTTTCTCTTCGAGGAGTTGCCTGGCCGCGAGCTTCTTCTCGACCGCCTGCGAGACCACGGCCGGGTAGTCGATGTTGCCGACCGCAAGTCGAACCAGTTCGAACGGCGCGTTCTCCATGTAGGTGCTCAGCGCGCTCGCGATGGAGGCGGCGATATCGTCGCGCTCTGCCTTGAGCTCACGGCTCGAGTACCCCTGCACCGACTGGCGCACGATGGTTCGAAACGGTTCTCTGACGAAGCGCTCGTACCAGTGCGGGCCGCCAAAATCTTCGACGACCGATCGGACCTGGCCGCGCCGGACCTTCATCACCGCGTGTACGTCGAACGCCACGTTGAGGTCGTCCTTCACGAGGATGCTGAACTGCTCGGTGTAGGTGGTGGGCCGCGTGTCGATTTGGATGGACCGATTGCGAAATGCGCTGACGCCGTAGTTGCCTGGGCCTTCGACGACACCGCGGAATCCGCCTTCGCCAACCATCCGTGGGTCTTCGAAGACGTAACCTTCGTGACCCGCTGGGGTGTGCGGGTTGGTGCAGGCGAGGATTCCGCCGGCGGCTGTCCCGAGCAATACGAGGCAGCTGATTAGAGTGAGGATGATGCGGCGCATGATGGGCTCCTTTCTTGCTGTATGCTTGATTATTTATATCTTGAAGCATAAGAGTATATCATGCAGCATAAGTTTGTGGTTTCGTATGGTTTGGTGTACAAGGCTACAGATTCGGAGGGACCCATGAACGACGAGTTTCGACGCATCAGCCTGATGATCCGGGAGGACCAGCACCTTCGGCTCCTGGACCTCGGCGTGAACATGAGCGGGCTCATCCGCAGCTTGATCGACGACCACTTGAGCGAGTCGAAGATCACCCTGGCGGTATCTGAAGAGACCGCACACCTGTATCAGCAAATCGTCTCGCACACGGGCAGCACCGACGCCGACATCGAGCCCTACCTCCGAGCCGCCCTCAAGAAGATGCTCAAAGACCGCATTGGCGACATGGAGAGACTCCACCGCTCGATCAAATAGGAAACGCTTCACACCACAAACGTCCCTTTTTCCGGTAGCTTGGGATGCACGCCGCGAAGACCCGGTCCGGCTTGGGTTTTCGCGGTCTGCTGTCGGACCGGTTGTCCCTATGAGATTTTGGCTCTTCTTTGGCTTGGGATTCGCGGCGTTTGCTGCGGTGGCGCTGGCTCAGGACCTGGTCGCGCCCAGGGTGAAGTCGCTTCCCGGCATCGTGGTGCCGGCCGGCGTCGAGACGCCGGACTCGGGTCTGGTGCGGGTCTTGGTGCGGATCGATCTGGAAGGGAAGGGTGTGGTCGAGAGTTGCGACGCGAGTCGGGAGCTGTGTGAGCTCGCAACCGAAGCGATCGGGAAGGCGGAATTCGAGCCCGCAACCCGCGACGGAAACCCCGTTGTGTCGCAGACCAGCGTCGACCTGCGCCTGAGGCAAAATGTTACCGATGAGGCTCCCGAACAGCCTCCCGCCGACATCACGCCAGCGCCCGAGAAGGTCGAAGTCGAAAAAGAGTTGGTCTTCTCCGAGATCGCCCAGGTGGATGCGCGTGTTCAAGCGCCGATTCGGCTCGAGCTCGAAGGAATCCGAAACATACCGGGGACCTTCGGCGAGCCGTATCGCATTTTGGAGGTCTTGCCCGGCACCGTGCCGGTCGCCAACGGTCAACCCTATGTGTATGTACGGGGCGCGCCGCCCTCGGGTACGGTTTATCTTTACGACGACATCCCGGTTCCCCTGCTCTTTCACTCCGCGCTTGGGCCGGCGACGATTCAATCCGGCCTGATGGGCGGGATCGACGTGTACTCGGGCGCGGCGCCCGCTCGATACGGCGGGGCGACCGGCGGCGTCGTCGCCGGCAGGGCCCGTCGTATTCAAAACGACAGGGTGCATGGCGAGGCCGAGCTCCGCGCCATCGATGCCTCCGCCTTGCTCAACGTGCCCATGCCCAAAGAAGGGTCGATGACGTTCGCAGGCCGAATCGGCTACCCCAATCTCGTCCTCGGTGCCATCGGGGTCGATGCCAGCGTGAACTACTGGGACTACCAGTACCGAACCGGCGTGGACATGAACGCCCGGTCGCGGTTCGAGATGGTTGCCATTGGTGGACGAGACAGCTCGGTCTTCGATGCCAGTGACCCAGAGGAGCGGCTTTCGTTCGATTTGCAGTTTCACCGCGTCGAGGCGCGCTTCATCGGAAAGCTGAAGCGATGGAATGTCATGGGAGCCATGCTCTACGGCTACGACTTCTCGCTGGTCGAAGATGCCTCCGGACTCGCTCTTCCGGACATCGGTGCGAGCGTTCATCGCGTGGGTCCCCGTTTCTCTGCCGCGTTTCGGACGCGCAAGATCCACTTGCTCATCGGAGGACAGGCCCAGGGCTTCTTCGGTCCGGTGCAGTGCTCGCAAGAGGGGACGCCTAATGTTTCTGCGCCATGCGCATCTAGCGAACCGGGGACGCCCAACTACGATCCCAACTTTGCCGACCAAGACCGCCGAGCCAGTGCGGGCGCGTTCGTCGACCTCACCCTCTCACCCGTTTCCTGGTTCGATCTTTCGCTTGGGCTCCGAGCCGACATGTGGAAGACGGGCAATAACCGCGATGCCGGCGTCGGCCCGCGAGCACGGGCGACCTTCCATGCTAAAGACCTCGCCGACTTCTTCGTTGGTTGGGGGCTCGAAAACCGTCCGGCGACCTTCGCCATTCCATTGCCCGGCGTCGGTGATGTGCCGCTCGAAGCGGGGCTGCAATACGCGAACCAGACCGAAGGAGGAGTTCGCTTCTTCCTGCCGCACGAGCTCACCTTCGAAGCGCGAGGGTATCTCAACCTGTATCGCGACCTTCGCTTCGTCGACATCTTCACCAATCCGCTGATCACCGCGGGTGACGCGCTCAACCCCATCCCGGCTGGCGCGATCGACGATTCCGCCGACGGGAAGAGCTACGGCCTCGAGCTGCTGTTCCAACGTCCCTTCGACGTGGGTGTTTCGACCCTGGTGAGCTACACGCTCGGCTTCAGCGACCTCACGGCGACTCAGGTATTCAACGGCATTCCGATTCAGTCCTTCGAGTACACACCTTCGTACGACGTCCGCCACGTGATGAATGGCGTGCTCGCATGGCAGGCCAAGTTCGGACTCATCCTATCCGGGCGCGTGTTCGCGCGATCGGGTCGTGCCGAGGGCTGGCTCTGGCTCGATTCGACAGGCCAGGTTCAGCAGTATGTGCAGCGTGTTCCCTGGTTCGTGCGGCTCGACGCACAGGTTGCGTACGAATGGGCGAAGCCCGGGCGTCGCATGCGCATTGCGCTCGAATGGATCAACATTACCCAGGCCCGGGACGCCCAAGAGATCGACTCCACGAACATAGCGGCTCCCGCCCAATGTCAGTGGCGCGTGGGTATCCCCGCCGAGCCCTGTCCGATCCGCTTCACGACCGCGATCTGGTTTCCGAATCTCTCGTTTCGCGCGGTTTTTTGAGCCAGATCAGTCTGTCGGGGCACCGATACCCGACCAATGTTCTGCGTTGAGCGCGCCGGCCGCCGGCTTCACCTCGACCACGAACCCGGTGAGGTGCGCCATGCCGGAGACACGTTCCAGCTTATCTGGGCCATCGGCTGCGAGCAGGTTCACGTTGACGCCACTCGTCTTGCTGGCGACGCCCATCTTGCTGTCCTGATGTCCCCAGCCATGCGGAAGGGCCACCGAACCGGGCATAAGCTCGGAAAGTATCTTCACCGGGATGCGAACGGCGCCGGTTTCGGTCGACACGTCGGCAAGGTCGCCCTCCGCGAGCCCTGCCCGAGCCGCATCCTCTGGATGCATGTACAAGTGGTTGGTCCCGCGTTCTCTCGAAACGAACTCTTCGATGTTGTGCGTCCAAGAGTTGTGCGTCGTAATCGCGCGTTTGGTGATCAGCTTGAGCTTGTCCTTCGTGTCGAGCTCGAGTTGAAAGTCGGCTTCGAGCTTCTGCGTCTGCTTCAGGAACACCGCCGGGGCGAGATGCACCTTTCGATCGTCATGAACGACGCGCTTGCCGAGGAAACTGCCCGGGTCGTGCTGAGGTCGTAGGCGGCCGTGCTTGTCCTTCAAGAGCTTCTTGAAGCCGCCCTGTTTCGTGGCCCTGAGAAGGCCCGAGAGCAGAAGCTCCTGCGGGATCGACGGCTGCTTGCCCCGTCGCCCCACGGAGTTGAGCGCCTTGCTGGCTTCGAAGATCCGTTGCGCCGCCGCAGAGCCCCAGAGATTGACGCCGCTCGCCTTGGCGATGTCCACGTAGATGCTGGCCTCGTCGCGCTGCTCTCCCTGAGGAGGAACGACGGCCCGGGTCGCCTGAAGATACGGCTTCATCTGGAGCCCGAGCATCAAGGGGAAGACGAAGGGAAGGTCCGGCCGCTGAAACGGTGTGGTACAGGGCAGGACGTGAGTTGCGACCGACGCGGTTTCGCTTGGCTGAATGTCGAGGACGACGAGCAGCTCGAGCTCCTTGAAGGCATCGCGGAGCCGCTCGGAGTTCGCCATGGTGATCAAGGGGTTGCCGCCTGTCACGAACAGGGCTTTGATCTGCCGGTCACCGGGGGTGAGGATCTCGTCGGCGAGGATTCCGCCGGGCATCGAATCATTGACGGACTGGAACTTCCCGATGCGACTTTGGTTTTCGTTCAATAGTACGCCGGTCTTCTTGCCGAACGCGGCGAAGTCGATGACGCCGGTGCTCACCAAGGTGCCGCCCCTGCGGTCCAGGTTGCCCGAAATCGCGTTGATGCACTCCTGCAACCAGAACGCCAGCGAGCCGTTGGTACCCATGTTGACGCCGGTCGAGCAGTAGAGAGCGGCCCCATCCGCTTCGCGGTAGACCCGCACCATTTCGCGCAGCGTGTCGGCGGGGATTCGGGTGACTTCGGCGGTTCGCTCGGGCGACCAGGCTTCCGCCACGCGGCGGAGCTCGTCGAAGCCCGTCATGTACTCGTCGATTCGCGAGCGATCGATGTTGGCAGTCGCGAGCAGCTCGTGCAGGAACGACAGGTAGAAGAAGACGTCGGTGTTCGGTCGGATATAAACGTGCTCTCCGGCGACTTTCGCAGTCTCGGTGCGGCGGGGGTCGACGACGAAGATCTTCGCGCCGCGAGCCTCGATCTCTTTGAGACGCCGAATGGGGTTCGAGACTTGCAGGAAGCTCCACTTCGAGATGGCCGGATTGGCGCCGACGATAATCAGGCAGTCGAGGTTCTCCAGGTCGGGGAAGGGCTGCGTGAAGGGGAAGCCGTAGATCTCGCGCGCAACAGAAAACTTGTTTGCGCAATCCTGGGTCGCTGACGAAAACATGTTCGTCGAGCCCACGCCTTGCATGAAGCCCTGCGCGAAGACCGGATGCAGTACGCCGAAACCCGCTGCCGTGCCGACATACATGGCAATGCTGTCGCGACCGTGTTGGTCGATGAGCTCACGAACCTTGGAGCCGATGCTACCGAGCGCGTCGTCCCAGCTCACGCGCTGAAGCTCGCCGTCGATGCGCTGCATGGGGTAGAGCAGGCGGTCGGGCGTGTTGTACATCCGATGCTGCTTGAGTCCCTTGAGGCATGCGTAGCCTCGCGTCGCCACGTGCTGGTCGTCCGGCTTGATGTCGACGACCTGGTCGCCATCTACCGTGACTTCGAGACCGCAAAGCGCCTCGCAAATCCGGCAAAACGTCTGCACTGTTTCGGCCATGATCAGCCCAGTCTATAGGGCTTAGTCTTGGTGGATCAACTCGTCGAAGGCGCGATTTACGTCGTCCATCGATTCGAGAAGCAAATCGTCGTCAGAGCTCGTACTGGGTCCCCCAAGACGGTGCAAACGCTGACTGACCTCTCGGTACCGGGGTTCTCGTTGGAAAGTGTATTGATAATGCAGGCGCGCCTGGTCTGTGAGGCCGCTGGCTTCGCAGGCCATGCCGAGCTCGTAGTGCAGGCCGAGCGACTCAGAAGCCGTCTTTTCCGGGCTTTCGAGGCCGGATTGGAATGCTTCGATCGCATCGCGGGGTCGACCCTCTTCCATGTAGATGAGGCCTATCATCGTCCAGCAAAGGCAGCGTCGTCTGGGATCGCCCATGGCTACTTGGAATTCGCGGCGTGCATCGGCGTGCAGGCCCATTTCCTTGTAGGCGATGCCGAGGTCGAAGTGCGTGTCGCTGTCGTCGTCGGCCACTTGCTCTGCAACGCCTGCCTTGAACTGCTCGAAGACGGTTTCGACGTCGATCATCTCGGCGCCTTCATCCATCGGCGCGATGTCTGCTACTTCCGCAAGCTCTTCGGCGAGTTTCTCGGCGAAGTCGAAGCCCTCGTCGCCCGGTTCGAGCTCCTCGTACTCGAGCTCCATTTCGGGCGCGTCCGAGATCGACCGTGTAGGCGCTGAAGGCGCTGGCGGCTGAACGAGCGGCTGGGCTACCGCGGATACCCCTGAGGAGGCAGCGGCCAGCGCTTCGATCTCACGCGCTTTGTCGAGGACCAAGGGATGATTGGGAAGCGTCAGCTGAAGCTCGCTGACGATCGCACGCGCCTGCGTGAACAGCCCGTCGACCAAATACGAATCGGCGAGCTCTAGCGTTTGCTCCATCAGGCTTGGCGCCAGCGCAGCGCTTGCCGGCGCTACCTGGGTGCTCACGAGCGGAAGCGCGAGGAACTCAGAGTAAGTCATCGGAGAGGCCGTTTGCAGAGGGACCACCCGCGCGCCGACTGGCATTCCTGGAGCCGAGGGCACCGACGGGTACGACCCTCCAAGTCCGCTTGGCTCCTCGGAAAGCGCGGGCAGCGAGCCGGTCAGAGTGCTTCCCTCTTCGATGTCTTCATCGAGGTACATGATGCCCGAGGTTCCAGTCAGACCCGAAGCGTCGCTAGGGCCGGCCGCGCCAGTCAGGTTGGAGACGGAGCTCAGGCTAGCGGACTGGGTGCTCAGCTGGGACGCGACGCTCGATCGGACGCTTGGAACCGAGTCTATCGGCCCCGCCGGCTGTTGCGCCACGCTCGGCTGCATCAGGTGCTGTCCTGAGGCCGAAGCGGTCTTCTCGAGCGCGGCCTGCGCCTCTTTGTCGTTCGGATTCAGCTGCAGAATGCGGTGCAATGCGCTCATGCGCTCCTGCGGCCGATGCGCTTCACGATGGATGCGCGCGATTTCGCGGTAGACGCTGATCGCCTTGTCGGTCTGCGAGAGCATCAAAAAGGCTTCCGCCAGCAGCGACAGGGTAGACACGTCACGCGGGTCGGCCTTAAAACAGATTTGCAGCTTCGCGAGTGCGCGTTTGGGGTCGCGACGCGCAATGTACGTTTCAGCAAGCTCCTTTGCGACGTGAACATCATTGCTGCGGTGGTAAAGGAGCCGCTCTGCGACTTTGACGTAATCTTCGAGTCGGCCCTGTTCTTTCAAGAGCAATGCGCCCTGCTCGAATTCGATGGCGGCGTCCTGGGTCCGCCCGGCACGCGAGAGAGCCTCAGCGTACTTGATGCGTACGGGGATGTGCTCGGGATCGATCTCGACGATCTTGCCGAGCATCGCGAGCGCTTGCTCTGTGTCGCCCGCGCGCATGAAGGCGTTCGATGCGTCTTCGAAGACGCTCATGGCGTCGCTGACCAGCTGCAGATGCTCGTACATTTCGCCGAGTCGAACCTGCGCATCGAGCCTCGACGGGTCGAGCTTCAGGATCTGTTTGTAGACGGCAATCGCTTTCAGGAAGAAGCCCTGTGCAGCATAGTGGTTCGCGACTTCTTCGTAGGTTGCGATCGCCCCGGGGCGGTTGCCGGCGCGCACTTGCAGGTCGCCGATCTTCAGCAGGGAACGAACGTCCCGCTTGTCTGCAGCTACCAGCTTCTGGTACTGCGCGATCGCCTTGTCGTACTGCCCGCGCGACTGGTACTTCCGCGCCGCGTCCAAGACCTTATTCCTGTTGATAGCCAAAGCCCCTGCTAAGCCCCCGTACGTTCAGTACACCCACACAAGTCTACTAATGCCGCACGGTGGCGGTCAACATGCACTAGCCCTGAAGCTCTTCGAGGAACCGGGTGGAGATCCGGCCCTCTTCAAACGCCGGGTGCTCCAGAATCCTCTGATGGAGCGGAATGTTGGTGCGAATGCCCCCGATGATGGTCTCGCTGAGCGCTCGCCGCATCTTGGCAATCGCCTGCGGACGTGTCGGTGCATGTACGATGATCTTCGCGACCAATGGGTCATAGTGTGGCGGTACCCGCCCTCCGCCGTAGATGCCGCTATCGACCCGGACGCCGGTTCCGCCAGCCATGTGAAGCTCTGTGATCACTCCCGGCGAGGGCGCGAAGGTGTCTGGATCTTCGGCGTTGATGCGACACTCGATCGCATGGCCTCGTGGCGTGAGCGGCTGCGTCGGCAGCTCCAGAGGCTGGCCATCCGCGATGCGGATCTGCTCGTCGATCAAGTCGACGCCCATCACGAGCTCGGTCACCGGGTGCTCGACTTGGATGCGTGGGTTCATTTCGAGGAAAGTCAGCTCCCCGCGCTCGTCGAGCAAAAACTCGAGCGTCCCCGCGGAAAGGTAGCCCACCTGGCTCATCGCGCGGACGATGGTGGCAGACATGTCGCCCCGCATCTCTTCGGTTAGCACGACGCTCGGGGCCTCTTCGAGGATCTTCTGGTGGCGCCGTTGGATTGAGCATTCGCGCTCGCCCAGCACGTGGATGTTTCCGTGCATGTCACCGAGGATCTGGAATTCGATGTGTCTCGGGCGCTCGATGAACCTTTCGAAGTAGAGGGCATCGCTTCCGAATGCCGCCCGCGATTCCGCGCGAGCAGTCTCGAATATGGCCCGCAACTCTTCCTTGCTTCGCAAGACGTGCATGCCTCGGCCGCCGCCTCCTCCCGATGCTTTCAGGAGCACGGGGAAGCCTAGATTCTCGGCCTTCTTCACGGCATCTTCGACATCCTCGACGAGCCCAGTCCCTTCGAGGATCGGGAGGCCTAGAGACTTCGCCAACGCCCTAGCGCTCACCTTGTCGCCCCAGAGCCGAATCTGCTCAGGACGCGGCCCGATGAACTGAAGCCCGCACTGTGCGCAGGTTTCGGCGAATTCCGGGTTCTCCGACAAGAAGCCATAGCCGGGATGCACCGCGTCGGCACCGGTGATCTCGGCCGCCGCGATGATGGCCGGGATGTGCAGATAGCTTCGACTCGGATCGGCGGGACCGATGCAGATGGCTTCATCAGCTAGGCGGGTGTGCAAGGCGTCTGCATCGACTTCGCTGTGGACTGCCACAGTCCGCAGGCCGCGCTCGCGACAAGACCGAATTACGCGGAGCGCTATCTCCCCCCGGTTTGCGATGAGCACTTTGTTGAACACGGCTCAGCTGGTTTCGATTCGAAATAGCCTGTCGCCGTATTCGACGGGCTTGCCGTTCTCGACGAGGATCTCGACGATGGTGCCCGCCACTTCGGCTTCGATTTCGTTCATGAGTTTCATGGCTTCGACGATGCAGAGGACTTGGCCGAGCGCGATCGAATCGCCGACGTCGACGAAGGGGTCGCCGTCGGGCGAGGGCGAGCGATAGAAGGTGCCTACGAAGGGCGAGGTCACGTAATCGCCACCCTCATCCTCGGCAGCGGGCGCTGCGCTTTGCGGTACCGAGCCCGCCCGGGCGGGCGCCACCGCGTCGGAGGCCACGGCTCCTGCCAAGGGTGCAGGATCACGGCGCACACGAATGCGATCGTCGTCCTGCTCGACCTCGATCTCGGTGAGATTCGATTCGTCGAGGAGTCGAATGAGATCGCGCAGTTGATCCAGGTTCAACTTCATAGTGTTCCCCGACCGTAGTTGGCTCAGCCGGAAGCGTTCAAATAGTCGATTAGCGCTCGGAGGCCAAGCCCGTAGCTGTTCTTTCCAAAGCCCGCCACCGAACCAATACACACCGCGGCGGTGACTGACTGATGACGAAAAGACTCGCGCGCCGCGGTATTCGAGATGTGCACTTCGACGACTGGCAAGCCGGTTGCCGCGATTCCGTCACGCAAGGAGACGGACGTATGGGTAAGCCCCCCGGGGTTGAGCACGACGCCGTCAAACGCGTCGCGCGCCTCGTGGAGCCAATCGATGAGTTGGCCTTCCTGATTGGACTGGCGGCAGTCGACGGTGGCGCCGAGGTCCTTGGCCAGGTCTTCGAGGGCCTGCTCGATGTCGTCCAGGGTGGTCGCGCCGTACACATCAGGCTCTCGGGTCCCCAGCAAGTTGAGGTTAGGCCCGTTGAGCACGAGGACGCGTTTCGCCGAGGCCGTCATGACATCAAAGGTTTTCGAGCAGCTTGGCTGCGCTCGTTCGCAGCAGGAAGCGCCCCTTGCCGACATTCCCGCCGGGCGCGACGGCTAGGGCAACGAAGTACTCATCGGTGAGCATACGAACGATGGTCGTGAGCCGCTCGGTCCGGACAGCGACCTCGTTCGTGTGGCCGGTGTCGAGCATCTCGCCGGCTCGCTGAACGCCTTTGAGCACGACGCTGTACTCCATTCCAACCGACTCGATGTCGAATGGGCCGTCGCCTTTCGAATATTGGTCGATCGCGATTCCGTCCGATGCCATCAGCAGCCCGGCCACTCCGCCATCGGTTCGATCGACGATGTCTTGCAGTATCTCTTTGAACATCGGCCCTCCGCCGCGCAATTCCCGCACGGACCGAGGTTCGGGTCAAGTATCGGGTAGAGCGAGCAGCTGGCTGCTAGCTCGGGTGCGTCAGCTCGACCGTTAGACCTCCGCCGTCCGTGTCGCGCAGCTCCAGATGCAGACCATGACGTTTGGCGACGTCACTGGCGATATGCAGCCCCAAACCCATCCCGTGCGGGTGACGCGTTCGCGCATCGCTTCCGCGGAACGAGGCTTGGACAACCCGGCTGCGATCGGCTTCTGGAATTCCAGGGCCATCGTCGACCACCCGAAGAGTCCATCTGCTGGCCGTGCCTTCGAGGACGACTGCCACATGACCATTGCTGCGGTTGTAGCGAATCGAGTTCTGAACGATGTTGCCAAGCGCCTGCTCGAGCAGCGTGAGGTCGCCGGGGAACTCGATGGCGGCCTCGGGCACTGCGAGATCCAGGCTGATCTGCTTCCGTTTCGCGATCGGCCGGTGCCTTTCGACCACGCGCTCGACTAGACGATTCAAGTCGATTGGGTCTCGATGCGTCAGCCCGTCGTGGGCTTCGAGCCGCGCGACCGCGTTGAGGTTGTGCAGTAGCGAACCCAGGTACTGCGACTCCTCGAGGCTCGGCACCATCGCCCTGGCATCGAGCGCCTCGCCGGCTTCGATTCGCTGCTGGAGCGAAGCCAGATGGCCCTGCAGGACGCTCAGCGGAAGCATCACGTCGTGCGTCGTGTTGGCGATGTAGTTGCGGAGCGCTGTCTCGCGTTCCCTGAGCGAAGCCAGCTGCGCTCGGATCGTTTGACGGCTTTGCTCGAACGCGGCGCCGAGCTCGGCGATCTCGTCGCTGCCCTCCACGTCGATGAGCTCTTCCGAGTCGGTTCCCAAAGTTCGGACGGATTCGGTCAGCTGGCGCACGCGGCGCACGATCGGGCCGGCCGCAAAGAGCGCGACGAGGATCACGACCAGCGCGACGAGAAACGCGGGCATCAGCACCGCGCCCGAGAACCAGGAAGGCGGCCCCTTGGAGCGCATGAGCAACACCGCGCAGGGACCCTCGTCCCAGGGCATTCGAATGGCAACACTAGTGCGACTCTGGTCGGCTGAGCGTTCGGTCGCGACCTCGCTTCCGGCTCGCAGTTGCTTTGCGAGCTCGGGCGGGAACCTTGGGTTGCGTGGATTGGCGCTCTCGAAATCCGCACCGTAGGCAAAGATTCGGTGCCTCGGCAGCGCTTGGTGCGCAGGCCCCGGGCGCCGTCGAGGCCGTCGTTCTCCTTGCACGCCCGGCCAGCGTTCGGGGTTGGCCTCGCATCGCTCCCGTCCGCCCGACTCCATCCGATGCACTGCGGCTTCAGCGAGCGCTTCCACTCGCATCTGCCGGTGCCAACGAGACTGAGCCCAGCCCAGGAGCACTAGCAAGCAAACCGCTGCCAGGCCGAGGGTCAGCGCCAATCGCGCTCGCAGCTTCATGCGCCCCCACAGAGGCGGTAACCGATGCCCCAAACGGTTTCGAGCTGTGTCGCGTCGTCGCCGAGCTTGCTGCGGAGCCGAGAGATGTGGACGTCCAGTGTCCGTCTGCTGCTGTCCTGAGCCGAGTCGAGCGCCGCATCGACCAGGGCCTCTCGGGTGACCGCCGAGCCCTTTCGTCGTGCGAGGAGCGCCAGGATCTCGAATTCAACAGGCGTCAGCGAGAGCGTTCCCCGAGCGTTGCTGACTTCACGGCGCTCGAGGTCGACCTGAATGGCTCCAACCACGAGGCGTTCGATGCCCACCAGGTTCGGGCGCCGCAAGCAGGCCTGGATGCGCGCGATGAGCTCTTCGGGGAAAAACGGCTTGGTGACGTAGTCATCCGCGCCCAGCTTGAGTCCGCGAATTTTGTCAGCCGTGTCGTCGCGCGCGCTCAAGATCAAGACCGGCACTTCGGACTTCAGGCGGTAGCGCTTGAGTAGGTCCATGCCGTACGTGCCCGGCAACATCAGGTCCAAGACGATGACGCGGTATTCGTCGGGGTCGAGGTCCCGCGCCGCGTCGCCGTCCTGGACCCAGTGCGGCTCGAACCCCGCCTGCGAAAGGCTTCGTACCACTTGTCCACCAAGGGCTACGTCATCTTCCACGAGCAGGATTCGATTGGACACCGGGTTCTCCAGTTACTTCTGGTCTGCAGAGTGATGGCGCTCGAAGCGCTGTTCCATTCGCTCGACTTTGTGCTCTCGCTTCAGCAATCGAAGTTCTTCTCGCTGCTCACAGCTGAGGTTTGCATAGATTTGGTCTTCGGTCGCGAAACGGAGCTCCTTCATGGCCACGAACTTCTCTTTGCTTCGGGGCATGTCCTTGATTTCTTCACGTTGCGTCTGGGCACGCTCCACGATGGCGCGGATGCTCGCTTCCTGCGCGGGGTCTAGCTCGAGCCGTTCGGTCATTTCGGCGAGATGTTCTTCCATCTTTTCCGGCGACCAGGGTCCTCCCTTGCTGTGGGGGCCTCCATGAGGGCCGCCGTGCGCGAACGCGACGCCCCCTACGGTGAGCGCGATTGCAGCGACGCCACCCAGCAGAGCAGCGACGATGGTTCCTTTGTTGATGAACTTCATGGGTTTTCCTTTCTTGGAGGTTTCGCCTCCTCACCAAGTAAAGGGCCGGAACCTTAAGCGATTCTTAAGGCAGGCGGATTTTCTGCTTTTCCGCTAGTTTTGGCGCGTGGCTCGCTCCTTTCTAGTCCTCGACATCGAAACCGTTCCGGACTCGGACCTGGCCTGGGACGCGGCCGTCGGCGGTTTTCCTCCTGCGCCGTTCCATCAGGTGGTCGCGCTTGGCGTTCTCTGGCTCGATGCAAACTACGAGCTCCAGAAGCTCGGCGCCTTTGGTGGCGAAGAAGACGCGCCACCGGACGAGTCGAAGGTTCTCCAAGAGTTTGCCGAGTTCATTGGAAAGCGGCACCCGACCATGGTGAGCTTCAATGGCAGGCGCTTCGACTTGCCGGTGCTTGCCAACCGCATGCTCAAGCACGGCGTCCCGTTTCCGGCGTACTACGCCGGGCGTAGTGGCGGGGCGGACTATCGATATCGCTATAGCGATGAAGGCCACATGGATTTGGCAGACCTGCTGACCGACTACGGCGCGAGCCGGATGCCCAGCCTCGGCGCGCTCGCGCAGCTCGTCGGCATGCCGGGCAAAATGGACGTCGATGGCTCGAAGGTGCAGAGCATGTTCGAGCACGGCCGCTACACGGAGATTCGCAACTACTGCCTGCACGACGTGGTCCAAACGACCTTCGTGTTTCTTCGCTCCGAGCTCTTGCGCGGCCGTTTGAGCCAGGCGGACTATCGCGAACGGGCCCGGGCACTCTGGGACGCGCTCGAAAAAGACCCACGCGTCGTCGAGGTCCTCGAACGCGCGGACAAATCCCTGGCACTTCTAAGTGGCTGAAACAACGCAACAAAGTCCGGATTTTCGTCCCTTTTTTCGCCCCTTAAGAGCTTCGTAAGGTCTGCCCTCGTCCGAGTTGCTGAACCGCGGGGAAAGCCCGCAACAACTCTTGAGAAGACGAGGAATCATCATGCGTTATCTATTTCACATCGGGCTCTTTGCATTTGCGCTCACCGCTGTAACCCAGGCTGACGCCCAGGATAGGCGGCGCGGCGATCGCGGGACGACGGTCGTGGTTGCCGCGGGGAGCCGTCCGCAGCTAGTGCGGCCGGTGCGCGCGAGCGTTCATCCGCCGCGTGCGGTCTACGACCAGAGGCGGACCATCCACAACGCGCCGAAAGCGACGCTCGTCGCGCGTCGCGCTTACTCCGAACAGCGGAAAGACTTGGAGCAAATCGTCCGGATCAGCCAACGCTGGGGGCAGGCGACCGCCGAGCGGAATCGGGACGCGCAATGGAAGGTCAACCGCCGGCTCGACGCATGGCTCCAGCGTGAGATCCGTGAATCGATTCGCGAGCCTCAGAACCAGCGCTACACGCAACGGGTCCGCTTGCTCAGCAACGAGCTCGTGAAGCTGGAGCGGGGTCGCTACCACGAACGAAGCTATCGCGGTCGCGGCTACCGCGGCCACAGTCCGCGTAACTATCACGAGAGGAAGGCCGCGATTCTCAGCGAGCTGGTTCATCTGTCCGAGCGGCAGGTGCACCGCGCTGAAGCAAACCTTCATTACCCCTATCGTCTTTCGGTCGCCCGTCGCTGAGCGATCGAAGCGGCCAAGTCGCAGGCGCCTCGGCAGTTGCCGGGGCGCTTCCTTCTTAACCGCCGCCGAACGCAGCGCGTTCTTCATCGAGCGCGCGCTCGATGTTGCCGCAGACGATCTCGCAGAGCCTGAACACCGCCGGGTCGGCCACCGAGTAGTACGCCGAGTTCCCACGCTTCTCGCGCTTGACCAAGCGGTGCGCCAGCAGGGTGGTGAGGTGCTTGGAGACGTTGGGCTGCGTGCTGCCGGTGGCTTCCACAAGGGCGGTCACCGTTCGCGCACCATCCGCCAGCTCGTTGAGGATCTGGAGGCGAAGAGGGACCCCGAGGATTCGGAACCGCGTGGCGACCGAGTCCAGGTTCTGCGGATTTAGAGCGGTTTTCGCCATTGCTTTACCTATATAGCGCCATTTCTCTGAAATAACACCACTTGACTATATGATTATGTGGATATATAGATGGGTCTGAGTTCAAGTGGGAGTTCAAACGGAGCTGATGTCCATGAAACGCAAGATTCTCGATTTTCCAATTCAACACGCGCGACTCGTCTTTGCCGCCCTGGCGGTGCTCACCATCGGTCTCGGCGCGGCCATTCCCTCGATCAAGATCGACACCGACCCAGAGACCATGCTTTCGGCGGACGACCCCGCCCGCGTCTTTCACAACGAGACCAAGGAGGAGTTCGCTCTTCATGACCTGATCGTCGTGGGCGTCGTGAACGAGGCTGAGCCAGAGGGTGTGTTCAACCCCGAGTCGCTCGGCCGCATTCACCAGCTCAACGAACGTCTCAAGTCGATCGATGGTGTCATCGCGCGCGACGTTCTCGGGCCTTCCACGATGGACAACATCGAGCAGGCTGGGCCAGGGACGATTCGCTTCGAATGGTTGATGGAGGAGGCGCCCAAGACACCGGAGGAGGCACTCGCGATCAAGGAGGCGGCCCTTCGGCTGCCCATGCTTCGCGGCACAGTAGTATCCGAAGACGGCGATAGCGTCGCTCTCTACGTTCCGATCGAAAGCAAGGATCAGAGTCACCGAATCTCCGAAGAGATCGAAGCGATCATCGCAGGCTTCGGCGCCAACACCGACGAGTTCTACATCACCGGCCTGCCCGTTGCCGAGGACACCTTCGGCGTCGAGATGTTCAAGCAGATGGCAGTATCCGCGCCGCTTGCCGCACTGGTGATCTTTCTTCTGATGTGGTGGTTCTTCCGCTCGTTCTCGCTCGTCCTGTCACCGATGATCGTCGCGATGACCACGGTCACCATCACGATGGGGGCGCTGATCGCGAGCGGCTTCACCGTGCACATCATGAGCTCGATGATCCCCATCTTCCTGATGCCGATAGCGGTCGTGGACTCGGTCCATCTTCTGTCGGAGTTCGTCGACATCTACCCGAAGACCGGCGATCGCAAGGTCGCGATCAAAGAGGTCGTCGGGCACCTGTTCGCACCGATGCTGTACACCTCACTCACTTCTGCGGCTGGTTTCCTCTCGCTCACGCTGACCCCGATTCCGCCGGTTCGCGTGTTTGGCGTGTTCGTTGCGCTCGGTATCGGAATCGCGTTCGTGCTGACGATTCTTTTCGTTCCTGCATACATCGCGGCGCTCCCAGAGAAGCGTCTGACCGCGCTGCTCTCGAGCAAGCGTGATGCCAGCGATCCTGGCCTCCTCGGACGGGTCGTCGAAGCCGTCGGCGCTAGGAGTCTTCGCTTCGCCAAGCCGATCCTCCTGGTGACGGTCGCCGCCATCGCCATCAGCGGATACGGAATTTCGCAGATCAACATCAACGACAACCCGGTTCGCTGGTTCAAGTCCGATCACAAGATCCGAGTGGCCGACAGGGTGCTCAACCAGGAGCTCGCTGGAACGTACATGGCGTTCCTCATCATGAAGCAGGATACCGACGCGAAGACCGAGATTGTTGCGGCCGGTGACCGCGCCCTCGAAGGGGCAAGCGAGGCCGTGCGCAGTCGCTGGGACGCCACCAAGGCCGAGGCGCAAACCGCGAGCGAGGAAGGGGTGACGAATGTCTCCGATGCCTTGATCGAGGCGACCTCGGACTTGGTATTCGACACGAGCGGCCAAGAGTCCGAGCAGTGGCAGGCCGTGCAAACGGCACTCGAAGAGGCGCAGACGGCAAGCAAGACCTTCCAGAACCCCGAACATCTCGCTTACGTCGAGCGACTCCAAGCGGCGGCCGAGTCGCTGCCTCTCGTCGGAAAGACGAGCTCGATCGCCGACGTCGTGAAGACGGTCTACCGCGAGCTCATCAGCGGCGAAGACGAGGACTACCGCATTCCGGGCTCGACCGAGGGCGTCGCGCAGACGCTCTTGCAGTTCCAGTCTTCTCACCGACCGAACGATCTCTGGCATTTGGTGAGCCCCGACTATCGTGAAAGCGCCGTCTGGGTGCAGCTCAAGAGCGGCGACAACCAGGACATGATCTCAGTCAAGGCCGACCTCGATGACTTCATGGCCGCCAACCCACCGCCCGATGGCCTTCGCGCGCAATGGGCCGGCCTCACGTACCTCAACACCGTTTGGCAGGAGGAGATGGTGGGCGGGATGCTCGAGAGCTTGATGGGCGCTTTCGTCGTCGTGTTCCTAATGATGATGATCTTGTTTCGCTCGCCGGTCTACGGTGCGCTGGCCATGGTTCCGCTCACAATCACCATCGTTTTCACGTACGGAATCATTGGTCTGGTCGGCAAAGACTATGACATGCCGGTGGCTGTCCTGTCGTCGCTCACGCTGGGCCTCTCGGTCGACTTCGCGATTCACTTCCTCGAGCGTGCCCGCGCCATCCGAGGCGAGACCGGAGACTGGACGGCGACGATGGCGCTCATGTTCCAGGAGCCGGGTAGGGCGATCACGCGCAACGCGATCGTCATCGCCATCGGCTTCCTTCCGCTGCTCGCCGCGCCACTCGTTCCGTACAACACCGTGGGCTTCTTGATGGCTGCCATCATGGCCGTCTCGAGCGTCGTCACGGTGGTTCTGCTGCCCTCGATCATGATGCAAATTCAGAACTGGCTCTCCCCGAAGAAGGAGACCGTGGCAACGAGCGAGGACGACGGTTCTGCAACCCTCGCGACCAACAAGGAGCAAACAGCATGAAGACCCTTAACAAGATCTGGTTGGCGGCCGCAGCCGCAGCGATTCTTCTCTCAACGCCCAGCATGTCTGCCGAGGCAGGCGACCTGAAGGACGCGAGCCAAATCGTGAAGCGCACCAACGAAGCCCAGTACTATGCGGCCAACGATGGGCGAGCGCTCATTCGGATGAAGATCGTCGATAGCAAGGGTCGTTCTCAGCGTCGACAATTTTCTGTCCTACGCCGCGACCTCAAGGACGGAGGCGACCAGAACTACCTCGTCGTCTTCGATCAGCCGGCCGACGTTCGAAACACGGCGTTCCTGGTGAAGAAGCACGCGAGCAAGGACGACGACCGCTGGCTTTATCTGCCAGGCCTCGACCTCGTGAAGAGAATCGCGGCCAGTGACGAGCGTACGAGCTTCGTCGGGACGCACTTCTTCTACGAGGATATCTCGGGCCGGCATCCGGATGAGGACAAGCACGAGCTCGTCGAAACGACCGACACCGAGTACCTGGTCAAGAGCACGCCGAAGAGCAGTAAGGGTGTCGAGTTTGCCCACTACACGCTGCGCATCAACAAGAAGACCTTCCTCCCGAGCCAGATCGAGTACGTGAACGCACAAGGCAAGGCCTACCGTCGCATCGAAACCGCCAAGGTGGACACCGTGCAGGGCAAGCCCACCATCACGCGTCTCAAGGTCTCTGATCTCGAGTCGGGCGGATACACACTGAGTGACGTCAGCAACGTGAGTTACGACCTCGGGATCCCCGACGACATCTTCGTCGAGACCTCGCTTCGTAACCCTCCCCAGAAGTGGCTCCGCTGAGCGGAGCGCCTGATGAGAATCGCGGAGTAGTTCCATGAAACCGACGATCTGTACGACCAAGCAGTGCCACCGGGGTGGCGGCTCGCTGCGCTGCATCGCGATGGCCGCCCTCGTCTTTGCTGCTCTCGCTCTGGCCTCCAGTGCCTTGGGTCAAGTCGATCAAGTCAGCGCCGCGCCCAACGTGGAGGAGGGCGCGGGCGAGTCCGACGCAGGTCCATCTACAAAATCTCCGCCCGAGGCGTCCGCAGATCCTAGGAGCGAAGAGGCCCTCGAGTCTGATGCCGAGGGCCCAGTGAACGCCGCGGATGCCGCGGATTCGCCCGAGGAGCTCGCTGGTGACGTCGAGCCGACGGAGCAATCCGGCGGAGACGAAGACTGGGGCGAGTTCGACGACTGGGACGAGGAAGAAGGCGGCGGCGAAGGTGAAGGAAGCTCTGGCGCCAGGGGCTGGGGCTTCCAGCTCGGGGGCTTCGTCGAAGGGCTGGTTGCTCCGCGGGTCGTTCGAAGCAGCGCCAGCGCCAACGAGTTCGCGGCGGCCGAAGCTCGCTTCAGGTTGAACCTCGACGCGACCCACGAGATTGCCAGCGCGCGCTTTCGCGGTGACGTCTACGCGGACGGCGCCGATAGTCGTGTCTGGTTCGACATCCGAGACGCGTCGATCTTCGTGCGCGGCGGAACCTGGTTCAACATGCGATTTGGCCGGCAAGTCCTGACCTGGGGCACCGGCGACTTCCTGTTTCTGAACGACCTCTTCCCAAAGGACTTCAACTCTTTCTTCATCGGCCGCGCCGACGAGTACCTCAAGGCGCCCTCGAACTCGGTCCAGACCACCTTCATGATGAAGAAGGTTGGGCTCGACTTGATTTGGACCCCGATCTTCGAGCCTGACCGTTTCATCAATGGGGAGCGGCTCTCGTTCTTCAACCCGCTGCTGGGGCAGATCCAGGGGGACCGCTCTGAGTTCAGTCCGATTCAGCCGCTATTCCCTGACAAGCGCCTGCGCAATGGCTCGATTCACGGCCGTCTCTATGGAAGCGCCGGCCCCGTGGAGCTCGCAGCCTACGGTTACGTGGGCTTCTGGCCGCAGCCGATCGCGCTCACGGCCATTCCCGATCCGGCAAACCCGCCGCCTGATCTGACCTACGCAAGGCTTGCCGTCTATGGCGCAAGCGTTCGTGCCCCGCTTGGCGGTGGCCTCATCAACGTCGAGGGTGCGTTCTACGATTCGTTCGACGACAGGCTCGGCACCGACCCAACCACGCCCAACTCGCAGTTTCGCGGCCTGGTCGGCTACGAGCGGGAGCTCTTCCCCAAGTTCCAAATGGGCCTACAGTACTACCTCGAGTACACGCTCAAGCACGACGAGCTGCTCGCGAACTCTCTTTGGAGAGAATACGAGCAGCACGAGTTTCGGCATCTCATCACGCTTCGGCTCACGCAATTCCTGGTCATGGACAACCTCGAGCTCTCGCTCTTTGTCTTCTTCTCGCCGGACGAGCTCGACACCTATATCCGACCGCGCATCACCTACAAGATCATCGAGCCCCTGGCGATCGTCGTCGGCGCGAACCTCATGTTCGGTCGCGACGACTACACCTTCTTCGGTCAGCTCCAAGAGAACACGAACGTGTACGCGAGGCTTCGCTACTCGTTCTGAGAATTCAAAACGAAAGGAACACACATGAACATCGACAAACTGGTCTTTCGAGTTGCGGGCATCATGGTCACCGCTGGCGTAGCCTTGGCGTACAGCCACCACATCGCCTGGCTCGTCCTTCCCGCATTCGTCGGCTTGAACATGTTTCAGGCCTCGTTTACCGGCTTGTGCCCCATGGCCACGATCGCCAAGCGTTTCGGGATGAGCGAAGGCAAGGCCTTCTGACCGCCTGACCTCGCGCAACCGCTATTCTCGGCCGTTCTCGTGGCAGTCTAGGCAGAAATTCGGGGGCGCGGGGCCCGTCGGATAGTCGTTCTCTTCGCGGTGTTTCGCGTCCATATTCGCTCGCGTGTGGTCCCCGTCGTGGCATCCGACGCAGTCCGCGTTCTCACCCGCCACCGGCGATCCGAGGTCAGGGTTGTGGCAGGACACACAGTCGTCGCGATAGTCCTCATGGGGCCCTGACTCGATCGGGAAAGCGTTCTCCGGATGATTGCCACCGGTTGCCGGCGTCCAGGCGCTGCTAGTGTGGCAGTCTTGGCAGCTGAGCGCGAATGTGTCGTGCCCCAGATACGGGCTTGTGTCGTAGTCGCTTCGGTGACAGTCCACGCAGAGCGTTCCGGTCCCTTCGTAGACCGCTGGGGTCCCCGTGTGACAGCCAGAGCATTCGGTTTGGGCGTGCGCACCGTCGAGCGGCCAACTGTGTTCAAACAGCGCAGGGACCCACTTGTCGTTCGTATGACAGTCTTGACAGGTCGTTGGGAACGTATCGTGCCCGGGGAAAGGGCTGTTCTCGTAGTCCGCCTGATGACAGCCCGCGCAGTCCGTCGGCGTGCCTTCATAGACGGCAGGGTCGCCGACATGGCAGCCTAGACAAGAAGCTTGCGCGTGTGCGCCCTCGAGTGGCCAAGGGTGCTCCAGGGTCGAGAGCGCGGGCACCCATGCCTCGGTCGAATGACAGCCCTCGCAGCTCGTGGGGAACCCGTCATGACCTGGCTCGGGGCTGCGGTCGTAGTCGTCCTGATGGCAGCCGACGCAGAGGGTGGGCGTCCCCTGGTACAGCGGAGGTTCACCGACGTGGCAGCTCATGCAGAGCGTCCGCGCGTGCTTGCCCTCGAGTGGCCAAGAGTGGCCCATGGCGAACTCGGCCGGGGCCCACTGCCTTTCGGAGTGGCAGTCCTGACAACTGGTCGGGAGGGTCTGGTGCGGCGGATTGACCGCGGATTCGCGCTCCGACTCGTGGCAGCTCATGCACTGGGCCTGACGCACTACCCCGGGCTCGTGGCTGCTGTTGCCGGGGGCCGTGCACCCCGCGGCTCCGATCTGCACCATCAGAAGGACGCCGGCTGCGAGCGCCGAGAGCACAGATCGCGCAGTAAGCCTCATGGATTACACGATACGTCTCTAAATTAACCCTGTCAGGTTAATTTACGAAATATGACGATCGTTGGGCGCGCGGCGGTGGATCAACTCACAAAAGCAAGTCTTTCCATGGCCTTAGCGGGGCCCTTCGGTCGCCGGATGGGCTACCCCGTCTAACACCTGGGTGCTACCTTTTTGGGAACCCATGTTTCTTCCTGATCGAGCGGCGAAACGCCTTTTGACCATCGGCGCTCTGGGCGCACTGCTGCTCCAAGGGGCATGCACGAGCGGGACTCAGGACCACGAGCGTCTACAAGTCCGAAGCGCCGACTGCGTCGTCTGCCATGCGGACGATGTCCAGCACGCTCGAAACCCAACTCATGAGGGGTTCCCGGACAGCTGCGGCACCTGCCACGGCAACGAGGCCTGGTCGCCCGCGGCGTTTCCGCACCCTTGGCCACTCAACGGTGCGCACGAGACGCTTGCCTGCGCCGCATGCCACGTCGGTGACCCTCCCGTGTATCAGGGGACGCCCACGCTCTGCGTCGGCTGCCACCAAGATGACTACGACGGAAGCTCATTCCCGGGCCACAGCGAGTTTCAGACGACCTGCCAGGACTGCCACACCACCACTGGGTGGAAGCCCGCAACCGGCGGCAACCATCCGGAAGACGCCTTCCCGATCGAAAACGGCGATCACTCGCCCTATCGCGACGACTGCGTGTCCTGCCACAACCCGGAGCTCGGCTCACCGGTCGACGGCGAGAACGCCGATTGCGTAGGCTGTCACGATGGCGAGCATACGCGCGCGGGGATGGATCCCAAGCACCAGGAAGAACCCGACTACCCGCAGGGCGCCGCGCCCCCGAACTTCTGTCTGGACTGCCATCCAGACGGCCGGAACCGCGACTAGGCCTCTCCGTACTTGGTGACGATCTCGATCCCGATGTCCTGAAGCAGGGCGGTCGGCGCCGTTCCGCCGATCTGAATCACCACCGCGTCGTTCTGAATGCTGTGGGTCTCTCCGGAGCCATCGCGTAGGCTGACTCGGTCCTCGAAGATCTCCTCGACCTGTGTGCCCATCAAGGCTGTCAGTCGAGCGGCCGCGACCTCGGCTTCGATCCGCCTGCGATTCGGTTCGCGGCACCGGGCGAAGTTGTTCTTTCGGTAGCTGATCGTCACAGAAGCGCAGTTTCCTCCGTCGATCAGCGCGAAAGCGGACTCCACCGCGGCATTGCCGCCCCCAACCACCAACACGTGCTGGTCGTGAAACACGTCCGGCTCGATGACCCGGTAGACTACTTTGGCTTGCTCTTCACCGGGCACATCGAGCTTGCGCGGGGAGCCCCGACGGCCGAGCGCCAAGAGCACGTTTGCGGTCTTGAACACGCCGCCTGTGGAAGACACCAGCCAGCTGTCGTCGTCACCGCGCTCGATCTTCTCGACGAGCTCTCCGACGGCGACCTGCAAACCGGTCTTCTCGCGGATGTCTTCCCAGAGCGCGACGAGTTGTTCCTTGCTCATCTTTCTCTTGGACACGCGTCCGTACATGGGGAAGTCGAGGAAGCCCGTCATGACGACCTTCGCCCGGGGATAGTGGGTGATCGTGCCGCCAAACGCTTCGCGCTCGAGCAAGAGCACGCGCAAACCCGCTTCCATCAAGCGGAGCGTTGCGCTCGTTCCTGCGGGGCCTGCGCCGACGACCAGGGCATCGAGAGCCTCGCCTTCCGCCCTGCGATCACCGGCGATGACATGGTCGGCGGCCTGCCGGCCCTGGGACACAGCGTTGCGAATCAATCCCATCCCACCGAGCTCGCCGACGATGTACACGCCCGGCTGGTTGGTTTGAAAATCAGGATCCAGGTTGGGGAGCTCGAGGCCGCGCTTGGCGGTGCCGAACACCAAGCTGATCGCTTGAACCGGACACGCCGACGCGCAGGCCCCGTGTCCGATGCAGCCGAGCGGGTTCGTCAGCACACCCCGGCCGTTGACGACCGTGAGAACGCTCTTCTCGGGACAGGCGTACACACACGCACCCGAGCCGATGCATCGGATCGGATCGATGTACGGGTGAATGCTCGCCGGGACGATGTCTCCCATTGCGCGCAGCTCTTCGAGCTCTTGGCGCCCGGTTTCCGTTCGCACCTGTTCCCTTTTGCGCCAATAGAGGTTCAAGGCGCCGGCAAGCGCGACAAAGCAGCCGATCGCGATCCAAGTGATCATAGGAACTCTAGCCTAGCCCTTTTGTCCGAATAGTGGCTGTTTGTTATGCTGCGACTCTAACATGCGCGACGGGTGGGGACCCGTCGCCAGCAGGGCATTGTGGGGAAGCAAGCAACAGCATCGTCTCGACGTCGCAAGGCGAGAGCGGCCGGTTTACTAGTCGTGTTGGTGCTGGTCGCGCTGACGTACCTGCTCTGGGATCTCGGCGACGACTTCTATCTGTCCGACCTCCAATCGCGGGTCGAACACAGCGGCTACGAGACGCTCCGACCCGGGGGCCTGGTCGGGCACGGGTACGGGATCATCGGCACGATCCTGATCCTGGCGAACCTTCTCTACTTGGCGCGACGGCGGCTGGCTCGCTGGTCGCTTGGCTCGATGAAGACCTGGCTCAACCTGCACGTCTTCACCGGCCTTTTCGGCTCACTGTTGATCCTCTTCCACTCTGCCTTCCAGTTTCGGACGCCGATTGCCGTGGTCACGGCCATCAGTCTCGGCATCGTGGTCGTCACGGGGATCGCCGGGCGGTATCTCTACGCGCTCACGCCGCGTCCCGATCGCGCGGCGCTCGAGCAGGCGCTCTCCACGCTCGACGGTATGGCGCCCGGATGCAGTGCCCGCGTCTATCAAGCGCTCTCGATCCACAAAGTTACGCAGGTCGACACGCATCGCTGGTTGCTGGCCAAGCTTGCCGCGGTGCCCAAGTGGGCGCGTGACGCGCGCTCTCGTGGTTTCATTGTGAGCTATGTCATCGAGGACGTACCGATGGCAGCGGTTCTCGACCGCAAAGATCGTCGTCGTTTTCGAAAGGCGAAGCGAGCGGTGCGCAAGTATGCGACACGCGAAGTGGTCGCGGTCGGCGCCTCTTCGCTGCTTCAGTCCTGGCGAGGCTTCCACCGGCTCTTGGCGGTGATTCTAGTCCTGCTCGTTCCTGTTCACATCGCCGTGGCCTGGATCTATGGGTATCGCTGGATCTTCTCGACGTGACCGGTCGGGCCAAGGCGTTCTTGTTCTTGGGCTGCCTGGTCATGGCTGCCGCGGTCAGTGGAGCACTCGCGCCTCGACCCAGTGGCGCCCAGTTTCTATCGCCTGGCAAGTTGGCCCGTGCCCACGCCGAGATCGATGGCGATGCGAACTGCAGCGAATGTCACACGACGGGCAAAGGCCTCGATACCGAAGCCTGTCTTGGCTGCCACGAGGACCTCGGCTCTCGGATTCGCCGTGGGCAAGGCTTGCACGCGACGCGGGAGTATCGGGAGCAGTCCTGCGGCCGATGCCATGTCGAGCATCTCGGGCGAGACGCCAAGCTCGTGCGTTGGCCCGGAGGGCGAAAGGAGCGATTCGACCATCGCAAGTCGGGCTGGCCACTCAAGGGCGCTCACGAGTCGGTGGGCTGCGAGGACTGTCACGACAAGAAGAACCGCCGTGGCGCTTCGACCTTTCTCGGGCTGAAGACCGACTGCGTGTCCTGCCACGAGGACCCTCACCACGGCACCTTCGCCGGAGCCGAGTGCAGTTCTTGTCACAACGAAAACGACTGGGCTCGGGTCGACAACGTCAGGGCCAATCATCCCGGGCTGAGTCTGGCCGCCGGTCACGCGAAGACGAAGTGCGAGGCCTGCCACGATGAAGGCAACGTCGAGCCGCCCAGCATGGGCTCGGACTGCGTTGCCTGTCATGCGCAAGTGCACGAGGCGAAGTTCAGCAATCGATGCGAGGACTGTCACGCGAGCATTCGTTGGACGGGTTTGCCGAAGAAGATCGGGCTCCGCGCCCATCCGCTCACCGATTTCCCACTCCTGGGCTCGCATCGGGAGGTCGCTTGCGCGCGCTGCCATTCGCCCAAGCTGCC
>Ga0316197_10000450_pt1 | contig 28548 bp, 13 predicted proteins | sample OudBiesiAoxic_MG_FD_204939 | JGI IMG/M metagenome (GOLD analysis project Ga0316197, IMG submission 204939) | Coastal sediment microbial communities from Oude Bieten Haven, Netherlands - site A oxic | ecosystem: Environmental > Aquatic > Marine > Coastal > Sediment | place: Netherlands... | reverse complement strand
TCCTTCCCGGTCGCCGCGCGCCCGGAGGTGGGCGGCGGCCGGCGAGATCGCCTCGTCGAGGTGAGTGGCGAACAGGCGCAGGATTTCAGCGACCTTGGCGGCTGCCTGGTAGCTGGCGACGGATGCCATGCCGAGGAAGGCGCCGATGATGATCCGGTCGATCTGCATGAGCAGGCGGTTGGACATCTGGATGAGGTAGGCCGAGATCGAGAACGATAGCTGCTCGCGGATCGCGCGAGGGTGGAAATGCCTGAGCGGGTTGAGCGACAGGCCCGGGATCAGCTTGAAGGCAAACAGTGCTGAGAGCGTGCTCGGGATCAGCGAGCTGAGGCCTGCGATGAGGACGATGAGGCTGAAGTCTGCGCCCGATTTCAAGCAGATGGTGATCACGGTGAAATTGGTGATCGCGATACCGGTGCGGATCCAGTTCGCGAGGTCGAGCCGCTGCAGGCCCTGGAGCATCTCGTTGAAGAGCCCGAGTGGGAAGACGAGGGCCAGGCAGAGGGCGAAGTAGCTGAAGGCGCGGCCGAACTCGGCAGCGTGCTCAGGCGGGGCCTGGAAGAAATGGAAAAAGACCGGGCGTAGTAGGCACAGCACGATGAATAGCGCTCCCGCCAGGGCGGTGAAACCCCAGAATGCCGTCGTCAGCAGGCGGTTCATACCGTTCACGTCATCATGGGCGATCTTCTCGGCGACGGCTTTCTGGACGCTCATTCCAATCCCGAAATCGAGGACGAAGCCCATGCCGAAAAGCGACCAGAGCAAGGCCCAGAACCCGAACTCAGCGCTGGTCCAAGTACTGAACAACTGACGGAACATCAGCAGGCCCAGCCCGAGGCTGACCACCGTCGAGACGTAGCTGCTCAGGGAGTTTTTGAGGAATCGTTGTTTCCAGCTGATCTCGGCCATGCTTCGTGGGCTGTCTGGGTTAGGCGGGGGATGGAGACTCGCTGGGAGCCGGGGTGGCGTTCGGGGTGGGGGATTCGCTGCGGGTGTCGAGGATCGCCTGGTAGAACTGCCACACCTGGAAGAATAGCGGGACTCTGCCGGCTCGCCGCGCATAGTCGTAGCGTGCGACTAGTGAGACGAAGATCATGAAGCTCATCAGATTGATCGTCTGGGTGAACACGCGCTCGAGTTGTGAATGCATGTAGAACAGCCCGAGGGTGATCGTGAGCCCTAGGATGAACGATCCCTGGGGGGTGTCTTTGTAGTAGTGATAGTTGCGCAGGCAGACGAAGAGACTGTAGGCGAGAAAGATCAATAGCCCGGCGAATCCCAGGTATCCGGTCTCGGCGAGGAACATCCAGTAGAGGTTCTCCGTGTTCGGGTTTCGCTCGTAGTATTCCTCTGAAAAATAGTAGCCGCGGCGCTCGTCCCAACGCTCCAGCATGCTGGAGTATTTCCTGTAGGGGCGGCTGTTGACGACATTGTAGTTGTTCAGGCCGACCCCGTGCGGGTGGTCGCTGAGCATCTCGGAGGAGATCTCCTCGAGGACGGTGCGGAGGTTGTTCTTCTTCTGATAGTCCTCCGATCCGATAAACCGGTCGAGGATGCTATCGAGGGACATGAGGATGACGAAGCTCCCCAGGGCCATCGTCGCAGCGATGGCGAGGCCGCGCTTCACAGTGAGCTTCTGGAAGGTGGCGTGGACGATGATCGCGATGCTTCCGAGTGCGAGTATGATCAGGGCGCCGCGTGAGATCGATAGGATTACCATTACGCCACTGCTGGCAAATCCGGCGAGGTAGACGAGGCTATCGTTCCACCTGGTGTGGCGCGAGAGGCCGAGGGCGAGCATCGGTAGCCCGCAGAAGTAGGCCCAGCTCGCCATCGAATTCTGGTGATCGAAGAGTCCGGTCACCTGGTGGACGCCGTTCACATAGCGCAGTTTGAGCGAGAATAGGCACTGCACCATGAGGGTGAAGGCCACTGCCCAGAGCAATGTTCGGAAGTCTGCAGGGCTGCGGATCGCGTTGAAAATGAGCGTGTAGTAGAGGAACATCCGGCCGAAATTCCACATCGCCATGAGGCTGTAGGCCGGGACTGGTGCCTGGACGATCGACAGGCTGATGCAGACATAGAAAATGAGAAAGTAGACAAGCCCGGGCGGGAACAACTTGAAACCATGATTGCGGCGGGTGACCCACAACGAGATCAACAGACCCAGGCCGATGATGTCGGGGAGGGAGATGTTGAACCCGGTGGTGTGCCCACGATACTGCTCGACGGAGAGGATCGTGAGCGACATGATTCCAAAGCCGAGGGTCGGCGTGAGAACGACGAGAAACAGGGCGAGGCGCCGGTAGAAAAGGCTGCGCGAACAGAAGTAGGCGATCACGGGTACCCCGACGAGCAGTGCGACGAGAGCGCACAGTAGCTTCACGATGTCGATTGGGGTGAATTCCATGCCCGGGGTTCCAGCTAGTTGATACGGAGGAGCTTCTTGACTCCCGAGCGCAATTTTCGATCGAGTGACTTCCAGCGTAGCTGGCTAGAGAGTCGCACGACCTTCTCGAAGGCGTCGGCGATGTCCCTGATATCGGAGGGGTCTCCGAGGAGCGCCTGGTGGGCGAGGACGATCCCGGTCTCCCTGGAGATACGCTCGGCGACCGGGCACTGCGAACCGATACCGAGCTGACGGGTCGCGTCGACACCGGCTGGGAAACGGCATAGCCGTACGCCCGGCTGCCAGAGCTCCGACTGGTAGACGATCTCGTAGGGGGCGCTGACCGGAATGCCCTCCGCCTTGAGGGCTGACATGAACACATCGCGCGGCATGCCACCGATGGCCGCGGAATCGATCACGATCGACAGGCAGTACATCCCCTGGCGCGTAACTTGGGGCTTGGCCTCCAAGAGTTCGATCCCATCGATCGGTGCCAGGGCATTCCGTAGCCGTGGGATATTCTGGCTGCGGGTGGAAATTTGATCCGGGAGGCGAGAGAGTTGGCCCAATAGGACTGCTGCCTGGAACTCGGTGATTCGATTGTTGCTGCCGAAGCCATTGGCCTTCTCTGGCGAGGGGCTACGTCCACAGTTTTTCAGGCGGAAGAGGGCGTCGGCTAGATCGTCGTGGTTCGTGGTGAGGGCGCCGCCCTCGCCCGCGGTCATGCCCTTGGTGTGCTGGAAGCTGAACGAACCGATATCGCCCATGCCGCCGGCTGCCTGGCCACGCCACTGCGATCCGTGGGCGTGGGCGCAGTCCTCGATCATGCGCAGGCCGTGGTCGCTCGCAATCTGGAGCAGCTCGTCCATTGGTGCGAGCTGGCTGTAGAGATGGACCGGGATAATGCAGCGCGTCCGCGGCGTGATTTTCCTGCGGACATCTTCTGGATCGAGGCACCAGTCCTCCTCGCGCACGTCGGCGAATACCGGGGTGGCACCAACCTGGATTGCGCACCATGCCGTCGCCAGCCAGGTGAGGGCAGGGACGATGACCTCGTCCCCCGGACCCACGCCGAGCGCCTTCAGCGCGAGTTCGAGCGTGACCGAGCCATTGCTTGCGCAGTGCGCGTGCTTGACCCCCTGGAATGATGCGAAGCGCTGGGAGAACTCCGCTTCGAGTGGGCCATTGAACCCCCAGACACCGCTCTCGAGGGCGCGCATTAGCCCTTCGCGCTCCTCGTCGCCGAAGATCGGCCAGGGCGAGAATGATGTGGTGCGGACCGGGGTGCCGCCGAGGATTGCTAGTTTGTTAGACATGGAGATGTTCGAGGGGCTGCTGCGCCCCCGGCTTGGCGCTGGTCTGAAACTCTCGGGTGATCTTCTCCGCCATCCGGATCGCCAGCGCGACACCAGTCACGACTGGATTGCTGATACCCCCTGTCGGGAAGGCGCCATAGCTCGCCAGGTAGAGCCCGCGGACGTCGTGGCATTCGAGGTAGCTGTCGGTCACAGAATCTGCAGCGTCATTGCCCATGCGGTGGGTGCCCATGTAGTGTCCGCTGACCAGCGGCGGCACCTCGACCCGGACATCGTGGGCGCCCAGCTGGGCGAAGATTTTGCGGATGATCTTCGTCATTTCGGCGTAGCCCCGCCGCTCGTAGCTCCCTGCCATCAGTTTGAAACGTATGCGTGCGGCCGGTCTACCGTGGCGATCCTTCACCGTCGGCGACAGGTCGACCGCGTTCTGCTCGTAGGGCAACTGTTCCATGAAGGCGCCGAGCGTGATGAAGCGCCCGAAGGTCGCCCGGATCTCGTCCTTCAACTCGGCCCCCCATAGCCCGGAGCCTAGGGCGATCTCGAGCGGTGTCGGTCCCGCATTCTCCCGGATCAGGAGGCGGGCACCTGCGAACTCGCCACGTTGCGGGTGGTCGTGGAACTGCATCGTCGTCGCAGTCTCATAACCCCGTGCGTAGGGGGAGAGCTTCTGATCGACGCGGCCGGTGAGATAGAACTTCACGTGCTCTGTAAGATACTTGCCGAGCGTCCCCGAGCGGTTCGCCAGGCCGCCTGCCTCAGACAGCAGCAGCAGCCGGACGTTCTCGATCGCCTGCGCTGCAAGGATGACGCGCGGGGCGCTGAGCTCGCGCTGGGTCCCCTCGGAGTCGTAGTAGCGCACCCCGCTGGGGCGTCTGTGGCGATCTGTTAGGACTTCTGTGACCTCCGCACGCGAGTAGAGAGTAAAATTTGGGTGCTCCTTTAGCCGGTCGATGGTCTGGTCGGAGGAGAACATCGCCCCGATCGGACAGGCCCGGCACACGCCATAATCGAGGCACTTGGAGCGGCCGTCGTAGGTCTCGGTGTTGCGTGCGTTGGGGGTCGAGTGGAGCGTGATCCCCAGCTTCCCCGCGGCGGCCTCCACCATGCGGTCGGTCTCGCTCCACGGGTAGGCCGGCATCGGGAACGGTGCGCTGCGCGGGGAGGAGAATGGGTTGTCATCGTCGGACGCGACCCCAATGAATCTCTCGGATTTGACGTAGTAGGGTTCGAGTTCGTGGTAGCCGATCGGCCAATCGGTGCCGACACCGTACTCAGAATGGAGGCGGAAATCGTTGGCGACGAAGCGTGGTGTGACAGCGCCCCAGGCGAGCGACGAACCGCCGACGCGCCTGAGGGAGAAGGTATTCAGGCCGAGGTCGTCGCCGTGGAGCTCGAAATCCCACGGGTCGAAATCCCATGCCGGCCCGTCCGTCGGCGTACGCTCCATCACGGCGAAACGATCCTCGTCCGGCGGAGCGCCGGCCTCGAACATTGCGACGTTCAATCCTGCTTTGACGAGCACGGATGCGGCCGCCGCACCGAGCGGACCTGAGCCGACAATGAGGCAATCGAATGGCCCGTCGCTTGCGCGCGTAGCTTCGTCCGACGCCGTGGCGAGGAACTGCTCGATGCCCTCGAGGACACCCTGCGTCAGACTGGAGCGCTGGGCTCCACCCTTGGTCTGGATCCACAAACCGTCATCCGAGCGATTCGCTTGATCGAATTTTTCGTAGGAGCCATCCTCCAGCAGAAGGAACAGTTCGCCCCCGCGGCGCTCGACACCCACGACGTGGCCAAGCTCACTCTCGAGCACCGGCTTACCCGGGTAGTTCTCGTAATTGACAAGCTCCCAGCCACGCTGGTTCCCGTAGTAGTAGCGCAGCAGCTCGCGCACGACATACTCGCGCAGGCGTTTCGCCGACGCCGGAGCGACGAGCAGATCGATGTTCTCAGAGGTGAAGCGGATCCGCTTGCGCCAGGCCGAATTGTTCTCGTGGAACGGGTAGCGGCGCAGGATCTTGCTCAGCCGCCGTTCCTGCTTGGCGCGCGGCTGCCTCTCGAAGGACTCGCCAAGCAGTCCAATCCCGTCCCGGAACGCAACCAGAAGCCCGGGATGGCGCGCGATTCGCGACTCGAGGAATTGGCGAAAATGTGGCTCTGTTAGAGTTTTGTCGTCGACCAGCAGCCGAAGCAGGGCGAACAGCTTGCTGAACTCCACGTCTGTGAGTTTCCGGTCTGCCTCTGCGCTCCCTGGCTCCGGCTCCGGCAGGCCGGGGCGGATTCGATTCTTCAGCTGGGTCCAGACACTCATCTCAAGGCGGCAACGGGAGTGCCAATTATTAAAATTACAATATTATCTCAAAAATAAGTATAGAATTTACACTGTAGATTGAAATTTTATAAAAATCATCTAGAATACCAATAAAGTTATGGAAAATACGAAAAAGTAAAGTAATTTTAAATTTTAATGGTCATTGAAATTTTTCCTGTCATGGGTTCCTGCAGCTTGGTCGGAGCGAGGTGGGAGAGTCGTTGAGAGGCGGCTGGAGTGACCACACCAAGGAGCAAGTAAGATGATGATAGAGAAAAGGGACGGCTGGGCACGCGAGCCCTACGCGATTTCGACTTTGCTCGGCGTGCCCTTCCACCAGGTGACGATGCAGCAGACCCTGGAGACCTGTGAGCGGCTCCTGGAAGATCGCTCCGAGCCGTCTTACGTCGTCACGGCAAACGTTGACTTCACGTATCTCGCAGCGGGGAACCCGGCCTTGCGTGATTTCATTTTTCACGCGGACCTGGTGATCTGTGATGGCCTGCCACTGGTGGGTTTGTCGAAGCTTTGTGGTGGCTGCGAGTTGCCAGAACGTGTGGCGGGGTCGGATCTTGGGATGCCCTTGTTAGAGCTCTGTGCGCGGCGCGGGTTTTCTGTCTACTTTTTGGGAAGCGACGAGGAGACGCTTGAGGAGCTGCAGCGGGTGTTGGCGGATCGCTTGCCAGATCTGCAGGTGGTGGGGCACTGTTCGCCGCCGATCGGATCGGTCGAGAGCTGGGACGATGCCGAGTTGAGCGGGCGGATTGAGGAGGCGGCGCCGCAGCTGCTGCTGGCGGCCTTTGGCTGCCCCAAGCAGGAACAATGGATCGCGCGCAACCACCGCAGTCTCGGCGTGCCGTTGAGCATCGGCGTCGGTGCGACTCTCGACTTCATGGTCGGCAAGCAACAACGCGCCCCAGAGATCGCCCAGAAGCTTTGCCTGGAGTGGTTCTGGCGGATGTGCAGCCAGCCGAGGCGGCTGGTCAATCGTTACGCAAAGGATCTGGCCTTTCTTCTCAAGGCTGGGTTCAGGCAGTGGTGTGATAGCCGTTCGCGGGGGCAGAGGCTTGCCGGTATTGATCCCGTCGCGGCCGAGCGTTGCGGGTTCAGCCTGGGCCGCAGTCCATGGGAAGTGGGTGGTCTTGCCGGCTGCCGGGAGCTGCGCAACGATCGCGGCTACCTTCTCGTCGAGTGTTCTGGTGTGCAGCGGTTTGGAGCCACCGAGCTCGGGCAGCTCTGCGAGATGGCCCGGCAGGCGCATCGCGGCGGAAGCCAATTCGCCATCATCGCCCCTACCGAGATCGTGTCGCGGAGCATCAGGCACCAAAGATTGGAGGTACAGTTGCCCTGCTTCGACTGCCTGGAGTCGATGCTGGCAGCGGATGGCAAGGGCGATTGGATTCGGGGCAGAGAGTACGAGGGGTGGACCAAGAACGCTCCAGATCGTTTGCGGGTCGGACTCGAGACGTCCTAGGCCAGATCGTTTAAGAATTGATAGCAATAAATCAGTTTACGAAAGTCAGGATTAGTTTATAGTTTTTATTATTAATATGAAAAAAGCAGAAAATGAGGGGTTCAATTTTGTTCTCCCCTTTGATCCATTTCGGCTGTTGCTGGCGGTTTTGGAGCGGACAGGTTTGATTTTGTTGGCCGGATTGGTGTGTGGTGGTCTGGGGCTTGGGTATGCGGTATTGAAGATGGGGAGTTCGTATTCGTCCTCGCTCGAACTGGTCACCGATCATTTACCGGGGGGTGAAAGCGGTGGAGGCAAAGTCTACCTCCCGGCACCGATCAGTTCGGAGGCAGTGATGATTGCGTCGAAATCCGAGGGCGTCTTTGAGAGTGCCGGGAGAAAATTGGTACCGGAACTCCCCGGGAAAGAGGTGCGTTCGCTAGTTGAGTTGAAACAGTTGCAGGGCGAAGGCATTTTCTCGGCGGAAGCCAAGACTGGCGGAGGGCGGGAGATGGCCTTGGCGGTCGTGACTGCTTTCGCGGAGGCGCTGATGGAATCGACAGCTCAACGGCGCCGTGACGAGGCGCGAGCCCAGTATGAATTGCTCGAGAAGCAGCTCGAGAACAAGTTGGCAGTCGCGAAGGAGATCGACCAGAAAATCATCGCCTACGCAGAGCAGGAGGGGGTGCACGATCCGCTCGGTACCTCTGGGGCAGCGCTGCTGGAATTTGCCTCACTCAAAGACCTGCTCGCCGAGGCGGAGCGGGATCTGGATACCAGCGATGACCTGGTGCTCGGCTACATCCGCAATGAGCAAGTGGCGGGGCTGAGGCAGCAGCTCTCGGAGCTTTTGTCCACCAGATCGGAGGGGCATCCGCTCGTCCTTGGAAAGCGTCAGGAGATCCGCACCATCGAGCGACAGATCGAGTTGAGCGAGAGCTCTGGATCGGTCGATCTCAAAGACTTCGAGACGCTGCTTTCGACCAACGCCTATCTGGCTGCGCAGCGCCTGAAGGAGGAGCGCAAGGTTCTGGAGAACAAGGTTGCCGACTATCGGGATCGGCTCGCGGAACTGGAATCAAAGATCGGTGGGCTTCCTGAGCGTTCGCTCGCACTGGCGGAGATGGCCGAGATCCGGGATCAGGCGGTGGCCTCCTCGGTCGCGCTGCGTGGCCTGATGAATGATGCCGAATTCTTCGCCAACGAAGCACCTCCAGCCCTCAACATTCTCCACGCGCCGACGCTGTCGGAGGTCCGCCATCGACCGCTGTTGATCAAAGCGATCGCCCTGACGCTGCTCGGGCTGCTTGCAGGTGCGGGAGGGGTGATCGGGCTTTCGCTGCTGTCCGAACTGATGGGGCGCCAGGTGCGCACGCCGATGCAGGCTGCGATCGCTGCCGGAGCCTATCCGAAGCTGGTCTTTCCCCCGTCCCGCAAGACCACCAATGAGATCGCATTGCGCAATTTTTGGATCCGTTGCGTCGCCCGCTTCCTGCCCGGGGAGCGGAGGATGATCTTCCCGGTGATCGGTGATCTCCCCGATGAGGCCAGATTCTGGAACGCCCTGTTCGAGTCCTTGGAGGAGGCGAACAGGATCGTCTTTGTCGACTTCTCGACCAGCGCTTTGGACCTGGATCTTCCTCAGTACGGTGGTGAAGAGCCGGCGGCAGTCAGTCAGATCGATCACTCACAGTATCAGGCATCAGAATTCAAGAAGATGGTGTCGACGTTTCCAGAAGGACACGTATTGCTGATCCGCTGGGACATGAGTGCGAACTCGACGCTGGTGGAGCTGGCTCCCTTCATCGACCGCCAGTACCTCCTCACCTCCCAGGAGGTTCCGCTCTCGGTAGTCGAGGAGGAGTCGCGCGCGTTCCACGACATTTTCGGTTCGGCGGACGGGCTCGTCCTCGTCAATAGCAAACGGCCAGCACGCAGCCAGATGATCGTGAACCGCCTTCAGGATTGGTACCTCGAAGGTTATCGGCGGCATGCCTTGCGCTCGGCGCCCGACCCGACCCTAAGCTGAGCGAATCGAAACCAGCCCGCCAAAGGAATGCGAAACTCAAAGAACATCCCCAGACTTGTAGGGGCGGCCGCCTTCGCCGCGCTGCTGGGCTCGCTGGTGCCCGCGCCGGCCGAAGATCACCCTCCCGGACCGCAGGGTGATCTGGATCCTGAGCGCTCTAGCGAGATGGGATACCTTGCGCAGGCGGCGTGGGTCGAGACCCTGCCGCAGGTTCCGAGGATCACGCCCGCACAGAGCCCCAAGGCTCGTCCGAAGGTGGCGACGGGACCGGAGGTGGCTGTCGAGCAGGAGCCAGTGGCCGATGATCTGATCGGCGAGGCTGAGATTCTTCAAAGTGAGGTCGCCCTAGCACGCTCATTGCAGCCGGTGGCGACGAACCCGGCGCCTCCCGCCAATGCGGTCGGCAAGGCCTCTTGGACGGAGCGCTACGAACTCGGTCCCGGGGACACATTGAACTTCTCCCTCCACGGGCAAGCCGGACTGGCGAAACAGGGGGTGCCGGTCGCCCCGGATTGGACGATCAGCTACCTGCAGGCAAAGCAGGTCTCCGTGCGCGGCTTGACCGTCGAGGAGCTGCGCGCCCGGATGGAACTGGTGCTCGCGGAATTTCACCGCGATCCGAAAGTGATCGTGACCCCGGCGACGCTTGGTAGCAAGAAATACACGGTGTTGGGCAAGGTGAGGAGCAACGACATCTACAAGCTCGACCGCCCGACAACCTTGCTCGAAGCGATCGCCAAGGCCAAGGGGATTGTGGTCGGCATCCGCAACTCCAACGCGACTGAACTCGCCGATCTCAGGCGTTCCTTCGTCGTGCGGGGCGGGGCGAAAGTCGAGGTCGACATCGAGCGGCTGTATAAGAGCGGTGATCTGACACAGAATATCCAGATCGAGCCGGGCGACTACATTTACATCGCCTCGAATGTCCACAACGAGGCCTACGTTTTCGGGTCGGTCGTGCAGTCGGGGATGTTACCGCTAACTGGGAGGCTCACCGTGATGGGGGCGATCGCCGAATCGGGCGGCTATTCCAAGTATGCGTGGAAGAAACGGGTCCTGCTCGTGCGGGGAAGTGTCGGGAGCCCGGAGGCGAGAGTGATCGACACCCGCGAGGTCTTGAGGGGGAACGAGAAGGATGTGCTGCTCGAGCCGGGCGACATCGTCTACGTCCACCAGCGCCCGTGGGCCTATGCCGAGGAGATACTCGACATCGCGATCAAGGCCTATATCCAGGCGGCGACCGCTGTCGCGATCCAGGGCGAAGATGCCGTTTCGATCGGCCTGTGAGAACTGCGAACGCCGAGCCTTAGAGTCCAATGATGAAACTGAATCAAGATCCGAATTGCGGGGGGCTCCCGAGACGGCGAGTTGGGATTGCCGCGCTCAGCTGCCTCGTCTTGCTCGTCGGCTTCGGGGTGTCAGGGTGTCGGATCGGAAAGGAGGTCGAGCGCTTTGATCCGCTGATGCCAGAGGTGGGGATGGATGGGGAACCCGCATTGGTGTTTCACGGCATCGAGCTCGAGCGGGACCTGCCGGCAGATACGCTCAAGCCGCAGGGGGGGGCGGTGCGGATCGGGCCAGGGGACGTCCTCGACATCGAAATTGTGGAGACGCCAAACACCCGTGCGACCGTGGTGGTGATGCCGGACGGCATGCTGCACTATGACATCGCCGGTGGCATCCGGGCCAAGGGGATGACGCTGATGGAACTTGAGCGCGAGCTGGTGGGGCGCTTGCAGGACCACTACCCGTTCCCGATCGTCTCGATCAATATGAGCTCTGCCCAGAGCAAGTCTTACACGATCCTCGGCCAGGTGAACAGACCCGGCACCTACCCGATGGGGCAGCCGACGACGCTGCTGGAGGCCATCTCTGCGGCGGGCGGCTTCATGAGCTCCGAGCTAGGCGGCAAGACCCAAGACATCGCAGATCTGAAGCGCAGCATCGTGGTGCGCGACAACAAGATTATCCCGGCGGACTTCGACACCTTGGTGCGAGATGGCGACATGTCTCAAAACATTTACATCCGGCCCGGTGACTACATCTTTCTACCAGCTGAGGGCACGGAGAAAATATTCGTCCTAGGGGCGGTGAACCGGCCGACCGGCGTTCCCTACTCGAGCCGCGTCACCGTGGTCTCTGCCGTTGCAGCGGCGCAGGGGGCGCGACCGAACGCCCACACCACGAAATCGATCCTGCTGCGCGGTTCGTTGCGTGCCCCGCAGGCTGCAGTCGTGAACTTGAAGGCAATCCTGAGAGGCAGAGCTCCCAATTTCCACCTGCAGCCAGGCGATATCTTGTGGGTTCCAAAGGAGCCGTGGTACAAGCTCGAGGAGTATGGCAAAGTGGCTGCCGAGGGGGCAGGGACTTCGATTGCGCTCCAGCAGAGTTATGATCATTGGGGGGACGATGACGACGACGGTGATGTCGAACAGACGATCAACGTGAACGAGCCGGTAATCACGGTGGTTCCGGCACCGGAGCCAGTCGCCCCACCAGAACCGGTCGATCCTGACCCAGTCGATCCCGATCCGGTCGATCCCGATCCGGTCGTGACTCCCTGAAGGAGAGGGGTCTGGAGGGGGTGAGCAGCAACCGCTGCGCTTTTGCATGGCAGATCGGCGGCGCAGGCGTTGCCCTGCGCTCAGCGGAGAGCCAAGCACTCGGCGCGAGACTGAAATTCCACCCGTCCGCAATCGCGGCAGGTGCGTAAATCAGTGCATGAAAAAGAAATTCTTCCTCCTCACAATCTGCGTCGGTCTCGCGGGTTCGACCGTGGCGCTGTCGGCAGACCTGTTCAACCGGAAGAAATACGAGTCGCCAAGGTATGAGGTGGAGATGTCTGATGGGGCATTTGAGGTTCGGAAATATGCTGAAATGCTGGTCGCCTCCGCCCCGATGTCGGACCGTTCCGGCAACAACAGGGCGTTCCGGAACCTCTTTGATTACATCTCCGGGGGAAATGAGTCGGGGACGAAAATTGCGATGACCACTCCGGTGTTCACTTCTCCCAAGAAGGACGGCGGGGCAGGTGTGATGAGCTTTGTGGTTCCGGCCGAGATAGCCAAAGCTGGAGCCCCGAAGGCTGACAGCGAGTCGGTCGAGATCAAGAAGCGGAAGGGGGGCAAGTTCGCGGTCTACCGCTACAGTGGTCGCTGGACGGAAGCCAGGGAGTCGAAAGCGCAAGCCCGGCTGGAGGAGTGGATGGCAAAAAAGGGGCTAAAGGCTGTTGGGCAATTTGAGAAAGCGAACTACGATCCACCATTCACCCCGGGGTTTCTCAGACGTAACGAGGTGCTGGTGAGAATCTCGAACTAGGTTCGACGTCACGTCCGACCTGGTGTCTCATGGTTAGCCGATCTCGGCAGCCAGCATCGAGATGTCGTCGTCGAAAGGACGACCGCCGCTCCATTTCCGAGCTGCATTGAGGGCTTGCGATAGTGCACCTGCGAGACCGTCACCATTGGCGTCTGTAAAGTATGTCGCCAACCGTTCCTCACCGAATTCTTCCCCGGCGTCGTTCGCAGCTTCGAAAACGCCGTCGGTGTAGAACAGCAGACGATCGCCCGCCGCCAACTCTAGCGTCTGCTCGGTGAAGGCCGGCTCAGGAAAGAACCCGACGGCCGGGGGCGTCGGTCTTAGGATCGTCGGCTTCCCGCCAGATACCAGAATCGGCCCCGGATGGCCTGCGGAACAGTATTGGAATAGCCGTTTCCGCAGATCGAGGATCCCGATGAGCATGGTGAAATACTGTTGGTTCTCGGTGTCGAAGGAGAACTTCCGGTTCAGCTGAGCGAGGATCTCGGAGGGGGCGGACGGGGCGCCTTCGCTATCCTCATCGCACCCATGTAGGATCGCGTCGGATCCGCCGAGGCGTGTCAGGATCCGGCTGAGGTGGACCGAGAGCAGCGCGGCGGGAACTCCGTGCCCGCTGACGTCGATGGTGTAGAGGGCGACGTGTCGCTGATCGAGGGGAACGATGTTCAAGGTGTCGCCAGCGAGTTCCTCGCAGGGTTCGTAGCGGCAGGCGAAGCGCGTGCTGCCGATCTCCATTTCTGCCGGGGGCAGATACGATTGTTGGATCGTCGCGGCCGCGAGCAGGCTCTCGCGCATCCGCTGGTTGGCCTGGGTGATCTCGCGGTTCGATGCTTCGAGTTTGAGGTTCTGCTCCTCCAGCGCCTGTTCCAAGCGAATGATGCGCTCGCCCGCCTGTACCCTCACTCGCAGCTCGTCTTTGTCGAACGGCTTGGCAACGAAATCGTCAGCCCCCGCCTCGAGCCCCTCGACGAGGTCTTTCATCTCGGCGCGGGAGGTCAGCAGGATCGCGTAGTGGTAGCTCTGATCCTCCTTGTCACCACGGATCTTGTGGATCAGCTCGACCCCGTCAATGCCGGGCATCTGCCAATCGGAGATGATGATCGAGGGGTCGAAAATCTGGAATTTCTCCCAGGCATCGGCACCATCTGCAGCCTCGACGGCCCGATAGCCCCACGCTTCGAGATAGGCGGTGATGCGTGCCCGGGTCGCGCGATCATCCTCCGCGATGAGAACCGTCATGGCTCCATCTTCCGGATCGGCCGGATCTGTCATATCCGCAATGCTGTGTTCAGGAACTGCGATGTCCCATCGTATACATTGCCGACGTGGTTAAGGGAAGGACAAAGCGCCTATCCTACTGTGGTGCTACCGGTGGCTCGGGGGGGGGAGCCGGGAACTTGAGCGTGCTGAGGGGGATGGCCTTCTCGATCTGCGGGGTGCCCTCGATGTCTTTGATCTGGAAAGTGACTGTCGGATCCTCTAGTTTCCAGTCGATCTCGATGCATCCATAGTGGTGTTCGCGATACACGTCGCCCTGGCGGTTCTGGTTCGGTTCGACGGTATCCCAAGTGCGGTTGAGCCCACTGGCCGTGAGATCGTGGAGAGGGTAGCCACCTTTGATCTTCAACGCGGAGATCTCCCCCCAGTGGACATCGCCGGAGATGAAGACGACGCCTTCAGCGCGCGTGTCCTTGATCAGCTCGACCATCTTGTAGAGTTCGGCCGGCAGGTTCGTCCAGCTCTCCCAACCATTGTGCTGATGTCCGAATTGGATGCTCGTGCCGATGATGCGCAGGTCTGCGGGCTCCTCGAGGCGCGCCCTCAACCACTCCCACTGCGCCTCGCCGAGGATCGTTTTTTCAGGGTCGGGGTTGGGGATGTAGTCGTTCTTCCACGAGCTCAGGCGGCCACGGGTGAGGGGATCACGGAAACTGCGCGTGTCCAGCATGATGATCTGGAGGCGCCTGCCTGATGCCTCATCGGCGAAGTTGTAATGTGTGTAGATGCCGGGTCGGCTGCGGCGCTCGGTGCCCGCGGGCTCCTGCCAGAATTTGAGGAAGATCTGCTTCGACTCTTCTTTGAACGGGTAATCTTTGCCGGCATCGTTCCAGCCGTAGTCGTGATCGTCCCAGGTCGCGACGAGCGGGATCGCATTGCGCAGTGCGATGAACTCGGGGCGGGCGGCGAGTTTGGCGTAGTGTGCCTCCAACTCCGCCATGTCTCTAGTGTCGCCATAGATGTTGTCGCCGAGGTAGATAAATAGTTCCGGCTGGTCCGCGACGATGGTGTGGAGGATCGGCTGCGGCTGATCCTGGTGGGCACAGGATCCGAGGGCGATCTTCGAGATGAGCGGGTTGGTGGCGGGGGCAGGGAGAGGGGCGGTCTGCGCCGCGGCGTCGGTGGTTGAGGCCGCCATGGCGCTGGCGGCTAGGAAGGGCAGTAGGTTTCGGCACATGCCGATGTTCTAAGCGGGATCTGCGCCCGAATCGAGCGATACTTGCGCGAGGCTTGCCAGCTAGACGGTCTCTCGAATGGGATCACCATTTCGAGAAATAGTCTAAACCCTGCGGCGGGTCGTGAACACGACGAGTGCTAGGACGGCTAGGGTGGGGAGCAGGACCCACAGGTGGCCTGCACTGCGTTTTGCCATCTTTAAATCGAGCTGCAGCGGGCTGTTGCCATCGACTTGGACGCTGCGCTTGAACGTCAGCACCTGGCCGTGCTTCGGGATGTTGATCGAGATCGCCTGTGGGGCTGGCTCGGCGGCCAGCTGTTGGCTGACGAGGCGCGCGGTGATCCGCTTCAGCGCACTCGTCTCCTCGCGGGTGTTTCCAGCCAACAGCGTGCTCAGCTGGTCCGGAAGGTAATTGCTGTTGCCTTGGAGGAACGGGTTCTGGTCGGCGGCCTGCTCGAGACCCTCGTTGCGGGTGAGGGTCGGGTCCTCGTTGCGGTTGTCAAAATAATTGCGCTGGCGCCGGGTCGTCAGGCTGAGGAGTGTGCGCTCTTCCTGCAGCTCGCGCAGCTGGACGCGGGCGTCCTCGCTGGTCGCCTGGTCGAGGTTCCCTTTCCTCGAGAGTTTACTGAACGCGCTGCGGGCTTTCTCCTGTTTGCCCTCGCTCTTCCAAACGTTCGCCTGTTCCATCAGGCGGTTGGCTTCGCTGATGTCTTGGCTCAGCCGCTGCTTCTGCCCGCTGGCGTACTCGTCGAGGCCGTAGTCGAGGCTGTAGGCCTCCCCGACTTGATCGAGGTTGCCGCTATGGCTGCTGAGCCGGAGCGAGTCGGGCACGACGACGCGCCAGGTGATGTTCTGTAGCGGGACATTGAGGCTGGGGCCACGCAGCTGGAATGGTCCTGGAGCGGCGGGGTTCAACCAGGCGATCGAGACCTCGGCGGCACTGCCGTCCTCGCGCGGGAGGACGTAGAAGAGGAAGGCGTCGTCCCCAGTGTCGGATGCCGGATTCTCCCGGACGATCCCTGGGCTCTGGCCGTTGACGAAGGCGCTGATGAGCGTCGCATCGCCGGGGAGGACGACTCGTAGCGTGCTCTTCTCGACCACCGCGATGCGCATGACCGCTTCGGTCACGCTGGCTCCATCGGGCGCGACAGCCGTGGTGAATTCCCCCTCCTTGACGCGGAGCCGGAGGGCTTCGGCGATCGAGTGGCGCTGGATCCTTACCGTGAGCGCTTGCTCGGGATCGACCGCCCGGAATGCGAGATCGGGAACCGCGCGGTTGCGGGCACCGAGGAGGGGCGCGGGGACGCCTGACCAGTCCGCCTCCTGCCATCCGCGCCCAGGGGCGCCCGCGACTCCGATCTCGAGGTGACCGGAGACCCGCACGGCGACCCAGTAGGCAGATTGTTTGGCGGAGACGAGTTTGGCAATGTGGATGTTCTCGATCCCGTCGGCACGATCGGTGGTGCGCTGGTAGTCGATGTCGATGCTGCCCTTGCCGAGAATGCGGCGTTGGAAATGGACCTCCCAGAGATCCTCCCCCTCGGCCACTTTGGCGATGTGGCTGACGGCGCTACCACTGGCGCGGACGGTCTTCTCCTCGTCGGCCGTGAGGCCTGGGAGGGCGAGCTGCAGCGATTTGACGGCGGCGTTCTCGACCTGGTAGGCGATGCCGAGATGGCTGCGCGTCAAGCCCTCGCGGACGGTGACATCCTGCAGGATCTGCGCGGTGACCCACGGATCCAGCGATTCGAGGCGCAGCTTTAGTTCCCAGTCGGCTTCGAGCAGGCGGAATGCTAGGGTGCCGGGGCGGTTTTGCGATAGCTTGCGGGCGTCGAGCTGTGATACGTGGTTTCGTGAGATCGCTTGGGTGCGGATCCCCTGCTCGGGGACAACCAGCAGCTGGCCCGTCTGGCGCGGGGCTTCGCGCAGCCTCAAGCGTGGCACGCTCCACTCATCCTGTGCCTCAGGGGCGGCGCCGGCGAGGGTGATTGCGAAACTGTGCTGACCGAGTGTGCGGCCTTTGAGGTGCAGCGTGGCGACGCGTATGCCATCCTGTTTCGATTCGGTGTGGGAGGCGAGCGAATCGCCGCTAGCGGCCTCGATGTCGAGGCCATCCGGGATCGGGAAGCTGAGCTTGAAGATGCCGGAGCGGGCGATGTTGACGGTGAGGTCGACAGCGATGACGAGCCGCTCTTCTCCCAGCGAGAGCGTGGTCTTGGTGAAGGCGCGGACGTCGGGGGCGACCGGGGCGACGGTGAGTTGCAGCGAGCCGAGCTCTGCACCGTAGCGGTAAGCCTGGTTGAGCGTGCCGAGCGGTGGCGAATCCTTCCCACGCTTCAGGAGGCTGTGGTCGAAGTCGTCCTGGTTCACTTTCGAGAGCCCCTCGGCGCTCGATTTCTCCAACTGCGCGTCGCTACCAAACGCCACCCCGAGAGTGCCAACCTGCCCCTCGGCCCCCTCGATGCTGAGTGGGGAGAGCGATAGTTCGGTCGGGAGCGCTGCGCTGCCCTGCTGGGTCTCGACCATGATTGCGAACGGTGCCGAGAGGGGCGGATTGAATTCGAGGTGCAGGGAGTCGGCATCGGGGTCGAAGCGCCAGCTGGTGAGCCCGTTGGCGAGAACATCGCTGACCGTGAACCCATCCGGCACGCCGCAGTCGAGCGCGCTGAGCTGCCCGCGGGATGGCCTGATGGTAATCCGGTGGCGGCCGTCGACGATGCCCGGACCCGGGATGAAGAGGTTGGATACCTCTGCGAAGAATGCGGGCTTCTCTGCGCTCAGATCACGACTCTTCGGCTGGAGGGAGATGCTCGCACAAGCGCTGGGGCCGAGGACGAGGTGGGCGCCGCTCGTGCCGTCCGGGAGCTGTCCGATCGGCTCTACTTTCACGGCCACCGGTGAGCTGATCGCCCAGCCAGATTGGTCGATGCGGATCTCGACGTTCTGGACGGCGGCGGCATTGGTGGGGAGCTTGAATCCGGCAGACACATCCGAGATCGGAAGTTCGTAGGCGGCCGTGCCGCCCGAGCGGCCGTCGCGCTCGAGTACTGCCCAGTATTCGGCAGGCTCACCGTCGATGCTCCGCTTGGTGATGCGCAAGCCATCGCCTGCGAATTCGGTCAGGACTACCGGGGCATGGAGGAGATGGATGGTCTCTCCAGCCTTGCCGGTGACACTGATCTCGAGCTTGCCGAACAGGCGGGCGCCCTCGATGCGGAGGGTCTGGTTCAGGGAGTCGGCGATCGGATGATCGCTGCGGTCAGCCGCCTGCGCGTCTCCTGAACCGAGGGCGAGGGCGCAGGCGAGAACGAGGATGGTTGGGGTGACGCCGCCGCCTGCCGAGCCCTCGGGGGCGTCTGGGGTGTCCGCCTCAGGCGCGCCGGCATCCCCGGCTGATTGCGTCCGGCGTCTCTCGAGGGTAGTTCTCCAAGCTTGCGGCCATTCCCGCATCGCCGGCCAGACGGCGGTGAGCAGGAGGAACGCGGCGAGCGCGTAGAATGCGAACGGCGCCCCACCATGCTGTGCGAGCAGCCCCCCGATAATACAAATCCACGCCGGAAGAGCGAGCCAGCGTGGCGCCTTCGTCAGCCATCCGCTGAGAAGCAGGATGACACCAGTAAGGGCTGCTAGAAGGCCGGCTGGCGATGTCAGAGACTGTAGGCGCGATTGGTCTTTGAGCTGCAGCGAGAGTGCCTCGCCTGGCTCGATGACTGGGGCGACGAACTCGAGCGTGCTGAGGCTGACCCGGCGGTGATCGTGCGCATAGATTGCCAGCGCGATCGAGAGTCCGATCGCGACCAATAGAGCGAGGATGCCGAGGACCTGGCGCGGGGCCCCGGATCTGGCGCAGCAGCAGAGCAGCGCGCCGATGAGAACTGCGACCCCGAGCAGGAGCAGGCGTTCGTCGTAGCGTGTGGCGAGCCACTCGAAGCCAGTCTCCGTCGATACCGGGCGGGCGAGCTCGGCAGTATTGTGGGCCGCGGGGGCGAGGCGCCGGTCTGGATCCCCTTCGACCTTCCAGCTGTTGATGAGTGTCGGCGCGAGCAGGATCGGTGATGTGACCGTCACTTTCCCCGGGTCGGTCGAGGTCTGCCCGAAGCGCACGAAGACCTGCACCGGAGTGCTCGGATCGATACTGGCGGCGAGCGGGACAAGGGTCTCACCTTGGTCGATGCGGGCGCTAACCGTCACGTTGTTGACCCGTGTCTCCCATAGCTTCGTCCCCTCGGGGAGCCGGAGCCTCAATGCCTTGCGCCCACGCGTCTTGACGAACAGGCGCGCCTCTGTCACCACCTGGCCATCGCTGGAGACGCGGCTTTTGAGGTCGGCGAAATCGACGACCTGATCGAGCGTCTGCCCCGGTTCGAACCACTGGATATTCATCTGTAGGTCGAATGGGCGCGAGGTATACTGGTAGACGGCAAGGCTCGGCGAACTCGACAGCGTCTGGAGCTCCGGGGGTAGTTCGGATGATTCCATCTTGAGCAACCCGCCGCTCGCAGCGGCGATCTCCTGGCGTACTTGTGACGGGCTGACGACCTGGATGTAGCCGCGCTCGCCCTGCACGCCGACCGGCCCTACCTGGCCTGGCTGGAGCAAGCCATTGCGTGCGTCCATCGGTTGTTCGAATGTTAGCAAGAGGGTGGCCTCGCCGAGGGCGGGCTGGTGGAGGGTGACGATGACCTCGCCATTCTCCTCGTCGCGGCGCCAGCTCTGGACGTTCTGGCTCTCGATTGCGAGGTTCCCCAGCTCGGCAGGGACCGTGATCCTCCACTCGTTGACAGGAGATCCGATGATGGCGTAGTCGATGAGGACGCTGCCATAGGCGATGCCCTCCTTGAGCGAGTAGAGGTGGAAGACGTCCGCCTGCACGCTCTGGGGAAGGGCTTCGATCTCGATCCCTGCTGACCACTCGGGTTCGCGCTGGCGGAAGGTCTGCTGGAGGCCGGCGAATTGGAGTGGGAACAGGTTCTGTGGGATCTCGGTGAGGTTCTGCAGCTCGCCTGGATTGACCCGGTAGCCGGCGACGGTGGCGACGCCGATGTTGCCCCGGACGGATTTTGCCTCAGGGAAAACCAGCGGCGGGAGCACCCATTCGCCGGCAGTGGCGGCGATGTTTCGCTCGAGACGGAATTCGATCAGCTGGCGGTCCGCGACCGCCTGCGTGAAGAGAACCTTGAGTGCCCGCGTGCCCCCCTCGGGTTCGGCGGAGTGGATGTAGTCGGCGACTGCTGCCCCGCTGATGCTGCCCACCGAATAGTCCTCGGGGATCCGTAGCGACCACTCGCGCAGCGGTGCCTTGCTGATGTCGAGCTCGATGCGGCCGGTGATGACGCGATCGGTTTCCGTCATCTGGTAGATCGTGGTCTGGGAAACCGCCACCTCGGGCAGGATCTGGCGCGCGCTCACCGTGTAGCTGTGCTGGGCGGATGGGAACCGGTAGAGGAAGATCTGGCGGACGCCGGCAGGAGGCTCGCCAGGTGCCATCTGGATGAGCCCTACCGGGTTGGTGATCTCGAGCGCAACCGCCCCCTCGCTTAGCACCTGTAGGTAACCGGAATGGCGGACCGCCCCCTGCGGGGTGAGCCGCATCGGCGCGGTCTCGAGTGGGAACTCACCAAGGGCTGCCTGGCTGCGGATGGTGATTTGCTCGGTCCCGGTCGTCGGGCGGGAGGACTCGATCACGAGCAGACGTTGGTCATTCTCGCTCGGGGTGACCGACCAGCTGAGAATGTTGGCGCCTTGGACGTCGAGGATCTCGCCCTCACCCTCGAGGAGGATTTTGATGCCGTCGAGCCTCCCCTGCAGGACCCGCAGATCGATGGCCGTGAACTGCCGCATCAGGCCCGCTCCGACGCGGGCCTCGACACGCGCCTCCGAAGCGAAGAAGAGCTTGCCCTCCTCCGCAGCACCGGCGGCCTGCCACGCGAAATAGCAGTGGCCATCGGCTGGGAGGAAGCCGAGGTGGCGCCCGTCCCTGGCAATCGGCAACACCGGACAGTTCGCGTCGAATCGGATCCCGTCGCCGAGACCCGTCACACTCACGGGGACCACGGCCCCGGCTGGGATGCGGAGGTCGAAATGCTGCCAGCCATCTCCCTCCAAGATCCCTGCTTGGAATTCGATCCGCACCGGGAAGGTGCCAGGATTGGGAAATGTTAGTTTGTATACCGGTTCGGTGCCGCCGTGGAGCCTCAGCGTGAAGTTCTCGTTCTCCGGAAGTGTGGTGACCGCTGCGTGGCCTGAGAGGATCGCCAGTTCGCCGCCCCCATCTGGTGTGACCCTGGCATCGCCGCTAAGGACGAAGGTGGCGCTCTTGCTCGCCCGGTCGACATTTGCCTCGAGCCTCGCATTCACCAACTCCACCGGGGCCAGGGCTGCCCCGTCGCGGGTGAGTTTCAACTTTAGTTGGTGGTCGGTCTGGGTCTGGAATTTCAGCAGGCGCGAGTTCTCCTCGGCGAGCTTCGCGGGGGAGAGCCCGTCCGCCTGCAGGACGCGCAGCTCGACGGAGGGATCGGCGGCGATGCTGATGGATGCCGAGAACCCGACCGCCTTGCCGGGGCCGAAGGTGAGCGGGTTCGTCTCCGCTGGTAGCTTGATCCGATCCAGCCTGGCGAGGATCTCGGCCTTGAATGATCGGGTGCCTTCGACGGCTCGGATGTCGAGCAGGCGCTCGTCGCCGCTGCGGCGGACCGCCCAGTCGCGGACTCCATCGCCTCTGACCTCGACGATTTCGCCCTGGCCGAGGAGTTTCAGGGTAAATGTATCCGGCTCACCCTGGAGGAGCGAGAAGCTGGCGTTGGTCTGGGATCTCCAGCCATCTGGTGAGACCGTTACCTGGGTGTCGGTGGTGGCCGAGAAGAAGAGCGGTGGCTTGGCGCTGCGCAGGCCACGGGCCTCGATGGTCAACGAGGGGATCTCGGTGACGATCTCTTGCGCTGCCTGCTCCGCTGCCGGCTCCTCTGTCTGTGCCGTCGGTGGATCTTGGGCATAGGCGTTCGCCAGAAGGAGGGACGCGAGGATGGTGATAGGTGTTTTGTAATTCATGTTAGGGAAAAGTTTATCCGTTCGTCAGGCTCGTCGCGGCTTCGACCATCTTGATGAGCTGCTGGACCTCCTGGTCATTGGTGAACTTCGCACGCAGCTGATTGGTGATCGGGCTGAGCTCGCCGAGATCGATCGCTTCGGAAGAAGGGCCACCCTTGAGTTTCTCACCTAGCAGTCCGGCGGTGGCGGCGAGCTGCATGGCGGGGGAGGCGTCCTCGAGACGTGGGGCCTTGGCCTGGTAGGGGATCTGCCAGCGGCGCTCGACCATCTGCCCGCTGCTGGTATCGAGGAAGCGCACCGAGACCGCGCCGATGTCGCCGCTGCCTTGCGGGTCGGCTTCGAACTGGTAGAGCGCATTGCCGGATTCGGCTGCGGCCATCTCGGCCGCATCGACCTTGTCGTTGCGGAAGTCCTCCTTATTGAGGCGATGCTTCTCGAAGCCGGCGAGCCGATAGCGCGTGACCCGGTCGGGGTTGAACTGCACCTGGACCTTGACGTTCTTGGCTGCTGGCCGGAGCGCCCCGGCGAGCTGGCGGACGAACTTGGCGTCGGCGTCCTCCGGGCGGTCGAGGAAGTAGTAACGCCCGTCGCCTTCGCGGGTGAGCGCCTCCAAGACCGTGTCATTGAGGCCGTTGGCGCCGACTCCACAGGCATCGAACGCGATGCCGCGCTGGCGCATCTCCACCACTTTCTCTTTGAGCGATTCAGGGGCGGCGTCGCCGAGGTTGGCAGCCCCGTCAGTGATCAGGACGATGCGGTTGATCGCGCCGGGTTCAAACTGGCGCGTGGCGAGCGTGTCGGCGAGGCGCAGCGCCTCCTCGAGGTTCGTTCCTCCCTCCGATGGGGTCGCGGCGACGAGGCCGACTAGCTCCCCAGCGCGATCTCCGCCGAGTTGGTCGGCGATCAGGTGTGGTTGGCGCGCGAATGCGATCGCGGTGACCTTATCGGCGGCGCCGAGGTGCGTCGAGAGCGCCTGCATCGTGCGTAGGACTGATTCCTCGCGGTCCGCCCTCTCCATCGAGCCGGATTTGTCGAGCAGGATCGTGAGGCGCAGCGCTTGGCTGGCGGCGCGTCCCTCAGCGGCGGTCTGCATCGAGATGCGCATCAGGTTGCGCTGCTGCAGGAACGGGTGGGCCGACTGATCGATGTTGCAGGCGACCTTCTCGCGCAGGGCGGGAGACGGGTCCCCGTAATCGAAGGCGTTGACGAACTCCTCGACGCGGACCTTCGAGCTGTCGGGGAAACTGCTGTTCTCGAGGAGCGCAGTCCTGGCCAGCTTGAACGAGACGTCGCTGACGTTGAGCGAGAAGGTAGAGAATGGCTCGGCGCTGGTGACCGTCTCGAGGCTGAGATCTGGGGCTGCTTTGGTGCGTAGGCGGACTTTGGACTCCTCCTCTGGCTGCTGGGCTGGCAGGTCGCCCAGCTCCGCGATCTCCTTGCGACCCTCGAAGCGATACCTGGGGGTGGCATCCTTGGCAGCGACCAAATTCTCTGCGAGGTCGGATTTGAATATAGATTCGGATTTGGAATCGGTGATCCAATCATCCCGCGTGGCATTCTCAGCCCACTGTGGGGTTTTCTGTGTCAGGTCGGTCACCTGGCTTCCTCGCACCGATGAGAGGTTGCTTGGGAGGACGGTGGTGAGCTGTTCGACTTCTTCTCCGCCGGCCGGTGTGCGCTGCGGGTTTGGGCGGAATTCTCTACCAGCAGAGTCGACGTCGAAATCATACCAGTGGGAGCCGATCCCCTGCGGTCGATCGACACCATCCGGGGCTGGGGTTCTCGTGCGACTGGATGGCTCGCCATCGCTGCGAGCGAGCGCCTCAGAATCTTCGATCTGTCGGGCATCTTCCAACTTCTCTTGAACCATCTCCAAGCGCTCGTTGCTGTCGGACATGAGCCTCCGCACCGTGCCATCAGACAGGGCGACATCATCGAGAGCGATGTGTCCGTTGACAGCAGCTCCGTGCTGTTCGTCGAATCGCTCATGTTTTGAGAATTTTTCGTTGAGGCTCTCGGTGCCGCGCCCGCTGCTCCCTGCGACTCCGGTGAAAGCGCGTTCCGAGCCCCTGGCCAACTCCGGGATCAGCTCGAGCGATTCGTCGGTCGCCACCTCCTCACCTTCTCCCGCAGCGAGTCCCTGTGGGACAGCGTTCTCGGCGAATCGGAGCGCCGGGCGCGAGTCAGGGGCTGTCCACATCTCTTCGAACATGGGTTGGGCCACGACGTTCTCGTCAGTTCCTCGCGTCTGTCGGCTCCCAGGTGCCAGCTCGGCTTCCCCGACCGCCTCGGAAGGCTCACGGGAGCGCGTGATCCCGCCCGGCTGAGAGTCCCAAGCGAAATCGACGCCAAGTGTCGGTGTATGGGGAAGCTCCGCCACTTTATGTGAAGATGAACGTAGAGCAATGAGAGGTGTCGGTGGATGGGGAAGTTGCGCCTTCGCCACTTCGGCAAGTTTGTCGCCCTTCGCTGCGGGCTCCTCCTGACCCGGCGCGGCCTCAATCGCATGGCCGTCGAAGAGGGCTCGTTTTGAGCGCTTCTCCCAGGAGAAATCACGCGGAGCGCCCGCTACGCCACCGCCACCGCCGATGCTTCCGGTAACCGGCTCTCCTGCCTCCCAACCCTCAAGTTCGCGCGCTTTGCGTGGTTCGAGCTCTGCCGCTGCGAGATCCATGTCCTCCATGTCCGAACCGCTAAGCTCGTCCCTCGTCGAGTCGCTGCGTTCGGTGCCGGCTGCCGATGGATCCAGTCCCTCGATGCTTGGAGTGCCACTCCCCCCATCGAGAACCCCATAACCGGTCACCAATCCGGCATCGCTCGTGAAGTTCGCCGCCCGGTCCTCGATCGCAGTGATCGCTCCTCCCGCAAAGAATGTGGCCGTGGGGGAGTCTGTGGGTTGGACAGGGGAATTCAGGGTCGGTGGCTGTGGGGAAAGGTCGACTCTAGATTCGGTAGTGGGGCGCACCAGGGCTTGCAGCTCGGTCGAGGGGCTCGCCGGCTCTCCGGTGGGTAGCTGGGACTCTTCGGCAATCGATTGGGAGAGCGCTAACTCACTGCCATGGAGTTCTGTGACCAACGGACTCGGATCGGCTGGGCTTGAGGGCTGCCTGCCGAACAAGCGTCCCGCGGCCGGCATTGGACGGTCGAGGCTAGTCCCGCCGAAGCCGAAGTACGCATCGGCTTCGCTGGCCTGCCCCTGCCCCTGCCCCCGCTGGGCGATCTCACCGAACTCCTCGACCGTTTGCTCGACGATCGCGAATTTCGCTTCAAAGGAGACCGAAGGCGCCGGAACCGCGAGGCTGGCGAACTGATCAGAAGGGGCGGTGTCGGCAGGGGGATCTGCTAGAGCGGTGGTCCTTGTCCGGGTCGGGGAGGCGGTGGTCGAAGCGATCAGGGAATCGTCGCGCTTCTCACCAGATCCAGCGGCCGGCTCCCCGCCCGCAAACGGGTCATCGGCATGGTCCGTGGAGGGCCGATAGGAGAGGATCTCCGTGCTGTCGGGACGGTGCTCCTGCAGCGAGAATTCCGCAGGGCTCGGATCGTCGGGACTCAGACCGGTAGTGCCATTCCAAGAGATGGCTGGTTTCTTCGCCAGGGTGATCCCCTGATCCCAGTCGCCGGTCGTGCCCGGATCGACAGCGGCGACGTCGAATGCGTCATCGGACGTGTCCGGGCGGGCGGTAGTGCTACCTCCGGCGTTGCGGTTCCCGAATCTCCCCCAGGTCGTCGGAGGCGCCGCTCCACCCCTTGAGTCGGACTCAGCGACGGTGAGTGGGGCGCTGCCGGAAGATGGGCGCTTGCGCCAGTAGCTGGACTGACGTTCCGGAGCGCTGGTCGTTTGGGTCTCGATCTCGGATTCGCCCCTCGTCTCCACCATCAAACCGGTCGCGCGTTCACTCTGGGCGACCTTGAATGCGCGGCGGGAGAGGGTGAGCGGGAGCGCCGCAAGCGCTAGCAGGACCACTGCCGCAGCGATGGCGAGCCACGGGGCGCTACGCACACGTGAGAGCCGTGGAGTGGACGCTGCGAGCGTGGAATCGGTGGCGAGAATCTCGACCGGGCTGCGGAACTGTTCGAGGAGCTTCTCGCGCTTGTCGGCCGGGAGTTTCCAGCTCGAATCGGAGCTGGAGGCGGTGGGGGACTCAGCGGTATTGAGGGCGTGGTGCGTGCTGCTGATCCGGTCGTAGAAGGCCTTGAGTTCTGGCTGTGCGTCGATCGCACTGAGCAGCTCCGCTTTCTCAAACTCGGAGGCCTCGCCGAGGATGAGGGCAACGAGGCGCGCCTCGAGGGCTGGGTCGACCCAGGGCTCGAGCGGAGCATCGTTACTGTGGTGATCTTGGTCCATGACTTGTAGGCGGTTGGCGGAATTGAGGGGGGGCTAGGCGGAGGTGGTGAAGGCTGGAAGTTGCGTCTAGGTGATTGTTAGGGAGCTTGGGCTCAGCCCTGACTGTCAGTGATGCCGGCCTGTCTCAGCGAGCTGGCGAGGTTGCGCAGGAGGTGGTGGAGTTTGTAGCCCACGTTGGAGATGCTTAGTTCGGTCTGTTTGGCGATCTCGGAATAGCTGAGATCCTGGGTGTATTTCAGGTAGATGAGTTCGCGGTCCCTCGGTTCGAGTTCTGCTAGGAATGCACGCACGAGGCCTGTGGCTTCGAGCTGCGCGGTCGCGTGGTCGGGCGTCGGGTTCTTCTGGTCGGGTGTCGTATTGTGTTGGTCGTCTTCGAGCTTGATCTCGCGCTTGTGGTCGCGGATCCAGGAGAGGCATAGATTTCTCACCGCCCGGTAGGTCCAGGCGCGGGGGTTCTCGACCGTGGCCCAGTGCTGGTGCAGGCGGCAGAAGGCTTCCTGGACGAGGTCTTCTGCAATCTCGCGGCGGCGGACAAAGCTGTAGGCGAATCCGAGTAGTGGACTCTCCTCCGCGGTGAAGAGCTCCTCCAGGGTCGGCTTGCTCACGGCTGGGCTCGGCGCTTTGTCTGCGGCAGGCTTGATGGTGGGCGTTGGTCGGGGTTGGGGTGGCATCGGTCGGCCGATGGTTCGATTGTCACTGGTGTAGAGACCCCCCGGGAGGCAGATCATTAGAATGTTTTGCCAACTATTTTTCGGCAAGGCCGGAAATCGCTAAGCGCCCTTGGTAATCAATGCGTCGCATCTAGGGGCTTCCGGACGGGAAGCCAAGAACAGGAGGTTCCCGTACCCTGGACGAACGACTGCTAGACTGGCCGCCTCAGGGCGGACGCTGTTTTGAAGACGGCTTACGAGAGCCGGTTCGATTGGTGGCTGCCACCAGCCACTGGAGGCGGGTGCGCCAATCCGCGCCGGTCTAATTTTCGATGTCCAACCTCGAGGCCGCATATTCCATGGCGGCAATGACGGTCGAGGCACCGGCGACGTTGGGCAGCATGTAGACCGCCTTCTTCTCGATCTCGTCGTCGTCCTTGCGCACGTGATCTTGGGAGCTGCAGATGCAGATCGAGCGTGATTTGAAAAATGCGCGCTCGAGCCAATCCGGAGTCGTGCTGTAGAGCCGGTGGAACCCGCTGTCGTAGCTGGCGTCGGTGGCGATGCGGCTCGGGTTCCAGCGGTTGCCGCTGGTGGTAAGCGTCTGGTGGACCCGGGTCTTGATGAATGATTTGATGTACATCCCGGAGAACAGAATCGTCGTCAAGATCGCGGTGCCAGGCTCGAATTTCGGGCTGATCCACGAGATGAAATCGCCGATCCTGCCAATGATGTCCAGGGTGCCGGTAAGCTGCAGTGCGGTGAAGATGCCTCCGATCGCAACCACGACCCCGATTGCGGCGCCGACGAGTTTCCCGTCGATATCATCTCCGATCGACCAGATGCAGAGCGAGAGCAGCAGGATCCAGATCATCTGGGCGATGATACTGAAGCTGGGGTTGATCTCGCCCCAGACCAGCTGTTGGAACGCTGAGAGGAGCAGGAGGATGATCGTCACCGGGATCAAGGGGAAGATGAACATGATTTTCTCTGCACCCCAGGTGTGGCCGTGCCCCTCCTCGACGATGCGCATCGCCTCGCGGATATTGAGGAAGAGTGGGAAGTAGAAAATCATCCGCAGCGGCTGCATGAACCGGTGGTAGGTGCCCCGGCTGCCGCGAAATGGGTTCTGGAACTCTAGGCGCGGGTCTTTCAGGTCCTTCAGGCCGGACTTGTCGCTGCTCTTGCTAGCGCTAGTGCTGCTGGCCGGTGGGGTCGGGTCGTCTTCTGGCATG